>ENA-UOUL01000694-UOUL01000694.1-bioreactor-metagenome-genome-assembly--contig:-NODE-694-length-55939-cov-71.796928_pt1 | contig 55939 bp, 47 predicted proteins | sample MGYA00249838_ERZ747220 | MGnify/ENA primary metagenome ERZ747220 (study PRJEB28778, sample SAMN05720191) | bioreactor metagenome | isolation source: Anaerobic biogas reactor | place: USA:Washington... | reverse complement strand
ACCCTGCGTCGCCGGGACTAGAAGCCGGAAAACTCATGTTTGTAATAAAAAAGCGCCTCTACAGGCGCTTTTGCTATGTCCATGGTTCATCGTTTTACATCACGCGGTTGGAGCTGGACCAAAGAATCTATCATAAAACCATTCGCAAATCTTGATGGCCACCAAGGCCCCCACCCCCAATAGCAATCCGGTCAGCAGCCCAGCCATGGTGCGGTTTACGGATACTATCACTGCTGTGAAAACGTGGCAGAAGGAATTAACCATGGAGATGCTGCCCATCATCACTCCCAAACCCAATACCAGGAGTATAAGCTCCTGACGGTATTTTCTATACCAATAAATCATCACCATCAGGGCTGGATAGCCGATCAGCAGTTCCTTGAAACGGGGCCGGGCCAGGAAAATGCTCTCCAGGATTTCCCGCATCCGGAGTTCCAATCCCGATACCGACACCATGGCATTGCCGCTGCGGCCAATATAGTAATAGCCAGCTGCGCCCCCTACCATGAGCAATACCAGCACAAGGTAATTGGGTTTGTCGAGCAGGAAGCGCACAGCCTTATCTTTGAAGTTGCCGAAGCCGACCATGGCGCCCACATAATTGATGAGGAACAGCAATAACGGAGTCAGGAAAGACAGCTTCACCCCACTAAAGATGAGTACGTTCATTATATAACGGATGTCGGCCATACTGGTTACTGCGGTGTACATGCCCAATCCGTTTATACCCAGTATGATGGCCAGGGAGACCAATAGCTGCTGCAGATATGGTTTATCTCGATTGCCCTTCAAGTAGATAAGCAGCATCAGACTGGAGAGTGAAGGATATAGAACAGCACCAGCCAGGGCGTACACCTTGGAAAAATCGGCCAGCAGCAGATTGTTCAGCCCAACGCACGCCAAACCGGCGGTAATCAGCCAAGCTGCTAGCCAGGCTGCCTGGATACGGGGACGGAACAAGCAGAGCAGATAAATAGTGCCCGCCAGCAGCAGGCTGAGTGACACCATCAAGCGGTGAAAAGGGCTGGTCATTTGGTTAGACATCTTGTTCAAGGGTTGGTCAATTAAAAATCCTTTTTCCCTGATGGTCTCGTGAAAGCGTCCGATGGTGTCTATAGTATCATCAAGGTTCTGGGAGAATGTTAGCTTGGTGTCTTTGAAAGGAGCTACATACAAAATGCGGATGCCGCGATCGATTACCCCCCGCACCCAGCGGTAATAGCGTTCGTCCACCGTAGTGACGAATTCATCGTTGGTACTGGAGTATACTCGATTGATAGGGTACGAGGTGCTCTCCATCACCTCTTCCAAACCGGCTTGCTTGTAATATTGCAGTTGGTTGGAGGCTTCTATGATGCCGATGGTAAGATGGTTTCTCTCCACCCACTCACTGATCCAATCGACGTTATCACTTGCTCCATAAAGGTCATTGCCATGAAAAATAACGTATTTGACTTCGTAGTCAGATACCAGCCGGTCATACTCAGCCCGATACTCGATATTGGTACCCATGTTGTTGCCGGGGCGGAGAATTATATCGAAACCCTTGTTTTTAAGGTTGTCAAGAAGTGTTTCGTCAAAACCTAAACGGGCATCCAGATCTTTACTCACTGGTTTATTCTTGTCCGCGGGGTTGGCCTCCACGTAAATAGTGCCTAATTCGGTGTTAATGATGAAGTAATGGTTGTCGCCCAGTTGGAAGGTTACCAGCTCATCGGGAAGAAAACGGGTTGTCAGCCTTTGTTGCAAAAAACCTGCAATGGTTGGATCGCTGGCTACTAGCACCAGATTGGAGGGGCTGATGTATCTCGAACCGATGGTCTGCTTGGCTGCCTGCCAGGTCTGAGGAGAAATGGCGGCGGTAAGCGAAGAAAAGTCGCCATATGAGGAAACCATAATGTCTCCGTTGTAGGCCATATCGCGCAGGGTAACCTCGCTGACTGCGATCGAATTTACCCCTTTTTCTTGCAGGCGCTCCAGAACTTGATCCATATCCATGTTGGCCGTATTGGCGGATCTTTGAAACTCGCGATAATCAATAGCAGTCACCACGGTTTTATTTATGGCCTCATTGCCGGTCCGTAATTGTACCCCACCATACGACAAGACCAAGGTCAGAGCCAGTAAAATCCATAACCATCTGGTCATTTTTCCAAGCCATTCGGGCACCTCTTTCACATCCCCCTTTTTCCTTTACACCCTCACAATTATACCCCAGACTTCCTGCCGGGGCCCATGTTCAGAGAAGAATTATTTCTGCTTCAGCCCCAAAATAATCGAGCGAATCGGAGTAAGATAAGCCACGCCTATATAGAGCAGCCCGCTGGCACAGAGGGGCAACAAGAATTTCAAGCCTTCCAATTCCAGCCATCGTCCCAGTAGAATGACCGCTATCATGGCCGCTGCCGGCAACAACAGCTGCAGTAGGAAGTTTAACAGATCCATACCCAGAAAACTGCCGATTTCCCTCCGCAGCAGGTAACCAGTAACCAAGGCATAGATGAGCATGACCAGCGAAGTCGATATGGAAATGCCAATTATGCCATGAGTATTATATAGCAACAAGTCAAGTCCTACCTTCAATACTATGCAAAAAATGCTGGCTTTCATGGGGATATGGAATTTTTTCAGGGCATAATAGACGCGGTTGAAAATTTCCTGGCAAGCATAGCCCAGCACCCCCAAGCTGTAACCAAGAAAGGCCAGGGCAGTGATCGTGGTAGACTGGTTGGTAAAGGCTCCCCGCTCGTAAACCAGGGCGATTAGTTCCTGGTTATAAAATATGACCAGGATCAGATAGGGAACCAGGATGAACAATAGAGTCTTGAACACGCCCTTGAGCAGGCTCCGAATCATTTCATGGTTACTATCCAGGCAGTACTGGGAAAGGCGAGGGAAAACCACGATAGCCATTGCGACTATGAAAACGCTGGTTACGGTTACAAACAGATTGCTGCCGAAACCCAACGCAGCAGTGGTCCCCGGGAGCAAGTGGGTGGCAAAGGACCTGTCGATTATTAGGCACAATTGCAGCAGAGAGTTGCCCAATAGAATCGGTAGTAATTGCTTATATAGAAGGCGGGTGCGTTCATTATGGAAATCTATCCGGGCATGGAACCGATATTTCTCCTTGAACAAGGTCGGTAGCTGAATCAAGAATTGCAGCAACCAACCCAGGGTGGTCACATAACCCAGCATAATCAGGTCGTCACCCTTAAGAAACAAGGAGACTATGACGAGTATGTTGAAAGGGATGCTGATTGATGCCGACAGTAAAAAATGACCATGCACCTGCAGTACCCCGGCGGCAACATAGGTAAGGCTGACAAAAAGCAGGGTAGGCAACATGATACGGGTAAGGAGTATTGCCAGACCAGTAACATCATCGCTTAGTCCCGGGGCTATCAGGTCAGTAAGGGCGGGGGCAAATACAATGCCGATGAGTACCAATATAGTCGCAACCAGTGTTATCTGGGCAAAGAGATTGGACAGATATTCATCCCGTTCCTGGTGCGTACGATTGTTAATATAATAAGTAAGATCAGGAATGTTGACCGCCGAAAGGGCGTTGCCGATACTGGCAAACAGGTAGCCGGGAAAGCTGAAAATCAGCTGGAACAGGTCCGCCAGGATGGTAGTCCCGAAAAAAGATGCAAAAACGATATCCCGGGCAAATCCCAGCACTTTGGAAAAGAATATGACTGCTGAGACTCCTATGAAAGTTCTTCCCGTTTTTTGTGTTCCATTGCTCATGTTTAAAAACCTCTGTCCATTCATTTACCTATGCAGCATACGTGCTGAGAGACTAGGCGCCTCGCTGCGTTCTGAGTAATCACTTCTGGGCACCGCGTCATTCCGAGCTGAGCGATGAATCTCGCTTCATTAACGACAATGCCAGGCGGGCGTTTTGAGCTGCCTTGGATCTTAGTTCTTCCGACTTTAAACGGATACTAGCCTGCAGGTTGGTATCTTCCAGCAGGGCATCCACCTGTCTTGTCATGTCCGGAAGCTCTAACGAGAGCGGTTTCTGATCAAAGCAATTAAGAAACGCGTCTACCTTGGGATCATAAGAGATGCCAGCAAAGGGGATCCCCCGGTTGGCAGCAAATATAAGCGCATGCAGTCTCATGGCTATCATTAATTCGAGATGGGCGATCAGAGCCAAATGCTCCTGGCTGGTTATATGTTGGTCCAGGACTATAGCCCCACGGTTCATCAAACCAGCCACCCGGAGTGACTCTGTCACATCTTCAGGATAGGACATAGGAACAAAGATTATTTGATACCCGCGCTGGGCCAGGCCATCCAGCACTTTCGCTAGAATCTCCTGGTATCCATCCAGCGCCCTCCATTTACGCACTGCCACCCCGATAAGTGGTTGATCGCCTATTCCGTAGGAAACCAACAAGCCCTCAATGCGTGCCTGGTCACTGGCTTTGGGTTCCAGGGAAAATACCGGATCAGCAGTGACCAGCATAGGGGGACGGCGAATTCCCATCTCATACAAGAACTGGCTGGAGGCGGAATCCCTGAGGGTGATGAGGTCAACCCGGTTAGCCACCAGTCGCATGAGCAACCTGCTGAAGGCTCGATTTATTGGTCCAACCCCTTGGGCGTAGAAAACTACTGGCTTGCGCAACAGCTTGGCCAGGACCACAACACTTATATAATAAGGAAGAGAAAAAGGACTGGTAATATCCTGAAATATACTCCCACCGCCGCTTATCAACAGTTCACAGCCACACAGTTCGTGAATTACGGCGAGGGGATTCTTATGATAGACGGCCCGAAAGCCATGCAGAGAGGATGTCTTGCTGGGATTGCCGGAAAATACTACGAATTCCGCTTCCGGCTGAAGTCTCTGTAGGGATGAGGTGATAGCGGCCAGGAGAGCCTCATCACCGGCGTTGTCAAAACCATAGTATCCCGAAAGAGCAATCTTCATGATCGGTTGGTTCACACTCCCAGTTGCTCAAAAAGCGTAGTACACCAGTTGATTATAACATTACTGCCGTGCTTTTTAAAAAGGGCAGCGAGAACCCAGGCAGGATGCCCCATTGCTACCGACAAAACCGTAAAAACGACCAAATATTTGGTATATGGACAACTTTCCAGGCTGGTGTTAGAATTATCCTTAGATTCCTGGGGGAGGAGTAGTATAGTTATGCCCATAGTAAAACTGGCCCTGTTAATGGCAGCAGCTAGTGGGATTGCATATTTTTCCATGCCTTATGTAATTCGATTGGCCCATCGTCTGGGGGCAGTCGACCGACCTGACCAACGCAAAGTCCATAGCCGCATCATGCCAAGGCTCGGGGGCCTGGGTATTTTTTCGGCATTTTTTATTATATTGTTATTTGGAATGCAAGTTTCCGAGCCGATCCTCGGTATTATGATTGGAGGAACGGTCATATTCCTGGTGGGTATGCTGGATGACCTGTTCCAGCTGCCAGCTCTAATCAAGCTCTTGGGCCAATGTCTGGCAGCATCGATTGCGATTCATTACGGGGTGGTCGTATCCTTTGTCACCAATCCGTTTGATGGTCCGATCGATCTGGGTTATTTTGCGATACCTTTGACCTTTGTTTGGATCGTAGGTATTACCAATGCCATCAACCTTATAGATGGTCTGGATGGTTTAGCGGCTGGGGTTTCAGCTATAGCTGCGGCAACCATGGGGTATGTGGCGTATACCCAGGGACAGCAGGCGGTATTTGTAGCATCCTTCATTTTGGTAGCGGCGATACTGGGATTTCTGCCCTACAACTTTCATCCTGCCCGGACATTCATGGGGGATGGGGGTTCCAACTTTTTAGGATTTATTTTGGGTTGCCTGGCCATAATGGGTTTGACCAAGAGTACCGCGGTAATATCGTTGTTTGTACCCATCGTCATTTTGGGGATACCGATCTTTGATACCTTCTTTGCCATCATAAGAAGGATCAACAATAAAGCCCCGATCTTTATGCCGGACAAGTCTCATCTGCACCATCGCTTGATGGCGATAGGATATGGGCACCGGCGTACAGTATTGATTATTTACGCTATAAGCGGATTCTTTGGAATGGTTGCCATATGGCTGAACTCCATCAATCGCCCCGGAGCTACTTTTGTGTTGGCTATATTATTGCTGTTTATAGTTGCGGGAGCTGAAAAAATTGGCATGCGTACCGGGGGGCATAGTATTGAACTTCCCAAGCAGAGCAGAACCGCCCAGACATCGTCGCAAGTATAAGGGATAACTGTCTAGGGAATCGCTTTGGAGGACAAAGATAGAATGAAATTGTTCATCAAGAAATCATTTCTTTTAGCCATAGTATTCGGACTCTTCTTTGGGGTCGGGTGCGGGGTAGCGGGGCTGTTTACACCGTCAGTTCAGACAGTTGCCACCAGCGACCCGAAGGCGGACGCCCCCACAGTAGATGACAAAAAGAGAACCAATATCCTGCTGCTCGGGGTGGATGCCCGCAAAGGGGAGAAAATCAGCCGTTCCGATACAATCATATTAGCTTCTATCGATCCTAAGCTTAACCGGGCGGCCTTGGTGTCTATTCCCAGGGATACGAAAGTCAGCGGTAATGCGGCAGGAGGCATGGATAAAATAAATGCCGCTAATGTAGTTGGCGGTCCCGAGTATGCGGTAGAGAAAGTCGAAGAATTGATGAATGAACAGATCGATTATTACGTGGAAATGGATTTTGAAGGCTTTAAGAACATAATTGATGCTCTGGGCGGGGTGACCATCAATGTTGACCAGAGGATGTACAAGCCCTCCGAAGATATAAACCTGAAGCCCGGCTTGCAGACCTTGGATGGTTATGGTTCTTTAGCCTTCGTCCGCTATCGTGATTACCCGATGGGAGACATCGAGAGGGCTGAGCATCAACAGGCCTTTCTTAAAGCCTTGGGCCAGGAAATACTCAAGCCAGCAACCATTGTGAAACTGCCGACCTTGGTCAAGGAAGTAAAGGCCAATGTCAAGACCAACTTGGGACTTAAGGATATGCTAAAGATGGCTGCTTGGGCGCCGGGATTTACCAGCGAGTCCATAATTGCCCAGACTCTGCCGGGATCATTCTATGACCAGCGTAATGCCCAGGGAGTGTTGACCGCCAGCTATTGGGTAGCTGATAAAAACAAGACCGCAACTTTGCTGGACACCATGTTAAACGGGCAGACGGTGGCGGTAGTGCAAGGATCTTCGACCACTGTGACAAAAGCGCCAAGTACCACTTCCGCCCAAAAACCAAGTACCACTGCATCTGAGTCTCAGGATACCAATACCAAGGACACTACTGAGGAGAAAACGGGGACCAATACAGACAGCAATAAAAAAACTACCAAACCCGATTCCTCAACTGATGGCAGCAAAACAACCAAAAAGCCCAAATCCCAGGATGATACTAAGAGCGGTAAGACCAGCACCCAGAGCACTACCAATACGGCGACCAAGATATAGCATATTTGCTTGTAAAGTTATAGGAAAAAGGAAACTCGCGAGTATAATGACATACTGTAGAAGAACCCGTTTTCAGGATGATAAACCTGGAAACGGGTTTCGCTTTGGCGTGTCATTAAATGTGCAAATAGTCGTACTTGCTTAAAGCATTGTATTAATCCTGCAGCAAAAAACCGCGCCTGATCAAGAAAATCCAATCCATATGGCAATCACAGGACTGGGTTTGATATAATAACAGCGGTAGAAAATGGGAACCAAAGGTTATAGAAAACCATATACTGAATAAAGGCAAACCTGCTGAGAGGCAGGGACGCAAAACCACGGGCCTCATTTCAGGCAGCCGGGTTCCAAGCAACCGTATTGAATCTTATCAGTTTCAAAACGGTTTTTTAGTTGCAATTATTAGCTGGATCATGACGTGAAATAATACAGAAACATTAAAGAAGAAGGATACCGTCCCCAACCTGCGCCATTACGTCGTACTATTGGGTACAGCGTTAAATTACCTTGATCGATCTGCGGTTCAAACACCATGTCATAAGAACAGAGATAGGCTCGCTAACATAGTATGACTAATGGATACTCTTGAGAGGAAGGATCAAGCCATTGCGCAAGTTTTCACAGCGGACGTTTTATTTGCTCGCAGTCGATGCAGCTCTGATGATTGCGGCATTTTATATCGCCTTAATACTGAGGTTTGACGGGGAAGTGCCCCTGCAATTCCTGGGGGCATTGCTGTATCTAATCCCGTTTATTGTCACGGTTAACCTGGGTTTTTTGTTGGCCTTCAAGCTTTACGGGCGAGTATGGGAATATGCCAGTTGGGAGGAGCTGTTTTCTATCATTAAAGCGGCTACCTGTGGCAGTATCCTGGTCTTTTCCTTGACAGCAGTGTTTCAACTGAGAAGTCTGCCCAGGTCTGTCTACATTATGGGGTGGTTTTTTACCATTGTATTCCTTGGCATTTCTCGTTTGTGGTGGAGAATCAACCGTGATTATTTACATCGGAAACGCCGAGTAGGCACCAGGGTTTTGATAGTGGGGGCCGGCAGTGCAGGAGCCATGTTGGCCAAAGAAATACAATCCAACGCCCACCTGGGGATGGAAACGATGGCATTTGTAGACGATGATCCTCAAAAACTGGGGCGAATAATGCTAGGCATTCCAATTAAAGGAACCCGCTACGACATTCCGGAACTGGTATGCTCCTTAGGGATCGAAGAGATTATAATAGCTATGCCATCTGTTAAGGGACCACCGATGCGAGGGATCATCAATATCTGTGAGGAGACCCCGGCCCGAATTAAAATAATTCCCCACCTGTATCCGAATGAACAGGGGTCGCTTCTGTCCCAGATGCGCACGGTAAATATGGAGGATTTACTGGGCCGGTTGCCTGTGCAGATTGATTTGCAGCAGGTGTCAGGCTATCTGCAGGATAAAATAGTAATGGTAACCGGGGGAGGAGGGTCGATAGGTTCTGAGCTGTGTCGGCAGGTGCTTACCTTTCATCCCCGCCTTCTGATTATTATCGATGCTAGTGAAAACAACCTCTTCGATATCGAACAAGAACTCGAATTAGCCGGATGGTCAGAAATAATAGTAATCAAATTGGCCGATATAAGAGATCGTGAATCCATGGAGAGGATATACCAAGCCTTTCGGCCGCAGGTGGTGTTCCATGCGGCAGCATTCAAGCACGTCCCCATGATGGAAAGACACCCGGAAGCAGCGCTGGTCAATAATGTACTGGGTACCTACAATGTTGCCGGACTGGCCGACAAGTACCGGGTTGAGACCTTTATCCAGATTTCCACAGATAAGGCGGTGAATCCGACTTCTGTTATGGGAGCGACCAAGCGCATTGCGGAACTGGTCATTAAAGACCTGAACCGTAATTCAAGCACCACATTTGCCGCGGTCCGTTTCGGTAATGTTTTAGGCAGTCGTGGCAGCGTAATACCTACATTTGAGAAGCAAATTGAAGCGGGTGGTCCAGTAACTGTTACCCATCCTGATATGACCCGTTACTTCATGACAATACCGGAAGCTGTCGAATTGGTTATCCAAGCAGGAGCAATGGCAAAAGGTGGGGAAATCTTCGTATTGGATATGGGGGAACCAGTCAAGATTTTAGATCTGGCCCGTGATTTAATCCGGTTGTATGGTCTGGAACCTTGGCAAGACATTGATATAGTGTTTACTGGTATTCGCCCCGGGGAGAAACTCTTTGAAGAATTGTTTTCCAACAAAGAGGACATGTCATCTACCATTCATGAACGGATCTTTATTTCCCGTAAGGAAATTGACTCCAACTATGTGGATATAGCTCATACAATCGATTCGCTGATAAGAGAAACAGCCAACAATAAAGAGGCTATAATCAAGTTGCTGGTGGAACTAATTCCCGAATACCACCATCCCGATTACCAAAAACAAATCCAGGCCAAAGTAATTCCGATGAGAGCAGCGCACTAGTGAGCCCACAACCGCAGTTTTAGGCGGACAAAGATACATTGTTGGAGGGTTTTATGGAATTCATAGATATACACTCGCATATTCTACCGGGTATGGATGATGGTTCTCGTTCTATCAGTATGTCAGTAGAAATGGCTCAGGTGGCGTTAACAGACCACATTGGAATAATGGTAGCCACACCTCACATCAAGACTGGAAAATTTGACTATAACAAGAAGTACATTATTAAAAGGGTTGACGAGCTTAACCAACAATTCAAAAGAAATGGTATAGGTCTGCAGGTATTGCCAGGAGCGGAGTATTACTTGGAGCCCGATTTACCTCAGCGTCTCGCTGATGGAGAATTATTGACTATCAATAATACCGGACGCTATTTGTTAATTGAAATGCCATCCATTATGGTTCCGGAGCACACGGATCGAACTCTATATGAGATACAGCTTCAAGGCGTTATTCCGATTATTGCCCACCCGGAAAGAAACGAGGTTTTGGCGAAGCGTCCTGATCTGTTATCTGCTTACTCACAACGGGGCGTTCTAGCTCAAGTGACCTCAACTAGTATCACTGGATTGTTCGGCCGCCGCGTTGCCAAAGCCGCCAACAAGATGTTAGCAGACGGATCGGTCCAAATCATAGCTTCTGATGCCCATACGCCCAACAAAAGAGCCCCCTTAATGAGTGAAGCATATCATATTGTAGAGCGTTTATGGGGTGCTCAATACGCTCAAGTGTTGGGTTGCGATAATCCGAGGCATATCATTTATGGACGAGGAATAGAGCATGTTCGGTCGCCGAAAAAACCGACGTTGTCGGATACAATCCAAAGATCACTCCAGCATTGGAAGTCAAGAGTCGATTTTTAGTGAGGGGTCAATGTCTATGCAATACTCCAGAATAGTTACGCGAATATAATAGCTTCCCCAGCTAATCTTAAGGGTTCTCATTGCATGGATAAGGGTATTATGTATGGATCCAAAAGGAGGAACCGGGGTGAGTGATTATAAACCAGTCCCCAGTCGGGTGGTAGGAAGCGCTGACATCGATATATACTACCTTATTAAGGTCCTAAAAAAGTGGTGGAAGTTGATTGTTGCTCTGACCTTGGCTGCTGCGTTGGTTTCGGGGCTCTTCAGCTTCTATGTGTTGAAACCGGTTTATCGAGCTTCCACATTGCTTATGGTTACGGTAGCATCAGAGAAGCTGCAAGTCAGTACTCAACAGTTGAATCGTAATAATCAAGATAACAACAATTCTGTAGCTCCCATGCCGGTCCTCACTATGAATACCTATTTAGGGCAGTTGGAAAGCGAAGTGGTTATGAAAAGAGTGGTAGAAAGCACTGGCATTCCAGAGCTGTCCATAGGCGCCCTTCTGTCGATGACCGATGCAAGTATTGTTGAAGACTCAAATCTCATCGTCCTTGAGGTTGAGAGTAATGATCCGCATAAAGCAGCTCTGATAGCCAATGCGGTTGCTGAGCAATACCTCAAACTAATGGATGAACTGATGTTTTCTTCGGTAGTTGTGATATCACCAGCCAATGTACCGCCAACACCTATCAAACCCAATAAGATGATGAATATAGCGTTAGCCTTGTTACTTGGTTTGATGATATCTGTCCTGCTAGCATTCCTGTTGGACTTCCTAGATAACACTTTAAAAACTGTTGAAGATATTGACCAAGTACTAGACTTGCCAGTGCTGGCAGTTATCCCGGCCGGAACTAAGCAAAGCTCAAAGCAGCATTTCAGGGAGTGAATATGTTGGCTATCAGATTGAAAAGAAGAGATGACAACAGTATGGATCCTGGGCTAGTTGCTCTTGAGAGCCCAAAGTCAATGATAACTGAGACTTATCGGGTCTTACGGACTAATATGGGATTTGCCGGTATTGAACAACCATTCAAGACAGTTCTGGTTACAAGTGCACTGGCAATGGAAGGCAAAAGCACTACGGTGGCAAACCTGGCGGTAGTAACTGCCCAAGCTGGAAACAAGGTTATCCTTGTCGATTGCGACTTACGGAGGCCCTGTATCCATAAGCTGTTTCAGATTTCCAACGAAATGGGATTCACCAGCTGCATTATTAATGAAATTGAACCGGAGCGTGTGGCGCATAGCCTAAGTATGCTTAACCTCCATGTTTTAACTAGCGGACCGATTCCACCTAATCCTGCTGAGATTCTCAATTCCATGCGTACTCGAAATATGTGGTCTGACTTAAAGGAAAGATATGATTATGTATTTATAGATTCGCCTCCCATACTATCTGTTACGGATGGCGCCATAATAGCATCTCAGACAGATGCGTCTGTACTTGTGGTTCATGCCGGAAAAACTCGCAAAGAGGTAGCAGCTCAAGCCAAGGACAGATTGCAGCAAGCCAATGCCAGAATCATTGGGGTAGTTCTCAATCAGACCAAGCCCAATGACCAGGATTATTACTATTATTATTAGCAGCATTATCTGGCAAAAAGAGGCATGCCGGGATGAGATGGTACTATTCAAAAGGGATTTGATATGAGAAAAATATTGGTTCTATCGAATAGCTCAGGGGGTTTGTATAGTTTTAGAAAAGAATTGATTGAAGAGCTTATAAAGAATGGCTTTCAAGTAAACATATCGACGCCCAGAGGAACCAAAGTGGACCAGCTGGAGGAACTTGGTTGTATATTTATCGAGACTCCCATTGATCGTAGAGGTATGAATCCAGTCAGTGACCTACGACTAATATTAAACTACCGGCATACCATAAAAAAGATCAATCCGGACATTGTTCTTACCTATACCATAAAACCGAATATTTATGGCAGCATCGCATGCCGTTGGGCGAATATACCTTACCTGAACAACATCACCGGATTGGGCAGCGCCTTCCTAAAACCCAGCCTCCTTAGCAGCATCCTGATTATCATGTATAGAATAGCCTTCAAAGAGTCGAGGATGGTTTTTTTTCAGAACACCAATAATCTGGAATTTATGCAAGGGAAGAGAGCGATTTCCGGACCTTACAAACTTATCCCGGGGTCTGGAGTAAACCTTGAGCGGTTCAAATTTACTCCCTACCCTGATGCCAGCGATGCGATTGTCTTTAATTTCGTGGGAAGAGTTATGAAAGATAAAGGGATCGACGAATATCTAGCTGTTGCCAGGGAGATCAAGCAAAAATATCCTACAACCAGGTTTAATATCATTGGTTCGGTGGAGCCCAGCCAATCACATTATGAAAAGATCCTTGCCGAACATGAAAGGGAAGGCTCGATAACATACCTAGGCTATCAAGAGGATATTGTACCATTTTTGATAGGCAGCCATTGTATCATTCACCCTTCCCGAGGAGGGGAAGGGATGTCGAATGTACTTCTTGAAACTGCGGCTACAGGCAGATGCCTAATCGCGTCCGATATACCCGGTTGTCGGGAGATAATTGACGGTGGTATCAATGGCTTCACATTTCAGGCTGGCAATGCATATGATTTGATTGCGACAGTTGAAACATTCCTTAGTATGCCTCATGAGAAAAAGGCTGAAATGGGGAAAAGGAGTAGGGAAAAGGTAGAACGAGAGTTCGATAGGCAGATAGTTGTTGATAGTTATTTTGAAGAGATAGACAAAATTTTAAGAAATTACGATCTGAGCATCAGCATGAACTAATAGGAAAAGGCGGCAGCGTAGACGAGGGAGTGCCCCCATTGGGCTAGAGCGCACCAATGATATGAGACTTTGTTGTGCTCGTTTGGTTAAGATGCGGGAATGCCTGGAGCATAAACCTTGCTCTATCCGAAGGAAGGTCTCTGGAAAAAGGCTTAGGGAGGCAGTAAGAATTGTCAAAGGGATCAATCCTTTATATTGGAGGTTTTGAGCTGCCGGATAAGAATGCTGCAGCTCATCGGGTATTAAACAATGCCAAGATAATCAGAGAATTAGGTTATGAGGTTTTTTTTTAAGTGTCGACAAGAATCTTCCCTTTGGCAGTTCTGTAATGGATACTAAGAGGCTAATAGCTGGTTTTCCCAGTTGGTTTATCCCATATCCCGATACTAGGGCCCAGTGGATTCATTATCTGAGCAGTATTAAAGATTTTATCACAGTAGCCGCCCAATGTTCGGACCTTAAGGCGGTAATCTGCTATAATTACCAGGCTGCGGCATTTGTAAGAGTGATGAAATACTGTCGCCAAAATAATATTAAGGTAATGGCTGACTGTACCGAGTGGTACAGCACTAAAGGAAGCAGCCTTGCCTATAAAATCCTTAAGGGCTTGGATTCTCTGCTGCGAATGCGCTTAATTCACAAACGCGTAGACGGGCTTATGGTAATAAGCAAATACCTGGAGAGCTACTACGTCAAGAATGATTGCCTTATCAGAATCCCGCCATTGGTGGATCTGGAGGAGGAAAAGTGGCGCGCCGGATCAGAACAAGAGAGTTGCCCGGTAAAATTCGTCTATGCCGGAAGCCCTGGCGGCAAGCAGAAAGACAAGCTCGATCTGCTGATACAGGCGTTTTATGAACTTGATCCGAACTACGATTTTCGTTTCATTATAGTAGGTATAAGCCGGGAGAAGCATTTACAGCATTATGGTGAACAAGCCGGTTTACTAGATGTTCTAGGAGAGAAAGTAAGATTTCTTGGCAGGTTATCTCATATAGAAAGCTTGGAGCAAGTCAAGGGAGCAGATTTCACCATATTCATGCGTGAAGACACCAGAGTTAATAAAGCTGGTTTTCCCACTAAATTTGTGGAGAGCATAAGCTGCGGTGTGCCCGTTATAACCAACAAAACAAGTGACCTCTCCGACTATCTCCGCGATGGCGAGAACGGATTCTGGCTAGAAGGGGATATAGCCGCCACTCTGCAACGAATTCTCAACATGGAAAAAAGTCAACTGCAAAAAATGAAACAACGGATTGAACGAGCTACCTTTGACTACCATGCTTATGTGGAAGAATTGGCTGTTTGGCTTGAGCTTGAGCCTCAGTATCCGACGGAGGTGTTATGTGCTGATGCCGGGCGCAAAACCAAAAGTGATGCTGCATTATATTATGCCTCCCAAGACTAGTGGGCCCAATACTTCCATGCAGCGCATCGAGTCGTCTTGGCTGCACGATAATTTTGAATTTGGGCGTTTAGTTCAGGATGAGCGCCCTGGAAAGTTTTTGAACATCCGGCTATTGAGGAAGATGATTGCTCAGGTCAAGGCATTCCGACCGGACCTGATTCATTTATCGGGTTTACAGAATGCCGCGTTTTACGGTGTTTTAGCCGCAAGAATCGGTGGCTGCAGAAACATACTGACAGCGGTGCGAGGTAGTGCAACCGAAGCTATTGGGATTAATAAGGCTGCACAATTACTATTCAGGTATCTTATCGAGCCAATCACTATGCGGATGAGCAGTGCTGTTTACACGGTATGCGAAGATATGGCGGGAAAATTCGGGATTGCCAACAGAAATAATTATGTCGGAGTTGTATATAACGCGGCGCCCATAATAATCCCCGGGGAATATGCGAGAGATGATTTCCGCAACGAAATTGATGCCAGGCCAGACGATGTGCTGGTGGCCGTAGTTGGTCGTATGACATATGATAAGGGTATTTCCTATATCATAGATGCAATTAAAAGTGGGTGCCATGAGAAAGCTATATTTGTTTTTGTTGGTGATGGACCCTACTGTGAGATATTAGAAAGGCAATTAGAATTAGAATTGACTGTGGGTAGAGTACATGTGCTGGGCAAAAGAAGCGATGTTTTAAGAATCTTGGCGGGCTGTGATATGTTTTTATTTGCCACACTGCATGAAAACTTATCAAATGCTCTGTTAGAAGCCTGTTCTATGGGATTAGCCATAATCGCCACGGCGGTAGGAGGGAATCCGGAGGTAATTTGTGATAACGTCAATGGGCTACTCGTTCCTTCAGGTGACAGTGCCGCTATTGTTAAGTCAATTAATCACTTGTGCGAAAACGGTGAGGAACGAAAAAGGCTGGGAAAAGCAGCCCAGAAAACGATCGAAGAAAAGTTTTCCCAGCAAAAGGTATATGGGCAAATAAACGATTTATATAAGGATCTCATATATTAATGTGAGAGTGGCGTTTATGGACGATAGAGGTATAGTCCTGATCTATACATTTAGTCCTTTCCCGTTTGGAGAAGCTGCGTCCAACCGAATTATGGCGTTGGCACAGTGCATACAGATGGCCGGTTACAAAGCAATAGTATTGGGCAACGGGGGGGAACGGGAACAGGACTATGAACCAACCCGAAAAACATTCGTATATGAAGGCATAGAATACCGCTCGTACGCCATGGCGGGTACTGGGCGGATAGCCCGCACCCTGAACCGCAATAATATACTGAAGATTATCAAGAAGCATTTAGCCCCTGACGAGCAAAACCGGATTAGAATAGTCTACGCCACATATAGGAATTATGGGCTATGGCTGCATTATGTTCTGAAGCGCATCTTACATCATCCTGCTGTAGTGGATGTGACCGAGTGGCACAGCAGCAACCAGTTTGGTGGCGGCAGACTAAATCCGTACTATTGGATCCACAACCTCCGGATCAGATGGCTAATTCCCCGGGCAAAAAACATTATTTGTATTACCAGCTACTTGGACAGATTCTATAAGCAACGAGGCTGTAATACGGTCTTAATTCCCCCACAGGTTATAATGGAAAACTATCTTCGCCATAAGAACCCGCCCCTGCCTCCCGTTCGATTGTTCTATGCTGGGACCGCCGCCAAAAAAGATTATCTCGATGTCATGCTGGATGGTTTAGTATCATTGCCCGAAATCGAACGGGCGAAAATAACCCTCACAGTATTGGGATTGAGCCGGTCAGGGTTTATGGAACAGTTTCCGCGAGCCCAGTATTATATTGATACTATGCAGGAATCCCTTCAGATCGTCGGTCGGGTATCCAAGAATGAGGTGGATCAGCGATTATCAGAAGCTCACTTTTTGATATTGATGCGCCCGGATAGCAGATACTCCAGGGCTGGCTTTCCTTCCAAGGTACCGGAAGCTATGGCAGCTGGGGTGCCGGTGATCACTAATGTAACCAGCGATTTAGGTATGTATATTAGAGATGGAAAAAATGGCTTTATAGTAGATGGATTTAATGCCTCCGCATTTGCTGATGTTATTCACAAGGTGGTTGGAATTAATGACGAAGTCTTCCAGTCCATGTCAGGAGAAGCTCTGCGTACTGCAGCGCATATGTTTGACCGACACATGCACGTCACAGAGATGAAGGAGTTTCTGGCCCAATCCTTGGCTGCAAAAATAGATTCTGACATCGTGTACTATAGTTAGAATTAATACTTGTAAAAGCCAAAATGAAAAAACCGGAAAGATTGAAGCGATGTTAACATTTCTCAAGAGCCTGCTGCAAATGAACATGCTGAAATCGGCGTTGGCCTTAACTGGCGGACGTTTTTTCAACCTTGCGGTATCTATGATACTATTATTGATCCAAGCAAGGTTTATAGGGCCGGAAATAACTGGCTTATGCCAATCGTATAGCATTCCAGTCGGGTATTTGTGGATACTAACACTGGGCGTATCTTCAGCCTTGGCACGAGAATTACCGTATTATCTAGCCCGGGGAGAGCACGAAAGAGCCATGAATCTAACTCAAACCGCCCAATCCTTTTCGATAGTGGTTGGTGGGTTGTGTGCCAGCGCATTTTTGTTGTTATCCATTAGGGCACTAATATTAGGGGATTACCTGTCTGCGGCGGGTTGGGGGTTTCAGATTGTTGCTGGTTTCACGGTAATATATAGTTCCTATATTCAGACACTATACAGAACCACCGCCGAGTTCGTTACAATTGCCAAAGCAAGTACAATTTCAGCAGTAACCAGCATCGTTACTTTTCCGCTCATATTCGTAAATGCATACTTGGGGATTTGGACCAGGGGTATGGCAATGTCCCTGATGTCAAATGCCTTCTTATTCATCAAGCGGCCTTTTAAGCTATCATTTGGCTTTGACTTTCAACAGTTGAGTCAATTGATCAAGTTTGGAGTACCGTTGATTGCCATAGGTTATATAGAGTCTTCGCTTTGGACCAGTACCCAGTTAAGCTTGATATTCAAACTGGGTGGAAAGACTTCATTAGGGCTGTTTACATTCACATATGGTATTTTAAGTGCTCTGCTGATTGTTCCGAATGCAGTCGCTGAAATTCTAAGACCAAGATTCGCTGCTGTTTATGGGGAGACAGACGGCGATATTAAAAAGACGTTGACTGTTGCTGTTAAACCTTTAGCGGCCGCCTTTATTGTGTCTGTGTTAATGGCATTATTAGCTTATCTAATAGTCGATGATATAATTATTCGATTACTGCCCAAATATCTTGACGCCATACCAGCTTTAGGCATAGGGCTGCTGTTAATCCCGGTAATGACGGTTAAATGTATTAAGTATATCTTTGTAGTGTGCAAAAATATGGCCCATAATCTTATCTCAACTGTACCAGGTTTCTTGGTAGGAACAGCATTATTATATACATTGTTAACGCGCGGGGCTGGTTTTGAATATATTTTTCTCCCCTACGTAATCGGTCAGCTCTTGAATTTCTTTATTTCGCTTATTATCTTGCTATTCGAGATAAAAAGGGAGCGTCATGAAGCATTTGATTGAATGGAATAATTCAACCAAACGAGAAAAGTCGTTTTTAGAGACTAATGATTGGCTTGCGCTGATTATGCTGGCACTCACTGGATTAGGTCTAAATCAAATTTCCTATAACAATATGTTAAGTGTACTTATACAAGTGTTCTTACTGGGTTTGGTTTTCCTTTTGTACAGAAAACGGCCAGCGATGATAATGGTAGCCTACATTTTTTTGACTATACTTCCGCTTAGGTTGTATGCAGGTTTTAGCGAATCGGGGCAAGGAGTTTATACGTTAAATCCCAAGATATGTATTGCATTTGCTGTTTTTTTTATGATTTATGAACTGGTTATGGTAAAACGCAAATATAGGATTGATTTGTTAATCCTTCTGTTTGTAGCAGTAATGATCTGCTCATTGGCGTGGACCATCTCCATGAACTCTTATACGTACCATTTTTGGTGGATGTGCATAGCTTACGTGTTTTTCCCCCTATTAATAAGAGAAGACCACGATATTCGGATTGTGGTTGTTTCGTATATTGTTGCTGTAGATGTATTCTGTCTTAGAATTCTGCCAATATTGCTTACGGAAACCGGCTTGTATAGGGGTAGTATTAATCTGAACCCTAATTATGCAGCGTTTTTTGTAATTATTAGTATGGCTCTTATCTTCACAATGCTGACGCATTATCGAACGGTAATATCTCAGAAAATGAAGCTGCTTTTCTTCGCAAGTGCTGTTCTCGATGTGATTACTATGTCATCCTTTGCTTCCCGGACATCCTTTGTAATGCTGGCTATCTTGATATTTATATATTTATTGTTCAACCATAAGCAGATTAAAACCGTCCTGCTGACGGTTATTGGGGTGTTAACGTTATCCATAATCCTTAACCACTATGGAGTCTTTGATCCCGTGCTATTGCGTTTTGCAGATGATAGTGCCAGCACCGGCGGGGGGAGAATCCCTATCCAGATGGAATTGCTAAAATCGGTTTATTCTGGTGACGTTGGGAGGCTCATATTTGGCAATGGCTATTTAACTGCCGCCAATTTCGGGCTAAGTAGGCAAGCCCACAACAGTTATATTAGCATACTGCTTGGTTTCGGATTGGTAGGACTTCTTATTTATCTGGCTTATCTGTTTAGATTATTTATCCTGCTGAGAAACAGCGAATACAGCTTTTTTCTGATTATGTTTTATTTTCTGATTCTATATTCCTTCTCACTGGAACCTTACCATATCGTAGAAGGCATCACTATCTTTTGCCTATTGAGTGGGATTAACACTATAAGTATGCCTATGGAACTGCTTCAGGAACAATCTGATCATGGTGTGGAAGTGTAGGTAATATGAAACGCCTCCTGTTTATTATCCCGGCCTTTAACCACGGCGGAACTAATCGTAGTCTTCTAAATATCCTTTCCTGTCTGGATGACGAGTATTATAGCAAGGATATTTTTGCTCTTTCCCATATGGGCCCTTATCGTGAAATATTCGCTCCATTTAGGATATTAAACAGGAGCCTGCTCCTATCTTCTATCTTTGAGAGTTACGAACATATCAAGCAGGAGCCCTGGATTGAAAGAAGTAAAAAAACGCTGGTTAAACTCTTATTCTACGGCTTGAAGGCTGTGGTTGGGGAAAAGGCCTTGGAATGGTCTTATAGAAGAGCGGCAAAAAGAATTGGATATATGAATTATGACACAGTGATTGCCATGCAGGAGGAACGGGCAACTCATTTTACTTCCCATATAAAGACGCGTAAAGTAGCGTGGATACGCAGTGACTACGACAATTATTTTGCCCTTGCTCAGAATGACGAGGAACATATCTACAATCGCTTTGATCACATAATATGTGTCTCTGCGTTTACCCGCGAGGTTTTTATCAAAAGATACCCCTCACTTGCGAGCAAATGCCATGGTATACATAACATGATTGATTATAAGGCGATTATTGCTTTATCCCAGGATGTTGAGGAGATAGATGAGAGGTTTACCGCCGATTCGTTCTGTATTATTTCCATCGGCCGTCTGAGTCCGGTAAAGCAGTTTAACATTATTCCAAAGCTGGCAGCCCAACTGAAAAAAGATGGATGTAGGCTGCGTTGGTATATAATCGGTGCCGGGGAGGAAGAGCAGAGTATTCAAAACCAGATAGACCAACATCAGGTTTCTGATATGGTCATCCTCTTAGGGCAAAAAAACAATCCCTACCCATACCTCAAGAGGGCCCATCTGCTGGTCTGCACCTCCGCATCTGAAGCCTGCCCGAACGTTATCAACGAGGCCCGGATATTACATGTCCCGGTAGTGACCACAGATTTCGGTTCGGCACCGGAATTCATCAACAACGGAACTAACGGAATTATTGCCAGCCAGGACAATCTTAAAAATGCAATAGAAGAAATGATAAATAATCAAGAGCTTTACCAGCAAATCAAAACCAACATTAGTTCTTTTCAATATTCAAATGATAGTATCCTCAAGCAAATAACAATGCTTATATAGTTTTTAACAAGATTCCTAATTATGGGCGCGAAGTCCATATCTTTCCGTGATAAATCCAGCATATCTCAACCCTATCGTCGTTCATTCTACGTCGATGATTTTACATTTCAATTCTCAAACCAATCCCTAACCAACTGAGGCCGATCGATCTTGCCATTTTTATTCATGGGTAGTTTCTCTAATTTGTGTATCTTGGTTGGAATCATGTATTTGGGTAGAAGTGGAATCAGGTTCTTTCTTATACTTGCCTTCGTTAGCTCATTACTTCCTTCATAAAACATAGTTATTTCCTGTTTTTCCTTGTTGTATATTACACAGGAATTATGTATACCTTCGATGCTTAATAAGGCTGTCTCGATCTCACCCAGTTCGATTCGATAACCCATATGTTTAATCTGGGCATCTTTGCGGCCGAGGAAAATAATCTCGCCGTCAGTATTCATATAGGCAAAGTCACCGGTACGATATATGCGGTCATAGTAATTCTTATTTAGCGGGTTCTGGGTAAAGACTTCTGCACTCTTATCGGGATTATTCCAATACCCCAAAGCCAGCGATGTTCCCCGCACGCATAACTCGCCCTGCTCACCAATATCTGCCGCCCGATTATCCTCAGTCAAGATCAGAATATCGGTGTTGCGGCAGGGAAACCCGATAGGCAGTTTATCATTATCGTCAAACTCTTTCTGTACAATATAATAAGTGCAATCCACGGTTATTTCGGTAGGCCCGTACAGATTCGCAAACAAACCATGAGGCAAGTTTTGCCGCCAATAATTGAGATGACGGACGGGCATGACCTCCCCGGCAAATAGTATCTTTTTCAGACAATCAACCCGGACATGGTCCAAAGCCCGGGTGTTGGCCACATTTATCATTACAGACGGCACCCAAAATATGAAGTTGATATTTCGCTCCGCTACATACTCCATCAGTCTTATCGGGAAGGCGAAATATTGTTCGGGTATAAGAACGAGGGTTGCCCCAGTAGCCAGGCAGAGATATATGTCTAGTGTGGAGTTGTCGAAATAGAACGGAGCTTGGCTGCCGATGATTTCCTGGGCCGTAATGTCAAAACAATCAATCGCCCAGTCAATGTAATCAATGACTCCGCGATGTGATACAACGACTCCCTTGGGTGTTCCGGTTGAACCGGATGTATAAATAATGTATATCGGATCGGTGTCGATGACGGGCTCTGCGTAAGAGGACACCAAATTATTGTCATACTTGATACTTTGGTCATAGGCCAAGCTAATGTCGATGATATGGTCTTGATCTACCCCGCTTTCCAGCAGCGTATCATAATGCTCCTCTGATGTGATAATTATGGGATTTTCCAGATTCTCAACTATGCTTCTGACTCTTGCTGGCGGTGATTTCGTATCCATTGGTACATAAATATTACCGCTGCACAGGATTCCCATGAAAGCAATAATACTATCGCCGCTCTTCGGCAAGAATACTGCGATAGGCTGGTTGACCTTGTCTTTGGTTTGTTTGATCCTGAAGGCCAGGCGGCGCGAATATCCCCATAGTTCGCCAAATGTAATTGATTTTTCACCATCTATGATGGCAGTTTTATTGTCATGTTGAACTACCGAGCTCTCAAAATATTCAAGGACATTTTTCTGCATGCTTTAATACCCCCAGTATTATAGTCATGGCTTATGATCTCACAGTCAGCCCCAACGATACTCCCCTTTATGCATAGAGTAGCCCCTCCAAATAATACATTTTAGGCGAATCCAACCAACAAATACTCTGCTACAGGATATTTATACTGAGGGATGATTGTGACAAGTGACATCTCGACAGTAGCCCTGATCCTTAATACTGCTGACATATATTCCATCACCCCAGCAATCCGATATGATTACATCCGCTGTTCACCTGCTTGGTACATACCGATGCAGGTTTTTGTATGTTGAGCGAATACGTTTCTTGATGGAGTATTGACCGAGAGTAGAGGTGTCACAAAGAATACCTATCCTTCCATACTATATAGGAAGTCATCAGATTCAAGGAAGGTAAGTCGTGGTGGAGAAATTGTTGGAGATCTTGTATGAGATACGGCCAGAAGTAGATTTCTTAAACAGCAGTAATTTCATTGAGAATCGGCTATTGGATTCACTTGATATCGTTGTGTTGGTTTCTGATATCGAAGAAGCTTTTGCAATCAGTATTCATGTAAACGATATTGTGCCGGAGAATTTTTATAATCTTGAAACGATAAGAAAACTAATTGCGAGAAGAGGCGGTCAGATTTGAATTTACAGTATCGAAACAAGAAGATAAGCGGAATCCTGGCGGTAGTGCCTCAAAACGAAGCGAGGTTCGACGACGAAGTTGAGAACTATAATTTTTCGGTCAAGCAATCCATGAAGTTGAAGAAAATCATGGGTTATGACCGTCATAGAATCGTGACGGAAGGAACATGCGTTTCTGATCTTGCCATATGCGGGTTGAAATACCTTCTGGATGAAGGCCTGATATATAAGGATGAAATAGACGCCTTGGTTCTCATGACCCAAACCCCGGATTATTTTATGCCCCCCACCAGTAACGTCATTCAGGGAAAGTTGGACCTAAAACAAGATATGGTTTGTTTGGATGTGAAGCAAGGTTGTGCCGGGTATCTGGTTGGATTAATGCAATCTTTCAGCCTGTTGGAGCAGGACGCTATTAATAAAGTTGCCTTGGTGAATGGCGATGTGCTAAGCCGGAAGACCTCTCCTCAGGACCGCAACACATTCCCCTTGATTGGAGATGGGGCAGCGGTCACTATTGTAGAAAAAAATCCTGGAAACAGCGAAATATTTGCCAACATTAAGATGGATGGAAGCCATAGAAATGCACTGATTATACCCGCCGGAGGCCTAAAGATGCCATCTAATCAGGACACGGCAGTTATGAAAATGGATGAGGAAGGCAACTCCCGCAGTCTGGACCATTGGTTTATGGACGGCATGGCGGTATTCAACTTTGTGGTTAATGAAGTTCCGCCCATGATCAACAACCTCATGGAATTTTCTGGGGTAGGATTAGAAGATGTTGATTATTTTATGTTCCATCAGCCCAATAAATTCATGTTGCAAAGACTAGCCGATAAAATGGACGTCAGCTATGATAAGATGCCCTACAATATTGTGGAAAACTTCGGCAATTCCAGCGGCGCTACCATTCCTACCAATATAGCATTCAACCTGGGTGACAAATTATTGAACCATTCGTATTTGACTTGTCTAGCTGGCTTTGGGGTTGGGCTGACGGCTAGCTCCATGCTTATGAGGATAGGGCCGCTTGATTTTTGTAGGATGATCGAGTATTGAGCCGAGGAGGGAATCGCGTGGAGGACTTTTACACTGAGTTGGCCGAGATACTAGAGGTAGATGAGGTTAAACGAGAGGATGAGCTGGAGGATTTCGAAAACTGGGATTCTTTGACCATCCTGGAGGTAGCCTCAATGGTGGATGAAAAATACGGGGTTACCATCGCGAGCAAAGAGGTCAAAGGACTCATTACGGTTGGAGATCTGGAGGACTTGATTAGATCCAAAATGTAGGATCATCGATTTTAGTAAAGGAGAGTTGAGGCATGAAAAAACTGCTAATAGCTGGTGCAGGTGTCTGCGGCCGAGAAGCCTATCAGTGGGCTTGTGATAAACAGAAGCATGCCAGGCGATGGGAATCGATCGGGTTTCTTGATGACAACCCCCGCGCTTTGGACAAATACAACTTGTCGGACAAAATCGTGGGTACGATTGCGGACTATGTACCTCAGCCCGGTGAAGAGGTGGTAAGCGCCTTAGGCGATGTAGAGCGTCGAGCGGACCTACACAAGAGACTAGCTGATAAGGGAGCGGTATTTGGCACCATCATACACCCTACCGCAGTATTATCGGACAATTGTACTTTGGGCAAAGATGCTATAGTTGGTCCCGGTTCCGTGATTTCCGTCAATGCTACCATCGGTGATCTGGTACTTATAGATTCTTTAACTGTAATTGGGCATGACACAGTTGTGGAATCGGGATGCATAATCCGTGATTTTTGTGATGTAATGGGTTTTGCCCACCTGGAGAGAGACGTCTTTTTGGGAAGTGGGGCTAGAATCCTGAACTCAGTTCGGGTAGGCAATCACTCCAAGGTAGGAGCCGGGAGTGTGGTGCTAAGAAACGTCAAACCCGACACTTCAGTATTCGGTAATCCTGCCAAAATCATCTACAGCCCGAAAAAATAATCGGTTATGCCATCAGATCCACATTCACAAATGTTGAGGGAGCCAATTATTTGAATACTCTTCTCACCTGCCCGAGACGGAGCAAGGTTCTAGGTGAATTAGGGATGCCTGCTTCAATTATATTTACCGAATTCATAAAGGCGTGAATTGTATATGTATAAGTCATTCGGGAAAAGGCTGATGGACGTGGTTCTATCACTCATGGCCATAATACTTTTTTCCCTGGTTCTTGTCATTGTGGCTGTTTTAGTCAGAATCAAACTGGGCCGCCCGGTCATTTTTAGGCAGGACCGCCCGGGAAAAGACGAAAAGGTATTCACCCTATATAAATTTCGTACCATGATCGATGCCAGAGATGATCAGGGTGAATTACTGCCAGATAGCGAGCGCTTGACAGGATTCGGACACATGTTGCGTTCTACCAGCCTGGATGAGCTTCCAGAACTATTTAATATATTGAAAGGTGATATGAGTATAGTTGGGCCGCGCCCGTTGAGGATAGAATATCTGCCTTATTACAGTGAGGAGCAGCGCCGACGTCATAGCGTGCTGCCGGGATTGACAGGATTAGCGCAAATAAAAGGCAGGAACGCCATAATGTGGGATGAAAGATTTGCTTATGATATTGAATACGTCGACAACATTACATTCCTGACAGACCTTCAGATAATCCTCGCCACCATAAAAAAAGTCTTGTTGCGAGATGATATTGGAGCGCGATTGGAAGAGGGGAGCGATGAAGGTGTAGAGGATTTTGACAGCTATGCGATTCGGAAACAAATGAGCGGCGATTATGAATGATCCAGTCGTGTTCACAATACCTGATAACGGCAATAGCGCCTGAGCGCTTAGTTTAATAAAGTATAATTCCTGCCGAGATTGGTTAGCTGAAATTAATAACAGGTGATGCAATGTTTAGTGTTTGGCATAAGGATCAAGGTCAGAAGTGGAATGATATTGTTAAATCATTTCCAGATTATGATGTCTATTATCTACCTCAATATACACGCGCCTTTGAAGTGATCGGAGATGGGGAAGCTCAACTTCTCTATTTTGAGGGTTGTGGGTTACGGGCCGCTAATGTGGTCATGCTGAGGGATATCGCTTTGGATGAGCGATTTGCTGGCAAAATTGATCTAAATACCTACTTTGATTTTGTGACCCCATACGGATATGGTGGTTGGATATTTGATGGCGAGATTAATAAAAAGAGCATTAACAGCCTAAATGAGAATTACATGGAATACTGTATAGCCAACGGTATTGTCAGCGAATTTGTGCGTTTCCATCCTCAAATGGGTTCAGAAGAGGTGTGCGCCAGCATGTATGAGATCGTGACCCATGCACCAGTTGTCATTTTGGATTTGCGCGACCCGGAGACCATTTGGAATAACCTAAGTGGTTTTAAACGCAACCGTATTAGAAAAGCGATTAAGAATGATGTTGCAATTCTAAAAGGGCTGGATCAAAGTCTGCTCCGACAGTTTCGGGAAATATACGATGAAACAATGAGCCGTAATCAGGCGCGGTCATACTACTTCTTCAACCAAGGATTCTATGACAGTGTGTTAGCCGATTTAAAGGATAATGCTCTGATTTTTTATGCTGTGAAAGATGAAACAGTTTTGGCCATGGACATCATGATTATGGCCGGAAAAAGAATGAATTATCATTTGGGCGGATCAAGACTGGAATATAGAAGCCTGGAGCCAAGCTCCCTCTTGATGTACAGCGCCGCCTTATGGGGGTATGAACATGGCTACGAGAGCCTAATGATTGGGGGGGGATTGGGAAGTGAAGAGGATTCGCTGCTTAGATTTAAACAAGGATTCAATCGAAGGTCCAACTTTGTATTCAAGACGGGAAGAAAGATCTTTGATAAAGATCGATATCAAGAGCTGTGCGTTCTACGAAAGCAGAATGGAAACCATAACGCGAACAGCACATTTTTCCCATGCTATCGAAGCTAAATTTATAGTGTCATAGGTCCTTTGACGCACAGCCACTCTGAGCTAGTCTCTTGAGAGGAACCGGCCATGAAAAAGGGTGTCTTATATGGAAGTGCAAACTTGAGGAACATGGCGTGTTACGACGCAGTTGATAGGGGTAGTAACATATATGGATTATAGCCGCTACAAACTGGAAGCACAACATAACAAGGGCAAACTGCATGCCATTGAAAGAATTGGCGCCATTGTTGATAAGGATTCTTTCCAGGAAATAAAGTCCGAGGTAAGCCATATCGAGATGGGCTTGAATGGTAAGAGCTTTGGCATGGAGCATTCAATTACGCCTTATGACGGGGTTATCACCGGTTTTGGTGAGATTCGGGGCAAGAAAATATGTATCTATGCCCAGGATTTCACCGTGATGGGAGGTTCCATTGGGGAACGACATGGCAAAAAGATTGCCGACCTGGTTAAAATGGCTATTGCGTGTTGCCCGGTGATAGGCATCAACGACTCTGGTGGGGCCAGAATACATGAGGGAATGCGATCCTTAGTAGGTACTGGGGAGATGCTTTATTACAATTCTCTGGCGTCTGGCTACATCCCCCAATTCATTATATGTGCTGGCCCCTGTGCGGGTGGGTCTGTTTACTCCGCGGCGTTAAGTGATTTCGTCTACGTTATCGATGATATTACTTCCATGTCACTAACCGGTTTTAGAGTAGTAAGAAATGTCCTTAACCAACAGGTATCCAACCAGGAATTGGGTGGTGCTGAAGTTCACGCCTCCATCAGCGGAGTGGCTCATTTCAGGCATTCCACTGAAACCCAATCCATCGAGCATCTTCGGGGCTTGGTTTCCATGGTGCCTCAGCACAATCAGGACCGTACCCCCCTTAAGATAGTACCCAGTCCCGAGAAAGACCTCCGTGATATCGGCCACCTGCTGCCGCTTTTCAGTAATCGCACCTATGAGGTACGGCGGATAATCAACCGCATCTTCGATGACCATAGTTTCCTGGAAGTGCAGGAGTCATTTGCCGCCAATATGGTAGTGGGTTTCGCCCGGTTATCCGGTTGCCTGGTGGGAGTAGTAGCCAATCAACCAGCCTGTTTGTCAGGGGCGATCGAGTGTAATGCCAGTGACAAGGCGGCCCGTTTCATACGCTTTTGTGATGCGTTCAACATACCTCTGATAACCTTTACCGATACACCCGGCTTCATGCCCGGCATCGATGAAGAGCGTAAAGGTATTATACGCCACGGCGCCAAGCTTGTTTACGCCTATTCCGAGGCCACGGTGCCCAAGATTAATGTCATCCTGCGTAAGGCCTTCGGGGGTGCTTACATCGCTATGTCCAGCAAACACGTAGGGGCTGACTTTGTCTTCGCTTGGCCTTCGGCTGAGATTGCTGTGGTAGGGGCCGCGGGAGCAGTCGAGGTTTTATTCCATAAGCAGTTTAATAACCTCTGCGGGAAAGAACTTGAGGAGTTCAAACAAAGGAAAACTGAAGAGTATCTCTATAACTTCTCCAATCCAAAATTTGCGGCTCAAGCCGGTTATGTAGATGAGATAATCGCTCCGGCTCAGACCCGGGCAACTTTGATTAAGGCTTTAAAGATAATCCAGGATAAAGAAGCATTCATCTCGATTAGAAAAAAGCACAATTGCATGCCACTCTAACAAGACAAATACTCGGATATTTAGGAGAATACCTATGGCAGATCAATCCGCTGGGCGCATCTACTTATCCCCTCCCCACATGAGCGGGCGTGAATTAAATTATGTGAATGATGCCTTTGAGTCCAACTGGATTGCCCCCTTGGGGCCTCATGTCAACGCCTTCGAGGCCGAGATGTGTGCCCGTGTTTCTTGCCGAAGAGCTCTAGCCTTGAGTTCAGGTACCGCCGCACTTCATCTAGCCTTGCGGCATTTGGAGGTCGGAACCGGTGATACTGTGTTTTGTTCTTCTCTTACCTTTGTCGGCACTGCCAATCCCATCCTCTATCTCAATGCTGAGCCAGTGTTCGTCGATTCTGAGCCTGACAGCTGGAACATGTCGCCAGAGGCCTTACAAAAAGCTTTTGACTGGGCGTCAAAGGTTGGTCGCCTGCCCAAAGCGGTGATCATCGTTGATCTTTACGGGCAGAGTGCCCAAATGGATCCGCTTCTGGACATCTGTAATTATTATGGGGTACCGGTAGTGGAAGACGCCGCCGAGGCTCTGGGTGCTACATATAAGGGTAAGAATTGCGGCACCATGGGCAAGTTTGGGATATATTCGTTCAACGGCAATAAGATCATAACGACGTCCGGAGGGGGAATGCTTATGTCTGACGATGATGAGGCTATAGATAAAGCGTTGTTCTGGGCCACTCAGGCACGTGATCCAGAGCCGTGGTATCAACATTCCGAGATGGGATATAATTACCGCCTGAGTAATATTGTCGCCGCTATTGGCAGGGCCCAGTTGCAGGTATTGGATGAACGAGTGGCGGCCAAGCGAGCCATATTTGTCCGCTATCAGCAGGGGCTGGCCGGGTTGCCGGGCGTCGATTTCATGCCTGAAATAACCGACGGGGTTTCCAATCGCTGGTTGACAATCATGATGCTGAATCCGGAGTTAACCCCGGTTCGGCCGATGCAGATTATCGAGGCTCTGGAATCTGCAAATATAGAGTCGCGTCCGATATGGAAGCCCATGCATCTTCAGCCCTTGTTTGCCCAATGCCAGTATTTCACGCATGGGGAGGGAATCAGCGTTTCGGATTCCCTTTTCGCTGACGGATTGTGCCTACCCTCGGGTACCGCCATGACACAAGAAGAGCAGAGCAGGGTTATAGATACCTTGAGAGATTGTTTTCGAGGCAGATGATCGATTACTGTACCTGTATACTAACCCTGCCCGCCATCTAACCGTCTCGCAACAAAGTGTTTCGTATCTTTCTCAATAATGGAACCCGCCCCAGGGATGATCGTATTGCTTCTTTTTGCAGTTGTGCCTGTTTTTTGGCGGTCATTTGATAGTCTCCGAGATCAAGGCCAGTATAGATCACCGTTTCTTCCAATGGTTTACGCACTTTTTTGAAGGTGTTGTCATTTGGATATCCCAACGGGGTGAAGACGATCGGTTCCCAGGCATCGTCCAGTTTCAGTATCGCTCGGGCGGCATCGACATCGAAAGCGGCTACCCAACAGGTACCAAGCCCCAGGGCGGTGGCGGCAAGAATCATATGGTCCATTACTATGCCAGCATCGACGTCACTATAGTTCTTTTTATCATTGCGTACCCAGCACTTTCCTGGAACAGAGCACACGCAGAGTAAATATGGAGCCTGTACGAACCAAGCGTTTCGATAGATGTGCTGGAGGATTGCCTTATTCCCTTCAGTAGCCACAACCACCACCTTGTAGGCCTGCCGATTAGCGGCGGTAGGCGCTAGTCGGGCACATTCAAGTATTCGCTGTAGTTTTTCCGGTTCAACCGGATCAGGCTTGTAAGAGCGCACGCTATGCCTTTGCTGGACCACTTCAAAATAATCCATCTTTTCTCCTCCCCATATCAACGCAGCTACTTAGCTTTAAGAGTTAACAAGTTGATCTCCGGGGTATTAAACAATCTAAAAGGTATATTGCTGGCTCCCAAATAATGAAAAATCAAGGTACCTTTTATGATAACATAGTCGTAGTCTGGGATAATGGCGGAAAGACAGGAAAAATCTAGTTAATGTTTTTATTCAGAATTCAATAATAGGATAGAATATATTAGAATATTTTGGGGGGAGGGAACCTGGCCACCCCAAAAAATTAAACGTAACCTGTTGATGCCCAAACGTCAGTGGTTGGTGTGAATCCTTGGCGAACATAGCCTTCAGGGTGTTTTGATTATGGCCCCCGATAATGAAATCGAGAACTCCTAGCGCCGAGAAGCGTGAGGAGTCTTTGTTTATTAGGGTAGTTATTGAGAAAACATGTACAGCGCTCGCAAGACCCTGCAGATGGTTTGGTCATTTGCTCATTATTCGAAAAGACAGCAGACTACTAGCGGGTTTATGAGGTATTGATTGCAGGCAGGAATTATAAATGAAGCGTTCGACTATCAATAAGATATTGTTATGGTCGCTGGTGCTCCTATTGATGGTGGCCATATATGCTCTTTCGGCTCAAGACAGTGTTGAATCAAGTGCTCTGAGCGGAAAAACCATCCGTCTTATCGCTGATTTATTGGTTCCCGGGTTCGATCACCTCAGCACTGGGCAGCAAGCGCAATTGGTTCAGGAATGGCAGAACACTGTCCGCAAGATTGCCCATCTGACAATTTACATGATGCTGGGTGCGGCTTGTTTGATGGCATTGCTGCAGCATAAGCTAAGCAATCAGGTTCAAGTCGCCGGGGCCCTTGGGATTTCCGTTGTTTATGCCATCAGCGATGAAATCCACCAGTTTTTCGTCAGCGGACGTAGCTTGCAAGTGTCCGATGTTTTCATTGATGGATTGGGGGCGCTTATTGGGGTTTCTATAGTGCTTGTTATCGTTAGGTTGATGAGTAAGAAAGCTCAACCAAGAGTAGCGTCACGAGTCACTGGATAGGAATCGAGTACGGTTTGACCCTATGATATACTGGCATCAGGAGATAGTATATGATTTCGGGTTGAGATTCCTTTAATGATGAATATATCGAGAACCTCAGCCGAGAGGTACTAGTTAAGGAAGGGTAGCGGATGGCCATCAAAACCGGACGGGCTGACGGGACTGCTCAGATAACGCTGGATACGGAGAAGTGCAATGATTGCGGCATTTGCGCCGAGGTCTGCAAGGGCGCACCGCTGATAATGATCGATGGCCGTTTGGAGATAGAGGAACCACGCTTCTTCGGTTGTATCGGCTGCGGCCACTGCATGTGTGTCTGTCCTCAGGAATGCATTCAAATAAACGGCCGCGATATGCAACCGGCTGATGTAATACCATTACCTGGTACGGATAAACGCGCTGATTATCAGCAGTTGTACGACTTGATGCTATCCCGCCGCAGCGTGCGCAATTTTCGAGACCGCTTGGTCGAACCAGAAATTATCGACAAGATCACCGCTGCTGTAGCCACCGCCCCAATGGGTCTGCCACCCAGTGATGTGGAGATTTTGGTTTTTGACACTCCGGCCAAGGTGCAGGAGTTTGCCGCCGACTTGATAGCGGTGATGAAAAAGTCACGCTGGTTATTCTCACCGCTGTTTAGTGTCCTGATGCGGCCCTTTTTGGGGCGAGAGTATATTGAATCAGTAAATTCCTTCATTCGACCTGCCCTGGATATTTTTATCGAGGAGATTGCCAAAGGTCACGATTACCTGCTCTACAATGCTCCCCTGGCCATGTATTTCCATTGTTCGCCCTACGCTGATCCGGCCGATCCCTTGGTGGCCGCTACCTATGCCATGCTGGCCGCAGAATCACTGGGGCTGGGCAGTTGTATGATCGGCACCCCGGCCTATTTCATCAAGTACAGCAAAGACCTCAAACAGAAATACAACCTGCCTCGGAAGAATCAGCCGGGTATAGTGGTCATCTTCGGCTATCCCCGCATCAGGTTCCGCAAGGCCCTGCGTCGTCGCTTGGCCAAGGTGACTTACCGCTAAATACTTAATGTAAGACCGGGAACATGACCAACTTGTCTCTATCTACAAGCGAAACCGGTGGTTAAAGGTTGTCAATATTGGTCAGGGTAGATTTTCCGGTCCCGTATTTGTTATTGAATGCGGCATATTGGTCTTGAATCTGGTCGTTGAGGGTCTGGGCTTCTATATATTTTTTATTGGCCGTGCTGTAGTCACCTTTGCTTTCCGATGTAGCGCCGGCTTTCATGATATCACAGTAATTGACCGACAGAGACAGCAAACGGCTCAACTCACCCGTGTACTCCTCGGTGCCTGCCGGCGTCACCAACCGGTTGACCTGGGCGCGCAGACTCTCCCGGGTGGCCTTGGCACCATCAATCATTTTGAAATAATCGGACCAGCCATACTCACCGCTGCGAATCTTATCCAGCATGGCCCCTAGACCGGTTTTAGCCTCGTTGTTCTTCTGAATGATGGAATCCATCTGTTGGAAATAGTAGTTCATGGCTTCCAGACGAGCTAATTTGGCCTTATAGATCTCGCGCTGTTCGTCACAATAGGCCGACAGTTTATCCGCCACTGCTGTTGCCCTATCGCTGTTGGGCAATTGCAATCCCGGAAGTTGCAAGGTATCGGATATGTCTTGGGCTTGATTCAGATTCTGCCGCAAACTTTTCAGAACACCATCAGTCTCTGGCGCCAGTGGATGGGCTAGAATGTCCGGTATCTGTTCCATCACCGCCATCTGAATCTCTGCCGCGCGGCCCAGGATTTGCTTTTGGGCCAGGTACTGGTCTGGGCATTTAACCGCCTCCCAAGCATCCACTGAGGTCTGCAGATCTTGAATCAGCCCAGGAAATTCCTGTTGTAGGTTGGCTATGGACTGGGCGTCGATGGGCTGGTCGAAATGGCCTGTCAGCTTTTGTTGGGATGCAGCCAGCTGCTCAGTTAAGAGGCTGCTGGCAGATAAAAATCGTTGGATCGTCTGTTGGGTGTAGTAGTAATAGATTCCTCCAGCCGCTGCCAGCAACAACACCACCACTCCTATGACTGCCAGGGATCTATTGACCGTAGCAGATTGTTGGTCAGATGATGCGGAAGGCCCGGGTATTTCCATGACTGGATTTAAGGGGCTGGCGGTCGTTTGGGCCAAATGATGGATTGTGCCAGCATCGATGGCAGCTATCTCCTGAGTCGTAAGGTCATCACCACAGGTCATGCAGAAATGAGCGTGGTCGGGATTGGATTGGTGGCATTTGGCGCATTTCCGACCGGCCGAATCAAGTCCGCAACCACAGGATGAACAGAATTGGGCCCCATCGTCCATCTCCTGGCCACAGACAGTGCATTTTTGCTGAGCCATGGATATTTACCTCCTTATTCGGATGGTGAAAAGGGTTCTATAAATGGCCGGTGGATTCCTCCCTTACGGACGCAATAATGTCGAAATAGCATTTGCGATTCTAATGGGCATTAAGTGCTATAATATGGTTGAGGTGATGGTGGCATGGGTGAAAACCCGTGGTCCGGCAAGAGCCACTGGATTTACGAATGCCTGTATTGTCAAATAAATATGCTCCTGCAAGGACAAAATAAAGGGCAGCCAGAAATTCCCCCGGGAGTTTCCGGTGCCTTTTTACGTTTGCGGCGCAAATCTGTTATAGGGGGGCCGCTATGACTACGGCAATAATCTTCCTGGGTGTCCTGATATTACTGAATGCTTTTTTCGCGGCTTCCGAGATCGCCATGATATCGTTGAACGATGCTCGCATAAAATCCCTGGCCGACAAAGGTGACACCAAAGCCGCCCGGATAGAGAAACTAATGGATGAGCCCAGCCGTTTTCTGGCCACCATTCAGATAGGTATTACCCTGGCCGGCTTTCTGGCCAGCGCGTTTGCTTCCGAGACCTTCGCTGACCCATTGGTGCGGGTTCTGCAGGAGGCTGGAGTGGGATGGCCGACCGGGGTGCTGAAGACGATATCCATGATTGTCATCACCATCCTGCTTTCGTATTTTACCTTGGTTCTGGGGGAACTGGTGCCCAAGCGGGTAGCCATGAAAAAAGCCCAGCCGATAGCTTATTTTTCAATAGGGCCTTTGCAGTTTTTGTCAACCGTCACCAAGCCGGTGGTATCTTTACTCTCTTTGTCGACTAATTCTGTGGTGCGCCTTTTTGGTATTGACCCTCATGAAGAAGATGAAGAAGTCACTGAAGAGGAGATAAGGTTGATGGTGGATATCGGTGAAGAGACCGGAGCCATCCACGAGTTGGAAAAACGGATGATCAACAATATCTTCGAGTTTGACAACAAAACCGTGGGTAATATCATGACCCATCGCACCGATATGGTGGCCCTGCCGGTCGATGCCAGCTTGCAGGAGGTGCTCCGGGTGGTCAATACCGAGAAGTTCTCCCGTATCCCCGTTTATGAGGGCAACCTTGACAATATCGTAGGTATGCTTTATGCGAAAGACCTGTTTCAATTCTTGTCGGACGGCAGCAACCGGGACGACTTCTCCTTGTTGAAGATTGTCAGGTCGCCATATTTCGTGGCTTCATCCAAACCCACCGACCAGCTGTTCCGGGAAATGCAACGTAAAAAGACCCATATCGCTATTATCATTGATGAATACGGTGGTACCGCCGGGTTGGTCACCATCGAAGACCTGCTGGAAGAGATTGTGGGCAATATATTCGATGAATATGATGAGGAAGAGAAGGAATACGAGATAATTGATGATAACACTTATCTGATCAGGGGCACCGCTGACTTGGACGATGTTCAGGAATTGCTGCAGGTTAAACTGCCCGTTGACGACTATGAGACGCTAAGCGGATTTGTTATTGGCCAACTGGGCAGGATACCAGGCCGCAAAGACAAACCCAGCATCGAATACGAAGGTCTAATAATGAAGGTCGAAGAGGTGGAAGAAAAAAGGGTCTCTTTGGTCAAGGTTACCAAGACCTGATACTCAACTCTGCCCGTAGCCTGAACGATGATGTTAGTTCCTGCCATTAGAATCTTCGCTGCGCTCTAAGCGCAGCGACATGCGTTCAGGATGACGGGACGCTGTCATTTATTGACCCTGCACAAACCGCCAGGCATCCAGGCACATCTCCGCCAGCCCTCGCTTGGCTTCCCAACCGAGTTCCAACTTGGCTTTGCCAGCATCAGCGTAGCACTCGGCTATGTCCCCGGGTCGCCGGGAGGCGATCTTCCACTTCACCTTCTGCCCGCTGGATAGTTCGAAGGCATTTATAACTTCCAGGACGCTATAGCCGGTTCCGGTCCCCAGATTATAGGCATCGATCCCTGTTGAGGTCATGATTTTGCTTATTGCCCGGATATGGCCCTGGCTAAGGTCAACCACGTGGATATAGTCCCGTACCCCGGTACCGTCCCGGGTAGGGTAGTCGTTGCCATAAATGCTCAATTCCTCTAGTTGACCGGCCGCCACCCGCAGCAGATAGGGCATCAGGTTGTTAGGAATACCACTGGGGTCATCGCCCAATAGGCCGCTAGAGTGCGCTCCGATCGGATTGAAGTAGCGCAGCAAGGCTACACTCCAGTCGGGATCAGCGTTACAGAGGTCCCTGAGGATGTTTTCAATAGTCAGCTTGGTAGCTCCATATGGATTGGTGGCGAAGAGGGGAAAATCCTCTCTAATAGGGACTTCAGATGGATCCCCATAAACGGTAGCTGACGAACTGAAGACCAACCGCTTTACTCCCGCATCGGCCATGGCCTGAAAGAGCACTAGGGAGCCGGCCACGTTGGTGTGATAATAAAGCAACGGCTTCTGCACCGATTCGCCTACCGCTTTCAACCCGGCAAAATGGATTACCGCTTCGATGGCATTTTCCGTAAAAATGCTATCCATGGCGGAGCGGTCAAGAATATCCGCTTCATAGAAGCGAAAACCCTTTCCCGTCATCTTGGCTATTGTATCTATCACCTCGGGTTTGGAATTGGACAAATTATCGCAGACGACTACCTCATATCCGGCATTCAATAGCTCCACGCAGGTGTGACTGCCGATGTAGCCCGCCCCGCCGGTAACAAATATGGCCATGTTAACCTCCTCACAGGTTTGGTTGTCCAGCTTGACTTTTAATTAGACTGCTTTGATGCCATATTCCCCATTACCGTTTTTAAGCCCCAGGATGCGCCTGAGTTCCCCAGGAGGCATAATCTCCATTTCATTGGCTCGCCCCAGTTCTTTGATCCTTAACAGAAGGTCCAGGTTGGAGGCCAAAATGGTGCGGGATCGATCATACCAAAGATTGTCCTCCAGGCCTACGCGAACCCCATAGCCCATGGAAATAGCCAATGAGTTAACCGGCAATTGGGCGTCGCCCACCCCGCCAAGGGAAAAAATGGATGGCTCGGGAAGGTCCCGGATCATGATTCCGATGTGAAGCAGATCAGCTTGGGCACAGGCGATGTTGCCCAAAATCAGGCTAAAATAGTACGGTGGCTCAAGAAACCCTTTGTTAATGAGATATTTAGCGTAATTTATCATACCGGTATCGAAAACCTCCAATTCCGGTTTAATCCCTCTAGATTGCATTTCTTGGGCTAGAGTCTTGATGGTATCCGGTTCATTAATGCTGGCTTGTTTGTTGAAATTGAGAGAACTAAGAGTCAGGCTGGCCATATCCGGTTTCAGCCGCCCCTCCAACTTCAGAACATCGGCTCGTTTATGGAAATCCACAAAATGCCGGCCACTGGTAGACACGCATATCACTAGTTCGGGGGCGAATTCTCTAATACCCTGGATAATCTCCGCATAGGTCTCTTTTTTGTAGCAGGGCTCCTCGGTTTTTTCATCCCTGACATGCAGATGCACCACCGTAATGCCACATTCCCAAGCGGCTTTAACGTCGGCTACAATCTCTCCTGGATTAATAGGGACATAGGGGTTTTGGCCTTTCTTAGGCAGTAAACCGGTAGGGGTGAAGTTGACCACAAATTTATCCTTCACGCACTAGACCTCAAGCTTTCTCTTGGCGTTAATTGATTGTGCGACTATCTTTATACGCGTTCTTCGAACAAGGCTCGGCATCATTGATTAATACGTCTGCGGCTTTATACTTCCGGCATTTTGACAATCTATTTCGCTACTGATTGGCAGGTTTCCTGCTGCATTTGACTATGCATTTATGAGTGGAATGTGCTGTCTGTAGACACTAATGGGGCGGCGAGGGTACAATTGTAATGTCGAATTAATGATACTTTACTGATGCATAGGAGAAAAGATGACGGAGTCTGTACGGCTAAACAAAATACTGCTGGGCCTGGCTGATGTCGCCGTCTACGTGCTGGCATTTTATCTTTCCTTCTATTTGCGCTATGGGTGGGAATTGCCCCAGCGTAATATAGAGCCGTTTACGTTTATGCTGCCGTGGTTCGTAGCCGTATTCCTGATGTTGATGATTGTCTATGACCTTTACTCCATCTACATCAAGTTTGATGATATCCTGGCCTCATTGATCTGCGTGGTCCTGATCGCAGTAGTAATTAATGCCAGTCTATCTTTTACGCTGAGGCAGTTTGCTGTCCCTCGTTCAATATTTCTTATCTCCAGCATCCTGCAATTGCTGCTGCTGAGCCTGTGGCGATACCAGGCGTGGCGAAAGGGGTATCTTATTAAAAATCCCCGCCCAACCTTGATTATCGGCTACCCAGGGGAAATAAGAACACTGATGAGTTCGGTCAATGTGTCACTTGGAAAAGGCTTAAAAATCACCCGCGAAATACGACTTAATTCTAAAGACAATTTCGAATCCAGTTGGCAAGCTTTTCTGAGCAGTACCAGTGCCGGCAGCATTGAAGTAATTCTGATATGTGGTTCAGTAGGACAAAAAGAACGTGAAAAGGTAATAAGCTACGCTTTGGAAGAGGGCAAACTGGTCATGCTTGTCCCCGGGGTTTATGAGATACTGCTGCAACAGGCCAAAATGGTCAGCGCTGGGGATGTGCCGGTAATTCAACTGCAGGGAATCATGGAAGAGGGAAGATTACAGATAGTGAAGCGCACCGTGGATATTTTTATCTCCCTACTGGCCTTACTGGTAACCGCCCCTTTGATGCTGGGGATTTCCCTGGCTGTTAAACTGGATTCTCCCGGGCCGGTTTTCTATACTCAGGAGCGGGCAGGTATAAAGGGCAAAATTTTTGATCTTTATAAATTCCGTACCATGATTCCAGATGCGGAGCGACATTCAGGACCGGTTATGACTGGGCAGCGGGACGACCGAATAACCAGGGTAGGCCGTTTTCTGCGCCGGACCCGTCTAGATGAACTCCCGCAATTTATGAATATATTGAAAGGTGATATGAGCCTGGTCGGTCCGCGTCCGGAACGGCCATACTTCATCGAGGAATATACGGAGACCTTGCCGGAGTTCGATTATCGTCATCAAATCCAGGCCGGGCTCACTGGACTGGCCCAGGTGGAAGGTAATTACACCACTGATCCAGTCAACAAACTCCGCTATGATCTCTATTATGCCCAGAAAAAGTCACTCTTCATGGATCTGGTAATACTGCTTCGCACCGCCCGGGTCATGCTGCAAAAAAAGAAGGCCTCGTAGATAACTTTGTTTAACCTGCCAAACTCCTCCCGTATTTCCTGCATTTTTCAGAAAAAATTAATCCCAAAATGTAAGATTGATGTCGTATTATTAGTATATAGTTTATACTTGGCCGACTTGGCGGGATTTGCCTGTTATCCAAGAAGGTAAAAAGGCTATATCTGTAGAATTGCATATATCTGATAATTATGGCTTCTTGTTGAAAATTGACTTAAAGGATGGTTTTATGAGCGAAAAATGGACAAGCAATCATTTACTTGCCCTCATTTTGTGTACGATCACGCTATACATATTATGTTTTTGTATTCCAGGTGTTGGCCAGGCGGCATCGACTCCCGGGACGGTTACCGGCAGCGTGGTAAATGTACGGCCCGACCCCAGTACCAATAACGACCGAATCGGGGTCATTTACCAGGGAACCAAAGTGGAAATACTGGCCCAGGTCGGAGAATGGTACAATATTCAGTTCGGACCGGTTTCCGGTTGGGTACATAAGGATTATATTTCCACCGGTGCTCCTGTGGCTGCAATAAGTCCTCCCCCCAGTCAGAACAACACCCCCATTGTAACCCTGGATGGCAAACAAATGTCGTTCGATGTTCCCCCGATTATAGAAGATGGGCGCATCCTGGTACCCATGGCCGCCATTTTCCGATCAATGGGTGCGACGGTGGAATGGAACCAAAGCACCAGGACGGTCACTGCCGTACGCGGCACCACCCATGTAGTACTGCCCATTGATTCCTATACTCCTACCGTTAACGGGACGGTCTGGAAGCTCGATGTCCCCGCCAGGATAGTGGGTAATCGTACCCTGGCGCCACTCCGTTTCGTGGGAGAGGCCTTAGGGGGAACGGTTTCCTGGGATGCGGCCAATTTTAAGGCCGTTTTGACCAGTCCGCCGCCCATCAACGGGGGTAAGGACAACAATAAATCAGTGGTGGCAGTAAACATTGGTACCAGCATTGTCAACCTGCGTGGCGGACCTGATACTACCTATGAGGTGGTTGCTCAGGCCAATCCGGGCGAGACCCTGACCGTGCTGGGTCAGCAGGGAGATTGGTATCTGGTCCGTCGAGGCCCGATAAATGCATGGGTCGCGGGCTGGGTAGTGGAGTTGATTCGTGAGGGGGAACAGATACCCCCATCAGCTGAGCAGCCGGATAGCACACCTCAGGAAGACAGCGAACCGATGGATAAGGATAATCCACCAGTGGTTACTCCCAGCCGCGGCGAAGATATTGATACGGAGAGGTTGACCCTCAATTCGGAACGGTCTGCCGAGGGTCTGAAGATTTTCATGGAATCGACAGCCCGTTTGGATTCTGACTTAACGGAGAGCAGCGGTCGGCTCACCTACGTATTTAAAGACTGTCAGCTGGTGGGTACATCTAGCCTGGAGAAGTGGTTGGGAGCACAGAAGATTATGGTCCAAGGAAGGAATGTGGGGTCTGACGTCCAGGTTGTTATTAATCTGCCCGACGGGGTCGCATATGAGACCGCCACCGAGAACAGCGGCAAGAGGGAAGTCCTGTTTATACCAAACTACATCAGTTCGGTCACCAGGACCACCTTCGGCAGCAGCGGCGAAAGCATTACTGTTAAGGGAATAGCCGCCTTAGGTTATACCTCGGAAGTTAGAGAGAAGAAGTTGGAAGTGGTAATAAAGAACGCTGTAAAAGGTCAGGCTCAATCAAGCTACCCATATAGCAGTCCCTTGATCGATAGTGTGACTTTCGCTTCCAAAAAGATAGATGGTCAGGAGGCCACCGTGATGACCATCACCACCACCAAAGCAGCCAAGTTTTCAGTAGGACTAAACGATGACGCCAGCGCCCTGAATGTATTGTTTATCGACAAGAGTGAGCTTCAGTCCCGGGAACCGCTGGTCGTCCTGGATGCTGGGCACGGGGGCTCAGATCCTGGGGCCAGTGGCAACGGCCTCAAGGAAAAGGATATTAATCTGGCGGTAACGAAGGAGGTCGGTAAGATTCTCTCCGATGAAGGGATCCGGGTCGCATATACCCGCAACGACGACAGTTTCGTGGCCTTGGGTGACCGGCCCAACATTGCCAACATGTACAATGCCTCGATCTTCGTCTCAATTCACTGTAACAGCAACATAAGTTCCAGTCCATCCGGTACCGAGACCTATTGCTACTATCCGCTCAGCGATCCAAATTTGTATATACAAAAGGATGAACGCTACAATCTGGCTTTACGGATTCAGCAGGAGATGATTGCTGCTCTGGGTTTGAACAATCGGGGCGTAAAACAAGCCAACTTTCAGGTGCTGCGGCAAACCGATATGCCTTCAGCCCTGGTAGAGATGGCTTTCATCAGCAATCCCAGTGATGCCGCCTTACTGGCTCAAGGGAGTGTTCAAAAACAGGCGGCTAAAGCCATAGCCAAAGGCATAAGCGACTATATGGAAGAATACATTGATTAGTAAAAATTGAGCAGGGAGTCTGTTCATATGTTGATCACAGTTAAAAAGCGGCGGCAGTTTCTTCTGTCGCTTGTCTTATGTTTCCTCATATTGGGCCAGTTGTTCACTCCAGCAGTCCAGGCCAATGACCGCTCAGCTGAGATCATTGGTTCTCGTCCCTTAACGGCCGAAAATATCATCACTGCCACAGGCTTGACCGGCAGCGGTCAGATAGTGGGGATAGCGGACAGCGGTTTGGACGATGGCAGTATGTCTGATATCCACCCTGACCTGGCCAACACCGGCGGGTCCCAGAAGATTCCCAAGATTATGCTGCAGTCGTATACCGATCGAATCCTTGCCGATGATCCGAGTGGTCATGGGACTTTTATGGCGGCCACCATCGCAGGGACGGGAGCTGCGTCACAGGGAAAATACCGTGGCATAGCCCCGGGGGCCAGCCTCTATTTCCAGGCCTTGTTGGACCGTAACGGCAATATAGATGTACCGGATGATGCCGCTGATCTTTTCCTGCCGGCTTACCAGGCTGGGGTAAGGGTGCACGTCAATGGTTGGGGCAACGGCAGCAATTACAATGCCAGCGCCGCTCAGGTCGACAAGTTCGTTTACCAGCATCCAACCTTCTTGCCGATTTTCAGTGCTGGCAACAGTGGACCGGACCGGGGAACTCTTACATCCCAGGCCAACAGCAAGAACGCCCTCGTAATCGGTTCCAGCCAGGTACCCCGGCCAGCTTTCGACCCTGAAGCCCGCTTTGCCGACCAAGTAGCAGCATCTTCCAGCCGCGGTCCAACCGCAGATGGTCGCATCAAGCCCGACCTTTTGGCACCCGGTTCAGCTTTGATCTCAGCTTGTTCAAGCTTAGCCGAAAGTAATTTTGCCGCCAATCCCCTCTATACCAGAATGGGAGGCAGTTCCATGGCCGCTGCAGTCACGGGTGGGGCGACAGCTTTGTTGCGGGAACAATTGAGTACCCAGAATCGTGTCAGCGACCCTTCGGCAGCGCTGATAAAAGCCTTGCTAATAAATGGAGCCCGGCGTCACAGTGGGAATCCTTTTGTGGAGGGGTTTGGTATTCTGGATCTGGCTTCTACCTCTCTGGCTCTGAAAGAAGATTTATTCAAAATGGTTGATTACAAAACCCGCATAAACCAAGGGGAGAGTAGGGAATATAAGCTGATCGTTACCGACCCCACTATGCCGATCAAGGTTACCCTGGCCTGGACTGACCCTGCCGGCAAGGCCGGGGATGGTGCCACGCTGGTCAATGACCTGAACCTTTCGGTTTGGGATACTCATGGACATGTCTATTATGGCAACGACAGTGATCATCGCCAGGTTACCGACACGGTCAATAATGTTGAACAGGTGAACATCACCAACCCAGAGAGAGGGGAATACACTATCGTAGTCCATGCGGCCGATATCAATTCCAACTCGGGGCAAGATTTCGCTCTGGTCTACGGGCAGGTTTTATGCACCGGGATAGTGCAAGCAGTGGACGGACAGCACCTGACCCTGGAAGGGGGTGCCCGCTTGGACCTGGGCAGCCGGGACGTGCGACAGGTACAGGATGGCAAGTTGGTTGGCCCTGGTAAGACAGTTGAAGTAGGCAGCGACATATACTACAACTCGTCACGAGCCTTTATCTTCGCCGACACTTGGGAGGCGACCGGAGTGCAGGCTCTGGATACCCCTGAGGGAGGCATGATCCTGGAAATGAATAACTCGGTACGGGAGGGCGGGTATTATATCGACCAACGCATCAAGGATCAGACCGGCAGCATAATGGTCAATGGAGTGCCGGCCCGCAGCATAGCCAACCTGCCCACGGGGATTGGTTTAAGGGCCTCTGTAAACCCCGCCCTGCAAACATTGTGGAGACTGGAGGCCCAAAACCAGGAAGTAACCGGTTACATTTCCGAAGTAGATACCACCGACCTGGAAATAAAGCTGCTCAATAACAATCAAACCTATACGCTTTCTCGTTATTCGGCCATTTCTTATCGTGACAAGATCATCGACGGTACACTTCAAGATGCACCCTACAGTACGATGGACCAGAGTGTATTGGACTACCTGCTCCCCGGAACCGCGGTTACCCTTCATGTTACACCCGGCACTGGGAAAGTGAATGCGCTTTTCCTACAACGTTCGTTAATCGTGGGTAGGATCATTTACGTCGATGAGAGTTCCAATCTGATCAGATTGGATAGCGGACGCAATTACAGTGTCTTTCCGGGGAGCTCGATCTACCGTGATAAGGAAAGCATAAAACTGGGAGATTTGCAGGCCGGTGACCTGATAAAAGCTCAGCTTATGGCTGATACCAATACTGTCATACAGATAGATGCCTCCAGCCAAGTGAGCTATGGCCGTGTGTCCTACCTGAGTGCCAAGAATAAGACACTGTACCTGATAGACTCACATGGCATTTCCCGCTCTTTTAACTTAACAGCTCGAACGAAAGTGTATGGGGTGGATTTTTCCATGGAGGCCTCGGGGTTGGTGCCGGGGGATTGGGTGCGTATAATTAGTGAACCAGGTGGTAAGGAAGCTTGGCGGATAGATGTGGCCGACATAGGCGAAGACCTCACCAAGATCCTGATGTCAGTCGATCAAGCTCAGAAAACGATTCATATGGCAGACGGCAGCACTTATGTGTATAATCCATCCACCCGAGTGAGCCGAGCTGGTTACATAATGGGTATTGAAGACCTGATAACAGGTGAACCGGTACAGATCACGACGCTTACCGCCCCGGCACCGTGGATGCAGGTATTGGGGGGAGTCGAAGCCAGGGTGCCCGGCACCGTCGGGCCACCGGATATGAATATCACCGCCCAGAACTTCGATGGCGTGTTGGTAGTCCGAGGTTTCACCATTGCCGAGCGGGTGTATATCTATCGCCAGGACGGCAGCCGGGAGAGGATAGACACAGTGAACGGCAACTTTGAGAGGATATTCAATCTCCTGGACAAAGAAAAAAGTATTACCGTAGTAGCCCTGGATACCGATACGGGCGCCATGCGGGATGTTGCTGTCGACATAATCCCATATCAATCTGGCAGCCAGGTTCCGGTGTTCACCGATATAAATGGGCACTGGGCGGAGACATTCATCACTAAACTGGCTGCCAATGGTATCGTGAAGGGATATGAGGATGGCACCTTCCGGCCCAACTATAATATTACCCGGGCCGAACTAATGGTATTGTTGGCCCAAAAGCAAGGTATAGGCACCGATGCCATTCAATCGACAGATTTTGCTGATGACCGGGACATTCCCTGGTGGGCTCGCTCAGCAGTTGTTGCCGCTGTAAAAGCAGGTTGGATCACTGGCTATCCGGATGGCACTTTCAAGCCCTACCTACCGGTGACTCGCCGGGAATTGTCGATAGTCAGCTCGCATTTGCAGGCGGAAGGATTGGTCAATCTCTTCCCCGGAGAAACTCTGCAGCCGGCGCGGCTGGTCTCCAGGGCTGAAGTCGCGGCGATACTGGCCCGCTTATAGTCTGTAAATAACTTGGGGCCTGGCCCCAAGTTATTTCTTCCTTCTTCTCAGCGGTTGTTTACCTTCATCCTGATACCTTCATCATGGTGGTAACCGATTATGCGGCTGGGATTGCCTACATATTTCGCCTGCGCTTCAGTATGCTTAACCACCACACTGCCAGCCCCGATAAGGGTTTCATCCTCTATCCTTACATGATCTATTATGGTAACTCCCAGCCCGATATAACAACTGTCCTTAATTACTCCATGCCCGCCGATATTACAGCCCGCGGTGATGATGTTATGGCTGCCCAGATTGAATTGATGCCCGAGATAGACATGTTGTCTGACTAGGTTGTTGCAGCCCATGATGCCGCCGAAGCCGAGATGGGTAATGCCCATTATGACGTTGTTGTCTCCCATGATGATATCTGGTGCCACATCTGCTCGGGCACTGATATAGTTGCGGAGTGTATATCCTGACTGTTTGGCCTTCAGATACATCCGCCCACGATCCCGCATGCGGCTATAACCATTGAACAAAGCCAGCATATCGTACTCTGCCGGGGGATAAAGGTCAGGCAGATCCTGGAAAGCCACCAGAGGCAGACCCAGCATCTCAGGTCCGGGCAGGTACTCCCGGTCCATGGCAAAGCAGGCTATCTCGAAATCTGAATTGCCGATAGCGTCGTAGAATAACATGGTGCTCAAAGTAATACTGCCATATACAATTACTTTTTTCATATTAACCAACCATCCTTCGAATCAAAGTCACACTCCCAATTCGCGCCAGACGGGCCGTAATCCTGCCTGCTCCACACCGCCGTATTGACTTCGGCACTCTCGCGCCATGATACCCGCAAATACTGAAAACAAGCTGCCAGGCTCACAATATATAGTATAATAGGGCCCAGATCAGAAAAGAATGCAGATGCAACAGGAATTTGTGGGAGCGTGTTGATATAGGGATGCACTCACCTAAACAGCCTCGGATCCCCGTTACCAAACCCGCACTTCCAGACCTGGACTCGTATATCAATTATCTAAGCGGGATCTGGGAGCGAGGGCAACTGACCAACAATGGGCCGTTAGTGAAAGAACTTGAGATCAGAATCAAAGACTACCTTGGGGTCAAGCATTGTCTAGCGGTCAGCAGCGGGACCGTAGCCTTACAGCTGGCCCTTAAAGCGCTGGAGTTGAACGGCGAAGTAATCACAACGCCGTTTTCATTTGTAGCTACAAGCTCGGCCATAGCATGGGAAGGTTGCCGACCGGTGTTTGCCGATATTGAAAACGATACCTTGTGCATCGACCCCGACCGAATCGAGGCCGTCCTCACCGAGAATACCCAAGCCATATTGGCTACGCATATATATGGTCACCCATGTGCCGTGGATGCCATCGAGCACTTGGCTGTTAAGCACCATTTGAAAGTCATTTATGATGCTGCTCACGCTTTTGGGGTTAATTATCGTGGTCAGTCATTGTTGAATTTTGGTGACATCTCTACCTTGAGTTTTCATGCCACCAAGCTTTTTTACACTGGTGAGGGCGGAGCAGTCGTCTGTGACGACGACTGTTTGGCCGAAAGGATCAGAAGGATGCGGGATTTTGGCATAAACGGACCGGAGGCATTTTTCCCCGAAATCGGTATCAATGCCAAAATGTCAGAATTACACGCCGCCCTTGGGCTTTGTGTTCTGCCAGGAGTAAGCGAAGCTATCGCCAGGCGTAAAGCTATATGCTTGCGATATGATGCTGCCCTTTCTGGACGCCTGGCCAGACCTGTCGTGCGTGAGGGAACTGAGTATAATTATGCCTATTACCCGGTTATCTTGGCCAGTCAGGCTGAGCTCCAACACGTTCAGGACGCACTCAACCAAGTCAATGTATATCCCCGGCGTTATTTTTACCCCCCCCTGAGTCGGTTGGATTACGTCAGCCAATACTCAGTACCGTTAGCAGACAATATCTCTGCCCGTATTCTGTGCCTGCCCCTGTATGAGGAATTGGATGAGATGCAGATAGACATGATCTGCAATGTGGTACTGGGGGCGCTGGACAACTATTTTAAGGAATGATCAATTCCAGCGAAGATGAGTAAGTATGGTGAAACCGGTATGAAGATTCTTGTAACAGCCATAGGCTCGATGGCCGCGGACATAGTGATCAAGGCCCTGCATAGGGGCGGTCACCTGGTGGTAGGCACTGATATCTACCCGCGGGAATGGATAGCTGATGCCTATAACGTGGATTGGTTCGTTCAGGCTCCCCCCGCCAGGGATGAGGATAAGTACCGGGATTTCATAATGAACATATGTGAGGATAAGGGAATAGAGGCTATAATCCCTTTGACCGATCCGGAAGTTGAGGTCATCAGTTCAGTTAAGCACGGATTACTATCCGAGGGTGTTTTAGCATGTGTCATGGAGCCGGAATCGGTCAGTTTGTGCCGCGATAAGTATCGTTTACCCCGGTTCCTTGCCAGCTTGGGATTGGACAATACCATTGCCACCGACCGGTTCGATCCGCACGCTTTGCCATCCTGGCCTTTCCCATGGCAAGCCAAGCCCCGGTTTGGACGCAGCAGTCAGGGATTGGTCTTGATCGGTAACGCCGAGCAAGCGGCTTATCTTAAGGATTTGAGCAATCTTTGCGAATATGTCGTTCAGCCCTATATAGGGGGCCGGATTTGCACCGTGGATGTTATCCGGGATGGCAAGGATAACGTAGTGTGTATTGCCCGGCGCGAGCTATTGCGCAATCCCTCCGGGGCTGGGCTGACCGTAGAGACAATCGAGAATAACGAATTGACCTCAACCTGCTGCTGGATTGCCCGGACCCTTGACGTTATCGGTGCGGTTAACCTGGAATTCATTGAGTCTCCCAGCGGCAGCTTTTCTTTTCTGGAACTAAACCCGCGCCTGTCTGGGGGAGTGGAGTTCAGTCATCTAGCCGGTTATGATGTGGTCTCCAATCATCTGCGCTGTTTTCAAGGACTGGGTATAGAAGCATATTCGGGTTTGAATAAAATGATCATTGCCCGAAAATACGAGGAGTATATCACCGAGACTTTATTATAGATATCATGCAGAACAGGTGATTTTTACGTCCGAACTTAGGCAGAAAACCTTAAATAGTCTATGGTGGAGTGCTGCTGACAACTTCGGTGTGCAATTGCTGCTTTTCCTGATCAATGTCATCATGGCCCGGCAAGTCCCGCCCGAAGGATACGGACTCATTGCCATGTTATCCATATTTATGGCTATCGCCCAATCTTTTGTGGATAGTGGCTTCAGTTCCGCCCTGATTCAGAAGCAGGATGCTGGCGAGGTTCACTACTCATCCATCTTCTATTTTAATATCGTTATGGGCTTGGTTATGGCTGGACTATTGTGTTGGGCGTCGCCCTATATTGCCAGTTTTTATGGACAAGCAATTCTTACCCCTCTAGCTTGTTTTATGTCCCTTAACCTGATCATCGGTTCACTGGGTTCTGTTCCCAACAGCCTCATGAAAAAGAACTTGGATTTTAGAAGCCAAACCATAGCCAGCCTGCTGTCGGCCGTGTTTTCTGGAATAATTGGGATTGCGTTGGCCCTCTATGGTTGGGGGGTATGGAGCATAGCAGCGCAGAATGTTGCTCTGACCCTTTTCCGCACGGTATTTCTGTGGATTCTCGGCACCTGGCGCCCCACCCGTTCTTTCAGTATGTCCGTTTTAGGCGAGATGTTCGGATTCGGCTCCCGTCTCCTGGCGGCGGGACTGATTGACGTTATCTTCACCAACTTGTACCAACTGGTTATCGGGAAGATATTTTCCGCTCGCGATCTGGGCTTCTATACTCAGGCTAGCCGGATCAAACAGTTGCCCGCCGGCGGTCTTAGTGCCATAGTCAGCCGGGTTTCATTTCCAGTTTTGGCCCTGATTCAGAATGATCCGGTGCAATGCCGACATGCCTTGCGCAAGGCGGTCGGTTTTTTGGGTATGGTGAATTTTCCTCTAACCATAGGGTTAGCAGTATGTGCCCAACCAGTGGTGATGGTTTTATTAACAAACAGATGGGCCTCGGTTATTCCATACCTACAGATACTGTGCGCGGTGGCCTTGTTTTATCCTTTACAGGTGATAAACCTAAATGTGGTCACGGCCTTGGGTCGTTCCGACCTGTTTTTCCGGCTGGAAATCTGGAAAAAGCTGCTGACAGTGGCCAATATCATCATCGCTTATCGTTGGGGTGTGCTGGGTATCGTTTATGGGCAGGTAATAGTAGCATTTTTATCCTATCTGATTAACAGCTCCTCTAGTGCGGAGCTGGTCGGCTATTCGACTTGGGACCAGGCCAGGGATCTGAGCCCTTATCTATTAGTGTCTATTATAATGGGCTTTTTGGTGATGTTGATTTCCTATATGGTGAACCTCGATTACCTTCTCCTGCTGACTGTGCAGATAGTCAGCGGTGCGGTGATTTACATCGGTTTGTGCCGGATACTGCGATTGGAAGTGTTTATGGAGACCCAGATGGTATTATTAGAGGCAGCAGGCGCATTGGGGGTAAACCTGAAGAAGAAGTGGATAAGATAAATGATTAGGCGGGAAAAAGACCATCACGATGGGAAGAAAGGAGGCTTCAAACCATTGAGCTGGCAGTGCGGATTTAACAAGGCTTTCTTGCGGGCATTAGCCGAAGATCTGCTGTATACGAAAGAGTCTATCCGTGCGAAATTCTGGGCATACCGGCATTCCTTTTTTTCCGACCGGATCAAACTCTATGGACTGACTCCTGATAATTACGACCGATATCTGCCGGACTTTCTTTATTATCAGCTGCAGCCCATCAACGGTATATTCAGTATATGGTTGGATGACAAATTGAGCCTCAAGTATCTCTTGCAGCCCTTTGATCAGTACTTGCCGGAATACTATTATTTATTGGACCGTGGACATGTGATTGGTTTAATGGATTGTCCCTTGGCGGGGGTCGACGACGAAAGTATAGCAAGACTGCTGGAGTTGAAAGGATGCCTGGCTGCGAAACTGATGACGGGGTCCCGGGGCAAGGGATTTCACAAGTTGACTTGCCATAATGACGATTACTATGTTGACGATATCCGCATGAATCGTACTGATATGATGACTTTCCTCATGGGACTGTCGGGCTATCTTATTACCGAATACCTGACTGCTCATCATGCCTTGGCCACGGTCACCGGCAACCGACCTTGTTCGCTTAGAATAGTCTTAGTCAACCTGGGCGGTAAACATACGATAGCCGGCGCCTACATGAAATTGGGTACGGATGCCTCAGGTTATGTCGATAACATCAGGGCAGGAGGGATTGCTGTATGGGTTGATATTGACAGCGGTTCTTTTTCACGCGGTTTTTGGTACGATGGGCAACGCTATGTCCCGGTGACCAAGCACCCGGACAGCGAACAGCTGGTAGAGGGCACAGTGCCATTCTGGCAAGACATAAGGGCGACGATCCTGGCGATTGGTGATTATGTGCCCCAAATGAGACTTATGGGATTTGACATTATCATCAGCGATGAGGGATTTAAGATAATTGAAATCAATTCGCGACCGGGCCTGAATACATTAAGTCTTCTTGACCCAATCCATACCAAAAGCCTTTTTTCGGAATTCTTCCGGCAGTTGCTGGATGAAGGGAAGAGGTAGGGTCCGAGTTTCGTTATTTGGCGGTGCTGCCGCGTGTCGATAGGGGAATTGATAATGAACACTATGGTAAGCATCAATTGCATTGCATATAACCAGGAGAGATATATAAGCGACGCTATTGAAGGTTTTCTGAGACAGCAGACCGATTTCGGATACGAGATCTTGATCCACGATGATGCTTCTACCGATCGGACTGCCGGTATCATCGAAGACTACACCCGGCGGTATCCGGACCTGATCAAACCGCTTTACCAGACTGAGAACCAATACTCCAAGGGAATCAAGGTTGGTACCGCATTTAACCTGCCCAGAGCCAAAGGAAAATATGTTGCCTTCTGTGAAGGGGATGATTATTGGACTGATCCGGAAAAGCTGCAAAAACAGGTTGATTACATGGAAAGCCACCCGGAATGCAGTATGTGTTGTCATGCAGTAAAGCTGGTGAACAGGGGAGGAAGGTCGGTGGGCCGCTTAATAAGGCCTTACCACCAAAGCTGTCTGGTACCTATAGAGGATCTCATCATGGGTGGAGGCACCTTCATCAGCATCAATTCCATCCTGTATCGCAGGGAATTGATGGCGTCCCCTCCGGATTTTTATCTGCAGGCCCCGGTCGGAGACATCCCCATGCTCTTATATCTGTCCACCTGTGGTACAGTCTATTATTTTGACGAGGTGATGTCGGCTTATAGGACAGGAGTATCCGGGTCTTGGACCGACCGAATCAACCGCTCCAAGGCCAAGGAGATCGATACGAGGATCAGGCTTATTGAGATGACCGACAGTTTCAACCGCTTCACCGATTATATATACGCTGACATTATAACTCGCCGCCAATATGAGAACGAACTCCTGCTGCTAATTGCCCGTGGTGAGGTAACAGCATTGAAAGAGGAGAGGTTCAGACACATCGGAGATCAAATGGGGATTTACGCAGTGGTCCTGATTTATCTCAACAAATATTTTCCTCATCTATATAGGAAACTCAAACCATTGAAGAGGTATTTAAGTAAGAAATTATCAGCCCTGGACAGATCCTGATTCGGAACTATCTCGGGGGGGAGATGACAAGTTGTGCCCGCCATAAAAATTCTGTATGTGATTACCACCGGCCACTCGGGAGGAGCCCAGTCCCATCTGTATGAACTGTGTACTCGTCTGCCAGACCCTTTCTCACCGGAAGTGATAATGGGACATCGAGGGACATTGGGGGATAGACTGGTGCAGGCCGGAATACCGGTCCATATAGTCCCTTCCCTACAGCGAAACATCAGTCTGAAAAAGGATGTTGAAGCTTACCGGCGGCTTGGCGCCATGGTCCGTTCCCTACAGCCGCATCTGTTGTGTCTTCATTCCAGCAAGGCTGGCATTTTGGGCCGCCTGGCGGCCCGGCGTCTTGGTATCCCCGTCGTATTTACTGCGCACGGGTGGGCCTTTGCCGAGGGCGTTCCCCCGGTGCAGCGTTTTCTATACCGGCAAGTGGAAAGATGGGCGGGACGTTATTGCCAGCGGATCATCTGCGTATCCGATTATGATTACCGCCTTGCCCGCCGTTATCATGTAGCCCAGCCCGACCAGCTGGCCGTGGTTCACAACGGTATAGCCTTTGAGCCAATGCAGTCAGCAAGATCGCCAGAGGCGCCGCGGCCGATCAGAATAATCATGGTAGCCCGTTTTGCCCGTCAAAAGAATCAGATCCTGCTGCTGGAGGCAGTCAATCGCTGGCCCCCCGACCAACCGTTTGAAATTATTCTGGTTGGTGATGGCCCCCTGCTGCCATCTGTCAGAGATTATGCTGCCCGACTGCCCGTCGCCGACAGGGTCCATTTCCTGGGCAACCGGGAGGACGTCGGCCAACTTCTGCGCGACTCGGATATTTTCGTTCTCTCCTCCTGGTGGGAGGGTTTTCCCATAACGATACTGGAGGCGATGCGGGCGGGTTTACCGGTCGTGGCTTCCGATGTGGGTGGTTGTCGGGAAGCAGTGGTCGACGGTCAGACTGGATTCCTGTTTGAACCTGGAGATGTGGAGATGTTGGGTCAGCGTTTGAGTCAGTTGACAGCGGACCAGGGATTGCGCCGGCAGATGGGTTTGGCCGGGCAGGAACGGTTTATAACGAGATTCACTGCCGATAAGATGGTAGAAGACACAGTGAAGATATACAAAGATGTGCTGACTGGGGCAGAAAACTAAAGGAGCGCTAAAATCAGCGCTCCTTATAATGTCAGTATATTCAGATTTATCGGGCTTATTTTAGCAACCATAAGATTATAGTTTCCTGATCTGCTTGCTGATCCCAGGTTTTTAACTCGTTTTCCAGGGAAGTAATGCGCGCATCCAGAGCGGCAACATCATCTGGATCCAGTTTGTCATTACGCTGAGCCACGAGGTTTTGATACTGGGACAGTTTGCTCGCAAACTGTAAGTTGATATCGGTCCGGGATACTTCTTTATCCAGGATATGCCCCAGCTTTTCCACGCCTGCCATCAATTTACCTGCTTGTGATTTGGCGATGGTAACCTTTAATACCGTATGCCGGCCATTGTCATTTACCTGCTGTCCCAGATTCTGCACCTGAGCCTGATATTGACCGGCCAGACTGAGTATCTGTTGCTGGGCCCGGTCCGCATCGCCGGCTTTGATCTCCAGCAGTGTAGAGACCAGGAATCGTTCCTTATTTAGAAAGACTACAGGTGAGTATTCAGACGGATCTGGATTTTGAGCTATCTGTACCTGGCCATTATCTGGATTAGTTTGGCTGTCGATTCCGGGGTCCACATTCGGGTTGGTGGTTGGATCACCACCAGGGTTTTTCCCAGGATCAATATTGACGTTATTTCCAGGGTCTATGCCAGGATCATTTACCAAATTGTCTCCTCCAGGAAGATTATCAGGCTGCAAGATGGAGGGAGGGTTGTCGGCAATCTGTACCAGAGGTCCGATGCCATTCATAAGCGTTGTGCTCATCATCAGCACTGCTGCCGCTGCTATGCCGGCAACTGTTTGCTTCCAGTTGCGGCCCCACCAGCTGGTTTTCCTGGTAAGCGGTAAAACCTTTTCCTCTTCCTCCTGGATACGCTTCATAACTGCAGTGGAGAATCCCGTAGGGGCAGGTACCACTTCATGACTTACGCTTTTCATGACCGAGGATATCAGAACAAAGTCTTCATACTCTTGCTGACAATCGGCGCAAGCAGAAAGATGGGCTCTCACCATGTCCGTCTCGGCGCGGGTGAGTTCACCGTCCACATAGGGTGATATAAGTTGTTCGATCTTTCTGCAGTCCATCTCTGTCACGCTTTCATTCCAGATTTGTCGAGTTCTTTTTTCAAGGCCTTGCGTCCCCGGTTTATCCGGGACTTAACCGTCCCCAGAGAACATTCCAATAGCGAGGCTATCTCCTCATAGTTATAACCTTCGATCTCTCTTAACACCAGTGCCAGGCGGTATTCATCCGGTATCTTCTGTAAAGCCTCCTGTAACTGGGCCTTCAACTCCTGGCGTTCCACATTTTCCTGTGGACTTTCCTCGGTAGCTGCCAACTCGCGGAGCATATCGCTGTCACGGCCCGGTAATGGTTCATCTATTGAAAAAGTCACTACCTTCCGGGTACGGCGGCAATGATTAATCCACTGGTTTACTGCTATTCTATGCAGCCAAGTGCCGAAATCTGACTCCTTGCGGAAGGATCGCAGCCCCTTAAAGGCCTGAACGAATACGTCTTGGGCAAGATCCTGGGCATCCTCAGGATTCATGGTCAGATGCAGGCAATGAGAATATACCCGGTCCTGATAACCAAGCACCAATTGCTCGAATGCCTCCAAGTTATTTTGTTGGGCCTTAGTAATCAGGTCCATCGTATCGGTCAAGAAAGACACTCCCTGACTAACCCAGCCCAACTTGCCAGGTTAGCTATTAGACACCTCATGACAAAAAAAAGTTCCCGAGTGAAAAAAATATTTTTTGCACGGGTGCGTCAACTAATTTTACCATGCACTATTATAAACAACAATTTCCAACAAAAGGCCGAGGCTGACGATAACCCCTAAGCAGGAAAATGCTCGCAGGTGTGGAAAGACAAATCAACCGACAAAAATATTACTTAAATACTAAGGATGGGATAAATTTTGATTTTCAGGTTAAACGACCGGCAGCGTAATTGTCTTTTTGTAATCATACTGGGGTTGGTATTGGCGGTGATAGTTTATGCTTTAACCGCCGGTCACCGGCAGGACCAAGCATTCCGAGCCAATTACCATCTCTATCAACAAGCCATCGCCCTAATGAGCGAAGGGCAATACGACCAGGCTCTGCAAAATTTCAAGTCTTTGGATGCGAACAGCCAGGCAACCTATCAGGTGCTCTATATGTCTGCCTTCTGCGAATCTCAAACCGGTGATTATGCAGCCGCTGCATCGCACATGCAGATGGCTCAGGAAGCCCGTCCGGCCTTGGTCCAGGATCCAAAGTTCCTGCAAAGATACGGGGTGATTCTATTTAACCTGGGCCGCCTTGAAGATGCTTTTCTGTATTTGGAGGAGAGTTTGAAATATCCAAGTGACCCGGCTACTGTGGAGGAAACGGGAAAATACCTGGACGAGATCAACAATGATCTAAGGGGAGGAGCTTAAGCCGATGGCTAAAAAGAAGCGCAAATCACCAAACAGCCCCGACCAGATCAACAAGCCGACCCCCGCCGCGGCTTTTTCCGAAGTCACTAGGAATGAACGCTCGGCCCAGCCGCGGCCGGCGCATCCGGTTGATTCTATCAGTCAGGTCATATTCATTTTTCTTCTCCTTATGGTACCATTGGCGGTCAGGGCCAAAGTCCT
>ENA-UOUL01000693-UOUL01000693.1-bioreactor-metagenome-genome-assembly--contig:-NODE-693-length-55987-cov-8.184761_pt1 | contig 55987 bp, 50 predicted proteins | sample MGYA00249838_ERZ747220 | MGnify/ENA primary metagenome ERZ747220 (study PRJEB28778, sample SAMN05720191) | bioreactor metagenome | isolation source: Anaerobic biogas reactor | place: USA:Washington... | reverse complement strand
CAGGTTCGAGTCCTGCCGGGGGCACCACAACCGGCGCTCCGGCACGACCGGGTCGCCGACCTTCCCGGATCACCGCGAACTCCTCGCACTCCCCCGATTCCGGACGCTGCCGGTGCACGTCGTCACCGCACCCGCACACCACCGGCCACTCCCCGGACGTCCCCTCCCGCCGTGCGCACTTCCGGTAGCTGGAGCTGCCAAAAAGGCGCACGGGTGGGGGCGCACGGTGCCGTCCCCACGCACCGGATTAACTACAGCCTGCGGGTTACACCTATAGTTCTACACGTAAATACCGCGTAACAGTCTTCTCACAGTCAGGTAGGTGGGCGTGTCGACTTCGGACCGCATCGCAGAGATCTACGAACAGGTCAAGGCCCGCAATGCGGGTGAACCCGAGTTCCATCAGGCTGCGGCCGAGGTGTTCGAGTCTCTCCACGTCGTACTGGATCGCCACCCGGTGTACTTCGAGTCCGGGCTCATCGAGCGGCTGTGCGAGCCGGAGCGGCAGATCATCTTCCGGGTGCCGTGGATCGACGACAACGGCAACGTCCACGTCAACCGCGGTTTCCGCGTGCAGTACAACAGCGTCCTCGGCCCCTACAAGGGCGGACTGCGTTTCCACCCGAGCGTCAACCTCGGCATCGTGAAGTTCCTCGGCTTCGAGCAGATCTTCAAGAACGCGCTCACCGGCCTGCCCATCGGCGGCGGCAAGGGCGGCTCGGACTTCGACCCGAAGGGTCGCTCCGAGCAGGAGATCATGCGGTTCTGCCAGTCGTTCATGACCGAACTGCACCGCCACGTCGGCGAGTACACCGACGTGCCTGCCGGTGACATCGGTGTCGGCGGCCGCGAGATCGGCTACCTGTTCGGCCAGTACAAGCGCCTCACCAACTCGTACGAGTCCGGCGTCCTCACCGGCAAGGGTCTGACCTGGGGCGGATCACAGGTTCGCAAGGAGGCCACCGGCTACGGTGTCGCCTACTTCGTCGCCGAGATGGCCAAGGCCCACGGCGGCTCGCTCGAGGGTCGCACCGCCGTCGTGTCCGGCTCCGGCAACGTCGCGATCTACGCGATCGAGAAGATCCACCAGCTCGGCGGCAAGGTCGTCGCGTGCTCGGACTCGTCGGGATACATCTACGACAAGGACGGCATCGACTTCGACGTCCTCCGGGAGATCAAGGAAGTCCGTCGCGCACGGATCTGCGAGTACGTCGAGGAACGCACGAGCGCCGAGTTCCACGCCGAGGGTTCCATCTGGAACGTGCCGTGCGAGATCGCACTGCCCTGCGCCACACAGAACGAGCTCGACGAGCACTCGGCGAAGACCCTCGTCGCCAACGGCGTCAAGGTTGTCGCCGAGGGCGCGAACATGCCCACCACCCCCGGCGGTATCGCGGTCTTCCGTGAGGCCGGGGTCGGCTTCGCCCCCGGCAAGGCGGCCAACGCCGGCGGTGTCGCGACGTCGGCGCTCGAGATGCAGCAGAACGCCTCGCGCGATTCGTGGCACTTCGACTACACCGACGAGCGGCTCGCCGGCATCATGCGCGACATCCACGAGCGCTGCGTCGTGACGGCCGCCGAGTACGGCAAGCCGGGCGACTACGTGCACGGCGCCAACATCGCCGGCTTCGTGAAGGTCGCCGACGCGATGTTCGCACTGGGCGTCATCTGACGGACCGCACAGCGTGATGTGGGCGGCCCCGGTGGTTCTCTACCGGGGCCGCCCGCATCCTTCACCCGTCGGGAACCGACGGGTTCACCTACGACTACTCGTCGGCGACGCGGCCGTCGTCGCGGGCCTTGCGCGCCGCCTCCCGCATCTCGATTCCGTCGGTGATCCATTCACCGATCTCGCGGGTGACGTCCCGCACCGCGCCGGTGATGATGCCGGTGATCGCGCCGACGTGCGTCGCCGCCGATTCCGTCATCTCCTGCACGGTGTCTTTGTTCCGTTCGAATCTGCCGACCATTCCGGTCCCCCTCACACGATGTCGGTCGCGAGCGTACCCGCAGGACGTTCGGTGTGCCGCGAGTCGGTGTCACCGCCGACGGTCGGCTGCGCGCGTTCGATGAGCACCGCCACCTCGGGCTCCGCCGACACCCAACTCGGCGGCAGCGCGTAACGGAAGATCTTCCTCCACACCGACACGATCTGCCGGGTCAGGCCACCGGTGTTGTAGGGCAACCCGTGCTTCTCGCACAGTGCCTGCACCTCCGGTGCGATCTGCGCGTACCGGTGCGCCGGGAGGTCCGGGAACAGGTGGTGCTCGATCTGGTGCGACAGGTTGCCCGACATGATGTGGAACAGTCGGCTGCCGCTGATGTCGGCACTGCCGAGGAGTTGTCGCACGTACCACTCGCCGCGGGTCTCGTCCTCGGTCTCGTCGACGGAGAACGACTGCACACCGGACGGGAAGTGCCCGCAGAAGATGATGCTGAACGCCCACACGTTGCGGATGAGGTTGGCCGCCGCGTTGCCGACGAGGGTCGGCACGAACATCGGGCCGGTGAGCAGTGGGAACACGACGTAGTCCTTGAGCACCTGCCGGCGTGCCTTCCGCCACCATCCCCGCGCGAGCGGGATCACATCGCGCCAACTCCGTTCGCCGCTGACGAGACGATCGGCTTCGGCGTCGTGGAGCATCACTCCCCACTCGAACAACAGCATCAGCGCGGTCGCGTACACCGGGTTGCCGAGGTAGTACGGATGCCAGTTCTGCGCCGGATCGATCCGCAGGATCCCGTACCCGACGTCCCGGTCCATTCCGACGATGTTCGTGTACGTGTGATGCATGTAGTTGTGGGAGTGCCGCCACTGATCCGCCGGGCACACCGTGTCCCATTCGAATTCGCGCGATGCCAGGGCCGGTTCACGCATCCAGTCGTACTGGCCGTGCATGACGTTGTGACCGATCTCCATGTTGTCGAGGATCTTCGACACCCCGAGTGCGGCGACACCGGCCACCCACGCCGGTGGCAGGAATCCGACGAACAGCAGCCCGCGACCGGCCACCTCGAATCCTCTCTGCACCTTGATGATCCGATAGATGTATTCGCGATCCTCCGCGCCGAGCGAGGCGACGGTCCGGTCCCGGAGCGCGTCGAGTTCGCGTCCGATGTCCTCGACGGCGTCCCGCCCGAGCACCACCGGTTCCGGTTTCGCGGGGGCCGATCCGGACAGGAACGGCACCGAACGCAGAAATGACAATGACAGTCCGAACATGCTGTTCTCCAGTTCGTTCTCGTGGTCAGATCTCGACGGCGACGTCGCCGACGGGAGCGTTGACGCAGATGCGGATCCGTGTGCCCGGCTCGGAGTCGACCTCGCCGGTGCGCACGTCGCGGGTGCATCCGGATGCGCGGATCGCCGTGCAGGTGTGGCAGATTCCCATGCGGCAGCCGTGCTCCGGGGTGAGACCGGCCGCCTCGGCCTGGTCGAGAAGAGTGCCGCCCGAATTGTCGACGCTGACACCCGAGCCGGCGAAGTGCACCGTTCCGGAGACGTCCGCGGGGTCGATCGTGACCACGGGCGGCTCGAACGATTCGGTGTGCAGCATGTCGATCGCGCCCACGTCCTCGTACAGATCGCGGATCCGGTCGACGAACCCGGTGGGGCCGCACGCGAAGGTGGGTGTGTCGGCGAACCACGGCGCGACGGCGTCCAGATGGGCGCGTTCGAACCGGCCGTGCAGATGCCCACCGCCTCCCCGGGTGTGGGCAAGCACCACCTCGACGTTCGGCAGGGCGGCGGCTGCGTCGAGGTCGCCGCGGCGGGCGACGTGCTCGGCGGTGCGCGCGTAGTGGACGAACGTCACCGCCCCGGTGTGACCGGCCGCCGCGAGCCCGGACAGCATCGCGAGCACCGGGGTGATGCCCGTACCGCCGCTGACGAACAACAGCCGGCCGGGCACCGGCTCCGGCAGCACGAAGTCCCCGGAGATCCCGCCGAGTTCGACGACGTCGCCGACAGCGGCGTGCTCGAACAGGTGTCGCGACACCCGCCCGTCGGGCCGGAACCCGACGGTGAGGACGACGCCGCGTCCCCGCGAGCCGGGAACCTCGGCCGGCGAGAACGTGCGGGTGTGCCGCACCCCGTCGACGACGACGGACATCGACACGCACTGCCCGGGGCGGAAACGCAGGGGCCGCGAGGCGCGCAGAGTCAGCGTGACGGAGCCCAGCGAGGTTCGGTCCACGTTCGTTATCCGAGCTCGTGTCGTCGCGGTGGTGAGGAGCGGGTCGGCGAGTTCGAGGTAGCGGTCGGGGTGATGCGGTGTCGACATCAGGTCGAGCGCCTTCACCAGTATCTTCCGTGCGATGGAGCGCGACGGGGTCGGGTGTGGCATGTGCGCGATCATGACGGTCCCCCTTCCGGAGCGAGTCCAGATTTACAGTGCACACTCGTACACTGGAATCAGTGTGGCAGGAGATCGCAGCACCGTGTCAATCACATGTGACGCCGCTAACACCGCAACGCGGGCACCGCACCGCCCCGGCCCGGGAACGTCCTAGACTCGGGGTGTGTCCGCAGCCCCCACCCCCGCACCGACCAGCCGTGCCGCACGCAAGGAACGCACCCGGCAGACCCTGCTGGACACCGCGCTCAGCCTGTCCACCGAACGCGGATTCGCGAACGTGAGCCTCCGCGAGGTCGCGCGCGGTGCCGGCATCGTCCCCACCGCCTTCTACCGACACTTCGCGTCGATGGACGAACTCGGGATCGAACTGGCCGCCGACACCATGCGGGTCCTGCGCAGCGCACTGCGCGAGGCCCGCCGCACCCCCGGACCGGGCAACGCGCGCGCGTCCCTCGCCGCACTGCTCACACAGGTCCGAGCCCACGAGGCCGCCTTCCGCTTCCTCGCGCGCGAACGCAACGGGGGGCAACCGGAGGTCGCCCGAGCGATCACCACCGAACTGCGACTGCTCACCCGAGAACTCGCCGTGGACCTCGCGCGGATTCCCGCGCTCGCCGACTGGGACACCGACGACCTGGGCACGGCCGCCGATCTCCTCGTCACCGCGATGCTCCAGATCGTCCTCGATCTGCTCGACGTCGACCGCCCCGGAAGCGCCACCGAAGCCGAGGTACTGGCCCGCGGTGAGAAACAGATGCGCATCGTCGTCCTGGGGATGGGCGCATGGAAACCGCACCGCGACTGAACGTTCACCCGTACCGTCGAGCACATGAAACGCGCAGCCGTCCTGCTGGTGGCGCTGATCGCGGTCGGCGTCGCGGTGGTTCTCGTCGCATGGAACAGCGTGGACGAACCACGGGACCGATCGCTCGACGATTCCGCTTTCCTCATCCACGGCAGGAACACCACCTGCTCGACACTGTTCGGCGAACCGTGCGAGTTCGCGTTGCAGGCCGAATTCAACCAGCGGGGTCGCGACCTCGAGGAGTTCGTCGAGACCACCGATTTCGGGCCGTGGGGCAACGCCCTTCCGTTCGCCGACGCAGCCCTGCTGTCGCTGCAGGCCTGCATGTACTCCGGTGGCGCCGGCAAAACCGAACTCGAGTTCGTCGAACTCGGCCGACGCACCCATCCGGATGCGGGCTCCGTCCAACTCTTCCCGTTCTGGAATCGGGCACGGCAGGGGCTGTGCCCGATGCCGTGGCTGTGACACCCCGCTCCACAGCGCCACATCCCCGACGGGCGGTGGTCTGCACCCGACGGGACTCTGGTTTCATCACTGCATGCCCGAAACCGAGAACGCCACCCACGTCTTCGATGCCGCCGTGGACCTCACCACGATCGACGCGGGGCGCTACACCGGAAGCACCCACCCCGCCTACGCGAACATGGTGGGGCCGTTCGGCGGTATCACCGCGGCCACGCTGCTCAACGCCGTCCGGCTGCATCCCGAGGTCCTCGGGCAACCCCTGTCGCTGACGGTCAACTTCGCGGCGCCCATCGAATACGGCGACTTCGAGGTGACGGCGCACCCCGTGCGCACCAACCGATCCAGCCAACACTGGACGATCGAACTCACACAGGACGGCGTTGTCACCACCACCGCAACCGCGGTGTTCGGCAAACGCCGGGAAACGTGGTCGTCGACGGAACTCGACCGACCCACCGCCCCACCCGCGCACGACGTCGACGTGCGGCCGATGTCCGACTTCGTCAAGTGGGTCGGCAACTACGAGATGCGGTTCGTCGACGGAGGGATCCCCGGGCCCGACGCCGGACCGCACCCCGACTCGACATCGACACTGTGGGTGCGCGACGAACCCGCCCGCCCCCTCGATTTCACGTCGCTGACCGCGCTGTGCGACGTGTTCTATCCGCGCGCATTCCTGCGCCGAGGACACGCGCTTCCCGCCGGCACCGTCACGCTGACCATCTACTTCCACGCCGACGCCGCTGAACTCGCAGCGCAATCGGACCTGCCGGTCCTCGCCACCGCGCGCAGCAACAGATTCGGGCAGAACTACTTCGACCAGACGGCGCACCTGTGGGGCGTCGACGACACCCTGCTCGCCACCTCCCATCAGCTGGTGTACTTCAAGGCGTGATTCCTTGACACCGCGCGGTGCACCGCACCATGATCGAACGGTTTCGACAATCCGGGGGAGATACGTGCGACATCCATCGATCGGAATCCGCGCGACCGCAACCGCAGTGCTCGGAGCGGTCGCCGTCGCGACAGGCCTCGCCGCACCCGTGTCCGCGCAACCGTCGTACGACTCGTACGTCGCGCTCGGCGACTCCTTCGTCGCCGGCCCGGGCATCCCTCCGGCAAGTTCGGGTGAGGATTGCGGCCGCTCGCAGTCGAACTATCCGCACCTCGTCGCCGAAGCTCTCGGGGTCCGCGAGTTCACCGACGTGTCCTGCAGCGGCGCCGTGTCCGCAGACCTCGCCGGTCAGCAGGTCACGCCCCTGACGCGCACCGCGGTACCCCCACAGTACGACGCGTTGCGCCCGGACACCGACCTCGTCACGGTGGGTATCGGGGGCAACGATGTGGGTCTTGTGGCGCTGGCCGTCTCCTGCATCAACGTCGCTCCCCCACCGAACGGCACGTCCTGTTCCGACACCGACGCGGCGGGACCCGATCCGATCACCACCACCATCGATGCGTTCGCGCCTGTGTACCGGGAGATCACCGAGGAGATCCGAACGCGGTCACCTCGTGCACGCATCCTGTTCGTCGGGTATCCGACGGGGATCCGCGACGGCGGCTGCTTCCCGGAGCAGAGGATCTGGCCGCAGGACGCCACCTACCTGGAATCCGCGATCGAGCATCTCGACGTCGCGATGGAAAAGCAGGTCTCCGCGGCCGGCGCCGAGTTCGTCGACCTTCGCGCATCGACGGTCGGGCACGACGCGTGCGCGGCACCGGATCAGCGATGGATGGAAGGCGTCGTGCCGACTTCCCCTGCCATCCCACTGCATCCCAATGCGGCGGGGCACCGCAACGCCGCGGATCAGGTACTCGGGGCCGTCCGGCGCGCGCCGTCGTCGTGACGTGCCGGGCGTTCGGGCGCCCGCACCATCGACAACGCGGCCAGCCCGACCGCCAGCACGAGGAGCAGACCCACGATGCCCGCACGATCCGCACCGAACCACCAGGCGAAGAACCCGAACAGTGAGGGTGCCAGAAACGACACGGCCCGGCCGGTCGTGGCGTAGAGACCGAACAGTTGCCCCTCCCGACCCGGCGGGGTGAGGTGCGTCAGAAACGTGCGTGCCGACGCCTGCGCCGGTCCCACGAACACGCACAGCACGAGACCGAACACCCAGAACATCAGTGGCCCCGACACCATCAGCAGCACGATGCCGGCGACGATCATCGCGGCCAGCGACACCACGATGACGGTCTTGGGGCCGACCCGGTCGTCGGCGCGACCACCGGCGAGCGCACCGAGCGCCGCCACCACGTTCGCTGCCACACCGAAGAGCAGGACGTCGCCGGCGTCGATGCCGTACACCGTCACCGCGAGCACCGCACCGAAGGTGAACACACCGGCCAGGCCGTCGCGGAAGATCGCCGACGCGACGAGGTACCCGACGGTGCGCCGATCCTCCGCCCACAACTCCCGCACGTCACGCCAGAGCACCCGGTAGGACTCGACGAACCCCGCGCGGCGGGTGTCGTCGGCGCGCACGTGCGGCTTCTCGGGGACCGCGAAGAACACCGGCAGCGCGAACACCGCGAACCACACCGCCGCGAACAACGCCACCAGCCTGATGTTGAGGCCACCGTCGGTGGTGATCGACAGAAGACCGCGGGTGTCGCCGTCGCCGGAGATGAACCCGAGGTAGCACAGCAACAGCAGCACGATGCCGCCGAAATAGCCCATGGACCATCCGAACCCGGACACTCTCCCGACGGTGTCGTCGGTGGACACCTGGCGCAGCATCGCGTTGTACGGAACCTGCGCGAGTTCGAAGATCACCGAACCGGCACCGAGCAGTACCAGGCCCAGCCACAGGTAGTGGTGGTCGTCGCGAACGAAGAACATCGCCGCCATCAGCACGACGGTCGCGAAGGTCAACACGCCCAGCGACCGTTTGCGTCGTCCGGTCGCGTCGTACTTCTGTCCGGTCACCGGCGCGGTGACGGCGATGACGAACCCGGCGATGCCGAGGGACCAGCCCAGCCACGTGCTCGCCGACACCGATCCCGGTAGGTCGTCGCCCACCGCGTCCGTGAGATACACCGAGAACACGAACGTGAGGATCACGGCGTTGAATGCGGCCGAGCCCCAGTCCCACAGTCCCCACGCGAAGACCTGTCGCCTCGACGTGGCCGTCCCGATCCCCGTCGGAACATCGGTGTGTGCGTTCACCCTGCTGCCCTCCCTTCACTCCCATTGCCGTTCCTGAGCGAGTCGAGTTGATGCCGCATCCCCACTGCGGTGGGGAAAACCAACTGCGACCGAGATCGAACTCACCTGATCTACGGCTCATCCCCGGCCGGGGATACTCGACAGAGGACACACTAGCCTCGCGCTTTCGCGCTGATCGAGCGGACACCCGTGTCGAGAACGAAGAATGGTGCCCTGAACTGGGATAATTCGACTTGCTGAGGGTCGAATATCAACCAGTTCGAGGAGCACCAAATGAGTCGTAGGACATCCCTGAACTGGGGTTTCCTGCGGGCAGCAGTCGACGAGTGAGCACACGGAGCACCTGAACCCCCTTGACCGGGCAGTTCTACTGAATGACCGCGCCCTCGCCGACTGTCCGTCGCCTGATCGCCGATGGGATGCCGTGCCGATCCAGGAGCACCACAGGACCGAGCACTGATCATTTGGTCGCGACCGACGCCGGACCGCTGCCGCACGTGCCAGCACCAACGACACACGGCGAGGTAGGCAATGATCATCATCGGCGACGACTGGGCAGAAGGGCACCACGACATCGAAATGATGTCTCCCCACGGCGAGGTTCTCACCCGCTTCCGCGTCACGGAGGACGTGGACGGACTTGAGGAACTGCTCTCGGAAGTGCACAAGTACACCACCGATGACGAGGTCGTCGTCGGTATCGAACGCGACAACGGCCCCTGGGTCACCGCCCTGCGCGGTTACGGATTCACCGTGTTCGCCATCAACCCGGTGCAATCGGCCCGGTGCCGAACGAGGTTCTCACTCGCCGGCGCCAAGAGCGACATCGGCGACGCGCACGTCCTGGCGGACATGGTCCGAACCGACCGACAGCACCTACGACAGGTCGCAGAAGACACCCTCGAAGCCGAAGGACTGAAGATCCTCACCCGAACCCACAAGAGCCTCATCTGGGAACACAACCGGCACCTGAATAGGCTGCGCTACAACCTGATCCAATACTTTCCGGCGGCGCTCGAAGCGTTTCCCGACCTGTCTTCGCCGGAATCAGTCGAACTGTTGACCAAGGCCCCGACTCCATCCCGAGCCGCCGACCTGACAATCACACAGATCAAGGCCGCACTGCGACGAGCACACCGTCGCAGCATCGACGAACGGGCACCGAAGATCCGCGCCACCTTGCACGCGCCCGGCAAACTGGGACTGCTCGGTTCGCTCGAAGCCGGACATGCCGCGGCAACCGTCGCAACTCTGGCCGTCCTCGCCACGCTGACAACCCAAATCGAGGCACTCAAAGAGCAGGTCACCACGGCCTTCGCGGACCATCCGCACGCCGCGATCATCACCTCACTACCCGGAATGGGGCCAGTTCTCGGTGCTCGGGTGCTCGCCGAGTTCGGCGATGCAGCGGATCGATATCGCTCAGGCAAGGCTCGTCGAAACTTCGCCGGCACCAGCCCGATCACCAAAGCCTCGGGCAAAAAGACCGTGGTGTCCCGACGTTACGTCCACAACGATAGGCTCCTCGATGCCTTGACTCGGCAGGCGTTCACCGCGATCCGTGTGTCGCCTGGAGCCCGCGCCTACTACGATCGCCAACGCCGACGCGGAGTCGAACACAACGCTGCGCTACGGCACGTCGCCAACCGGTTCGTAGGAATTCTGCACGGCTGCCTCAAATCCGGAGTGCTCTACGACGAAAGCGTTGCCTGGGGGGCGCCAGCCCGGGTCGATGCAATGACCGAAAGAGTCGATGCTGCTTGACTTCTTAACAACATGGGATGTCTTTCAGGTGAGCAAGTCTACGTCCCCCTACCCATCCGTGTCCGCATCAGCCACCGGAACCGGTGTCGTGTCGCATGCCGGCGCGGTCCTGCTGCTGCGCACTGCGGAGAAGACCGGCCTCGCTTCGGCGTTGACGACCGAGCTTGCAGCGTATCGACAACCACTGGCCCGCCACGATCCCGGCAAGATTCTCCTCGACCTCGCCGTGTCTCTGGCGATCGGCGGGGACTGCCTCGCCGACATCGCACAACTACGAGCCCACCCGGAGATCTTCGGCACGGTGGCATCCGACCCGACCGTCTCCCGCCTGATCAGCGTGTTGGCCGCCGATGCCGACACCGCGCTGACTGCGATCGGACGTGCCCGCGCCACCGCCCGAGCCCATGCCTGGACTGCCGCCGGCGAGTCGGCACCGGACCACGACATCGACGAGCAGCATCCGCTGGTCATCGACATCGATGCCACCGAAGGTCACCGCCCACTCCGAGAAGGAATCCGCTGCTCCGACATTCAAGCGAGGCTTCGGATTCCATCCGCTGTGCGCGTTCGTCGACCACGGCACCGGCGGCACCGGTGAACCCGTCGCGATGCTGCTACGCCCGGGCAACTCGGGGTCGAATACCGCCGCCGACCATGTCACGGTCGTGCAGGACGCACTCGCGCAGTTGCCGTTCGACCCGGGGTATCGGGTCGGGAAGAAGGTGCTGGTGCGCATCGCACGGTGCCGGCGGCACCCACGCGTTGATCGAGTATCTGACCAAGCGACGCCTGTCGTACTCGGTCGGGTTCGGGTTGACCGATGCCCACGCCGAGGCGATCGGTCTGGTCCCGGAGCAGGCGTGGACCCCGGCCTACGACGCCGACGGGCAGGTCCGCGACGGTGCCTGGGTCACCGAGATCACCGACCTGCTGGATCTGTCGAGTTGGCCGAAAGGAATGCGGGTGATCATCAGGAAGGAGCGCCCGCACCCCGGGGCACAGTTGCGGTTCACCGACCGCGACGGCCTACGGCTGACCGCGTTCGTCACCAACACCCGCCGCGGCCAACTGCCCGATCTGGAGTTACGCCACCGACGGAGAGCTCGGTGCGAGGACCGGATCCGAACGGCGAAAGTTACCGGTTTGCAGAATCTTCCGCTGCACGGTTTCGATCAGAATCGGATCTGGTTGGCGCTCGTGCAGCTCGCGTGTGAGCTGGTGGCGTGGATGCAGATGCTCGCGCTGACCGATACCCAGGCCCGGCGGTGGGAACCGAAACGGCTGCGGCTGCGACTGTTGTCGATCGCCGGGCGGATCGCCCGGCATGCCCGCCGTGTCCGGCTGCGTTTGGCCGCCTCGGCTCCCGACGTCGATGTCCTCGTCGCCGGCCTGAACCGACTCGCAGCACTTCCTGCGCCTGTGTGACCTGCACGTATCTGCCCGATCGAGACGAGAGGAACGATCTTCGGGGCCGTGGACCCCGGCGTCACCCGACCGTGTCGGGCAGTCGACCGTGGACGCACACCGGATCCACGGTCACCACGACCAATCCGAAACCGCTAGGCCGGCACGCGAACCGCACGAAAGATCGAGGCTAGGGGGGACCGTAACCGCCGTGAGTGCTCCCCGCGGATGCAGGGATGAGCCCACGAACCGATCAACGCGCGTGAGCTGGACCAGGTGCTCCCCGCGGATGCGGGGATGAGCCTCGAGCCGACCGGTCTTCACCGGCTTCGGTCTCGTGCTCCCCGCGGATGCGGGGATGAGCCCTTGTCGACGACCTCCGCTACGCCCGAATCACCGTGCTCCCCGCGGATGCGGGGATGAGCCCACGCGCTGGCCGTCCGTCGACATCGACACACCGTGCTCCCCGCGGATGCGGGGATGAGCCCCGACGGTTGTCAAATCGCACCCTAGAGCGGAAGTGCTCCCCGCGGATGCGGGGATGAGCCACCTGGAGAATGGGATCATCTTGTACGGGTAACACTCCCCCGCGGATGCGAGCCGTCACTGGGACAGACTGGCCGCACCCAGGTCACCCTCGACGGCCATGGTCTCCACCTTCATTGTCGGAACGCGAGAACGAACAGTCCTGGACTCGGTATGCATCGCGAGCCGCCCGCACTCCGGCCGGGAGAACGCCGATTCAGACGCGTGGAGAATCATGGGGAGCCTTGCATCGTTCTCCATCGTCTAGGCTGACGCACCGTGACTCTGCCGAACCCTCACCCCGATGCCCGCGCCGTCGTCACCGGAGCGTCCTCCGGAATCGGCGAGGCCCTCGCCACCGAGCTCGCCGCCCGCGGGCACTCTCTGATCCTCGTCGCCCGTCGCGGCGATGTGATGGAGGAACTCGCCGCGACGCTGCGTGCGAAGCACGGCGTCGAGGTCGAGGTCCGCGCGTGCGACCTGTCCGACCGCGACTCCCGCGCGCCGCTCGTCGAGGAGTTGTCGGGGCGACGTGTCAGCATCCTGTGCAACAACGCGGGTATCGCCACGTTCGGTCCCGTCGCCGAACTCGACGCGTCCTACGAACGCGCGCAGGTCGAGCTGAATGCCGTCGCGGTGCACGACCTCACGCTCGCGGTGCTGCCGGGGATGGTGGAGCGCCGCTCGGGCGGAATCCTGATGGTCGGCTCCGCGGCCGGCAACATGCCGATCCCGAACAATGCGACGTACGCGGCGACGAAGGCCTTCGTCAACACGTTCTCCGAATCGCTGCGCGGTGAACTCAAGGACAGCGGCGTGCACATCACTCTGCTCGCGCCCGGTCCGGTCCGCACCGAGACCCCGGATCCGTCGGAGGCGTCGATCGTGGACCGTCTCGTCCCCGACTTCCTGTGGATCTCGAGTGAACACACGGCGAAGGTGTCGTTGGATGCGCTCGCCGCGAACCGGATGCGGATCGTTCCCGGTCCGATCTCGAAGGTCATGTCTGCTGCCGGACAGTTCTCGCCGCGGTCGATTTCCGCGCCGATCGCCGGCGCCTTCTACAAGAAACTCGGCGGCTGACGAACTGGCCCACGAACAGGCCGATCATCGGTGCGTACCCGCATCGATGATCGGCCTTTCGTCGTTACGGTGATCGATATCACCACCGCACGTACGGTTTCCGAGTGAATCGACCCGTGCCCACCTGCTGATTCCCTGTCAAGCCGAGCGGGCCCCACCGACCGATCGCGAATTCACACAATTCAGTACCTGTGCTAACAAGAAGTCACGGAAAGCATGACAACCACACAGGGAGAACAATCTTGTCGCCGAAGATCGCAATTCTGGGAGCAGGACCGAGTGGGCTCGCACAACTACGTGCCTTCGAGGCAGCGCGGAAGGCCGGTCTCGACGACATCCCCGAGATCGTCTGCTACGAGAAGCAACCCGAGTGCGGCGGCATGTGGAACTACACCTGGCGCACCGGTACTGACGCCAACGGGGAGCCCGTCCACGCCAGCATGTACCGCTACCTGTGGTCGAACGGCCCCAAGGAATGCCTCGAGTTCGCCGACTACTCCTTCGAGGAGCACTTCGGACGCCCCATCCCGTCCTATCCGCCGCGCGCGGTACTGCTCGACTACATCATGGGCCGGGTGGAGAAAAGCAATGTGCGCAAGTACATCCGATTCAATACTGCCGTTCGGTGGGTCGAGTACTCCGAGCGGGACGAAAAGTTCACCGTCACCGTGATGGACCACGAACGTGGTGAACTCGAATCGGACGAGTTCGACCACGTCGTCGTCGCGACCGGTCACTTCTCGACGCCCAATGCACCCGATTTCGAGGGCCTCGACCGTTTTCCGGGGCGAGTTCTGCACGCGCATGATTTCCGCGACGCCCGCGAGTTCGCCGGCAAGAAACTGCTCCTGGTCGGCAGCAGCTACTCGGCCGAGGACATCGGGACGCAGTGCTACAAGTACGGTGCAGAAGAGATCACCTTCAGCTACCGCACGGCACCGATGGGTCACGACTGGCCCGATGCGTTCTCCGAGGTTCCGCTCTTGACCCACACGGAGGGCAACGTCGCTCGTTTCCAGGACGGCAGCACCCGCGAGGTCGACGCGATCGTGCTGTGCACCGGATACCAGCACCACTTCCCGTTCCTGCCCGACGAGTTGCGTCTGCGCACGAACAATCGCCTGTACCCGCGGAACATCTACAAAGGCATCTTCTTCCAGCGCAATCCGCGCCTGATGTACCTGGGTATGCAGGATCAGTACTTCACGTTCAACATGTTCGACGCTCAGGCATGGTACGCACGGGACGTCATGCTTGGCCGGATCTCCCTGCCGGACTTCGACGCCCGTGAGGCCGACATCGACGCGTGGCGGAGCCGGGAAGAATCCCTGAGCAATCCGATCGAAGACATCGACTTCCAGGCCGCGTACATCAGGGATCTCGTCGACCGCACCGACTACCCGGAGTTCCACGTCGAACGCCAGGGCGAGGTGTTCAAGCAGTGGAAGACGGACAAGAAGCACGACATCATGGGCTACCGGAACCGTAGCTACACGTCGACGCTCACCGGCACCCTCGCCCCACCGCTCCCGGCGCCGTGGCTCGACATCCTCGACGACTCTCTGGAGTCGTTCCTGCGGAACGACTTCACGCCGCAGAGCGACATCGTGCGCATGCAGCGTGTCGACGCCGTTCGACCGGCCGGTGCGGCACCCGTCGCAGCGGAGGCCTGATCACCGCTGCCGTCCGGGTCCGCCGCCTGCCCTGGTTCGACATCGGGCAGGCGGCGGAGCCGCGGCCGGACGGACGTCCTCAGGAGACGGCCTCGGCCAGACGAGGGACCAGACTCTCGACGGCATACGGGACCGACAGCACCGTGTTGTAGGTGATCGCGCCCCGCTGGTCGAGCGTGGTGGTGATGATCGCATCGTTGCGAGCGGCATCGAGCGTCTCGAAGAGCGGGTTTCCCGCGGTGATGTCTGCTGACGGGTCGTTGCCCAGCACGAGGATCACGTCGCCGTCGAGCATCGTCACGTTCTCCTGTGACACGTCGACGAAGAAACTCTCACCGGTGTCCTGGCGTGCGATCGCGTCCGGGATGGAGAAGCCGAGCGACGTGAGAAATGCACCGCGGGCGTCACCGGCAAGGTATGCGCCGTACCGACCGTCGTACGGCAACATCGCCACTCCGGTCTTGCCGGCGAACTCGGGATGTGCGGCGACGGTGGATTCGAGCAGGTCGGCGGCCTTCCTGTTGAGTTCGGCACCGCGCTCGCTGTCGCCCAGGGCGGTTGCGATCGTCTCGGTCGCGACCTCTCGTCCGACGGTGTACGCGGCGTATCCGTCCGGTCGCGACAGTGTCGGCGCGATCTCGCTGAGCTGTTCGTACGTGGCTTCGTCGTAGCCGGCGGAGACTCCGATGATGAGGTCCGGGGCGAGTGCGGCGATCTGTTCGAGGTTGGGCTCGGAATCGGATTGGATCCGGGTCAGTTCGGCATCACCGACGTAGGGCATGTCCGACAATTTGCGGGTCCACGCGATGATCGCGTGCAGGACCACTGCTGCTCGGTAGACGATGGCGAGTTTGTCGTAGCGAGTAGCCAGGCCTCGCCATTGTTTGAGGTGGCAGAACCGGCGTTCGACCACATTGCGGCCGCGGTAGTCGGCCGGGTCGAACACCGGTGGCCGGCCACCACGCGAGCCACGGCGACGACGGTGCCCGGCCTGATCGGACGGTTCCGAAATGACAGCGCCGATACCGCGCCTGCGCAGCAACTCTCGATTGGCGCGCGAGGAGTACGCCTTGTCGCCGCGGACCCGATCGGGTCGGGTGCGCGGCCGTCCACCTCCGAGACGTGGAACCTTCAGGTGCTCGAGTAGATGAGGGAAGGCTGGGCAGTCGCCGGACTGGCCGGGTGAGACGAGCACGACCAGAGGCAGTCCGTGGCCGTCGACGAGGTGATGGATCTTCGTCGACAGGCCGCCACGGGAGCGGCCGACTGCGTGGTCAGGCGGCTCGATCCGTGAATTCGTGTAATTCGACCCATCCCCCTGTGTGGCGGGTGATGTTCGTGGCGTGCTGATGAGCGCGGACGACGGTCGAGTCCACCGATACTGCCCAGTCGACGATCCCGACCGCGTCGGCGTGCGCGAGCAGCCGTTCCAGAATCCGGTCCCAGGTGCCGTCGCCTGCGAGACGGCGATGCCAGGTCCAGATCGTCTGCCACGGCCCGAACACGTCCGGCACGTCCCGCCACGCGATCCCGCAGCGGTAGCGGTACACGATGCCTTCGACCATCGACCGAGCGTCGGAGAACGGCCGGCCACGCCGACCCGTCCGCACCGGGAGCAGGTCCGCGATCAACGCCCACTGATCGTCCGACAACACCCGAAGTCTCGTCATCGGAACAGCTTCACACCCCAACAGTTCGTCTGACGCTGCTGCATCGAGGCTGGAAGCACAGGCCGCGTGATATATAGCTTCGGTGTTGGCGGAGGGGAGACACCGATGGCTGCAACTCACGTGATCGAAAGGGCGGACTTCGACGACACTGGCCTCACCGGCTTCCTCGAGGCTCATCTCAGTGACATCGCCCCGACAGCACCAGCAACCAGCCGCCACGCTCTGAACATAGCCGAGCTCATGGATTCGTCGGTTCGACTCTGGGTTGTCAGGCAGGGCAGTGACGTGGTCGCGACCGGAGCTCTCGCCCTGCTCGAACCAGGCCACGAAGAGCTCAAGAGCATGCGAACAGCTCCTGAGTTACGCGGACAAGGGATCGCGCGGCTCCTCCTGGAGCACCTGCTGCTCGACGCTAAAATGCGAGGAGTGGCCAGGGTTTCGCTAGAGACCGGTTCGATGGACTTCTTCGAGCCTGCCCGCCGCCTCTACCTCTCCTCCGGATTCGTTCCGTGCGGACCCTTCGGGTGTTACGAGAAGGATCCGAACAGCGTGTTCATGACGCTGGCATGGTGAGTCGTCACGGTTCAGCCTCTCGGCCGTGTTTTAATGGCGTGGTGATTACCCGCACACAGCTCTGGTGGCCGCGCTCCGTAGCGGCCTGATTGACTGTGTCTTCGGCCGCCTCTTCGGTGGCCGATCACTCTCGCTTCCCGCGGTGACACCGGCCAGGCGCGACGGGGTGGCCTCAATTCGAGAGGAAGCCCCCCCAGATGACCCGTGACGGCGACCAGTCCCCAGCGGTTGGGATCGGCGAGATGCTGATCAGTTCCCGCTCACTCGACGAGTACAGGGCCATGTTCACCCTCTCCGAGGACGACCTGTCTCGGAAGATTCTCGACTGCCCAGGCGGCGCGGCCGGTTTCACTAGTGCTGTAAACCATCTCGGCGGTGACGTGACGGCATGTGACATGGCCTATTTCGACAGCGATGCCGAGCAGTTGGCCGGAATCGCCGAACGCGAAACCGTACGCGGGAACCGTTACATCCGTGCCCACTCGGAGCAGTACGACTGGACCTTCTTCGCGGACCCCGACGAGCATCTTCACCTGCGCCGCGGCGCGGCCGAGGAATTCGCCGCAGACATCACCCGGAACCCACACCGCTACGTCGCAGGACGGCTACCTGCCCTGCCGTTCCCCGATGCCAGCTTCGATCTGGTGCTCAGCTCGCATCTGCTTTTCAGCTATTCCGATCGTCTCGATGCAGCCTTCCACCTCGACGCGATCACCGAGCTGATGCGCGTCGCCCGCGACGAGTTGCGGATCTTCCCTCTGGTGGATTCCGGGCCCGGGGCTCCCTACCCGCATCTGGACTCGCTGCTTGCCGATCTTGGGGACCGCGGCATCGCGGGTGAAGTCGTCGAGGTCGAGTATCGATTTCAACGGGGCGCCCACCACATGCTGGTCTGCCACCACATCGTCCGCCCGGCAGCGCGAACCATTGTCGGAGGAACCCCCTGATCAGCGATCTACGCACTACTAGCAATTCTCAGACATGCCCTAGTCGTCGGTCCACGGGCCGAGCCCCGTCTCGTAGAACGTGTACCCGGTGTTGGCGACCGGGACCACGCCGAGCGCGAGCACGACGTCTGCGTCCGTCACCCCCAGGGTGACGATGCGTTCGGGTTTCTCGGCGATCGTCGTGGTGCCGTGGATGTGCTCGATCGACACGGGGAACGCCGCGTCTGCCGTGTCGGCCGGTGCACCGTCGTCACCGGTCCCACTGCTGCACGCTGTCACGGTGGCGACGACCGCGAGAGCACCCATCGCGAGTGCGGCACGGATTCTACTTCGAAACATCGGGATCCTCTCGACAGAAGTAAGAGAACCCTAACCTTCGAATCCCGGACCGCGGGTGGTCGGGGCGGGCCGCGGGCCGTCCACCCGGTCCCGACGGGCAGACCTACCTCGCGCGACGGGTCACCGGCGACGCCTGCGGCCGGTTCCGAAGATGCTCCGTGAGATCTCGCGCCCGGCCGCCGACGCCGCCGACCTCAGGAAGCTCTTCACCGCGCTGTTGCCGAGAACCTGCTCGACCAGGGACGGTTCGTCGTCGCGTGGAACCCCGGCCCCGGGTGCCTCCGGAAGTTCCGGTGGCTCGACGCCGGGATCTTCGTCCGGGGCCCCGGCCACCGCCGCGGTCAGTTTCTCGTACGCCGATTCACGGTCGATGGTGCGCCCGTACTTCCCGTACAGCGGCCCCGCCTGCGCTGCCGCGCGGATCGCGGTCTCCCCCACCGCGTCCATCAGGGAGCGTGGAGGCCGGATCCGTGTCCACGCGACCGGCGTGGGCGCACCCGTCTCCGACAGCACCGTGACGACGGCCTCGCCCGTGCCCAGTGTGGTGAGTGCTTCCTCGAGGTCGTAGAACGGTGTCGTCGGATAGGTTCGCACCGTCTTGGACAGCGCTTTCTGATCGTCGGGGGTGAACGCGCGCAACGCGTGCTGGATGCGGGCGCCGAGTTGCGAGAGCACCCCGTTGGGGATGTCCGTCGGCAGTTGCGTGCAGAAGAGCACGCCGACGCCCTTGGATCGGATGAGTTTGACGGTCTGCTCGACCTGCTGCAGGAAGGCCTTCGAGGCGTCGGCGAACAGGAGGTGTGCCTCGTCGAAGACGAAGACGAGTTTCGGTTGGTCGAGGTCGCCCTCCTCCGGAAGCGCCTGGAACAGGTCGGCGAGCAACCACATCAGAAACGTCGAGAACAGTACCGGCCGGGTGGCCTGTGTACCGAGTTCGAAGAGGTTGATCACGCCGTTTCCGCCGACGAGGCGCAGAAGATCCTCGGTTTCGAGTTCCGGTTCGCCGAAGAACGTGTCGCCGCCGGCGGCTTCGAGATTGACGACGGCCCGCAGGATCACCCCGGCCGTGGCCTTCGACACCCCGCCGAGTCCCTTCAGTTCGGTTTTGCCGTCGTCACCGGTCAGGTGGGTGATGACCTGCCGCAGATCCTTCAGGTCCAGCAGGGGCAGGCCGCGGGTGTCCGCCCAGTGGAAGATCAGGCCGAGGGTGGATTCCTGTGTGGCGTTGAGTCCGAGGACCTTGCTGAGCAGGATCGGACCGAACGCCGTGACGGTGGCACGCACCGGGATCCCCGCTCCCCCGGTGCCCAGCGAATAGAACTCGACGGGATACCCCATCGGGGTCCACGACTCGTCGCCGGTGTCGGCGGCGCGGGCGGTGATCGCGTCGCTCGGTGCACCACGCGCGGTCAGCCCCGACAGGTCGCCCTTGACGTCCGCCATCACCACGGGCACCCCGGCCGCCGACAGTTGCTCGGCGATGACCTGCAGTGTCTTCGTCTTCCCTGTTCCTGTCGCACCGGCGACGAGCCCGTGCCGGTTGAGTGTGGCCAGCGGGATGCGCACCCGCGCGGATGGTACGACCACCCCGTCGTGAACGACGGTGCCGAGTTCGAGGGCGGCGCCGCCGGTGGCGTATCCCCGCGCGATCTGCGCGGCAGGTGATGTGTGGTCGGCCTGCTCGGCCGCGTGTGGGGTGTCGGCCATACGGAGTTCCCCTTCGATGTCGTACTGCATCGCTCGGTGTCCACCGCCGACGATATCCGCTCGGGTCCCCGGGCACCGTCGTTGTCTGACTACCTGTCGTTGTCTGGCTACGCTGTCTGTCGTGCAGGACAAACTCGTATGGATCGATTGCGAAATGACAGGGCTGCGCGTGGGCAGCGACAAACTGATCGAGATCGCGGCGCTCGTCACCGACAGTGATCTCAACATTCTCGGTGACGGCGTCGACATCGTGATCCACGCCGACGACGATGCGCTCGCGGCGATGCCCGAGGTGGTGCGGGACATGCACGCACGGTCGGGGCTCACCGAGGAGGTGCGCGAGTCGACGGTGAGTCTCGCCGAGGCCGAGAAGCTCGTCCTCGACTATGTGCGCGAGCACGTCGGGGAGGCCGGTACCGCTCCGTTGGCCGGTAATTCGATCGCGACGGATCGGGGGTTCATCGCGCGTGACATGCCGGAGCTCGACGCCTACCTCCACTACCGCATGATCGATGTCAGCTCCATCAAGGAGTTGTGCCGCCGGTGGTATCCGCGGATCTACTTCGGTCAGCCGGAGAAGGGGCTGTCGCACCGGGCGCTCGCCGACATCAAGGAGTCGATCCGCGAGTTGCGGTACTACCGGAAGACGGCGTTCGTCGCGCCCCCCGGACCCACTTCGGGTGACATCGCGGTGGCCGTGAAGAGCCTGGGACCGGCCTGACCTGGCGATTCGGCATTTTCGACGTCGTCAGGATAGTATCTGTACCGCAGGAGCAAGCGGCCCCGGTCGCGAGCGAATGCGATGGTGAGTGTAGTTCAGTTGGTAGAGCACCAGGTTGTGATCCTGGCTGTCGCGGGTTCGAGTCCCGTCACTCACCCCGAGGAAGAACGCCCCTGACCTGCGGAAACGCCGGTCAGGGGCGTTCTTCGTTTCGAGCCATGCAACAGGTCGTGCAATGGCGGCGACATACATGCGCTCGATGGTGATGACTGCGGGAAATTTCCCGCAGTCATCACCATTCGGCGCGGTGCTCGCCCACGGTGTCGCCGCCGGCGACCAGGTCACACGTCGGAGTTGCCGGCCTTCCACGTCGCCCACGGAATGTTCCAGTCACCGAGGCCGTCGACACCGGACAGGGTTCCGCCGACCGTGTTGCTCACGATCACGATGTCGCCGCGCTTGGTGTTGTCGTAGATCCACTTCGCGTTGGCGGGGCTCAGGTTGAGGCAGCCGTGGCTGACGTTGCGGTAGCCCTGGTCGCCGAGCGACCACGGCGCGGAGTGCAGGAAGATGCCGCTGTACGACATGCGTGTCGCCCAGTCGACGGGGGTTCGGTACCCCTGCTGCGAATCGACCGGGACCCCGTATGTCGACGAGTCCATGATCATGTGGTCGAAGCGGTCGCCGATCGTGTAGATGCCGTTGGGGGTCGGTGCGTCGTTCTTGCCGAACGACACGGGCATGGTGATCTCGTCGACGCCGTTGCGGTTCACCACGACCTGCTTGGTGTTGTCGTCGGCGCGGATGATCACCGCGTCGCCGATGGTGAAGTGGGTGTCGACGTCGGACTGACCGAAGATGCCGTCGCCGAGGTCCTTCCCGTACACCTTCACGTCGACGGAGACGGTGGTGCCGGGTGCCCAGAAGTTCTCGGGTCGCCACCGCACCTCGCGGTTGTTGACCCAGTAGAACGCGCCTTCGACGGGCGGGTTCGTCGTGACCGTGATCGCCTGTTCGGCGGCGTGACGGTCGGGAATGTTCTCGTCGAACTGCACGGCGACCGGCTGGCCGATCCCGACGACCGCGTCGTCGCCGGGCATCACGTACGGCTGGGTGAGGTTCGCGGGCGACGACGTGGTGAACGTCGTGAGCTGGGTGGCAGCACCACCGAGACCGTAGGCGACCGTCTCGAGCGTGTATTTGCGGTTGTAGCCGAGCGGCTCGGTGCTCGACCATGCGGTGCCGTCGTCGGTGATCTCACCGTCGACCGGTTCGCCCTCCGGGTTGCGCAGGGTCACCGACTCGAACTTGCCGTTGACCGCGGTGGCCGTCACGGGTTCGATGGCCGAGATACCGACGGCGCCGTCCTCGACGTTGAGGTCGACGGTCGGTTTGATGAGAGCGGCCATCGGGTTGGAATCGATCGGGACTTCCTCGGCGCCGGTGCCCGAGGATCCCGAGCAGGCGGTGACGAAGATCATCACCGCCACGACCAGCAGCCCCAGGGCCGCACCGGCCCGACGGCGGGGCGGACGCTTCACATGTTCCTCGATCACTGTCACTCTCCCGATCCCGCCTCCCCACAGGCCGATCACTGCACGTCACGAACGCTCTCCACGATACTGCCCGTTCGGCGGGCACCCGGACCGCGCGCCACTCCCCGACGCACATAACGTTTCGACCACTGAATCGGATACCCCCCGCAGGTCGTTACCGTCGGTACCGATCACGGAGCACGTGACCAGGCGATTTGGTGAGCTACCCCGAGGTGTGTAATGTTTTCTCCGTCGCCGGGCCCGCCCCGGAGGCGAAATGTCAAGCGCCATTAGCTCAATTGGCAGAGCAGCTGACTCTTAATCAGCGGGTTCGGGGTTCGAGTCCCTGATGGCGCACAGCGAAGAGCCCCTCACCGGCTTTCCAGTCGGAGGGGTTCTTCTGGTTCCGGGGTGCATTCCGGAACCGTCGGACGGGCGCCATTAGCTCAATTGGCAGAGCAGCTGACTCTTAATCAGCGGGTTCGGGGTTCGAGTCCCTGATGGCGCACAACACGCGGGCCCTCCCGGAGAACGACCGGGAGGGCCCTCGCCGTGTCCGCTCACGGCGCGAGGCGGCGCTCGTCATGCAGCACGCGGTAGCGTTCGTAGATCACGCGGGTACCGAACGTACGGGTTTCGACCAGGTCGAGCGGAACGGGGTCGGCGACCGGCGGCAGCAGCGGCGTACCGCCACCGACGACGATCGGATAGCGGAACACGCTCAGCTCACCGACCAGGCCCCGCGCGAAGGCCTCACCGGCCAATCCCGCGCCACCGATCTCGACGTCCTTGTCTGTCGCCGCCAGGACGGCTGCGACCTCGTCGTCCAACGTGCCCGTGGCGAGACGGGCGTTCCCGTCGACGCGGCGGAGTGTGCGGCTGAACACGACCTTCGGGAGCGCGCACCATGCGTCGGCGAATTCGGCCTGCAGATCGTCGTCGCGCATCGACGGATCGGTTTCCCACGGCAGCATCGTCTCGTACAACCGGCGGCCGAGCAGGCAGCCTCCGAGACCCCGCACCTGTTCGAGGTGGAAGCGGAACTGTTCGTCGTCGGGCACCGACCACGCGAAGTGGCCGTTGCGGTCGGCGATGTACCCGTCGACGGACACCCCCATGGACACGATCAGCACGGCGCTCGTCGACTCCTCACCCACGGACGATCACCGGATCGCCGACCGCGACATTGTCGTAGTACCAGGCCGCGTTCTCGGTGCTGAGGTTGATGCAGCCGTGGCTGACGTTCGCCCACCCCTGGGAATCGACGGACCACGGCGCGGCGTGCACGAAGATCCCACCCCACGTCAGGCGCACCGCGTATTCGGTGTCGATGCGGTAGCCCTCCGGCGAATCGATGGGCACCCCGTACGTCGACGAGTCCATGACGAGGTTCCGGAACTTCTCGAGAACCGGGAACGTGCCGACGGGTGTCTCGTAGCCGGGCTTGCCCATCGACGCGGGCATCGTGCGCACCACCTGTCCGTTGAGACTGACGGTGAACTGGTGGGTGGAGCGGTTCGCGACGGCGACGAACTCGTCGCCGGTCCGGAACTGGGTGCGGGTACCGCCGGCGAGGACGGTCACGGCGGTGTGGCCGGGCCAGAATACGTCGGGCGTCCAGGTCAGTTCCCGATCGGACGTCCACGCGAAGCTGCCGTCGACGGGCGTCGACGCGGTGACGGACACGGCTCGTTCGGCGGCGGTGCGATCGGTGACCGGATCGGCGAAACGCACCGTGACCGGATGCGCGATGCCGACGACGGCACCGGCCGGTGGAGACACGTCGGTGACCGCTGTTCCCGCGACGGCGGTTCCGGTGTCGGCGGCCGTGGCGACCGCACCACCCCCGAGTGCGGTGGCTGCGATGAGCGCCGCAATGGCGATCATCCGTGTTCCTGTCGCGAATACGCTCGGCATGACCGTCGCCTCCTCGGAGCTGCCCCGGCCGCCCATCCAGTGAACCACGTCACCGGCCTCGCCGGAGGGTGCTCGGACGACGGACGCCCGCGCCGGAAACCGGCGCGGGCGTCCCGATGAGGCCGCTGGTGCAGGTGGTGCCTACGAGGTCGACACCGAGCCGGCCACCGAGGTCAGCGCAGCACCTTGCGCAGCACGAGCAGACCGACGACGGCGCCCGCCGCGATCATCGCGTACTTCTTGACGTTCGGCTGATTCACCTTCGCGATCAACGTCTGCTTGGTGTTCTCCACCAGGTTCTTCGGATTCGCGCGGACGCTCAACTCGTCGAGCGTGCTCGCGAGCTGGTTGCGTGCGTTCTCGATGTCCCGCTCGATCGAGTCGGTGTCCCTGGCCACGTGTCCTCCACAAGGTCGCTGCTGTGTGCTGCGACCACGGTAATGGACGAGCGGTCCACTACTGTCGCGGACATGACGGAAAACAGCAGACTCGCCCCCGGCGACACCGCCCCCGCCTTCACACTTCCCGATGCCGACGGAGGCGAGGTGTCGCTGTCCGACTATCGCGGACGCAAGGTCGTCGTCTACTTCTACCCCGCGGCGAGCACCCCGGGTTGCACGAAGCAGGCCTGCGATTTCCGCGACAACCTCGCCGAGCTGAACGAGGCCGGCATCGACGTCGTCGGGATCTCCCCCGACAAGCCCGCCAAACTCGCGAAATTCCGCGACAACGAAGGGCTCACGTTCCCCTTGTTGTCCGACCCGGAGAAGACGACGCTCACGGCGTGGGGCGCATTCGGGGAGAAGAAGATGTACGGCAGGACGGTCACCGGTGTGATCCGCTCGACCTTCCTCGTCGACGAGAACGGCGACATCGAGGTGGCCCAGTACAACGTCCGGGCCACCGGGCACGTCGCGAAGTTGCGCCGCGACCTGTCGGTCTAGCCGCCCAGCGACCGCAGGAGCAGCGCTTCGGCGACGGCCAGGTTCTCGATCTCCGTCGGATCGACGCTCTCGTCGGGCGCGTGGATGACGCAGCGAGGCTCCTCGACACCGATCAATGCGATCTCGGCGCCGGGGACCGCGCGTTGCAGCGCCGTGCACAGCGGGATCGAGCCGCCCTGCCCGGCCGTCCCCACCGCGCGCCCGTACGCGGATTCGAGCGCCGCGCGCAACGCCGCGTAGCCGGGCCCGTCGGTCGCCGCCCGGAAGGGTTCGCCCACCGGTTCGCGGTCGATGCGCAGGTGCGCACCCCACGGCACGCGGGCCTCGAGGTGCGCGACGAGGGCGTCCTGCGCGGCGGTGGCGTCCACTCCCGGCGGCACTCGGAGGTTCAACCGGGCGGAGGCGCGCGGGCAGATCGCGGCCGCCGAACCCACCACCGGCGGGGCGTCGATGCCGAGGACGGTCAGGGCGGGACGCGCCCACACGGCGTCGGCGACCGCCCCGGTGGTGGGCAACCCCACTCCGTCGAGGATTCCTGCGTCGATGCGGAAGCGGTCCTCCGGGTAGGGCACACCGTTCCACGTCGCGGTGCTGTCGAGACCGTCGACGACGGTGTTGCCGTGGTCGTCGCGGAGCGTGCCGAGCAGGTGCACGAGTGCGGCGAGCGCATCGGGGGCACCACCGCCGTACATGCCGGAGTGGATCTCGCCCGCCAGTGTCTCGACGTGCACGACGACGTTCGCGATGCCGCGGAGGGTGGTGGTGAGGGTGGGGTGCCCGACCTCGGCGTTGCCGCTGTCGCCGATGACGATCAGGTCGGCGTCGAACAGTTCGGGGTGTTCGGCGACGAGCTGTTCGAGGCCCTCACCGCCCATCTCCTCGGATCCTTCGACGACGATCCGTACGCCCACGGGGAACGGCCCGTCGGCGCGCAACGCCCGCAGCGCGAGCAGGTGCATCATGATGTTGCCCTTGCAGTCGGCGGCGCCGCGCCCGTACCAGCGGTCGTCGCGGTCGGTGAGTACGAACGGCGGGCTGTGCCAGAGGTCTTCGTTGCCGGGTGGTTGCACGTCGTAGTGGCTGTACAGCAGCACCGTCGGGGCGCCCTCCGGTGCCGGGCTGTGCCCGATCACCGCGCGGGATCCGTCGCACGTCTCGACGAGCTCGACACGGTCGATCCCGGCGTCGGCGAAGGCGTCCCGCACCCAGGTTGCGGCGCCGATGCATTCGGCGACGGGGAACTGGCGTGGGTCGGCGACCGACCGGAACGCGACGAGGGTCGCCAGTTCGTCGCGGGCGGCCGGCATCGCGTCCCGGATCCGGTCGCGGTAGCGCTGGGTGAGGTCGGTCATCGGTGTCCTTCCCGGTGGTGCGACGTCGAGTTCCGGACGAGGACCTCGATCCCGTCGAGCAGGCGGTCGAGTCCGAAACGGAATTCCTGTTCGTGCCACTGCCCCTGGTCCTCGTCGGGCGGGCCGGGGTCGAAGGCGCCACCGGCGACGGCCGCGAGCACCCAACGGTAGCGGTCGGGGTCGAGGATTCTCGGTAGGACGGTGGGGTAGTCGAGTCCGTCGTCGGCGACGACCGCGTCGAGTTCCCACGAGAACCGCGCGCGGCTGATGACGTACAGCGAGATCGTCGTCACGATCTGCACTTTCGCGGGCTCGGTGAGGGGTGTGTCGGACAGCGCTCCCAGCCCCGCGTCGAGCCACCGCATGTTGTTCGGCCAGTACGGGGCGGAGCGGATCGGATGCGCGGTGAGCCATCGGTATTCGCGCAGCGCTCGGTACTCGGCGGTGGACCAGGCGTCGATCCGCTCCCGCCAGGTGCCGCCGGACGGTAGTTCGGGGGGCGGTCCGAGGGCGCGATCCCAGGCGAGTTCGACGAGTTGGTCCTTGCTGTCGACGTATCGGTAGAGCGACATCGTGGTGAAGCCGAGTTCTTTCGCGACCCGGCTCATCGACATGGCGTCGAGTCCGTCGGAGTTCGCCACTGCGATCGCGGCGTCGAGCACCTGGTCGAGGTTGAGGCCGCGGCGTGGCCCTCGGGTGCCCGGATCGCTCAGCCCCCAGGCGAGCTGCACGTTGCGTGGTAGCGCGTCGTCGGATGCCGGCCTGCTCAATTGTTCTCCGTCTCTCGGGATCTTGCCGCCATCCTAAAACTGTGTATCGCATATACCATACGTATATGCGATACACAGTTGAGGTTCCGCGATGCCCCCCGACACCGGCCCTGCACACCCAGGGCCTGCGAAAGACCTTCGGTTCCACCCCCGTACTCGACGGCATCGATCTCCGCGTCGAGACCGGATCCGTCTTCGCGCTGCTCGGCGCGAACGGCGCGGGCAAGTCCACGACCGTGCGCATCCTCACGACGCTGCTCCCCTTCGACTCCGGAACCGTCACGGTCACCGGGCTCGCACTACCCGCGCATGCCCACACCATCCGGGAACGCATCGCGCTGACCGGCCAGTACGCCGCGATCGACGATGTCCTCACCGGAACCGAGAACCTGCGGCTCACCGCGCGACTCGCGCACCTGCCGTCGGCGCGCATCGACGCCCGTGTCCGCGACCTGATCGAGCGTTTCGACCTCGGACACGTCGCCGACCGGCGTGCCGGCACCTACTCCGGTGGGACCGCCCGTCGACTCGACATCGCGATGAGCCTCGTCGGCTCCCCACAGGTGTTGTTCCTCGACGAACCCACCACCGGCCTCGACCCGCGCAGCCGTCTGGTGATGTGGGAGGTGATCCGCGACCTCGCCGCCGACGGCGTCACCGTCTTCCTCACCACGCAGTACCTCGAGGAAGCCGATCGTCTCGCCGATCGGGTCGCAGTCCTCGACGGCGGACGGATCGTCGCAGAGGGTCCCCCCGACGAACTGAAATCGCTCGTTCCCGGCGGGCACCTGGAGTTGCGGTTCGCCACCGCAGCCGATCTCGCCCGCGCCGCGACGGTTGTCCCGGGACACGACGATCCCGCCGCCCTCACACTCGAGGTCCCCACCGACGGCAGCCTCCCGCACGTCGCAGCGCTGCTCGCCCGCCTCGCCGACGAGGACGTGTCGGTCGAACGGTTCGGGGTGCACTCCCCCACCCTCGACGACGTCTTCCTCACCCTCACCGCCCGGAAGGCCACGTCATGACTCTCGCCGTCCCCACCACCGGGATGCACCCCGCCCGCTACGTGGTGCGCGACCACGTGGCCGTCACCGGGCGGAACCTGCGTCGCATGGTGCGCAGCCCCGATGCGCTGATCCTCGGTCTCGCCCTGCCCGTGCTGCTGCTGGTGCTGTTCGTGTACGTGTTCGGGGGTGCCATCGCCACGGGCACCGACTACCTCGACTACGTCGTACCGGGCATTGTGCTGCTGTCCGCGTCGTTCGGTGCCGCACAGACCGCGGTGTCGGTGGCCTCCGACATGCAGCGCGGTATCGTCGACCGGTTCCGGTCGATGCCCATCGCACGGTCGGCCGTACTGACCGGACACGTCGCCGCGAGCCTGATCCGAAACCTGGCGAGCACCGCCGTGGTGATCGCGGTCGCGGCGCTCATGGGTTTCCGGCCCGACGCCACCGTCGTCGAATGGGCTGCGGCGCTCGGTGTCGTCGCGCTGTTCGTCCTCGCGGTCTCGTCCGTCTCCGCGGCGCTGGGCATGCTCGCCGGCAACGAGGAAGCCGCCAGCGGCTTCACTTTCTTCCTGCTGTTCCTCCCCTACGTGAGCAGCGCGTTCGTGCCGCCGGACACGATGCCCGGATGGCTCCGCGGCTTCGCGGAGCATCAGCCGGTGACCCCGGTCATCGAGACCGTCCGCGGTCTGCTCACCGGCACACCGATCGGCACCTCCGGTCTGCTCTCGGTCGTGTGGTGCGGCGCGTTCACCGTGACCGGACTGGTCGCGGCCACCGCAGTGTTCCGTCGACGCACCGCGCAGTGACACCGAACCATGTCCGGTTTGTGACACTCGCACTCACACCAATTGTTACGTTCCGACACCAGGTGCCGCTAGCCTGGGGCGCGTGGAGTCAGCAACCAACGGCCGCCGCGCACCGCGCCGGATCGACCCGGCGCTCGAGGTCCAATCCGAGCCCCAGGAGCTCGTGCCGCGCCGGCGTCCCACCCAGGAACGCAGCCGCCGCAAGTTCGATGCGCTGCTCGCCGCGTCGCGCGATCTGCTCACCGAGGTCGGATTCGAGTCGTTCACCTGCGAGGAGGTGGCGTCCCGCGCCGACGTGCCCATCGGGACGCTCTACCAGTTCTTCGCGAACAAGTACGTGATCGTGTGCGAACTGAACCGGCAGGATCTGGTGGGGGTGCAGGACGAACTCGCCAAGTTCAACGGCGAGATCCCGTCGGTCGACTGGCTGCGATTCCTCAACAACTTCGTCGACCACATGGCCGGCTTGTGGACCACCGACCCCTCGCGCCGCGAGGTGTGGCTGGCGATGCAGTCCACCCCCTCTACCCGCGCGACCGGCGCGATCCACGAACGGGAGTTCGCCGAGCAGGTCGCGCGGATGCTGGCCCCGCTGACCCCCGACACGCCGCGCCCCCGCCGCAAGATGATGGCCGAGGTCCTCGTCCACATCGTGTACTCGATGCTGAACTTCTCGGTGCAGGACGATCAGACGCACGCCGAGGCCGTCACCGAACTCAAACGGATCATGGTCGCGTACCTGCAGGTCGCCGAACAGGATTCGCGGGCCCAGGCGAAACGTCGCAAACGGCGGGAGGAACGGGACCAGCAGCGGACGGGTCAGGCCGAGGACACTCGCGCGCCCTCGGCCTGACCCGCCGAACCCTGACCCGGGCAACCCCGCGTACGTCAACCGTCCACGTCGGCGAGGTCCTCGAGCACCACGAAGGCCCCGGCCATGTCGCCGTCGTGAGTGAGCGACACATGGATCCGCATCCCCCGCAGCTGCTCGGCCACGTCCCGGTGCAGCCGCACAGTCGGCCGACCCCACGCATCCGAGACCACCTCGATCTGCGGGTGGATCGTCTCCGGTAGCACCGGCGGATGCCCGAACAGCGACGCCGACCACGCCTTGATCACCGCCTCCTTCGCCGCCCACCGGGCGGCGAAGTGGCGGGCGGGATCGGAGCTGCGGGTGTTCGCGTCACGACGCTCCCCCGGTGTGAAGTTCGCGAGCATCGTCGTCCCGGGACGACTCAGCTGTTCCGCGAACTCCGGCACCGACACGAGATCGAACCCGACACCCGCAACTCCCACAGCGCTCCCTACCCCGTCGCTTCGGGCACGCCCGGCTACCGGCAGCCCGGCAGACCCGACCGGTACAACTCGTCGTCGCCGAGGCGCGCCTCGGGGCTGAGCAGCACGTCGGCCTCGAGCTGACGCGACGCCGCCGCAGGCACCTCATCGCCGCCGAGACGACGATCCGCCGGCCGCCGGTAGAGGGCGTCCCCACCGGTCATCGCGGACGCCAGGCGCCGCTGACCGGTCACGGTGCGCTCCGCGGCCTGCGTCAGATACGCCGCGCGTCGCTCCGCGGGGAGCGACTCGACGAACGCCTGCGGGTGCACCACTGCGATCAGCCCGGACACGTGCCCGAACCCGAGGCTCGTGAGCAGCCCCGCCTTGAGGGCGTACTGCTCACCGAACCGGATCGGGGTGCGCGCCCACACGAGGTGCTCGTACTCGGCCATCTTCTCGTCGACGCAGTCGAGGCTGCGGTTCGGGGGGATGACGCCGCGGCTGAGCACCTGGCACAGGCCGATGAGCTGGAACGCGGCCGCACCACCCTTGGCGTGCCCGGTCAGCGACTTCTGCGACACCACGAACAGCGGGTTTCCGTCGCTGCGACCGAGCGATCCGGCGAGACGCTCGTGCAGCTCCGACTCGTTCGGGTCGTTCGCCGCGGTCGACGTGTCGTGCTTGGACACCACGGCGATGTCGTCGGCGGTCACCCCGAGCTTGCGCAGTTCCCGCGCCAGACCCGACTCGCGACCACCGCGCCCGGCGCCGAGCGCACCGATACCGGGCGCCGGGATGGAGGTGTGGACACCGTCCGCGAAGGAACTCGCGTACGCCACGACACCGAGCACCGGCAGCCCCATCTCCAACGCGAGGTCACCGCGCGCCAGCAGGATCGTGCCGCCACCGGCCGACTCCACGAACCCACCGCGACGACGGTCGTTGGCCCGGGAGAACCGACGGTCGTCGATGCCCTTCGCGGTCATCTCGTCGGACTTCGCGGTCGCCGACATGTCGCCGAACCCGACGATGCCCTCGATACCGAGGTCGTCGAAGCCACCGGCGACGACCAGATCGGCCTTGCCTAGCTTGATCTTGTCGACGCCCTCCTCGACGGACACCGCGGCGGTGGCGCACGCCGCCACCGGGTGCACCATCGCGCCGTAGCCGCCGACGTACGACTGGACGACGTGCGCGGCGATGACGTTCGGCAGGGCCTCCTGCAGGATGTCGTTCGCGCGGTTCTCGCCGAGCAACGTGTCGATGTACAGCGACCTCATCGAGCTCATACCGCCCATGCCGGTGCCCTGCGTGTTCGCCACCATCGACGGGTGCACCCAGCGCAGCAGCTCCGACGGGGTGAAACCACCGGTGAGGAAGGCATCGACCGTGGAGACGATGTTCCACAGTCCCACCCGGTCCACGGCGTCGGCCATGTCCGCCGGGATACCCCACCTGGTGACGTCGAACCCCGTGGGGATCTGCCCACCGACGGTGCGGGTCAGCTTCGCCTTCCGCGGCACCCGGATCTCGGTGCCCGCCTTGCGGGTGACCGTCCAGTCACCACTGTCCGCGTCGACAGCGGCGACGGTGTTCTCCGGGTCGGAATCGACGAACGCGCGTGCCTCGGCCTCCGAACCGACCACGAAGGACAGGTCCTTGTCGAGGAACACCGAGGTGAGCAGCGGCGCCGTGTTGTCGACCATCGCACCGTCGTCGACGTAGCGGCGGATACCGCACCGGTCGACGACCGCATCGTGGTAGCGGTCGGCGATCTCCGATTCCGGAACCAGCTCACCGGTCTCGGCATCGTAGAAACCGGGCTTCGGGTCGTTCTCCCAGCCGATCAGTCCGGTCGCCCACGCCAGTTCGAGCACGCCGGCCGCCGAGAGTTCCTCCTCGACCTCCATCTCGAAGCGGGTACGCGCCGAACCGTAGGGGCCGAGTTCGCCGGCACCGACGATGACCACCAGGTCCTCGGGTGCCGCCGTCACACCGCTCCACTCCGGGACCGGCAGTGCCTCGGGACGCGGCGCGGACGGCAGCGCCGGGATGGTCGCCGTGTCGTCGTCGGCGTCGGCGTCGTCGGCGGTGTCGTCGGCGGTGGCCTCCTGCGCCTGCTTCGCGAGCGCCGGAAGATCCACGTCCACCTCGGACAGCCCACCGGTCAGATCCGCGACCAGCGGCGCATCCGCTGCGAGGCGCTTCGCCTCGGGACCGACCAGCCTCAGCAGTTCCGTCGCCATCTCCTGCGTCGACCAGGTGCGCACACCGGCAGCCTCGACGGCCTCGACCAGCGGGTCGTTGCCACCCATGAGTCCGGTGCCGCGCACCCACCCGATCAGGGCGTGCGCGAGGGTGACGCGCTCGGCCCACGTGCGCTCGGCGCTCCACCGGTTGATGATCGCATCGAGCGCGGCCTTCGCCTCACCGTATGCACCGTCACCACCGAACTTGCCGCGGTTCGGGGAACCGGGCAGCACCACGTGCAGGTGCGTGTCCACATCGCTGTCGGCTCCGATACCGGACAGACCGGCGATCAGCCGCTCCACCGACCACAGCAGGACCCGCATCTCCATCTCGGCGCGCGCACCGGCATCCGCGAGGGAACCGGCGACCCGCGGCGCCGCGAACGGGAACAGCAACGTCGGGGTCAACGCGTCCTTGATGAGCTTCTTCGCGCCACCGGCGTTCTCCACGGTCTCGGTGCCGAGCCACTCGACGAGCGCATCGACATCGGTGTAGGACGCCATGTTCGCGGGCACCACCCACAGGGCAGCACCGGTGCGGGCACTGCGGGCGTACAACTCCTTGTAGAACCCGAGGCGACCGGAATCCAGCCGCGACGTGGTGACGACGACGGTCGCGCCACCGGCGAGCAGCTTCGCTGCCACGGCCGCGCCGATCCCGCCCTTGCTGGCGCCGGTGACGACGGCGACCTCACCGGCGTACTCGGCGTCCCCCGCGTCCGCGGCGGTCACCGCGACACGACGGTACGTGTCGGCGAGCACCGTGCGACCGGCGTCGGTGGCCTTACCGGCCCAGAACTCGGCGTGCGCGGCGACCGTGCGGCCGGCACCGGTGAACCGCTCCACCTCGATCGGCTCACCCAGCCAGAGACGAGCCAGATCCTCACGGACAGTGGCCCACCGATCGTCGATCAACACGGCCCGACGCGCGTCGAACGCCGGCGCGACCAGACGCGGCCAGTCGGAACCGAGTTCCGCGGAGACCAGATCGACGAGGGCGTCGTCGGTCTCGTCCGCCAGAGCCGACACCTGCTCGACGAGGCCGAGTTGCTCGAGCACCACACGTGCCGCGTTGGCGAGGACACCGTCACGACCGGTGATCTGCTCGGCGAACTCACCCAGCGCGGCGGCGTCCACGGTCGCTCCTCCGCCACCCCCGGCGGACGGCATCGACACCGGGATGCCGCGACGCGACCCGACCGACTGCACTGCCGCGTCGATGAGCGCGTCCACGGCAGCGGTGTCGGCGAGCGCCCCCTGCGCCAGACCACCGAGGTCACCGCCCCGGATGGACGTGCCCTCACGGCTACCCAACGCAACCTCCGCGGTCACGTGGTGGGTCCAGCCCTCACCGAGACCCCACACCTTCGTGACCCGGTCGGCGATGTACGCGGGACGCTTACCGGACGGCCCGAACACCTTGCGCAGATGATCGTTGATCGAATCGGTCAGCACCGGACCGAACGGCCGGTACGTGCGGGCCAGCCGGTCCACGGTGCCGGCGAGGGCCCCCATGTCGGCGTCCGCGGCACCGTCGATCGCGCCGAGCGACAACTCCGAACCGAGGTCGACGAGCAGCTGATTGCGACGCGACGACACCCCGTCGCACAGCGCCTCGATGGTGTCGACCGGACCGATCTGATCCGGGCGCAGCTTCGTCCACAGCGCGATGAGCACCGTCGTGGCGTCCGCGGCCTTGAACGCGATGTCGTCCGGGGTAGGCCCACCGGTCGGGGCGGCAGGCGCAGCCGGCGCGGCAGCGGGCGCGGCAACGGGAGCCGTCTCGGCTGCGGGAGCGGCGGGCTCGTCGTCCTCCACCGGCGCCGGATCCACATCCGTCGAGTACACGACCGACGCCTCGCGCTCGATGTTGAGCACCTCGACGGGCTGACCGAACCGGCCCGGCAACTTCAAGGTCTGCGACGCCAGATTCGCGACCGTCGGGGCGGCACCCAGACCCACCTCGACGAACCGCTCCACACCCAGACCGCCGTCGGCCTCGTCCGCGAACAACAGATCCTGCGTCTCGATCCACCGCACCGGCGACGCGAACTGCCACGCCAACAACTCCGCGAGCACCACACGGGTCAACGCCACCGGCTTCGCCGACCACGTGTCGAAATCCGCGAGGACATCCGCGAGCGGCTGCGACGGCACCAGATCGGCGATCTCCTGGATGAAGTCACGGCCCAGGTCGAACGGCTTCGGCACCAGGTTCGGGATGTACCGGCCGATGAGGATCTCCGGATCGATCTCCTCGGGCAACAGATGCAGCAGACGCTCACGGAAGTCGTCGACGCCACCGCGCAGCACCGTCGAGTGGAACGGCACGTCGATACCCGGCACCAGAATGAACGCGCGCTTACCACCGAACTCGGCGACCCTGCGCTCGATCACCGACTCGAGAGCCTCGAGTCCCGCCACGGTACCGGCGATCGCGTACTGCGAACCCCGCAGGTTCAGGTTGACGATCTCCAGGAACTCCCCGGCCTCGTCGGCCACACCCGCCACGAACTCCTGCAGATCCTCGTCCGCCACACCGAACTGCGACGGCCGGATCGCGGCCATCCGGTAGTTCGAACGCCCCTGCTCGTCACGCGCCACCAGCGCGTGCATCGCCGACCCACGCTGGAAGACCACCTCGAGCACCGCCTCGAGCGGAAGAACACCGGCCACCGCGGCAAGCGCGTTGTACTCACCGACCGAATGCCCCGCCAGGAACGCGCCCTCGACGAATGCACCGGCCTCACGGAGTTCCGCGATCTGCGCGACACCCAACGTCGCCATCGCGACCTGAGTGAACTGCGTCAGATGCAGAACACCATCCGGATGCTTGTGGGTGACACCGCGGGCCCTGAGCACCGTCGGGTTGTCGCGCACCACCGCGAGGATCGAGAAACCCAACGCCTCCCGGGTGTGCTTGTCCGCACGCTCCCAGATCTCACGGGCCGCCTTGCTGCGCGCCCGCGCATCCAGACCCATACCCGGACGCTGGATTCCCTGACCGGGGAACGCGTACACGGTGCGCGGAACCTCGAAGCGGCCGCTCGCGACCATCACCAGGTCACCGTCGACACGACAACCCACCTCGACGACCTCGGCACCCCGGTCCGTCGCGACCCGATCGACACGCACATCGATCTGCGCACCCGGACGCACCATGCCCAGGAACCGCGTGGTCCACGCCGTCAGACGACGCGCCGGAACCTTCGCCTCGACCTCGACAGCCGTCGCCACCTGCTGCGCGGCCGCGGACAGCCACATGCCGTGCACGATCGGCGCGCCCAGGCCCGCCAGGAGCGCCGCATTGTCCGACGTATGGATCGGGTTGTGGTCACCCGAGACACGCGCGAACGCACTCATGTCCGTCGGAGCGACGATCACCGCATCACGGCGACGACGACGCGGGGTCTCCACCACATCCACACTCAACGCACCACCGGCACGCACCGGATCAGCCGGATCCGCGGCACCCGTGCGACCGCGGATCGCGAACCGCTCGATCAACGTCGCGACCGTGGTGTGGCCCGACCCGTCACCACTGTCTGCGGTGATCGCCACATGCACCTCGACGACACGACCCAGATCGGTGTCCGCAACCGACTCCACCTCGGCCCTGACCACCAGCACCGACGGCTCGGTGGGCAGCCCGTTCTTCACGTCGATCGCGTGATCCAGGTGAACCAGATCGAGCATGCCCTCGATCACCGACAGGTTCGTGTCCGTGCGGGCGGCACCCAGCGCAGCGAACACCGCCGGCCAGCACGCCCCCACCAACACATCCGGCACACCGCCGCCACCCGGAGTCAAGGACTCGGGCAGACCCGAACCCGTCACACCCGCATGATCGGCGACCTTCTCCGGCAACCAACCCACCGTGACGCGCGCGGCACCCCGCTTCACGACCGGCAGATCCTGCCCCGCGGCCACACCCAGCAACGCCGACATCGCGGCATCGGCGTCCGCCTCGGTGACGACCGGCGCACCACCGGTGCTCACCGACGCGGGCACGGTGATGCGAATCTCCACGGCGCGGTCCTGGCCGAGCGGCACCCGCAGACCCACGTGCTCGTCGTCGAGAACCGTCAGCGTCGCCCCCGTCGGGCCGTGCACGGCAGCACCGTCCGACTCGAGCACCCACTCCGCGAGATCCCCGAGACGATGCACGGGATTGCGGGTCTGTCGACCCGACCACGCGACATCCGGCGACGACAGCACCGCATCGAGCACACCGGCCGCGACATCCCGGTGGCGGCGCGCCGCCACCGCGGTCGGCTCCACACCCGCCGCGACGAGCTCGTCCGCGGTGGCCTTCTCGAACCTGTCGAGCAGCTCACCGACCGGCTCGTCCACGCGGGTGATACCGGCGACCGCGACGGTGCCCGGGATCACGCACACCTGATCGGCGGTGTACCGCGGATCGTGGGCCTGCCACAGCGAATCGGAACGCCACCAGCGACGCACATCCTGGTCGACGACCGGAACGAAGTTCACGGGCTTACCCGGGGTCCTGCACAACGACACGAAGAACGGCACGTCGGCCGGATGCAGCACGACCTCACCGGCATCCGGGTACTGCGCGAGCAACGACTTGATCGCCGCGAACGGACGCTCGAGAACCGCGTCCTCGTCGAACAGCGTCGGAATCGGACCACGGGTCACCGGGTGCAGACGCGACTCGGCGCGCTGCAGCATCTCGCGGAAACGCTCCCGCCACGACACGTCCGACCACGGGGAGGTGTGCGCCGCGGAAACCGCGTCACCGAGATCGCTGCCGCAGTCGAAGTCGGCACCGCAGTCCGTGCCCACCGCAAGCTCGAGGTAGCGCTCGAGCCACCGCAGATACGTCATCTCGGCAACGTCACCGAAGAACGGCTTCGCGGTGACGTCGAGAGCCGCGATGATCTCGTCGCGGCGCGCCGCGACGGCATCCGCATCACCGGCCACCTCGTCGAGGAGACGACCCGTGCGGGACGCCGCGTTGTCGATCTCGTGGATGTCGGCGCCCAACTGGCTGCGCCCCGACGCCATACCGCCGCTCGCGGTACCCGCACCGACCCAGTCGGAGGTGCCGGGGGTGTCGACCAGCAACTGCTTGACCTCGGGCGACGTCGTGGCCTCGAGAGTCGCCATCGCGGCCGTCCCGACGAGGATGCCGTCGAGCGGCATCGCCGGGAAACCGTGCGCGGTCGACCAACGACCGGTCAGATAATCGGCAGCCTTCTCCGGCGTACCGATACCGCCGCCGACACACAACACCAGATTCGGGCGGGTCCTCAGCTCGGCGTAGGTGTCCAGCAGCAGGTCGTCGAGATCCTCCCACGAGTGGTGACCACCGGCACGACCACCCTCGATGTGAACGATGACCGGAAAGTTCGGCACCTCGTTCGCGATGCGGATCACCGAACGGATCTGCGCGACGGTGCCCGGCTTGAACGCCACATACTCGATACCCGCCTCCTGCAGATCACCGATGATCTGCACGGCCTCCTCGAGTTCGGGCACCCCGGCGGTGACGACGACACCGTCGAAAGGCGCACCGGCCGCGCGGGCCTTGGGCACCAGACGCTTGCCACCGACATGCAACTTCCACAGGTACGGGTCGAGGAACATCGAGTTGAACTGCACCGCGCGGCCCGGCTCGAGCAGACCCTTCAGCTCCGCCACATGATCAGCGAAGATCTGCTCGGTGACCTGGCCACCACCGGCGAGCTCGGCCCAGTGACCGGCGTTCGCGGCAGCCGCGACGATCTTCGGATCGACCGTCGTCGGGGTCATGCCCGCCAACAGGATCGGCGAACGACCGGTCAGACGCGTGAACGCGGTCTCCACTCCGACGCGACCATCGGGCAGGGTGACCGGCTTCGGCGCGAACGCCGACCACGGCTGCGGCACCTCGGGCTCGGCACCCGGGGTCAGCAGGTTGCGCTGGCCACCGCGCGTCGCGGCAGCGATGATGCCGACACCCCGACCCCGCAGACCGGACTGGGTGAGGCGGGTCAGCAACTCACCGGGGCCCAGATCGAGAATCCAGGACGCACCCGACGCAACAGCACCGTCCACCTGCTCGACCCAGTCGACCGGGGTGACGAGGATGGCCTCGGCGAGCCCGCGCGCCAGCGCGACGTCCAGATCGCACCGCGACGCCCAATCGGCGACCTGTTCGACGGCATCGACGAACGCCGGATGATGGAATCCGACCTCCGCCGGAACGGGCTCGACGACGGGAGCGAACACCGCGCCGCCACGCTTCTTGGCGTCGCGCTCACGGGTCTCGGTCGCGGAGATCTGCTCGAACCGCTGCTGCACCCGTTCGAGGGCGGCCGGCGGGCCGGACAGCACGACACGGCGACGACCGTTGCGGATGGCGACCACGGCGCTACGCGCGGGGTCCTGCCCCTCGAACAGCTCGTCCACGATCGTGCGCACACGCTCGGCGTCCACGCCCGACACCGCGAGCATGGGGAACCGGCCGGCGCCGGCGATGAGCCCGCGGCGACGTCCGACCAGTGACGCGGCTGCACCGATGAGCTGTGCGATCGCGAGGATCTCGGCGTCCTTACGGCCGCCCGCGGCCACGGCCTCGACAGCGAGAACGCCCTGCGAGTGGCCGATGACGGCGCTCGGGGCGTGTGCGGTGGTGTCGAGTCCTTGGATCTCGAGCGCGCGGAGTGCAGCGACCTGGGTGAGAAAGACGCCGGGCTTGGACACCGCGGCGGACGTGAGAGCAGCGGCGGACGGGCCGGCTGCGGGCGCTTCGTCCTCGTCCGCCACTTCCTGTTCGAGGATCCACGCGACCGGATCGAAACCGGTGGGGCGCACGACCACGAGATCGCTCGCGACGGGTGCGAGGTGCGCGGCCGCAGCGTTGACCAGTTCGGTCAGTAGAGGCTCGAGTCCGTTGTCGCGGCTGAGCTCCTCGAGGGAACTGAGCCAGGGGGCGCCCTGACCACCGAAAGCGAGCGCGTAGGGCTCACCCGCGAGAAGCTTGTCGACGAGGGCGCTGCCCTGGCCGGTCACGGTGGTCTGTCGTGATGCCTTCGAGGTCCGTCGGTCGTCGCCAGGTGTGGTCTCGTCGATCGTCACGCGTGTGGTTCCTCTCCTGAACACCCCTGCGTGGAGGCATTTCGTCGTGCAGCGCTGCCGCGCCGGTGTGTTGCATGGACTCGTGTCACATGAAGTCGGGGTCTGCCGTTCGGGCACGCCCAGGTTCGCACAGAATCATGAGGGGTTCCTCATGTTTTGCCGCATGTAGACGACCGAGCGGCGCCGCCACCTGTGATTTCCCTCACGGAGGACCTTTCGACTGACCGACGAGTAACCGGAATCCGCCCAGGCCGCACGGATGCATGGACGTCCCACGAACCCGAGGATCCCTCACCTTTTTTCGTTATCTAATTGTTATCTCTTGACGAGTCGGTCGAGCTGTGCCGAAGCGGATCGGAATCATGTCGGACACCTCCGTTACCGTCACCGTGGTTCGAACATTCATTCGACGAGGGGGTCGACATGGCACGCCCTGTGAAGCACACAAAGGAGAAACTCGAAGAAGCCGTCCGCGCTTCGGTCAACTTCGCGGACGTGGTGCGTTACCTCGGCCTCAAACCGAACGGCGGCAACCACACACACATCGCGCGGAGAATCCGGGCTCTCGGCATCGATACGTCACATTTCACCGGACGGGCCCGTGTCGCCGGAGGCAATGCCGTCAAGCGACATTGGACATCGATCCTCAGAGACACCGCAGAAGGGTCGGCGCGGACCAAGCCACACCTGTTGCGACGAGCACTCATCGAGTCGGGCCGGCCTCATGTGTGTGCCGGGTGCGGGCTCGAGCCGATCTGGTGCGGCAAACCGTTGGTATTCCACGTCGATCACGTCGACGGAAACCCGACCGATTCACGACCGGAGAATGTGCGCTTCCTCTGCCCCAACTGCCACAGCCAGACAGCGACATGGGCGGGACGGCGCCGGTTCCGCGTCGACTCGGATACGTCGGCGTGATGACGTATCGTGACGGTGACGCGCGAGTGGCGTAATCGGCAGCCGCGCGGCGCTTAGGACGCCGTGTCTTCGGACGTGGGGGTTCGAGTCCCCCCTCGCGCACGTGATGCGACCCACGGTGCACCGGCCGTCTTGGCAGGTCGGTGCACCGCTCGGGTACCGTCGAAGTCGTGTCCGAATACCGCCCGCCCCGCCGAACAGCGCTCATCGTTCTCGTCGTGATCGCGGTGGCCGGTTTCCTGGCTCTCGGCTACTGGCAGTGGACCCGGTTCACTGCGGCCGGCGGCGACGGTCAGAACCTCGGATACGCCCTGCAATGGCCTGCGTTCGCCCTCTTCTGCATCTACGCGTACCGCAAGTTCGTCCACCTCGAGGACGAGGAGGCCGCGGCCGAGTCCGGTTCCCCCTCCCCCTCGTCGGCAGCGAAGGAACCCACCGAGATCCCCGCAGATCTGCTGCCGACCCGGCCGACGGTCCCCGCCGACGCGTTCGTGGACGATCCCGGCGATCCGGAAACCCAGCAGGTTCAGGAGTACAACGACTACCTCGCGCAGCTCGCGCGCAGGTCCGATAGGAGCGGTCAGTGAGCACCACCCCCGAGCAGACACCGGATCAGGTTGCCGCCCCCCGCGCGGTCGGCGACGCCGATCGCAAGAAGATCGGTTCGGCACTGCTGCGCTACCGCGTCCTCGCGTACGCGACGGGTGTCTGGCTGCTCGTCCTCACCGGCGAGATGGTGGCGAAATACATCATCGGCATCGAGAACGTCCCGTCGTGGATCGCCGTGGTGCACGGCTGGGTGTACGCGGTGTACCTGGTGCTCACGTTCGATCTGTCCATCAAGGTCCGCTGGCCCGCCAAACGTACGATCGGCACGTTGCTCGCCGGCACCATCCCCTTCCTCTCGTTCTACGTCGAGCATCAGCGCACCAAACAGGTCAAGGCCGACTTCGGCGTCTGACGAGGCCTTACGGCGCCCTCGACAGCGACCTGCCGGTGACGCCGCTGCGCAGCGTCACGCCGAGGCGCCCTCCGCCGCGGAACCGATGGCCTCGGACGGTCCGGTCTCGGTGGGGAGCGTGAACCGGATCCGAGTTCCCTCCACGACGTCCGTGTCGATCCCGATCCCGCCGCCGTGCACTTCGACGATCTTCCGGCACAGTGCGAGCCCGATCCCGGTACCGTCGTAATCCTCCCGCGGGTGCAACCGCTGGAAGATGACGAACACCTTCTCCGTGAACTCCGGGGCGATGCCGATCCCGTTGTCGGTGACGCTCAGCTGCCACATCCGCCCGTCGGTCGACCGCTCGCACTCGATCCGCACGACGGGAGTGCGGGCTGGATCAGCGAATTTGACGGCATTGCCGATGAGGTTCTGCCACAACATCACCAGCAGGGTCGCGTCGCCGACCACCCCGGGCAGCGACGTGGGGCGTTCGATGCGTGCCCCGGCGTCGTCGATGAGCGCCGACAGGTTGTTCACCGCACGGTCGAGTACCGTCCCGAGATCGACGACGGTGCGAGCGCTCCCGGATCGACCCACCCGGGAGAACGCGAGGAGGTCGTTGATGAGGGTCTGCATCCGTTGCGCTCCGTCTACCGCGAAGTCGATGTAGCGGAGACCTCGTTCGTCCAGTTCATCCGAGTATCGCTTCTCCAGGAGCCTGCAGAACGACGCGACCTTCCGCAGAGGCTCCTGCAGGTCGTGCGATGCGACGTACGCGAACTGTTCGAGTTCCGCATTGGACCGCCGCAACTCGACGGCCTGGCTCTCGAGCCTGCGACGGTCGTCGGTGGACCTCGCGAGTTCGCGGGCGAGCCGCTCCCGCATGGCATCCACGTCCCGGGCGAGTGCACGCACGTCGGATGGTCCGGTACGCCCGATCCGGCGATCGAAGTCGCCGGCGGCGACGTCTCGGGTCTCGTCGCGCAACCTCGTGAGCGGACGCACGACGAGCACCTGGACGAGCACCGCCACCCCGACAGCGCTCAGGACGAACGCGACGATCATGGCCGTGAACACGGCATCCCGGACGGCACGTCCCTCCTCGAGACCCGCCACGGCCGAAGCTCGCGCTTCGTCGAGGTGCCGATTCTGGACGTCGAACAGATCGTTGAGTTCCGTGAACGACACCCGGCCGGCTTCGACGACATCGGGGTCGGCCGCGCGCGGCGCACCGGGTTGGACGGTCTCCATGAGCGGCAGCGTGTAACGGAGCCGCCACTGCTCGACGGCGGCCTCGACGGCATCGAGGTCGGCGAGGAGTTGCGTCGCGCGTTCTCCTGCTCCGACGATCAACGTGCGCAGCGTTACCGACGCATCGTGTTCGGCGGCGCGGCCCCGTTCGTACGGTTCGAGGAACTGCGGGTCGGCGGACTGGATGTAGCCGCGCGCACCGATCTCCTGGTTGAGGATGGCGTTCTGCAGTCGGTGGGCTTCGAGTTGGGCGGGTTGGACGACGCCGCGCAGGTGGTCGGACAGGTCGACGGTGCGGGTGAGTTCGCGGGCGAGGACGGCTGCGAAGACGAGGATGAGGACTCCGACGCTCGCGATGACCGACAGGATGCAGCCTCGGACGGTGAGGCGGGGGTGTCGGTGCCGGATCGGCGCGGCGGGGCCTGCGGTGTCCGGTTCGGTCATCGCGTGGCGTCCGCTGTGGGCTCGACGGTGTGGGGTGCCCAGCGAACGTGGACGAGTGCGATGTCGTCGGTGAGCCCGCCGTGGGTTCCGGCGAGTGCGTCGACGTCGCGGACGAGGGTGTCGGTGAAGTCGTGTGCGTCGAGGGCCGATCCTCTGCTGGCGAGTTCGAAGAGTCCGGACTCGCCGAGGCGTTCACGGCCGGGTCCGCGGTGTCCTTCGAAGAGTCCGTCGGTGAACAGGACGAGGGCGCCGTCGGTGGGTAGATCGAAGCGGTGTACGGGCCACAGTCCACGGCCGGGGGTGAGTCCGAGTGCGGGGCCGCCGGGTGCTTCGACCCATCGCAGGGTGCCGTGGCCGCGGACGAGCAGGCCGGGGTGGCCGGCGCGTACCACCGAGACGGTGTGGCGGTCGGGGTGCATGGACACGCTGGTGACGGTGGCGAAGATCCGGTCGCCGGAGCGTTCGGCGAGGAGGATCTGTTCGAGCATGCCCATGCGGTCCTGGCCGGTGAGGCCGGCGAGGACGAGGGTGCGCCAGGCGATGCGGAGCCCGACGCCGAGCGCGGCTTCGTCGGGGCCGTGTCCGGACACGTCGCCGATGAGGACGTGCACGGTCCCGTCGACGGTTTGGACCACGTCGTAGAAGTCGCCGCCGAGGACCGTCGAGGAGCTGCCGGGCCGGTAGCGGGTGACGACTTCCACGTCGTTGCTGCGCAGCAGGGGGGACGGGAGCAGGCCGCGTTCGAGACGGGCGTTCTCGCGGGCTTGTGCGCGGCTGGCGCGTAGCGCCGCGGCGGCGCGTTCCGCCTGCTTGCGTTGGATCGCGTATTGCACTGCGCGGTTGAAGAGTCGGGGTTCGACGCGGCCTTTGACGAGATAGTCCTGGGCTCCGGCGGCGACGGCGGCGAGGCCCGTTCGTTCCTCCGCGATGCCGGTGAGGACGACGATGGGGATGTCGTCGTGGTGTTCGCGGAGGCGGGCGAGTGCGGCGAGTCCGTCGGCGTCGGGTAGGTGTAGGTCGAGGAGGATGCAGTCGGGTGGTTCCGCGGCGAGTGCGACGCAGGCGGCGCGGAGTGTGGGGACGCGTGTGACGGTCGTGCCGGGGGCGCTGTCGGCGACGAGTTCTTCCACGAGCAGGGCGTCGCCGGCGTCGTCTTCGATGAGCAGCAGGGTCGGGTGTGTCGCTGCGTCCTCCGTTGGGTGCGCGTCCACGGCGGTCGTCCTCCCTCGTCTTCGGCGAGTCCCCCGTCGCGCCGGCCGATGAGCCGTGTCCCCTGGGGGACCCTATCGAAGTGCGCTGCGCGCGTGGGGGATGCCGCTACGTCTCGCGTGGCACGCTCGGGTCTTGCATGATGATTGTGTGAACGAACGATCTATGGAGCATCCCCATATGGGTCTGGCGGCGTCTACGGTCGGGTCCGTCACGGTGCTGTCCGTCCACGGAGACGTCGATCTGTCCAGTGCGCCGCTGCTCGAGGAGTACGCGTTCCGTCTGCTCGACGACGAGCCGGGGAGTCTCGTCGTCGATCTCACGGACGTGCAGTTCCTCGCGTCGACGGGCATGGCGCTGCTGGTGGAGTTGTCCAGACGTACAGCGGGTCGTGCCGGTTTCGCGGTGGTGGCGAACGGCACGGCGACGGCCCGTCCGTTGGAGTTGCTGGGTCTGTGCGAGATGTTCACGGTCCGAGCGAGTCTGGACGAGGCGCTGACGGATCTCGGTGGTGAGCGCGCGCGTTGCCGGGAGTGAATTCCTCCGGCACACCGAATTTCGGACCGGTGCCGGGTTCGACGCCGGCAGCCGACGTCGCGTCGGGTGCCGTGTTGTCGTTGTGCGATGTGCCGGCGGATGCGGCGCGGATCGCCGGGGCGCGCCGTGCGCTGCATCGCTGGTTGGGTGTATTGCCGGTCGGTGACGGTGTCGCGGCCGATGTGGTCGCCGCGTGTTACGAGGCGATGGCGAACGTGGTGGAGCACGCGTACCGGGATCGTGCCGGTCCGGCGACGCTGGAGGTGGCGGCGGAGTTCCGGGAGGCGGACCGCCGCTTGACGGTGGCGGTCACCGATCGGGGGTGTTGGCGTGCGGTTCCCGCCGATGTGGATCGGGGCACGCGCGGTCACGGTCTGGCCCTGATCCGTCTGTTGTCGTCGGAGGCTGTCGTGGATCCCGGTCCGGGCGGGACGCGTGTGACGATGACCTGGCGGATGTGATCGGGCCGCACCGCCGTTCCCGCGACCCGAACTGTTTCCCGCGGCCGCAACAGCAGCCGCGGGAAACCATTGGAACCGCGCCGACCGGACGGGAGGACCCGGTCAGCCCCGCGCGAGCGCGGCGATCGCCGGCGCGAGTTGCGCCAGCGCCCGCCCGCGGTGTGACGCGGCATCCTTCTCCTGCGCCGACAGCTCGGCGCAGGTGCGCGTCCCGCCTTCCGGCAGGAAGATCGGGTCGTAGCCGAATCCGTTGTCGCCGCGTGGTTCCCGAACGATGTCGCCGCGCCACTCGCCGCGCGCGACGGTCATCGTCACGTCGTCACCGGTGGGCACCGCGAGGGCGCAGGCCGACACGAATGCGGCGCCGCGCCGGGCATCGGGTACGTCCTCGAGTTGCGCGAGGACGAGCGCGGTGTTGGCGTCGTCGTCACCGTGGCGTCCGCTCCACCGTGCCGACAGCACACCGGGCATGCCGCGCAGCGCGTCGATCTCGAGACCGGAGTCGTCGGCGACGCACGGCAGGCCTGTCGCGAGGGCGCCGTCGCGGGCCTTGGCGACTGCGTTCTCCTCGAAGGTGGCGCCGGTCTCGGGGGCCTCCGGGTAGGGCGGGACCGCGTCGAGGCCGACGAGGTCGACCCCGTCGATCCCGGCGGAGTCGAGTACCCGCTGCAGTTCGCGGAGTTTCTTCGCGTTGCGGCTCGCCACCAGCAGTCGCACGCTCATCTCACGCCCCGAACTTCTTCTTCGCCGGTTCGGCGGTTTCGGGGAGCACACCCGGGTAGGGCTGCGCGAGGACGTCACGCTGGATGCGGCACAGTTCCTCGATTCCGCCGAGCGCGGAGTCGAGCAGCTTGTCGAGGGTGCTGCGCGGGAATGTGGCGCCTTCGCCGGTTCCCTGGACCTCCACGAGGGTTCCGGTGTCGGTGGCGATGACGTTCATGTCCACCTCGGCGCGCGAATCCTCCTCGTACGGCAGGTCGAGGCGGACCCGGCCGTCGACGACGCCGACGCTCACGGCGGCGATCTGGCAGGACAGCGGCTGCGGATCGGCGAGGCGCCCGGCGGCGCGCAGCCACGTCACGGCGTCGGCGAGTGCGACGTAGGCGCCGGTGATCGCGGCGGTGCGGGTTCCGCCGTCGGCCTGCAGGACGTCGCAGTCGAGGGCGATGGTGTTCTCGCCGATCGCCGCGAGGTCGATGCAGGCGCGCAGGGACCGGCCGACGAGCCGGCTGATCTCCTGGGTGCGGCCGCTGACCTTGCCCTTGACCGATTCGCGGCTGTTGCGGGTGTGTGTGGCGGCCGGGAGCATCGCGTATTCGGCGGTCAGCCAGCCCAGACCCGACCCCTTGCGCCAGCGCGGAACTCCCTCTTCGACGCTCGCCGTGCACATCACGCGAGTGTCGCCGAATTCGACGAGTACCGAACCCGCCGGGTGGGATGTGAATCCACGGGTGATACGGATGTCGCGGAGTTGGTCGTCGGCCCTGCCGTCTTCTCGTGTCGTCACCCGACCGAGCCTAGGCGATGGGCGATGGACCTTCAGATGCGGTGGACGTCGCCCGACGTGACGGCGTGTACCGGCCCGTGGAACTCGGCCTTCGCCTCGGCGATCACGTCCTCGCGGGACGTCCACGGCGGAATGTGGGTCAGGAGCAGTTCGCCGACACCGGCGAGCGCGGCGACCCGGCCGGCTTCCGTCCCGGACAGGTGGATGCCTTCGGGGCGTACCCCGGGGTCGTGGGTCCATGACGCCTCGGACAGCAGCACGTCGGCTCCGCGCGCGAGATCGACGACTTCGTTGCACATGCCGGTGTCGCCGGTGTAGGCGAGGACTCGGCCGGAGTCGCTGGTGATGCGGAATCCGAATGCCTCCGGCGGATGGTTCACGCGGACCGGCAGGATGGTCAGTGCGCCGAACCGGAACTCGCCGCGGTCGGTGATGGTGCGCACGTCGAGGGTGTCGCAGATGTCGTCGTTCTCCCCCGCGACCTCCGCCGACGCGACACCGAGTCGGTGCGCGCATCCGGTGGGTCCGTAGAGCGGTGCCCGCCCTTCGGGAGCGTTCGGTGAGTACCGCCGCCACACCAGCAGCCCAGGGATGTCGAGGCAGTGGTCGGCGTGCAGATGCGACAGCAGGATCGATACCTCGCCCGGGTCGGCATACCGCTGCAGCGCACCGAGAACTCCCGGACCGAAATCGATGACCAGCGGCGGGGTGTCCGGGGCGGTGAGGAGATAGCCGGATGCGGGTGAGTCCGGCCCGGCGACACTGCCCGAGCACCCCAGAACGGTCATGCGCATACGGGTCATGCTGCCATGCCGATGGTCCCGAATGAAGGGTGCGGGGGTTTTCGGCGTGGACTCACAGTCACAGTGGTTGTGTGATGCACCGATCGGTGTCCGTGGACCACGTGATCCCCGTCGCCCGGACACGGGCGGAACGCGTCGGTGTCAGCGTATCGGCTGCGGTGTCGTGGGGGTCCCGCGTGTGCGCGTGTCCGACGACAGCGTCCACGCCGCGAGGACACCTCCGACCGCGCCGAACAGGTGCCCCTGCCAGGAGATCTGCGGATCGCTGGGCAGCACACCCCACAGCATGCCGCCGTAGACGACGAACACGACGACACCGAGCAGGATCTGGCCGACCCGGCGGGTGAAGATCCCGCGGACGATCAGGTAGGTGAGCCACCCGAAGACCAGTGACGACGCACCGATGTGGTTCTGGCCGGACCCGGCGAACAGCCAGATGCCGACGCCCGCGACGACCCAGATGATCGCGGTGGCGGCCAGGCCCCGCCCGATCCCCGACAGCAGCACCAGGAATCCGAGGACGAGCAGCGGAACGGTGTTGGCGGTCAGGTGCGCCCAGTCGGCGTGGAGGATCGGTGCGAACAGGATCCCCCAGAGTCCGTCGGGTGTGCGCGGCTCGACCCCGGCGGAATCGAGGTTCGCGGGCAGGATCGCGTCGGCGAACTCGACACCGTAGAGGAACACGGTGAATCCGCCGATCCACAGCGCCGCGCGCTGCCAGGTCGGCCGGTTGTCGCGGTCGGGTCCGGTCGGGATCGTCATGGGTCCATTGTGCGCGCCCGCGTGACTCAGGCGCGGAACGCGCTGGGGAAGACGTCGCGGTAGGTGGGGATCCCGGCGATGGAGGTGGCGGACAGGACGGCGTCGACGACGGCGCGGCGGACGACGTCGGTGGCGGCCGCGCATACCGCGGCGAGCACCGGCAGGTCGGCGGGGAACGCGTCGGGTACGCCGCCGGACGGGGCCGGCTGGGCGGTGCCGGTGGACATGGCGAACAGGGTGTCGCCGTCGAGCGGTGAGTGGACGGGCCGGATCGCGTGGGCGAGCCCGTCGTGTCCGGCCACCGCGACGCGCCGGCAGGCGGCTTTCGACAGGGGCGCGTCGGTGGCGACGACCCCGATGGTGGTGTTCAGGACGGTGCCCTTGTCGCCGAGGGCCCGGGCCGCGGCGATGTCGACCTCGGCGGGTGGGCGCAGTCCGCGGTCGGTGGCGCCGTGCGCGGTGACACCCCAGGGCAGTCCGCTGTCGGGGTCGAAGACGGATCCGACGGGGTTCGCCACGATCAGCGCCGCGACGGTGACGCCGGCGGCGGCGCCGTGCGTGAGATGCGCGCTGGCGGTGCCGACACCGCCCTTGAGGATCCCCGCGCGGGCTGCGGTGCCGGCGCCGACGCTGCCGGTGGGCAGCGTGTCGGCGGTCGCTGCGGCGGCGGCCGCGTAGCCGTCGTCGGCGGAGGGCCGGGTGTTCCAGTCTCCGACGGGGAGGTCGAAGATCACGGCGCCGGGCACGATCGGGACGACGGCGCCGGGCGCGCCCATGGGGATGCCGCGGCCGTGTTCTTCGAGGTAGCGCATGACGCCGTCGGCGGCGGCGAGCCCGTAGGCGCTGCCTCCGGTGAGCAGTACCGCGTCGATGCGTTGGACGGAGTGGGACGGGTCGAGCAGGTCGGTCTCGCGGGTGCCCGGTCCGCCGCCGCGCACGTCGACTGCGGCGACGGCGGTGCCGTCGGCGATCACGACGGTGCAGCCGGTGGCCGATCCGATGCCGGGGTTCGTCCCGTCCGCGACGGTGACGTCGGGGTCGAGCAGTTGCCGGTGACCGACCCGCAGTCCGACGATGTCGAGGAGTGAGTCGGTGGGCCCGGGCCGCGGCGCGGTCACGGCATCAGGGCCTGCACGAGCGAGTCCTGCATCCAGGTGAGCCAGTGGTAGACGTCGAGGTGTGGCGCGCGGGGGTCCTCGGAGTCGAGGGTGTCGGGGGTGTCGGCGTCGATGCCGAGCGTGGTGCCGAGTGCCAACCGCACGTCGTTGAGCCCGTACAGCCATGCCTCGGCCTGTTCGGGGTTGAGGACGACCTTGCCGCCGTCCTCGGGCACGGTGCGCAGGATGACGGCGCCGGCGGCGAGTTTCGCGTCGATGATGCCGGGTTCGTGGAGGCTGCGCAGTGCACCGTTGAGGTCGCCCGAGGTGTCGTCGGGGTGGGTGTTTCCGTCACCGTCGGGCCGGTGGAAGTCGGGGAGCAGCCGCGCGAGCGCCGGCACGTCGGGCGGGGTCGGGTTGCCGGTGCGCAGCCCGGTCAGTTCGGCCAGGTCGTCGTGCGGGGTCTGTGCGGCGCGGTCCTCGAGCATCCCGAGCACGGACGCGACGAGCGACCGCAGCACCGACGCCTCGTGACCGTCCATCTCGGAACGGAGTTTGGGTCCGCTGAGCGAGTTCTTCCGGGTCCACTGCCGCACGTCGGTCCGGTCCTCCTGTGATGGCTCATTCGTCCCGTTGCATGGTGGCCCACAGCCCGGCGGCGTGGAGCCGTTGCACGTCGTGTTCCATCTTGTCACGTGAACCGCTGGACACGACGGCTCTGCCCTCGTTGTGCACCTTCAGCATGAGTTCGGTGGCCTTCGCCTTGCTGTAGCCGAACAGCTTCTGGAAGATGAACGTCACGTAGTGCATGAGGTTGACGGGGTCGTCCCACACCACGGTGACCCAGGGCCGGTCGACCAGTTCGACTTCTTCGACGATCTCCGCTTCGGCGGGCATCGCCTGACCGGCACCCATCGCTCGGACGTCGGGCGGGCTTGTCGTGGAACACGGCGCCATGTGTCCAGGGTACGACGTTCGCTCGAGTCGCAGAACCGCCTCCCCCGGTCTCGTTCTAGAGTGGGCGGATGGCTGTCACCACCGGCGGTTCGACGACCGCCAGCACCGCACTGTTCACCGACAAGTACGAGCTGACGATGCTCGAGGCGGCGCTGGTCGACGGGTCCGGCCACCGTCCGTGTGTGTTCGAGCTGTTCGCGCGTCGACTGCCGGCGGGTCGCCGGTACGGGGTGGTCGCGGGGACGGCGCGGCTCGTCGAGGCGCTGCGCGGGTTCCGGTTCGGGGACGCCGAACTGGCGGTCGCGGAACGGTTTCTGCGTCCGTCCACGGTGGAGTGGCTGCGGACGTTCCGGTTCTCCGGGGACATCGACGGGTATCGGGAGGGCGACTTCTATTTTCCGGGGTCGCCGATCCTGACGGTCCGCGGCACGTTCGCGGAATGCGTGCTGCTGGAGACGTTGGCGCTGTCGGTGTTCAACCACGACAGTGCGATCGCGTCGGCGGCGGCGCGGATGGTGGCGGTCGCGGACGGGCGGACCCTCATCGAGATGGGGTCGCGGCGTACCCACGAGGAGGCGGCGGTCGCGGCGGCGCGCGCCGCGTACCTGGCGGGTTTCGATTCGACGTCGAATCTGGAGGCGGCACGTCGCCACGGGATCCCCGCCGCGGGTACGGCTGCGCACGCGTTCACCCTGTTGCACACCACGACGGACGGTCGGGACGAGGCGTCGGCGTTCCGCAGTCAGGTCGAGACACTCGGGGTGGGTACGACGCTGCTGGTCGACACGTACGACATCACGCAGGGGGTGGCGACGGCGATCGAGGTGGCGGGCCCGGAGTTGGGGGCGGTGCGCATCGACTCGGGTGATCTGGGTGTCCTCGCCCGCCAGGTGCGTCGGCAGCTCGACGACCTGGGTGCGCACCGCACCAAGATCGTGATGTCGGGAGATCTCGACGAGTACGCCATCGCCGGGTTGCGTGCCGAACCGGTCGATGGGTACGGGGTGGGTACGTCGCTGGTGACGGGTTCGGGGGCACCGACCGCGGGCATGGTGTACAAGCTCGTCGAGGTCGACGGCCTTCCGGTCGCGAAGCGCAGCGCGGCGAAGGAGTCGCGTGGCGGCGCGAAACGGGCGGTGCGGTACGCACGGCGCAGCGGAACCCTCGTCGAGGAGGTCGTGTTCCCGGCGGACGCCGACGTCCCCGACGGTGCGGGAACCACGCTGCACGAGTTGATGGTGCCGCTGGTGCGCGGCGGCGCCCCCGTCGACGGTCTGCCTACCCTGGAGGAGAGCAGGGAGTTTCTGCGCCGCGGATCGGTGAGCCTGCCGTGGGAGGGGTTGACGTTGTCGGCCGGTGATCCAGCGATCCCCACTCGGTTCGTGACTGCGGATGCGTGAGGAGTGAGGGCGATGCGTGCGTTGATCGTGGTCGACGTCCAGAACGATTTCTGTGAGGGCGGTGCGCTCGCCGTCGTCGGGGGTTCCGCCGTCGCGGCGGGGGTGTCGCGGCTGCTCGCCGACGAGCACGCGCGGTACGCGCACGTGGTCGCGACCCGCGATCACCACGTCGACCCGGGTGCCCACTTCTCCGACGAACCGGACTTCGTGGACTCGTGGCCACCGCACTGCCGGGTGGGGACTCCGGGTGCGGCCTTCCATCCGGATTTCGATGTCACGCGAGTGGAGGCGGTGTTCTCCAAGGGGGCGTACGAGGCCGCGTACTCCGGCTTCGAGGGCACCGACGACACCGGCACGTCCCTCGCCGACTGGCTCCGCGGGCGCGGGGTCACCGAGGTCGACGTGGTGGGCATCGCCACCGATCACTGTGTCCGCGCGACCGCGTTGGACGCCGCGGGAGCGGGGTTCGCCACGCGGGTGCTGCTGTCGCACACCGCGGGGGTCTCGGACGTGACGGTGGCCGCGGCGCTCACCCGGATGCGGGAGGCCGGTGTCGTGCTGGTCGGTGAGGTCGCCGCCGGGACGTGACGGTGGTGGCCGCTACCCTGGCCCGGTGCCCGAACTCCCCGATGTCCCCGATCTGCTCCGCACCGCGGTCCACGCCCTCGGCGGGAAGGAACGGCGCAATCAGCTGACGATGGCGTCGGCGGTCGCGCACTGCATCGACACGGGTGAGCATCTGGCGGTGCAGGCGGGCACCGGCACCGGTAAATCACTCGCCTACCTGGTGCCGAGCATCCGGTACGCGGTGCGCACGGGCCGCACCGTGGTGGTGTCGACCGCCACCATCGCGCTGCAACGCCAGCTCGTCGACCGTGATCTTCCGCGCCTCGCGGATGCCCTCACCGAATCGTTGGGGCGCCGGCCCCGCTTCGCGATCCTCAAGGGACGCGGCAACTATCTGTGTCTGAACAAGATCCACACCGGGCTGGCTGCCGAGCCGCCGGGCGACGCGGAACTGTTCGACCCGTTCGCGCTGTCGCGTCTGGGCCGGGAGGTGCGGCGGGTCACCGAGTGGTCGTCGAGCACCGACACCGGTGACCGGGACGATCTGTCCCCGGGGGTCTCCGATCAGGCGTGGCGTCAGCTCAGCGTCACCGCCCGCGAATGCCTCGGCCGGACGCGCTGCCCGGTCGGCGACGACTGCTTCGCCGAGATCGCACGGGCCGAGGCCGCGCAGGTCGACGTGGTCGTCACCAACCACGCGCTCCTCGCGATCGACGCGATCACCGGGATCTCCATCCTGCCCGAACACGACGTCGTGGTCGTCGACGAAGCCCACGAACTCGTCGACCGTGTCACCGGTGTCGCGACCGCCGAACTGTCCGGCGGGTCCGTGTCGGCTGCTGCGCGGCGGTGCACGAAGCTCGTCGAGGACGAGGAGGTCGACCGGCTCGAGGCGGCGGGTGAGAGCTGGGCGTCGCTGCTCGACGCACTGCCCGCGGGTCGGTGGGATTCGATCGACGAGGGTGTCGCGGCGGCGCTCGCGTCCATCCGTGATGCGGCGTGGGCGGTGCACACCGCCATCGGGCCGGCGAAGCCGGGCACCGACCCGGAGGTCGCGGCGGCACGCAGCCAGGCACTCGCCGAGATCGACGAGGTGCACGACTGTGCGGTGCGGGTGCTCACGTCGTTCGCCGAACCCGATCCGGCGCAGCGCAGGGACGTGGTGTGGCTGGCGGCCGACGAGATCCGCGGTGCGGTGCGGCGCACGGTGCGTATGGCGCCGTTGTCCGTCGGCGGGCTGCTACGCGCACGACTGTTCGACGAGTCGACGACGGTGCTGACGTCCGCGACGCTCACGGTCGGCGGATCGTTCGACGGTCTGGCCGCCGAGTGGGGGCTACCGCCGCAGGAACCGGCCCGCAGCGACACCGGTGCCGCGTCGGGCGCGGAGCCCCCGTCGGATTCGGGCGGTACGAAATGGAATGCGCTCGATGTGGGTTCACCGTTCGACCATGCGAGGTCGGGGATCCTCTACATCGCGCGGCACCTGCCGCCCCCGGGACGCGACGGGCCGGTTCCGGCGCATCTCGACGAGATCGCCGAACTCGTCACCGCCGCCGGTGGTCGCACCCTCGGATTGTTCTCGTCGATGCGCGCCGCGAAGGCCGCGACCGAGGCGTTACGTGACCGGCTCGACACCCCGATCCTGTGCCAGGGCGAGGACGCGACGGGCGCGCTCGTCGAGAAGTTCGCCGCGGACGAGGCGACCTCCCTGTTCGGCACCCTGTCGCTGTGGCAGGGCGTCGACGTCCCCGGCCGGTCCCTGTCGCTGGTGATCATCGACCGGATCCCGTTTCCCCGGCCGGACGATCCGCTGCTCACCGCGCGGCAACGCGCCGTCGAATCCCGCGGGGGCAACGGTTTCATGGCGGTCGCCGCGAACCACGCCGCGCTGCTCCTCGCCCAGGGCGTCGGCCGGCTGTTACGCAGCACGGACGACCGCGGTGTCGTCGCCGTGCTCGACTCGCGGCTCGCGACCGCCCGCTACGGCGGCTACCTGCGGGCGTCGTTGCCGCCGTTCTGGGAGACCGCGGATCCGGCGGTGGTCCGCAGGTCTCTCGACCGTCTCTGTTCGTGACTCGTGCGGGTCGTCACGGCAGGGCGACCAACCCGAGTTCGGCGGGCGTGACCAGCAGGTCGTGCCGCGGCAGCACCCGCACGGTGTAGCCGACGGCACCGGCCAACGGCAGGGCGACGTCGGCGGCGAACACCTCCCCGAGTGGATCCGCGCCCGTGTGGGTCATCGTGACGGTCACGGGTTCGGTGAGCGTGTCGTCCTGCCCGACCTTGCCGATCACCGCCTGCACCTGCACGTCGTCGGGTGTCAGGTCCCCGAGTCGCACGTGGGCGGTCAGCCCCAGCCGCGACCCGATCTCGGGGCTCTCGGGCAGCCCGTCGCTGTCGACCTGCGCGACCCGCACCGACGGCCACGCCGCGTCGACGCGGTGCCGGTACTCGGCGAGTGCCTTCGCACCGGCGTGATCGTCCGCGGTGACCGCCCGGGCCGACCGCGCCGCCGGCGTGTAGTAGTCGACGGCGTAGTCGCGGACCATGCGGGACGCGAGGACCTTCGGACCGAGGTTCTCGAGGGTGTGCCGCACCATCTCGATCCACCGGGTGGGTACACCGGCCTCGTCGCGGTCGTAGAAGCGGGGCAGCACCGACCGCTCGAGCAGTTCGTAGAGCGCACCGGCCTCGAGGTCGTCGCGGCGTTCGTCGTCGACACCGTCCGCGGTGGGGATCGCCCAGCCGTTGCCGCCGTCGAACATCTCGTCCCACCAACCGTCGCGGATCGACAGGTTCAGCCCACCGTTGAGCGCCGACTTCATCCCCGACGTGCCGCACGCTTCGAGGGGGCGCAGCGGATTGTTCAGCCACACGTCGCAGCCCCAGTACAGGAACCGGGCCATCGACATGTCGTAGTCCGGCAGGAACACGATGCGGTGCCGCACGTCGTGCCGGTCGGCGAACCGCAC
>ENA-UOUL01000692-UOUL01000692.1-bioreactor-metagenome-genome-assembly--contig:-NODE-692-length-56073-cov-5.381313_pt1 | contig 56073 bp, 42 predicted proteins | sample MGYA00249838_ERZ747220 | MGnify/ENA primary metagenome ERZ747220 (study PRJEB28778, sample SAMN05720191) | bioreactor metagenome | isolation source: Anaerobic biogas reactor | place: USA:Washington... | reverse complement strand
CTGCGGCAGCCCCGTACCGCGCGCCGCAAATAAAAACCTCCGATATGCTTTTGTAAATATGAGCGAAAGAGCCTCCCTGTTTGGGAGGCTCTCGTTTTTATTCCACGTTTACGCATGCGGGAAGTACGCTTTCATACCCTCGGTGGCGTGCATCGTATCGTCGCTGATCATGATGATGACCTCAATTTTGTTGGCCTTGGAAAAATCGTTGAGCTTGTGCAGGAACGCGGTCGCCTCGTCGACATCGTCGCAGCCGGAGACCTTATAGAGGCTGTCGATGAAGATGTGCGAGACATCGAAATTGTGTGCGTAGACGCCGCAGATAAATGCGAACAGCGCATCGTAGCCCTTCGCAATCGGATAGTCGCCCACGTCGATGAGCCGTACCGCGTAGCTTACATCGTATGTAAGCTTCCGGCCGCCCTCAATGCAAACAACGCAGTTCTTTTCGTCCTTCGCAGCCGCGTTGACGATCTCGATGATGTGCTTTGTTTTGCCCGTGCCCTTCTTGCCCATGATGACGTTGACCAAGGGAATCAAGCCTCCTCAAAATAAGTTTGTTATAGTTTGTTCTATGGTGATACGGATGGTTCGCAGAATGAGTCTTACAGCCGAGCCGCTAAAGCTGCGCGGCGCTCCTCGTAACCGGGCTTTCCCAGCAGTGCAAACATGTTCTTTTTGTACGCCTCGACGCCCGGCTGGTCAAATGGGTTCACTCCCAGCGTGTAGCCCGACAGCCCGCACGCATACTCGAAAAAGTAGATCAGTTCGCCCAACGACGCTTCATCGCGCGCCGGGATGCGGATCACCATGTTCGGTACCCCGCCGTCCACATGCGCCAGGACCGTCCCTAAGAACGCCTGCTCGCCGATCTCGTATAAGTCTTTCCCCGCGAGGAAGTTCAGACCGTCGAGGTTCCCTTCGTCGTACGGCACCGCCAGCTTCTCACTGCTGCGGCCGATGTGTACAACCGTCTCCATCAGCACACGCGCGCCGTCTTGGATGTACTGCCCCATCGAGTGCAGGTCAGCCGTCAGATCGACCGACGCCGGGAAGATGCCCGTGCCGTCCTTGCCCTCGCTTTCTCCATAGAGCTGCTTCCACCACTCCGCCATAAAACGGAACGCCGGATCGTAGCACGCGAGTATCTCGATGCGCTTGCCCTTTTCAAGGAGCGCGTTACGGCACGCCGCGTATGCCCATGCCGGATTGTCCATACCGGGCTTGGCAAGCTCTGTCATCGCAGCATGTGCGCCGGTCATTAACGCGTCGATGTCGCAGCCCGCCGCTGCGATCGGTAAGAGGCCCACCGCCGTCAGCACCGAGTAACGCCCGCCGATGTCATCCGGCACCACGAACGTCTCGTAGCCTTGTGCGTCCGCAAGGGTCTTCAGCGCACCGCGCGCACGGTCGGTCGTCGCATAGATGCGTTTTGCGGCTCCGTCCTTCCCGTAGCGTTTCTCCAGAAGCTCACGGAAGATGCGGAACACCACCGCCGGCTCCGTCGTCGTGCCGGACTTCGAGATCACGTTGACCGAGAAATCGCGCTCTCCGATCAGCGTGATGACCTCGCGGACAGCGTCGGGGCTGAGGTTGTTGCCGGTAAAGAAGATATCCGGCGTATTTTTCGGCAGCAGGTTGTATTGCGGCGATTTTAGAAACTCGATGGCCGCGCGCGCGCCGAGGTACGAGCCGCCGATGCCGATGACAACAAAGACCTTCGAGTCGCCCTGAATCTTCTTCGCGGCTTTCTTGATGCGCGCAAACTCGTCACGGTCGTAGTTCTCGGGAAGCTCGCGCCAGCCGAGGAACGCATTGCCCTTGCCCGTACCTTCGCGCAGGGTTTTCGCCGCGTCCGCAAGCTTCGGCTGATACGCCGCAAACTCCGCGTCCGACAGGAAGCTCTTCGTATTCTTCAGATCCAATGTGAGCTGCATGTGAGAATGACTCCTTATAGTTGTGTGATGTTCCGTATGAGAAATCTATGTATCGGGCGACCTTTTCAGCCGCCCGGATACGTCCATTTTGCCCGACGCGATCCTCGGCGCAGATTCGTTTCATACTGCATATGAATGAACGGACGTCTGTTGAACGTGCGCGCCACTTTTTCAAATTGCAGCTTGCGTTTTTCCTCTGTCTCTATTATAATGTATACAAACCGTTTTTACAAGTATTATCTTTAAATTTTTCGAAAGGCAACCCATGAATTTCGCATTTTTTACGCTGGGCTGTAAAGCCAACCAGTTTGACACCCAGGCAATGGAGACGCTTTTGCGCGCCAGAGGGCACAAAATCACCGGCCCGGCGCGCGCAGACGTCTGCGTTGTGAACACCTGCACCGTCACCGGCGAGGCTGACCGCAAATGCCGCCAGACCGTCCGGCGGGTACGGCGCAAACATCCCGCCGCGCTCCTTGCGGTGTGCGGCTGCATGTGCCAGATCGACCCCGACGCCGCACGGAATCTCGGCGCAGACGTCGTCGGCGGCTCCGGTGACCGTGCGGGCTTCCTCGATGCCATCGAACGCGCGTACCGTTCCCGTACCCCGGAAGGCACCGTGTCTGCACATACCCGCGCGGAGACGTTTGAGATGCTGCCGGCCGGCTCCGCTGACAGACGTACCCGCGCGCTTCTCAAGGTCGAGGACGGCTGCGACAACTACTGCTCCTACTGCATCATCCCCTACGCCCGCGGTCATGTCCGCTCAATGCCCATCCCCGATGCCGTGCGCGAGACCGTACGGCTGCGGAATGAAGGCTTCCGCGAGTGCGTCGTCACCGGCATCGAGATATCGTCCTACGGCCGAGACCTGCCCGATACCCCGACGCTTACCGATCTTATATGTGCGCTGTGCGATGCCGCCGGGGACATGCGCGTCCACCTCGGATCGCTCGAGCCGCGTACCGTCGACCGCAGCTTCTGTGAAAAGTTGTCCGGGTACGCAAACCTCTGCCCGCACTTTCACCTGTCCCTGCAGTCCGGATGCGACGCAACCCTCTCCCGGATGCGCCGCCGCTACACCACAGCCCGCTTCCTCGAGAGCGTCACGCTTTTAAGGGAGTACTTCGACAACTGTCTGATCACTACCGACCTCATCACCGGCTTCCCGGGTGAGACGGAGGACGAGTTCCGGGAGACCCTCGCGTTCCTCGAGACCGTACGCTTTGGGACCGTCCACATCTTCCCGTACTCCGAACGTACCGGCACGGCCGCCGCCGCACTGCCACAGCTTCCCCACGCCGTCCGGGAGGAACGCGCGCGGCGGGCTTCGGAGATTGCACAGAAAACCAAGGCAGACTTCCTCGCGTCACAGCTTGGATGTACGCTCGACGTACTGTTCGAGACGTCCGGCGGCGGTGTGTGGACAGGCCACGCGCAGAACTACGTCGAGGTGTATGTCATATCCGACGAACCTCTGCACAACGTCCGACGGCCTGTCCAGGTAACGGGCGTCCGGGACGACGGCGTTACGGGCGTGCTGATCTGATCTCCCGCGACACCTTTGCGTAACCGTCCGGGTACGCGGTGACGGTGAGTGTACCGGTATCTCCCGTGCGGATGTACGCACACAGATGACCGTTCCACAGCGTCCGCGTGTCAGCGGCACAGACCTCGTCCGTCGTCAGGAAGTCGCCGTTGTCGAGGTATAACAACTCACCGCCCGTAACTTCCACGCGTACCTTCGGCCTGTCCTGCGTCCACACCTGCCCGTACCGGTCGTACAGCGTCAGCTCGGCATGTACCACCTCGCCCGCCCGTACGTCCTTCTCATAGATGCCGAGTATCAGGTGATCGCCCTGGTACGACGTCTTAAGCGTCTGGGTACAGACGGTCACACCGCCGCGCAGACCTTCCGCGACGAGCGTGCCGGGCGCATAGGAGACATAGAAGTGCGCCATGCGGTCAGGCGCGGGGGCTGCGTATCTGGGAAGTCCGCCGTTGAGCGTCAGGCGTACTTTTTCGCAGTTGGTGAACACGCCGACGTGCATCATCTTATGCGGCGTACCCTGGTTCCAGTGCGCGGTCATCTGCGGGAAACTCCAGTTCGCATTCGCGAGGTCGTACGGCTCTGTCTCGTCGAACACCGCAAGCTTTACCATCGGCGCGTCCGTCCACATCGCCTTCGTATGGTACCCGCGCAGCTTGACAAACCCCGCCGCGTCGATCGGACAGCCCGTCCAGCCGTGCGCCGGCCATCCCATACTCTCCCCGAGGTAGTCGATCCCCGCCCACAGGAATCCGCCCGCCACGTAATCGTGCACCTCTACGTCGTTCCACGCGTTCACCGGGATCGGGGCGTGCGTCGTCAGTTCCTGCAGGCGGTAATAGGCGAACGTCTCCGAGCCGATCACTGCTTTGCGCATCCCCTCGCGCCGAAGAGCTTCGTAGAAGCCCTCCATATAGTTGCCCATGAACACGTCGACGATCTCCGCGTACTTTAACGTCAGGTCGATGCGTTCGCGGTAGACGGCGGGATCGGTGAAGTCGCGGCCGACATGACCGATCAGCGCGTAGGAGACCGGACGCGCCGGGTCGAGCTCCCGGCAGGCGTCGCAGAGTTCCTGAAGCTGCGTGAACCACTCGTCGCTGTACTGGTGCGGACTTTCGTTTCCCACGCTCCACAGAATCACGCACGGATGGTTCCGGTCACGCGCTACCATCGCCGCGAGGTCTTCATAGCGGTCATGCGCAAAGAAGCGCTTGTAGTAGCGGTGCACCCACTCGTCGTACAGCTCGTCGATGACCAGAAAGCCGATCTCATCGCACAGGTCGTAGAAAAAACTTTCCTTGGGGTTGTGCGAGCAGCGGATGGCGTTGCAGCCGATCTCCTTTAAGCGCTCAAGCCGACGCCGCAGCACGCTTCTCTCGACCGCCGCGCCGAACGCGCCGTGGTCATGGTGCAGGTTCACCCCACGCAGCTTCACCTGGCGGCCGTTCAGGAGATACCCGCAGTCGGGGTCGAACACTGACTCCCGGAAGCCGATGTTGAGCGTCACGGCGTCGAGCGTCTTCTGACCGTCGTTGAGTTCGACATGCAGCGGATAGAGCGTCGGCGCGTCCGGCTCCCAGCGTACAATGTCCGGCAGCGTCACGGTCAGCGCAACGGTGTTCACGCCCTTCGCAAGCCGTACCGACGCAAGCTTCGTTGTGTGCGCGATGTCCAGCCGTACGCCCACGGTGTCCGCGTCCGTGCGGTTGTCCACGGTCAGCGTCACGGTCAGCGCGGCGGTCATTCCGTCGAGCGTATAGTCCGTCCGTACGCCGTAGGGCGCGATGTGCAGCAGCCCATCACTCAGCAGCGTCACCTCGCGGTAGATGCCCGCGCCGCTGTACCAGCGGTCAAGCTGGGATTCCGTAACACCCTCCGGCGTTGTGTTGTCCACCTTCACCGCGAGAATGTTCTCCCCCGGCTTCAGTGTGATTTCGCAGACATAGGGGACATAACCGTACGCCTTTTCTCCGACCTTCTCACCGTTGAGCCAGACCGTGTAAAACCGCTGCACACCGTCGAAGCATAGCTGTGTGATGCCCGGCGTGTAGGGAATCGTTGTACGGTACCAGCCGACGCCGCCGCGCGGATAATAGCCCTGTGACCCTCCCTCGGGCATCTTCGGGTCACGGTGTCCCTCGATCTGCCAGTCGTGTGGCAGCCGTACTTCACGCCATCCCGTGTCGTCATAGTCCATACGCGACGGATCACCCGTGGGATTGAGTGCGAACCGCCAGCCTTCCGTCAGTACCTGATCTTTCATGGTTTTGCCTCCCAATCTCTATATCCGCCGTAAGGAGGATATATCCGCTGTAAGGGGGATATTTGCCGCTTCGTCAGCGCTCCCTGGCGGTCAACCCTCATCCGGTGGTTCTGCCGCATTGGTCAGCTCCTGCTGCCCGGCGGGGGATCTCACCGTCATTATAACCGATAACAGCCGTCTGTGTCAACTGTTTTTTATCAGATTCGCGTATTCTCTTTTCCGTCCTGAAACGTCTAATCATTACACTGGAAAATTTGTTAGAATCATGCTTTTCATTTCGGAAAAGATATGGTATGATAAAAGGGAATCCAATAAAATCGAGGTAAGGAAAATTGAGCCGTACAAACAAACTCCACAGCCTGTCCGCAGGCATCCTCGCGCTGACTCTGCTCGCCGGCTGTACATCCGGGCTGTCGCAGACGACGACCACGGCAGTCACAACAACCACAGCCGCGACGTCTGAAGCCACAACACAAACAACGACTGCCGCAGCCACGTCGACCGCCGCCGCGGTGACGGCTACCACAGCCGCAACGACTGAAGCTACGACACAGACAACGACTGCCGCGGCCACATCGACCGTCGCCGCGGTGACGGATATCACAACCGCAACGACTGAAGCTACAACACAAACAACGACTGCCGCGACCACGACGGCAGCGGCGACGACCACCGCAGCCGCAACCGCCACGACAACTACAGCAGCCATAACTGCCACGACAACCGCTGCGGCTGCAACCACCGCGACAACCACAGCAGCGACAACGCCGAAAGCTACTACAACAGCATCCGCGACAACTGCAACCGCCGCGACAACGAACGCTTCCTCCTATGACCCGCCGAATACCTTCCCGCCCGCCGATCCCAATGATCTGACGCCGCTCACCGGCCGTGACCTGGCTGAAGGCGTCACTAAAGAGGCAGCCACCGCGTTCTTCGCCGACTCCGTTTTTGTCGGAGACTCCGTCATGATGGGATTTCGCAACTATATCACGTATCAGCAGACACAGGGCAATACCGGCTGCATGAGTGCGCCGCTGTTTCTCGTCTCCGGCAGCATCTCCGCACGCACGGCTCTGTCGCAGATCCACGGCGAGAGCCTGCACCCGCTGTATAAAGGCGTCAAACGCTACATTGAGGACGTCATCGCGGAGGTCGGTGCCAAGCGCGTGTTCATCCTGTTCGGTCTCAATGAGGTCGCCGTCAACGGTACCGAGGAACCCATCCGCTACCTTGATACGCTCATAGGCCGCATCCTCGAACAAAGCCCCGACGTCGAAATCTACCTCGTCAGCACCACCTATATGGTGCAGGGCAGTGAGAAAAAGCTGCTTAACAACAAGAACATCCGCATCCTCAACTCCAACCGCCGCGCGTACGCCGACAAGATGGGCTACGGCTACATCGACATCGCCAACAATGTCTGCGACAAGAACGGCTTCCTCCCGTCTTCCTACAGCACAGACCAGTACGTCCACCAGAACTACATTTCCTACGCCATCTGGGAGGAAGTTATGCTCAGCTATGCCTCCCACCTCATCGCATCGCAGGGATAAGAAAGGATACACCATGAAAAAGACGCTTGCGTTCCTCCTTGCCGTCCTGATGCTCATATCGCTCGCGGCGTGCTCCAAGCCCGCACAGACCAAACCCGTCGCCGATATCTATTCCGCCATCGAGACGTCCGTCGCGCTGCCGGAGATGCTCCCGCTCGCCGATGAGTACATCCGGAACTACTACGGCATCGACACCGCCTCGCTCGATGAGTATATCTTCCGCATTGCATCTGACGTCGTCCGTGCCGATACCGTCATTCTCGTGCGAATCAAGGGCGATAAGACCGCAGTCCGCGACGCGCTCGAGCTGATCCTCAAGCAGAAGCTCGCCGAGATGCAGAACTACCTCCCCGACCAGTACGAGATTGCGAAGAAGTCCAAAGTCGAAGTCTCCGGCGACCTCGTCACTCTCGTCATCTCTCCCGACCGCGACGCCATCTATAAAATCATCAACGGATAAGCGGAGGATACCGCTGTGGTCTTTTCCAGTATCCCGTTTCTGTACTTCTTCCTGCCGCTGTGCCTGGTGCTTTACTACGCCGTGCCCGGACGCTGGAAGAATACCGTGCTGCTCATCTTCAGCCTCATCTTCTACGCCTGGGGCGAGCCGGTCTATATCCTGCTGATGCTCGCTTCCTGCACGGTCAACTGGCTTCTCTGTCTGCTCATCGACCGTCCCGGCGCGAAATACCGGCGGCTGTGGCTCGTCTGCGCGGTCATCCTCAACCTCGCGGCGCTGATGTTCTTCAAGTATGCCAACCTCCTCACCGGCGCGGTCAACTCCATCGCCGGAACGTCAATCCCCGCGCTCTCCCTCGCGCTTCCTATCGGGATCAGCTTCTATACCTTCCAGGCCATGAGCTGCGTCATCGATGTCTACCGCCGCGAAATCCGCGCCGACCGCAGTCTCCCCGACTTCATCACCTACATCTCGATGTTTCCCCAGCTCATCGCCGGGCCGATCGTCCGCTACAGCGATATCGCCGCCGAGCTGAAATCCCCGCGCACATGCGACTTCACCGGCGGTACACTGCGTTTTGCGCAGGGTCTGTTTAAGAAGGTGCTGCTCGCCAACACCCTCGGACAACTCTGGGAAGCATCAAAGCTCCCCACTTCCACCGCCGCGGCATGGCTCGGTGTCTGCGCCTTCACCCTCCAGATCTACTTCGACTTCTCCGGTTACTCCGACATGGCCATCGGCATGGGGAAGATGCTCGGCTTCCATTTCCCCGAAAACTTTAACTATCCTTATATCGCCCGCTCGGTCACCGAGTTCTGGCGGCGCTGGCATATCACGCTCACCACTTGGTTCCGCGCCTACGTCTATATCCCCCTTGGCGGCAACCGCGTCAAGGTCTGGAAGCACATCCGCAACATCCTCATCGTCTGGGCGCTGTCCGGCTTCTGGCACGGCGCCGCATGGAACTTCCTGCTGTGGGGCCTCTACTATGGTCTGCTGCTCATCGGCGAGAAGTACCTCTGGGGCAACGCGCTTGAGAGATGTCCCTCGTGGGTGCGGCGCTTCTATACACTGTTCATTGTCGTCGTCGGGTTCACCATCTTTGTCTTCGATGACTTCTCCGCGCTCGGTACCCAGCTTGCAGCGATGTTCTTCCTCACGGGTGTCCCGTTCGATACCGGCTTTCTCTACCTTATCCGCTCCTACGGCATTGTATTCCTTGCAGGCTGTGTTTTCTCCGCGCCGATCTGCCGCGCCGCCGGGGAAAAGCTCGCGGCGCTGCCGAATCCCGCACTGCGTACCGTCTACGGCGTCGTGCGTGTGTGCGTGTATGTGCTGCTGTTCTTACTCAGTACCGCGTGTCTTGTGCGCAATAGCTATAACCCGTTTCTCTATTTCCGCTTCTAAGGAGGGACGATCATGCCGAAAAGCGACCGCATCCTCGCGTTTATCCTTTGTGCGCTCGTGCTGACCTGCGCGATCGCCTTCCTGCTGCTTCCGAAAAATACCGTCTCCGAGGATGAAAACCGTACCCTTGCCGCCTTCCCGGATCTGTCCGCGTCGTCGCTGCTCGACGGCTCCTTTATGACCGGGCTGCAGGACTACACCACCGACCACTTCCCCGTACGCGGCTTCTTCGTGCAGCTTAAGGTGCGCGCCGACCTGCTCACCGGCATGCGCGAGTCCGGCGGCGTCTACCTCGGCCGCGACGGTTCCCTCATCGACCGCGCCGATGTCCACCAAAATGACGCGCGCTTCCTCTCACGTGTCACCGCACTTGCGCAGAAGACCCCCGTCACTCTCATGCTCGTCCCCACCGCCGTCACACTCTACCCCGAACGTCTCCCGTCCTACGCCCCCAACATCGACGAGGCGCACCTCATCGAGAACCTCTATCAGGAGTTCGACGCTGCGTCAGCAAATACCGCGCGTGTTGTCGACACCCTGTCGAAGCTCCGGGAGTTCGCCGATACCTACCCGCTTTATTACCGCACGGACCATCACTGGACCATCTACGGCGCGTATATGGGTTATCTCGCCTACTGTGAGACAATGGGGATCGCCTCCCTGCCGCTCTCCGACTACACCGTCACCGTAGCGTCCGACGATTTCCGCGGCTCCCTCTACGCACGCTTCGGCGACTATTCCCTCCCCGGTGAGACGCTCTGGCTCGCGGAACTCCCCGGGCAGAATCTGACCGTTACCTATCACGATACAGGCGAGGTCACGCACTCCCTCTATAACCGCGACTATCTCACAAAGCGCGACCAACATTCCACTTTCCTAAATAACCTCCACGATCTCGTGACCATCGAGAACCCCGGCGCGCTCTCCGACCGCACGCTCGTCGTCATCAAGGATTCCTACGCCAACTCCATGCTGCCCTTTCTCACCGCGCACTACCGTACCATCTGCGTCATCGACCCGCGCTACTATAAGTCCGCGCCGTCGGAGCTGATCGCGGGTCTCGGGGAGGATGTCGACACGCTGGTGCTCTACAACGTCGGGACGATGGACGATGACGCAGGCGTCGGGGGTATATTTTGAGAATATTCAAATATCTGCTTGCATTTTTCGGAAATATCGTTTATACTATTGTTAAATATAAATGGATATACGACAACGACAAATCGGCTGTAGGAGGTGTTGTTTTTGTCTGTCGGACAGAATCTGTGTTGGAATTGCTTTACGGAGTTGCCGGATGCTGCTGTTACGTGTCCGAACTGCGGCCATACAAACCAGGATAACCGCATACTGCATCCGACATCAATGGCCGCGGGAAGCGTCCTCGCCGGTCAGTTCATCGTCGGCCGCGTCCTAGGGCAGGGCGGCTTCGGTATCACCTATCTCGCTCTCGACTACAAGATAAAAGAGCGTGTCGCCGTCAAGGAGTTTTTACCTGACGGTTTGGCTACCCGTCTGCCCGGTACCACCACCGTTTCCGTCTATACCGGCGAAAAGCAGGATAACTTTGCCTACGGTGCCGAGTGCTTCCTCGATGAGGCACGCACCCTCGCACAGTTCCTGGGCAATCCCAACATCGTCGGCGTCCGCTCCTACTTCCAGGAGAACGGCACCGCCTACTTTGTCATGGATTTCATCGAGGGTACCTCTTTCAAATCCTACATAAAAGACCACGGCGGACGCGTCTCCTGGCAGGAGGCACTGCGTGTTTTAATCCCCGTCTGCGACGCACTCACAGTCGTCCACCGCACCGGCTTTATCCACCGCGACGTCACCCCCGACAATATCTATATCACAAAAGACGGTACCGTCAAGCTGCTCGACTTCGGCTCCGCGCGCTACAGTCTGGGCGATAAGTCCAAATCCCTCGACGTCATCCTCAAGGCCGGTTACGCCCCCAAGGAGCAGTATACCCGCCGCGGCCGTCAGGGACCGTACACCGATATATACTCCCTCGCCGCTTCCTTCTACGCCGCCATCACCGGCTACCTCCCGCCCGAATCGCTCGACCGGCTCGAACACGACGAAATCGTCAATATGACCACCCGCGGCTTCAGCGTCCCCGAGGGGTTCGAGGAGGCCGTCATGAAGGGTCTCGAGGTACAGCCCGAGGACCGCTTCCAGAGCGCTGAAAGCTTCAAGCAGGCACTGCTCATCGGTGCGGGAATGGCCGTCGATCCGACGCCGCTTACACCCGTCACACCGCTCACACCCGTTGCACCGACACCCGTACAGCCGACATCCGTATCGTTCACACCGGTATCATCTACACCGGTATCATCCACACCCATACCGCCCACACCCGTACCACCCGCACCGATGTCATCCGCACCGGTCCCCCCCGTACCGCCTGCATCGGTATCGTCCACACCCGTACCGCCTGCAGCACCTGCACCGGTATCGTCCACACCCGTAGCGCCTGCACCGGTATCGTCTGCATCCGTACCGTACACCCCGATGCCCGCGAAGCAGCCGAAAAAGCTGCTGCCGTTCCTCCTCGGCGGTATCGGAGCCGTCGCGCTCATCACAGCGGCCGTCCTCATTGTCGTGACTGTCCTCAACTCCAGCGGCAAAGTAGTGGGCGGAGGTGGTGGCGGAGGCGGTGGTGGAGATGCCACTGCCGCTACCTCCCGCGTCACGCGTTCAACGACTTCAGCTGCCCCGAAGTTCACCACCACAACGTCCGATGTCCGTCAGGTGAAGGAAGAACCCGTCACCATAAAGACCGCGAACGAGACACTCAAGGGCAGCTATACCGGACGCATGGCCAAAGGCGTGCCTGACGGCAAGGGCACCCTCGTCATCGCAAAATGTGAAGCCGTCTATGACAACACCTTCACATGGGAAGAGGGCTATTCTGCCTCGGGTACCTGGGAAAACGGCCTGCTCACCGGCGAGGTAAAAATCACATACAAGGGACAGACCGTGTTCACCGGCGCATTCGTCGAAGGCTGCCCCGACGGTTACGGCGAATGGTACGCTGCCGACGGCACCTACCTCGGCGATTGGAAGATGGGTACCCTCCACGGCTATGGAAAGCTGATCACCGATGAGATCACCTATGAGGGCTACTTCAAGGACAGCGATCTCGACGGCTGGGGCCGCTTCGAAGACACCGACGGCAATATCTACGAGGGCTATTTCTCTAAAGGTACCATCAACGGCACGGGTACCTATATCTACAGCGAAATTGATGGCGGCGGTGTCTATAAGGGAGACTTCGTAAATAACCAGCGCCACGGCAATGGCCGTATGGACTATTCCGACGGCTCGAGCTACGAGGGCGCCTGGGAGTACGACGTCTGCAGCGGCAAGGGCGAGTGGTACGACCCCGCAACCGAAGACCGCTACTCCGGATACTTCAAGAATGACCTGTTCAGCGGCGAAGGGCAGATGCTCTACGGTAACGGAGATCAGTACTACGGTCAATGGTCGGGCGGAATGCGCAGCGGCAAAGGCTCGATGATATACGCAAGCGGAGCGTACTACGAGGGCAACTGGGTCGATGACCAGCGCTCCGGGTACGGCGAGTATGAGTACGCGAGCGGCGCTACTTATAAGGGCTCTTTTCTCAACGATGTACGCGACGGTTACGGCGAGTACGTCAGCGGCCCCGGTGACCATTACGGTGACCATTATGAGGGCGAGTTTAAGAACGATTGTATAAGCGGCAAGGGTACTTACACCTGGGCCAACGGTGATACCTATACCGGAGAATTTCTGGACGATCAAAGAGAAGGCAAGGGTACCTATACCTGGGCCGACGGAGATTCCTATACCGGAGATTTTCATAACGGCCTTAAAGAAGGTTATGGAACCTATACCTGGGCTGACGGTGATTACTTTACAGGGAATTGGTTGAATGACACTCGCGAGGGGTATGGTACCATGTACTATACCGACGGCTCCACGAAATCCGGTCAGTGGAAGAACGGTAAATATGTCGGATAAACAATAAGGGAGGAATAAATCTATGCCAGCAATCGAATGCGGGAAAGGTCACCTTTACGATCCCACACTATACGCGGCGTGCCCGTACTGCAACAGCGGTATGCAGACTGTGAACTTCACGTCGCCTGCCGGTGTTCCCGTCGGCGCGGCGGGACGTACCGCACCCGTCGGTGCACCCGCCCCCGGTGCATCTGCCCCCGGCGCACCCGCAATGCCCATCGGCGAAGCCGGACGCACCATGCCCCTCGAGGGTTCCGTACCTCAGCCAGTTAACCCACAGCAGCCCGGTGTCCCCGTCCAGTCCGGGATGCCATCCTACGCTGCGCCCGGTACCTCCGTCACCGCCGACGGCAAGACCATGCCCCCCAAGGGCTACGAGGCTCCGAAGCCGTCTGCTAAGGTCGACGAGCATAACCCCACCGTAGGTGTCATGCGCAAGGAACTCCAGTTGGATCGCGACCCCGTCGTCGGCTTCCTCGTTTGCGTCCGGGGCAAACCGCGCGGCAATGCCTTCGAACTGCGCGGTCAGGTCACCACCGTCGGCCGCTCCTCCCGTATGCACATCCGCCTCACCGACGATATGACCGTCTCCGAGGAGGACCATGCCCATATCATCTATGACGACCGCGGGCAGATCTTCTACATCACCCCCCTCAAAAACCGGAACATCGTCTACGTCAACGACCGTGCCGTGCTCGCCCCCACCCCAATCGTTCCCTACGATATGATCGACCTCGGGCAGACACGCCTGTGCTTCATCCCTCTGTGCGGCGAGCGTTTCTCGTGGACCAATGAGGCTGTTTAAGCGCCGGGAGAAAATCCCGAAGAAGGTGACCGCCGACGCGACAACCGTCCCTGTCAAAGTGCACAACGTGAGGCTGTCGTATATTGTCGAGAATCTGCAGGGCATCGGAAGCCGCCCGCGACAGGAGGATTCCTTCGCAGTTCTCAACGCCACTGACGTGCGCCTCATCCTCGACCAGGGCCTGTTTGCCGTCGTTGCCGACGGAATGGGCGGAATGCAGGATGGCCAGCTCGCCAGCACCCGTGCCGTCGAGGTGCTCACCGCCGCGTTCCGGCAGCTCGACCACCACGGAAACATCGGCGAACAGCTCTGTGAAGCTGCTCTGTCCGCGTCCGCAGAAGTCCTCGGTGTCTGCGACGGCTCCGGCGGCTCCACCTGCGTCTGTACGCTTCTGTTTGATGAACGGCTCTACTGGTGCTCCGTGGGTGACAGCGCCATCCTCCTGCGAAGAGGAGACGGTCTGTACCGCCTCAACCGCAGCCACACCTACTATAACCAGCTCCTCCTCGACGCTGTCACCGACTCCGCTGACGCTTATGCCCATCCCGGCATCGACCGCGACGCCATCGACGCCGATCCCGATGGCGTGCGCCTGACCTCCTTCCTCGGGATGGATCCGCCCGGCGAGGTCGAGTTCTCCCGCCGGCCGCTCCCTCTCATGGACGGCGATACCCTGCTGCTGTGCTCCGACGGTGTGGAAGGCGTTCTCGGGGAAGATACACTCTATGATCTGCTGTCTCTGTCCCCTCACGCCGCCTGCGACGCCATCTGCAACCACATCGAGGATCTCGCCTCCCCTTCCCAGGATAACTATACCGCCATCCTCATTGCCGTACGGCAGTGAACCCGGCACGTCTTCTTAAATATTCTCTCCGGAGGTTTTGGTATGAAAACACTTACCCGTGCGCTCGCCATTGCGCTGCTGGCGATGATGCTGACAGCCTGCGCCGTATCTTCGATTGCTGCTTTTAAGCTCGAAACCCTCGACAGCGTCGTCCTCGTCTATATGGATATCGTCTACGACGGCGAGTACATCGCCTCCTACGCCGGTACGGGGTTCTTTATCGGCGAGAAAAACCAGAATCCCCAATATATCATCACCAACCAGCACGTCATCGACATCTACGAGCAGAGCGGCGGCGGTCAGGGTGAGAGCATGCTCGTCATCGCCTACGACAGCAATACCTTCGAGGAAGCCTACGTCGTCGCCTCCGATGCCGAGAAGGACCTCGCGATTCTTAAGATCGCCAATCCCACCACGATGCGCAAGCCCCTTTTCCTGCGCTCGACCGAGTCTTCCATGGTCGGCGCCACCGCCTATGCCGTCGGCTACCCCATCGTCGCCGATCTGACCAAGGACGCCGTCTCTGCCTTTGGCCGTGATGACGCCACTGTCACCTCCGGCATCATCAACCGCATCATCACCGAGTCCGGCACCGGCCGTAAGGTGCTCCAGATGGACGTCAATATCCGCGGCGGCAACTCCGGCGGCCCCCTTGTCGATGAGAATGGCTTTGTCATCGGCATCAATACCGAGACCTCTCTCCTCGCCGAGGCGCTCAACTATGCCGTTTCCGTCGATGAGCTGATCCCGCTGCTCAAGAACAACAACATCCCCTTTGTCCTCGACAGAAGCATTGACCCGATGCTGTTGCTCTATATCGGTCTCGGCCTCCTCGGCGTTGTGCTCATCGTCGTGCTCATCGTCGTGCTGACAAAGAAAAAGCCTGAGCCGGTTATGGTGAACGCCGCGCCCGCACCGCAGGCACCCGCGCCGACGCCGGCAGCTCCGATGGTTCGTCCGTCCCTGCGCTCCATGGCAGCCCAGCACGGCGGCATGACCGTTGAGCTGTCCTCCGCTCCCATTCTCATCGGACGCGATGTCGCCTCCTGCCGCATCGTCTTCACCGGCGGCACCCCAGGCGTCAGCGCGCGCCACTGCCAGGTCACTTATGACGCCGCCTCCGGCAGCTTCGTGCTCGTCGACCTCCAGAGTACCTACGGCACTTTCCTTTCAAGCGGTCAGAAACTGCTGCCGGGCGTCCCCTATACCCTCAAAGCCCGCGACTCCTTCTACCTCGGCGACCCGTCCAACGCCCTCTATGTGGACCTGATATAAGCGATGGAAGCATATGCCTACACCAACCCCGGCGGACGCAATGTCAATGAGGACAGCATGCTGTGCGAATACGACGGCGAGCGTGGTCTGTTCCTCGTCGCTGACGGCCTCGGCGGCCACAGCCACGGCGAGATTGCGTCCGCGCTCGCCAGAGACTCCATCCGTGACGAGCTGTCCGCGTGCTCGGATATCACCCCCGACGCGCTCCGGTTTGCCCTCCGGCACGCCGGCGACGCCATCCTGCTCCGGCAGCAGGAATCCGGGCAGCGCAGTATGAAGTCCACGGCCGTCGTGCTCAGCATCTGCGACGGCCGTGCCCTCTGGGCGCATGTCGGCGATTCCCGCCTGTGGTACTTCCGCGACGGGAAGATTGCCGGCGTCACGCGTGATCAGTCGGTGTCGTATAAAAAATTCGCCTCCGGAGAAATCTCCTACGCCGGCATCAATACCGACGAGGATCGCTCAGCTCTGCTCGCTGCGCTCGGCTCCAAAGGCCGTGGGGAACCGGAGGTCCGCGAGGAACCCTGGACACTGCGTCCCGGCGACGCATTCCTGCTGTGCTCCGACGGCTTCTGGGAATACCTGCACGAGACCGAGCTGCTCATCGACCTGCTCAAGTCCCGGACGCCGCGCGAATGGGCGGAGAATATGCTGGTGCGCATGCTCCCCAGGATGCGTCCGAACAGCGACAATCTCTCCGTAATTACAGTCATGATCAACTGATCCAGAGGTGTTCCGATGCGTAAAGTTCTAAGCCTGCTTTGTGCGGCTCTGCTGCTGTGCGTCCCCGCTTCAGCCGCAGAGTCGCCAACCGAAACGCTCAAATCCTCGTCCGGCGAGCTGTTCCGTGTTTCGGTCGATGATCGCTCTCTCAATGTGCTCCTGTCATCCGCCGAAGGCTGTACCGCCTCCGTCAAGCTTGACGGCGTGGACCAAACAGAAACGGACGAAGAAAACAGCAAAGTAGAATTCACTTCTTTTAAAGATGAGAAGACGTGCATCACCGTCGCGCTCGACGCTGTCAGCGCCTTCGAAGAATACAGTCAGAATATCGCCGCGTTCCTCGATAAACTGGAAAGTACTCTGAAAGATATCTGTCCAAACGCGGATCTCCGGCTCATTGTTCTCGGTAAGGACAAAAACATCGAACTCGATGAATATTCTCTCACGGAAGCCTTCGAGAAAGTGACCTTCTCTGCGGAATCCGCATGTTTCAACCCCGCCGCGATGCTCGCCTCGGATCCCGCTGAGGCTGTCATCCTCATCGCGTCCAGGAATGTCGACGGAATGCCGTGCTATAATCCGAAAGTCAACAATGACTCCTCCGGTTGGATAGAATTATATACCAGAATACTTGCCAATTCCTGGCTCGCACGCTTCGACCTGTCATCGGTCACCCACCCCGGCGGATCCTGCAACGGGACATTGCTGCTGTACCGCAGCGATGGTACATTCAGCCCCATAGACTTCACCGTCACACTCCCCGCGCTGACGCCGGTATCGACCGACCAAGCCAAACAAACCAGTTCGCCGTCAACAACCACCGCCACATCCACGGCGACCTCTACGACAACCACAACGACAACTGCAACCTCTACGACAACCGCAACGACAACTGCGACGGCAACTACGACCGCAACATCTACGACGACCGACCCCGCCGGTGAAACGGAACCGGCAGACCCGACCGGTGAAACGGAACCGGCAGACCCGACCGGCGAAACGGAGCCGGCAGACCCGACCGGTGAAACGGAATCGACCGACCTGACCGAGCCGTCCCCGACGGTTTTTGCATGGTTCCTGAATCTGCCGATCTGGGTACGCATATGCATCTGCACGGCAGGCGTACTGACACTCACGGCAATCGCTTTCCTCATCATATGGCTGTGCGGAAAAAAGAATGCGCGGCATGGGGTACCGCCCGGCATCCTCATGACGCTCCAGGTCCTCTCCGGCGACTGCGCGACGAAATCCCCCGTCTATCTGGTCGATTCGCTGACCATCGGACGCGCCAGAGACTGCACCGTCGTCTTCCGCGACGCTGAGGTCTCACAGTCTCACGCACGCGTCTTCCTCTCCCCCGCCGGCATCATGCTCGAGGATCTCGGCTCTGAAAACGGCACCTTCCTCGAGGGCGTACGCCTGCACCAGCCCAACCGCCTGCGCTCGGGCGATGTGATCTCCATCGGTAACGTGAAGTTTGTTCTGAAATTTTGACTGCTGCGGAGGTAATACCATGAAAAAAGCGTCCATCGGTATCCGTTTTCTCGCGATGTTCCTCGACGGCATCTTTATCCAAATTATCCTCGGCGTACTCTTATTTGTCAACCCCGTCGTCTTCGGCATCGTCCTGCCCTTCGGTACTCTGCTCTACTACGGCATCTTCGAGGGCAGCTCGATGAGCGCCACCCTCGGCAAAAAAATCTGCAGTATTGTCGTCGTCACCACCAACGGACAGAAGCTCTCTATGGGCACCTCATTCCTGCGCGCTCTCGGACGGCTGCTCTCGTCGCTCATCTTCGGCATCGGTTACCTCATCGCGCTGTTCAATGACCAGAACCAGGCAATGCATGATAAGCTCGCCGGTACCCTCGTCGTCACCGCCGATTCCGTCATCATACCTGTCGGCGTACCAGTCGGAGTACCCGTTAATCAGGGAGGAAATGGTATGAATCCGCAGATTGTCTGCGTCTCCGGCCCGTTTGCCGGACGTGCGTTCCCCGTCACACCCCAGGGCATCCTTCTCGGCCGTGACGCCACCGCCTGCGATATCACCTTCGGAGAGAACATCCGCGGCATCAGCCGGATCCATGCCAAAGTCGCCTATAACCCACAGACCCGCCTGTTCGTCCTCTACGACATGGGCTCCACCTACGGCACCTTCAACTCCGCCAACCAGCGCATCCCACAGGGGCAGCCCAACGCCCTGCGCCCCGGAGAAGAGTTCTACCTCGCCTCCCGCGATAACCTGTTCCGGGCAAGTCTGTAACCTTTCCGTATAAGGAGCTTTTGAGATCATTGGCTATCAAAATCAATAAGGAACGCATCTACTTCCGCGGCCCCTCTGCGACCGTCCTGTTCGCCGCCGCCATTGAAGGCAGCGTCCCGGATTCCGCGCTGACCTCTGCGGTACGGAAAGCTTGCGCACGCTATCGGGTGCTCTCGTGCAAACTCATACAGGACGACGCGGGCGAGGCGTTCTTCGTACCGTGTGACCTTCTGCGTGCAGTCGAGGTGATCGCTGACCCCGAACCGTTCGATTGGGATCGCATCGTCCGTGAAGAGGAGAAGCGTGTCTTCCGCTTTGAGGACGGCGAGTTCGTCCGCTTCCGTATCTTCCGTGGAGAGGATACGACACTGCTGCTGTCCGGCCACCATCTCGCCGGCGACGCGAACGCCTGGGTCTTCCTGCTGCGCGATATCATGATCTGCCTGTCAGACCCGGATACGACGCTCCCTGAAATCCCCATTACGCTGTGCGATCCGGATACCGCCGCACGTGGCGTCAAATTGCCGCTGTCGATTCGGCTGATGGTGAAAACGGTCAACAGCCAATGGAAGCGCGGCGGACGTCAGTTCTCCTTTGAGGATTATGAAACCCTCTGTCAAAAATACTGGGAGAAACGCGATACATCGGTGCTCAAGGCTGTTTTCCAGCCCGAAGAGACCGAAAAGCTCCTTGCGAAGTGCCGGGAACTGGACATCACCGTCAACTCGGCGCTTGCGGCAGCGTTCGTCCTCGGCGCGCAGGAGTCGAGCGTCGGCGTCGCGGTCAACGTCCGGGAGAAGGGCTGCGAAACCCTCGGCAACTACGCCACCGGCATCTCCGTCGACTACTTCCCCGACGCCGATACCTCCTTCGATACACGCGCACAGGAAGTGCACGCGGCAATCTATCAGAAGCTCTCCGACCCCAAGGCGCGCGGATTCCTGCTCAAGTTCATGAGCCTCATCGCTCCCACGCTCATCGACGCTGCGTACTTCAGCGCGTTCGGCGGCTATGCGAATCCGATTGCCTCCCGCGCCGCGCAGATGTTCGGCTTCACCGGTACCCCGAAGGGCGTCAGTCTCACAAACCTTGCGCGTCTGCCCATCCCGTGTGCGTACGGCAAATACCGGCTGCGCGAGGTCGTGTTCGTACCGCCGCTCGTGCCCGGCGCATCACGGCTCGTCGGTGCCGCTGCCCTCGACGGTGCCCTCTGTCTTACCATGCACTTCGACGCCCGTGAGACCGACCGCATGCAGGAGGACTTCTCCCGCGCCGTCGGCTACCTGCGCCGGATGGCCGGTATCGTATAACCGCCGGATATAAAAAGGAGCGCCGCTTCCCTTGTACGAGAAGCCGACGCTCCCTTTTGCGTATCCGTCAGATTATAATCGCCGCCGGTGTCAGTCCCGCGCCGATCAGAAGAAAAAGAGGCGGCATCAGGAATATGGCGGACGTTAACATAATCTTCCCTCTTTCTTATCAGCCGAACCAGGTGTAGAATGTCCGCACACCCGCGTCGCCGAACCAGTCGTAACATAAGCGCTGCCCGTCGCACAGGTACTCGCAGGGGCAGGTTGTCCGCTCCCAGTCGAGCGGCTCGAATGTGTGAGGCTCCTTCGCCGTTTCGTAGATGCCCCGCAGCCGTACAAGCTCCGGCGCGGTCAGACGTCCCGGCGCGATCGACGAAAACAACGCCGTTCCGGAACGTGCCACCAGCTCCGCAAAGCGCAGATTCTCCTGTGTCGGTACCTTCTCCGTGAACGCCGCACAGTCCGCGTCCGTCATGAAGAAGCGCCCGTTCTGGTAGAGCCGCAAAGCCAGCGTCCCGATTCCGGAGCGCCGCGTGATCTCCCACACACGCCCCGACGTGTCGCCGCCCGAACGCATCAGCTCGTGGATGCCCGCCGTCAGGTGGTTGTAGGTGTTGCAGCCCATCACGTACGCGCCGCCTGCCGCGTCCTGAACCGTCCGGTACAGCGCTTTCACAATCTGCGCTGTCGTACGTGTCCGGTCACGGAAGTGCCAGCCCTCCGGCGTGAGCTGATGGCCCGCGCCGCTGTCCGTCATCCCGGAGAGGTCATAGCTCGAGAAGTCATGCTTGATGAGCTGATAGCCCCAGCCCGCGACGCGCGCGACGTCCTCACCAATGCGCAGAAGAACCTCCGGCACGCTCGGGTCAAGGATGAAGCCCGTGTCCGGCTGAATCCCCACCGGACGCTCAAGACGCCAGCTCTCCGGCAGCGTTATGTCCTCCGAAAGCGTCGGACGCATCCACAGCCCCGGGATACAGCCCTCACGCCGGATGTCCTCCGCGACCTCGCCCATGTCGCCGAAACGGTCGTTGCCCACCCACGGGCCGCCGATGTACCCCTTCCGACGGTTTTTCTGCCAGCCGTCGTCGATCACCATGTACGGCCGCATACAGCCGTCTACCAGGCTCCCCATCAGTGCCGCGTCGTTATGGACGCTTTCCCGGGTAATGTTCCCGTAGGCGTAGTACCAGTTGTTCGCGCCGAATACCGGACGCGTCGGCAGCTTCGGATGCGGACACATCAGCCCCGCGAACGTCTGCGCCGCATCGAATGCCGTACCCTCGCCTTCATACGTGACCAGCTCGCAGGCATCAAGCGTGTCGAACGCCGCGCCGTCGCCGCCGCAGCGTACGTCCAGCCACAGCGTCACGCCGGACGCGTCCGTCTGCCAGAAGATGAACGCGTCCGGACCCGTCTTCACGCCGACACCCACGTACCGCGTACCTTCCCGCGTCATGAAATACCACGGCAGCTCCCGCTCCGGGCATGGGGTCTCCCAGCCGATGTCGCCGCAGTTGCGCTGCCAGGTGTCCCGCAGCACCCGCTCCACACCCCGGTTGCCGCAGACCCACCGCAGCTTGAACCGCTTCACGTATGGGGCGTTTTTGTCCCGCTCGATATGGATTCCGCCGTCATACCGCAGCCGTATCCCTCCGAATACATAGCCCTCCGATGTGCGCTCCATCTCATGGAAGCCGTCCGTCTCAACCCATGCGCGTACCGGAAGCTCCCGAAAATCCGCCGCTTGCATCGTTATCCCTTCCTTCCTGTGTGCTGCTTCCATTATATCAGAATGCTTTCCCGTACGCAACCGGGTTTGTCAGAATTTTACACGTCTTCTTCACAAAACCTTTATCTTCCCTCCGCCCGTTTCGGAAACAAATCTCTCCGTACATGCGTCTAATTTCAAGGTTCCACAAGCCTTTCCTTTTGTCAGGAGCATTTGATATGAAACGATTGTCCCTGCGCGGTTTGAAAAAGCCGCGTCCCGATCCTGCGGATGAACAGATCTCCCCCATGCGTCGCCTGTTCCATCGCAGCCCTCTCTCTGCGCGTGAGCGCCGCATCAAACATGCCTCCGCAGCCTTCCTCGCGCCCAGCATCGCCGGTACGCTGCTGTTTTTCGGGATGCCCTTCGTCGTCGTCATTTACTATGCACTCGTCGATAACCCCATCTCCCATAACTTCGTTTTTCTCAACAACTTCATCGCACTGCTCAACAATACCGCCTTCCGCCTTGCCGCGAAGAATACCGCGATGTTCTCTGTCGTCGCCGTACCTCTCGCCGTCGTACTGTCGCTGCTTTTAGCCATGCTTCTCGACAGTCGGATTCCTCTCGCCTCCCAGTTCCGTACCTTCTTCCTCTCCCCCATGATGGTTCCCGTCGCGTCTGTTGTGCTCATTTTCCAGGTCATCTTCCACTTCAACGGCGCGCTCAATGCGCTGCTCGCACGTTTCGGGCTGGCTCCCATCGACTGGCTCAAGTCCGAGTACAACCGCTACGTCGTCATGATCCTGTTCCTGTGGAAGAACCTCGGTTACAATATGATCCTCTTTATGGCAGCCCTCTCCAACATCCCCGCAGAAATCCTCGAGGTCTCCACCATCGAGGGATGCGGCGCACTGCGCAAGTTCTTTGCCATCAAGCTGCGCTACCTCTCCTCCACCATTCTGTTCGTCGCCATCCTCTCGCTCATCAACTCCTTCAAGGTCTTCCGTGAGGTCTACCTTCTCACCGGCGACTACCCCTACGACGGGCTCTACTTACTTCAGCACTTCATGAACAATACTTTCAAGTCCCTCGACTATCAGCGCCTCTCCGCTGCCGCCATCCTCATGGCCCTTGTCATGATCGTCATCATCGGCGTCCTCTTTCTTATAGAAAGCTACTACGGAAGGGATGTGGAAGGCTGATGCGCACACCAAGCCCTCACCGGCTACGGAAAAACCTCACCCGCGCTCTCATGTTCGTCATCGCCGCAGTCTTCGCCATCATCTTTCTCCTGCCCACCATCCTCACCATCTCCAACTCCTTCATGACCGCCACCGAGATCACCGCCAACTACGGTAAAATTTTTCAGAATGTCTCCGGCGGCTCCAAGAAGTTCATCTCCGAGACCGTCAACCTCAAGTTCATCCCTGACCGCGTCAGCTTCTCCCAGTACGCGACCGTCCTCATCAAAAGCCCCGCGTACCTTCTGAAGTTCTGGAACAGCGTCATCCTCGTCGTTCCCATCGTCATCTTCCAGGTGCTCGTCGCGAGCTTCGCTGCCTATGGGTTTGCACGCTATAAGGGCCGCCTGCGCGAGATTATCTTCTTCTCCTATATCATCCTCATGCTCATGCCCTACCAGGTCACGCTCGTCCCCAACTACCTCGTCTCCAAATGGCTCCATATCCTCGACACACGCTGGGCTATCATCCTCACCGGCATCTTCTCGCCGCTGTCCGTGTTCATCCTTACCAAGTACATGCGCCGTATCCCCGTCTCCTACGTCGAGGCTGCAAAGCTCGACGGTGCCAATGAGTGGCAGATCTTTACAAAGCTCTTCTTCCCGCTTTCCGGCGGCGTCCTCTATTCCGTCGCCATCCTTGTCTTCATCGACTACTGGAACATGGTCGAACAGCCCATCGTCCTTCTGTCCGATTCCGAGCTGCATCCGCTGTCCGTGTTCCTGTCAAAAATCAACTCCGGCGAGGTCGGACTGGCCTTCGCGGTCGCGACCATCTATATGATTCCCACCTTACTGATGTTTCTGCACGGCGAGGAACACCTCGTCGAGGGAATCACCTATTCCGGCGGTATAAAGGGGTAACATTCCATGAGTTCAGCAGTAAAAAACCGCGCATGGGTCAAAAACGCGGCGATCATCTTCCTCGCCGTCATGCTCGTGCTGACGTTCTTCTCCAACACCATCATGAACCGCGCTCTTCCCGAGGTTGCCGCACAGTACGCGCAGTCCGGTACCATCACCTCCAAGGTGCGCGCCACCGCCGATGTCAAGGCCAATATGACCTTCAACGTCGAGGTCGCCGAGACCCGCATCGTCGAAAGCGTTGCTGTCCGGCAGGGCGATACCGTCGAGGCCGGTCAGATTCTCTACTACCTCGCCGACCGTGAAAGCGCCGAGCTTAAAGAGGCTCAGGCTCAGCTCGATACCCTGCAGCTTGCCTACGACAAGGCCAAGCTGCAGCTTGAAATTCCCGATTATACCGCCGACGAGAACGAGATCGCACAGCTCGAGCAGGACCTTGCCGAGGCCCGTACCAAGCGCGACGAGATCGCCGCGAAGAACGAGAAGGTCAAGAAGGCCAAGGCTGCCGTCCGCTCCGCACAGAATTATGTCGACTCCCTCACCGATAAGCAGGCTTCCATCCAGGAGCAGATTGCCGCGCTGTCCGAGGGTTCCTCCGCGCTCAAGCAGTACCAGCAGGCGCTCGATCAGGCGAAGAAGGCTCTTGAGACCGCCAAGAAGAACCTCGAGAATATAAAAGCCGAGGGTGACATCGACGCCGCGCGCAAGACCGTCGATGAACTGGTCAAGACCCTCGAGGATGAACAGCTCAAATTGAACCGTATGAACGAAGATCTGCAGCGTCTGTACCTCGCGCGCGATATGGAGAACGCCGAATACCAGGCCGCCTACGACGATGCCGTCCGCGCGCTCGAGGAAGCGCTTCATACGGTTTCCTACGATGAAAATGGCAACCCCATCGACAACTCCGCCGCAGTCAACGCCGCCCAGGCCAACGTCGAAGCCGCACGGCGCAAGCTCGGCACCGCGTCCGACGCCGACATTCTCGCGCAGCAGCGCGCCATCGAGGATCAGCACATCACCATCACCCGCACCCAGAAGAGCCTCGACGCCGCACGTCAGGAGCTTTCCCGCATCGAGGGGCTTTCTTTCCGAAAGCAGCAGCTCGAAAGCGAGGTCACCCGCTGCGAGGGTGCCGTCGACGCCGCACAGAACAACTTCGACAACGCCCTCGAGAGCGCGTCCTCCTCCCTCAAATTGCAGCTCGATACCGTCAAGACGCAGCTCAGGGCCGCCCAGCACGCACTCGAGGATGCCAATACCGCCCTCTCCGATGCTCAGGCTGAAGCGTCCACCACCACCGAACAAGCCGACGCCGACATCAAGGCCAAGGAGCGTGAACTCGAGGCCAAAAGACTTGCCCTCGCGCAGAAAAAGGAGAAAGCCCTTAACGACGCCGCCCTCTCCAACCTCGACATGCAGGCCCAGGCCGACGCCATTGAGAAACAAAAAGCGCTCATCGAGACGCTCAAGAAGAAAGATACCGGCGCCACCATCACCGCGCAGTACGGCGGCGTTGTTACCTCCCTTTCCGCCGTCGCCGGCGATACCGTCTCCACCGGTTCTGTTGTCGCCGTCATCGAGGTCGTTGAGAAGGGCTATACCCTCCAGTTCACCGTCACCACCGAGCAGGCCAAGCTCATCCGCACCGGCGACGTCGCCTCCATCAACAGCTGGTGGGGCAGCGATACCGTCGTCACCGTCACCGGAATCCGCAGTGACCCGCAGAGTGCCGGAAAAAGCAAGATCATCGTCTGTTCCGTCGAGGGTGACGTCACCGTCGGTCAGTCGCTGAGCATCGTCCTCGGTGAGCGCGGTGCATCCTATGATATCGTCATCCCCAACTCAGCCATCCGTGAGGACTCCAACGGCAAGTTCATCCTCGTCGTTGAGTCCAAGTCCTCGCCGCTGGGCAACCGCTACATCGCCACCCGCGCCGATATCACCGTCCTCGCGTCCGACGACAACAGTTCAGCCGTCTCCGGCGCCCTCTACGGCAATGAGTTCGTCATCACCACCTCAACCAAGCCCATCGAGGCCGGTCAGCAGGTGCGTATGGTGGAGACCTGATATGGACAGCTTCTTGAAACGCCACCGCTTCTTCATAATCCTCGAAAGCGCCGCCGTCGTGCTCATCGCTGTGCTCATGCTGTGGGAGAGCAGTCTCGTCGGAACACTCTCCTCTCAGAAAGCCGCCGCACGCTGGCAGAAATCCGGCCGCTATGCCCAGATCAGCGCCTTCTTCGCTGCCGGGCACGGTATGGATGAGAACGCCGTCTATACCCTCCGCACGGCCGTCAATTCAGCACTCACCCAGGCCTCCATCACCGCTCCCACCGACTCCGCACGGCTCTGGTACGACGCCTACAGCGCTGAGACCTCCCTCTCCGCAGCCACCTTCCGCGCTTCCGTAAACGCAGCCGTCACCGCCGTCGGAGGCGACTTCTTCCGCATCCATCCCCTCCCGCTCGAAAGCGGCTGGTACTTCTCCGACAGCGACATCACACAGGATCGCGTGCTGCTCGATACCGTCGCGGCCTGGCAGCTCTTCGGCTCCTATGACGTCGCCGGCATGGAGGTCACCATCGCCGGACGTCCCTTCGTTGTCGCCGGCGTCGTATCCCCCGAGCCTGACCGCTATACCTCCCGCGCCTATGGCGAGGCTCCGCGTATCTATATGAGCTATGTCACCCTCAGCGATTACCAGCAGACCGAGCTGACCTGCTACGAAGCCGTACTCCCCGACCCCGTCACCGGCTTCGCGCAGAACCTGCTGGCAAAACAGCTTCCCGTATCCGAAAGCTACCGGCAGATCATCGAGAACTCCGCGCGCTTTACCTTCTCCGGTCTGCTCGCGCTGCTGAAGGATTTCGCCGCCAGCCGCATGGTCTCCGTGCCGGTCGTCTATCCGTACTGGGAGAACGCCGCACGGATGCTCGAAATCCACGCCGTCTTACTGCAGCTGGCGTGGATGGTTCTGTGCATTGTCCCCATAACAGGGATTGTCGTCATCACCGTACGGCTCTGGAAGGGACGGCGTCTCCATTTTAAGGATATCCCCGACTACTATGAGCGTGCACGCGAATTTTTCAACGAAAAGCGCCTTGCGTGGAAAGAAAAACAGGCGCAGAAACCCAGCCGTAAAAAAGGGAAGGAAAAACTCCCCGAAGATTTGAAGGAGACGGAACATGAAGAAAGCACTCTGTAGGATTCTCGCGCTGACCCTGAGCGTTCTGTGTATCGCGGCGCTGTTCACGGGCTGCGGAAAAAAGGCTCCCGCACCGGTCAAGGTGCAATATGTCTACAAGTCCGAGGATATCGCACTCCCCGCCGGTATTCGCGAGGTCAACCAGGTCATCCACGCCGGCGACTACCTCTACCTCAACGGCGCCGACCATGACGAAAACTATAGCTACTACCAGCAGAAACTTGTGCGCATGAAGCTCGACGGCTCCGATGTCTCCGAGCTTCCCGTCTTCCCCCAGAATGACAATGAAGCCGAGCTCGATGGGAAAACCATCGCTGACGGAGACGCTGCGGCCGTTGAAGCTGTCCCGGATGACGCCTTCGGGGAAAATGTCAACGGGGGGGAGTACACCTACGTCCAGGGTATGTGCGGCGCCTCCGACGGGACGCTGTGGTACATCGAGAGCCGCAGCATTTACGACTACTCCGACCCCGAGAATTATAAAGAGGAGAACCACTTCACGCTGCGCCATGTAGACGGCGCGAATAACCCGCTCGCCGAGATCAACCTCGACGCGCTCAATACCGACCCGGAGGGCTGGTTCTACATCACCCAGTTCGCCATCGATGACGCCGGGAATATCTATCTGACGCTCAACGACCGCATTGCCGTACTCGACCCGACGGGTAAGAAGCTCTTCGAGATCGAGCTGGATATTGAAAACGGCGAGAATGTTTCCGGTATGATTCGCTCTGGCGAGGGCAAGATCATCTGCTCTTTCTACGGAAAAAGCGGCGGCAACAATACCGTCCGCGAGATCGATGTCGCATCCGGAGGATTCGGGCGTGAGGGCAAGATCACCAATACTGAGGGCGCCTCCACCTACGCCTACTATAACATCCTCCCCGGCTTCGGCTGCACGCTGTTCTACTCCGACCAGACCGCCGTCTATTCCTACGACATCGCGACCCAGGTCTCCACACCCGTCCTCAACTTCATCAACTCCGATATCGACGCCAATCAGAACAGCAACATCGTCCCCATCAGTGCCACGCAGATGATCACCATCGGCTATAGCTATGACGACTACTCCCCCGTCCTGATGCGTCTGACCAAGGTGCCCGATGAGGACGTCGTCGCCAAGCGCATCATCACCCTCGGCACCACCGGACTCAACTATATGACCCGCCGTGCCGTCGTCGCGTTCAATAAGTCCAACGAAGAATACCGCATCGAGGTGCGCGACTATAGCTCCTACAACGGTACCATCGTCGCCACCGCCGCCATGTCCTCCGGTTCCGAAATAGAATACGACTGGGAAGCCGGGATGAAGAAGTTCAACAACGAGCTCATTGCCGGTAATATCCCCGATATCATCCAGATCGACTCCAATATGCCCTACGCAAGCTACGTCTCCAAGGGTCTGCTCGCTGACCTCTATCCCTTCTTCGAGAAGGATGAGGAGTTTAACAAGTCCGACTTCCTCGAGAACATCTTCACCTCCCTCGAGACAAACGGAAAGCTCTATTCCTTCACCCCCGGCTTCAACCTCTACACCGTCCTGGGCAAGTCCTCCCTCGTCGGCAATACCGGCAGCTGGACGATGGATCAGATGCTTGCGCTGCAGTCCGCTCACCCCGACGCCAAGCTCTTCTCCGAAACCACCCGCGACAACTTCATGCAGTACGCCATCACCCTCTCCGCCGACTCCTACATTGACTACCAGAAGGGAGCCTGCTCGTTCAACACACCGTCGTTCCAGCGCCTCCTCGAGATTGCCAAGACCTTCCCCGAGGAGATCAACTACGAGGAGCTTTGGGGCGAAGAAAACTGGGAGGAATACTGGAACGAGTCCCAGACCCAGTACCGCGATAATAAGACCTTGCTGATGGTTTCCTACCTCTACGACTTCTCCTACCTCCACACCATCGAAGCCGCGCAGTTCGGCGAGCCCGTAACGTTGATCGGCTTTCCGTGCGACAACGGCTCCGGCTCGGCGTTCATACTCAGCCAGCAGTACGCCATCTCCGCGAAGTCCGCCAACTCCGCCGGCGCTTGGCAGTTCCTCCGTTCCTTCCTCACCGACGAATACCAGAATAAGCTTTCCGAAAACTCCGGCGAGTTCCCCATCAAGCTCTCCGCTCTCTCCGCCTATGCCCAGAAGGCCATGACCCCCCATACCTACGTAGACGAAAACGGCAATACCGTCGAGCAGCCCAATACTTACTGGATGGTCGACCAAGAAATCGACATCGGCTACCCCACCCAGGCTGATATCGACCGCATGATGGACTTCATTCGCAGCATCAAGACCGTCTTCCGTACCGACAGCTCCCTCATGGACATCATCAACGAGGAGACCGGTGCCTTCTTCGCGGGTCAGAAAACCGCCCAGGAGGTCTCCGATATCATCCAGAACCGCATCCAGATCTATATCAGCGAGTCGAGATAAACGCATAACAAAACGCCGCCCATCCGGTTATACGGAAGGGCGGTGTTCTTATGTGTTTTGATACGTGACGATATACTCAAGTAGCTCCGTGAGGGGACCCGGGCAGGTCTCCCGGGTACATCTTGCAGCGCGGCCGGGGCATCGGCAGCGGGAGGTTCGGTGGATGCCATAAGCCGACGAAGAAACCTCACAGATTTATCTGTGAGGTTTCCATACAAATGGTTGCGGAGGCAGGACTTGAACCTGCGGCCTCCGGGTTATGAGCCCGACGAGCTACCAACTGCTCTACTCCGCGATATGAAGAGGTCTGGTGCCGGAGACCGGGTTCGAACCGGTACGGGATCGCTCCCACGGGATTTTAAGTCCCGGGCGTCTGCCTGTTTCGCCACTCCGGCGGGTCTCCGATTACATCCTCTCTTGAATTCCTTTTTAGTATACCATATCTTTCCCCGTTTGTCAAGGGGTCTCCATAACTTTTTGCCTCTTCCGTTGACATCCTCCCCCGAACATGCTATACTTCTTTTGTACTCATTACTACCGCCCGGAGGATTACTCATGAACCTGTATCATAAAATCGACGAAATCATCGGTCACACCCCCCTGCTCGCGCTCGACCGCCTTGCCGCAAATCTCGGCGCGACCGTCGCCGTCAAGCTCGAGTGCATGAACCCCGCCGGTTCCGCCAAGGATCGCGCCGCCATGTCCATGCTCGATGACGCCGAGGCGAAAGGCCTTCTCCACCAAGGTTCCGTTATCATCGAGCCGACCAGCGGCAATACCGGCGTCGGACTCGCCGCCATCGGCATCCCGCGCGGCTACCGCGTCATCCTCACGATGCCCGAGACGATGAGTGCAGAACGCCGCAGCCTGCTGAAAGCCTACGGAGCCGAGCTCGTCCTCACCGACGGCAAACGCGGTATGACCGGCGCCATCGAGAAGGCCCGCGAGCTTGCCCGCGATATCCCCGGTGCGTTCATCCCCGGCCAGTTCGTCAACCCCGCCAATACCGATGCCCACTACACATCCACCGGCCCCGAGATCTGGAACGATACCGACGGCAAGATCGATATCTTCGTCGCCGGTGTCGGCACCGGCGGCACCATCACCGGCGTCGCACGGTATCTTAAGGAGCAGAATCCCGCCGTCCGCATCGTCGCCGTCGAGCCTGAAAACTCCCCCGTTCTCTCCGGCGGTCAGGCAGGCCCTCATGGGCTGATGGGCATCGGCGCGGGCTTCGTGCCCGATATCCTCCGCCGCGACCTCATCGACGAGGTCATCACCGTCTCCGACGCGGACGCCTATGCCGCCGGACGCAAGCTCGCCCGTACCGAGGGCATCCTCGCCGGCATCACCTCCGGCGCTGCCCTCTGCGCCGCTCTCACCCTCGCCGCACGTCCCGAGAATCGGGACAAGTTCATCGTTGCCCTGCTGCCCGATACCGGCGAGCGCTACCTCTCCACGCCGCTGTTCTCCGAGTGAGCCATCTGCCGCTGCTTCGACGACCTGACCGCCGACTCTCACGCGTTTGAATCAATGCCGTGAAAGCAAAAGTTTACAAACCGTCTATTGTATTTTCCCTCATGTGAGAAATATAATCAAAGGGTAGTTAACGCTGTGTCAATTCCGTACTTCCCGACGTGAAAGGACGTGAGCGCTTGCCTCTTCCTGCTTTTATGCGGCTCACCGATGAGAAAAAGAGGGCACTCGCCGACGCCGCTATCCGTGAGTTCTCCGCCGCTCCCTATGATAAGGTTTCCGTCTTCAAAATCGCCCGCAGCGCCGGGATATCCCGCTCCGGCTTCTACTACTATTTCACCGGCAAGGAGGATATCTACCGCTATCTGCTCGAGCTTCTGGAGAATGACTTCTACACGTCCCTCCCCGAGCGTATCGATATCTTCTGCGTCCCCGTACGGATGCTCGAACACTTCGCAGCCTTCAAGGGAACCGAGATGCAGAACTTTGTCGAACGCGTACTCGAAAACCTCAAGCCGTCGGTACATACGCACTTCTCCGCACCTTTTCTCGGCTCACTCTCCCCCTTCCCCGTCACACTGCTCGGTCTCGAACAATTCCGCAGCCGTGACCCAATCGATATGCGCATCTTCTTCTTTCTGTCGTTTTCATGCACCGTTCTCGCCCTCCAGCGCTATTATCAGAAGGATATCTCTCTCGACAATGCCCGCGCGTTCCTTGAGCGTACCCTCGAAATGCTCCGCTGCGGCGTCTGCCGATAGGAGCAATATCCCCGGTCGGGGATCTGCCTTTCCGGGATACAGGTGCCGTGTCCCGGTTCTCAAACCCCAAGCGTCCGTCTGAAAACGGATGTATCCTTCACCTGCAGTTTAAGGTTTCTGTTGAAAGGAGTATATTATGAGTCTGTCCGGTTCCGGCGGTAAAAAACCGCTGATTTATTACGTCATCATCGTCGGCGTCGTGCTGCTGCTGCTCAACGCCTTCGTCTTCCCGTCGCTTTTGGAATACAGCGTCCGTGAGGTCGGCTATAACGACTTCCTCAATATGCTTGAAGCCGGGAAGATCTCCGCTGTCTCGCGCGGAGATACGCAAATCACCTTCGTCGCCTCCGATGAGGACGGCCGGGACGCGTACTATAAAACCGGCCTGTGGGATGATCCCTCCCTCACCGAAAAGCTCTACACCTCCGGGGTCAATTTCACCGAGGAGATTCCCACCAAGACCTCCCCCATCCTCAGCTTCCTTCTCTCCTGGATCTTCCCCGTGCTCATCTTCACCTTGCTCGGCAACTTCCTGATGAAGCGTATGAGCGGTGCCAGAAACGCGATGAGTTTCGGCAAATCCGGCGCGAAGATATACGCCGAGACCTCCACCGGCAAAACCTTCGCCGACGTCGCCGGTCAGGATGAGGCCAAGGAAGCCCTCACCGAAATCGTCGACTTCCTCCACAACCCGCAGAAGTACGCCGCCATCGGCGCGAAGCTCCCCAAGGGCGCGCTGCTCGTCGGCCCTCCCGGAACCGGTAAGACGCTGCTCGCACGCGCTGTCGCCGGAGAAGCCCGTGTGCCGTTCTTCTCCATCTCCGGCTCGGAGTTTGTCGAGATGTTTGTCGGTATGGGCGCGGCAAAGGTGCGCGACCTCTTTAAGCAGGCGTCCGAGAAGGCTCCTTGTATCGTCTTCATCGACGAGATCGATACCATCGGCAAAAAGCGCGACGGAGGTCAGTTCGGCGGCAACGATGAGCGCGAGCAGACCCTCAACCAGCTCCTGTCCGAGATGGACGGCTTCGACAGTACAAAGGGCGTTGTCATCCTCGCCGCGACCAACCGCCCTGAATCGCTCGATAAAGCCCTGCTGCGTCCCGGACGCTTCGACCGTCGCATCCCCGTCGAGCTGCCCGACCTCCTGGGGCGTGAGGCAATCCTTAAGGTTCACGCCAAGGACGTCAAGATGGCGCCCGACATCGACTTCTCCATCATCGCGCGCGCTACCTCCGGCGCCTCCGGCGCGGATCTTGCCAATATCATCAACGAAGCCGCCCTGCGCACCGTCCGTATGGGACGCGACTTCGTCACACAGGAAGACTTACAGGAGAGCGTCGAGGTCGTCGTAGCGGGCTATCAGCGTAAGAACGCCGTCATCAACGAAAACGAGAAGCGTATGATCGCCTACCACGAGATCGGCCACGCGCTCGTCGCTGCCAAACAGTCCGGCTCCGCTCCCGTGCAGAAGATCACCATCGTTCCGCGTACGTCCGGCGCGCTCGGGTATACGATGCAGGTTGAGGAAGGTGAGCGCGTGCTTCTGACGCGTGAGGATGCGCTCAATAAGCTCACGACCCTCACCGGCGGACGCGCAGCCGAGGAGCTCGTCTTCAATACCCGTACTTCCGGCGCGTCCAACGACATCGAACAGGCTACCCGCATCGCCCGCGCCATGATCACCCGCTTCGGTATGAGCGATCAGTTCGGTATGGTCGCGCTCGAGCAGGTCACCAACCAGTATCTCGGCGGCGACACCGCTCTCGCCTGCTCCGCCGAGACCGCCGCGAAGATCGACGCCGAGGTCATCCGCATCGTCAACGACGCCCATGCCCGTGCCGTCGAAATTCTTCGCGCCAACCTCGACAAGCTCCACTCCCTGAGCGCCTACCTGCTCGAACAAGAGAGCATCACAGGCGAGGAGTTCATGAAGCTGCTGAATGACTGAGCCGCTGCCGACAAAATGCCCCCGTATCAGATGTCCCGTTCCGGGATGTGATACGGGGGCTTTGTCTGCCCCGGGACAAATACCGGGAAGCCGTTTGTTTCCGTACATCCCCATTTGATCTTGCATTTTCACCGTCTTTTTGTTATACTGTAGGCATCAGGTACGAATCTTCCCCAAAGAGAAGTTTCCCGGCCTCCTGACGATGTCTGCGCTGCGGATAGAGAGATTGAGACCATGGCCGGTCATCGCCGGCTGCGTGAGACGCTTTGAGGGGATTCGAACAAGCCGTATGCGGTAAAGAGCCTGATTCTGTCTGAAAGAAGGATTCTTTATGCAACAGTTGAAGATGTACCGCCCCGACCTGCCGGTGCCGGATTACACGCTGCCGGAGGGCTACACCATCCGCGCGATGAAGCCGGGCGAGGAAGTGCTGTGGAGCGTCGCGTGTCTGGACGCCTTCGTGCCGTCGGTCGACCCGATCTGGTATGCCAAACATATGAATCGCGGCGTCCAGACGGAGAATGTGCTGCTGCTGTTCCACGGCGACGAGTGCATCGGTACCGCCACCGCGCAGAATCTCCCCGATGGGCCCTACCTCCACTTCGTCGCCATCCGCAGCGCCTACCGGGGACGAGGACTCTCCCGGCCGCTGTGCCTGGCCGTGTTGAAACGGCATGCGGAGCTCGGGCATCATGGCTGCTACCTCACCACCGACGACTTCCGCCTCCCCGCCATCGCACTCTACCTCAAGCTGGGATTCGAGCCGGTGCTGTGGACCGACGACGCGGAGGAACGTTGGGAGAAGGTGTATCAGGCGCTCGACGATTCCACCAGACCGGCGTCGATTCTCTGCTCGGGTTGATTTGTAACCTGCGTCTGTATCAAAATCAAGAATAAAAGCGGGCTTCGCGTGAATGTTCTTCCCGACGAAGCCCGCTTTCCTGTATACGCCTTACAGCGCAATTTCTACCTCATGCCCGCAGGCGGCCGAGCGCACGATGCCGTCGATGATCGCCTGGTTGTAGATGATCTGGCTCGTCGGGATCGGCGCCTTCCCGCCGGTCAGCACCGCGTCCACAAACGCCCGCACCTTACTCTCGAACAGATTCCCCTTCTCCTGCTTCTCAATCGGGATCGGCGTGGCTGTCGGCTTGCCGAAGACGTCGTGGTACAGCGTGATGTCGCCCACCGTGCCGTCCCACGCACCGCCCCACAGCTCGTAGTGCGGCTGGCGTACCTTCAATCCCGCGTCCTTGCCTAAGAACAGGAAGTCGCCCGTCGTGTCCATGTGCATCGCCCACGACATGCGGAAGTCCAGCGTGATGCCGCCCTCCAAACGCACGAACGCCGCCGAGAAGTCGTCCACCGAGAAACGTTCGCTCTCACCGTAATACTTCGGGTTCTTGCCGAAGTAGTCGTACGCCACTGCCGATACCGTCAGAGGCTTCGGGTACCCGATCGAGTTGAGCGCAAAGTCCAGCGCATAGCAGCCGATGTCCCCCAGCGCTCCCACGCCCGCTTTGTCGCGGTCGATGAACGTTCTGCCCGGGATGCCGCGCCGACGTCCGCCGCCCGTCTGGACATAGTACACATCGCCCAGCGTACCAGCCGCGATCAGGTCGTGTACCAGCCGGAAGTTTGCGCCGTAACGCGGCTGGAACCCGATCGACACGATCTTCCCCGACTTTTTCTCCGCAGCCATAACCGCTTTCGCCTCGTCCAGCGTCAGCGTCATCGGCTTCTCCAGCAGAACGTGCTTCCCGGACTCCAGCGCAGCGATCGTGCACACCGCGTGCTGCGTGTTGTATGTGCACACCGATACCGCATCGATGTCCTTACGCGCGCACAGCTCCTCGCAGCTCTCGTACGCGTCTGCCTTGGCCAAGTTGAACTCATCCAGGAACGCCCGCGCCTTGCCCGGAATGATGTCCGCGCCTGCGACGATTTCCACATCCTTGAAATTCTTATAGGCGTTCGCATGCGCATGCGCGATGCCGCCCGTCCCGATGATGCCGATACGCAGTTTCTTCGCCATGTTCCTGATTCCTCCTGTTGTTCATTCCTATTGGTGTTGTTTGACAGTATATCACAATGCGCGAAGAATTTCAAGTTGCTCTTGCATCTTTCCGGGTCAAATGTTATAATAAGTCAGACCGTCCATGCGTTTTTATCATTCGGAAGCTTTGCGAAGGAGGAGCGCGTATGAAAGTCTATATCCACACCGATATCGAGGGCGTCAGCGGCGTGGTCGAGTGGGACCCGCGCAGCAGCCGCTACAGCGATATCGAGAAGTTCGAGAAACGCCGCGTCATCGGCCGCCTGCTGACCGAAGAGGTCAACGCAGCCGTCCGCGCAGCGTGTGATGAGGGCGCCGATACTGTTTACGTCAGCGACAACCACGGCGACTGCAAATCCATCGACATCGAGCAGCTTGACCCGCGCGCCGAGCTGCTGCACGGGATGGCCAACCTGCAGCCGGCGTGGGTGCCGTGCCTCGATGCAAGCTTCGACTGTGTTGTCGCCGTCGGGATGCATGCGATGGCCGGGAGCCATTACGCCAGCCTCCCGCACTCCTGCTGGCACGTCAACGGCGATACGCTGCGGCTGTCCGAAGCTACGATGTGCGCCGCCCTTGCCGGGACGTTCGGGGTCCCTTTCGTCTTCGCGTCCGGCGACCAGACCGTCACCGCCGAGATCCGGGAGAAGATCCCCGCGTGCGAGACCGCCGTCGTCAAGACCGCGCTGTCGCCCTACTTCGCGCGCTCCCTCCATCCGACCGTCGCGCGCCGGCTCATCTACGACGGCGTACGGCGCGGCATCTCCCGGCGGCGTGAGATACCGCCGTTCATCATCCCCGGCCCGCCCTACACCGTCGCCGCGTCCGACCGCGACCCGGAAGTGCTCATCTCGCCCCCGATGTCCGGCGAGGACTTCTTCCGCCTCGTCCACGATTACCTCAATACCTTTCCCTGGAACGCCTTCGGGTGTCAGGATATCTCAAATAAAGTCGTTGATTTAAGCCCGTATTCAAAAAAATAAGGGGGTTTTCTTTATGAGCCTGGGTGCCATCCGCGCGTTCCAGCTCGACCTTGCCCGGCAGATCGAGACGCTGCCGGCTGTCTTCCGCTTCTTCGACGTTGCCGCCGCCGCAGGCTTCAATATGTGCATCCTCTACCTCGAGGACCGTATCAAAACCGCCTCCTACCCTTACTCCGCCGACATCGACTCCTACTCCCCCGCCCAGATTGCCGAAATCGTCGCCTATGCCGGGAAGCTCGGATTGGAGCTGGTGCCCGTCGTTTCAAACCTCGGACATACCGAACGCTTCCTGCGCCATCCGCAGCTTGCCCATCTCGCCGAGCTGCGCGGCAATATCGCCGGACGCTTCTCCAAGGCCGGACACGCGTCCTATAACGCCGTATGCCCGTCTCTCCCCGAGACCGCCGCCTTCTTCGACCGCTATATTGCCGAGGTCGCAGCACTCTTCCCGTCGCCGTACTTCCATGTCGGGCTCGACGAGGTCTGGGATATGGGCCTGTGCGAGCTGTGCCGCCCGCGTGTCGAACGGGACGGCCTCGGCGGTATCTTCCGTGAGCATGTCCTCCATTCCCATGCGCTGCTGAAAAGTCTCGGCAAAACCATGCTCATGTGGGACGACCTGTTCGAGAGCTTCCCCGACGTCATCGAGCAGATTCCGCGCGATATCGTCATGTGTACCTGGTACTATGGCTACATCGACCGCTACCCCGACGGCCACTTCAATAACCGCCGCCGTGAGGACGTCTTTGCAAAATATGACCGCCTCGGCATCCGCTACCTTGCGTCGACCAACGTCCGCGTCACCAATGTCGAGAGCTTCACCGCCTATGCCGACCGTTATCGCCCGCTCGGCATGTTTGCCACGCTCTGGGAACAGGAACGGATGCCGCTGACCACCTTCCACATCCTCGTCGCACAGGCCGGGCTGCTCTGGCAGGGTGTCGAGCCTGACAATCCCCCGGCGCGGCTCGCGAAAGCGGTAAAACTCGTCTGCGGCGACGTCTCCGACGCGTTCGCAGAGGCATGCGCGCAGGCATTGATCTTCGAGGCGCCCGTGCCGTCTCTCGCGGATGCCGTACGGTCGCTTGAGATGCCCCACGCCGATACGCTGCAAAAAACTGCGTGGCGGACTTACCTGGCGAGACGATTGGGTGAGACATCCCCCAAGACTGCGGTGAATGACCATGCTGCGGGCAGCCTGTACGCCGACGCGCTGCGCTATACCCTCGCGCTGCCGTCTCTCAGCGCGCGTATCCATACCCTCGCCGTGCGGCTGTTTGATCTGCGTACCGGCGAGCGCGGTTGCGATACCGATGCGCTGCTGCGTGACCTCAACGACTGCGCCGCTCGGATACAGGCTCTCCGCGCGGATGTGCTGTCCCTGTGGGAGCGCTGCCGCGAAGGGCTTCCTCATCCCGCGCTCGATGCCCAGTACGACGCTCTTTCCCATACCGCCGACGCACTCATCGCCGCCGCACGGTCCGCACAGTTTGCCGAAGCCGGACGGCTCGACCTACGCTTCTTCCTTCCCGACCAGCACGGCGCAGCATTCACCCGCGTCGATGTCGCCTATACGGACGGTTCCCGCGAAACTCTCGCCGAGAGTTGCTTCAAGTCCTATAATCTCGACGTCCCCTACTTTACCCGCGCGTTCCTGCTGCCCTGCGGGAAAACACCGGCGTCCGTCACGCTCAGCGTCCGGGGCTACGGAGGCTGCGGCTTTTCCTACGTCGAAGCGCGTACCTCCGACGGTGTGCGCTGTCTGCCCTGTGCGATCTCTCAGGCTGACGGCCGCGTCGAGCACCCCGCGTGGCTGCTCATAGACGACACCCGCCCGTGCTACCTCGGTGAGCAGGATGTCCAGCGCGCAATCCTCTACCCCGGCGTCTCCGTTGAAGAAAGCTCCGTCACCGTCAGGCTGCAGGCCGAATAAGAAAGGAGCCCCGTTATGCTTCCTTATAAAGACCCGTCGCTCTCCCCCGAGGAACGCACCGCCGACCTCGTGCCGCGCATGACACTTGATGAAAAGCTCGCGCAGATGCGGCTTCTGTGCTCCCCCGGCGGATTCTTTCCGGGTTATGTCTTTTCCGAGGAAAAGCTCCTGCCGCTTTTAGACCGCTGCGGCGCCATGTACTGCAACGACTCCCCGCCCGCGAAGTTTATCAACGACCTGCAGGACTATATGCTCCGTAAGACGCGCCTCGGGATTCCCGTCGCCATCCACGGCGAATCCCTCCACGGTGTGCTCCACCGTGATGCCACCGTCTTCCCGCAGTGTCTGGGACTCGGCGCGTCGTGGGATCCGGCGCTCATTTCCGAGATCGCCGATACGTTGGGCTTTGAGGCTCGCGCGCTCGGCATCCGCCAGACCTATGCCCCGAACCTCGACCTGTCGCGTGACCCGCGCTGGGGACGCGTCGAGGAAAATTACGGCGAGGATCCCTACCTCACCTCCCGCATGGGTGTCGCGTACATCAAAGCGTTCCAGTCCCACGGCTGTGCATCGTCTCCGAAGCATTATGTCGCGCACGGCTCCCCCGAGAGCGGCGTCAATATCTCGCCCGTCCACGCCGGTGAACGCGAGCTGCGTGAGACGATGCTCATTCCCTTCGCCCGTGCGTTCACCGAGGGCGGCGCACTGTCGGTCATGCCCGCATACTCTGAGCTCGACGGCGTCCCCGTTCACGCGTCGCGCTTCCTGATGACCGACATCCTGCGCGGTGAGCTGGGCTTTAAAGGCCACGCCGTCTCCGACTGGGGCGCGATCAACATGCTCACAAGCGTCCATCACGTCGCCGGGGATGCCAAGACCGCCGGGATCATGGCGCTCACCGCCGGGATCGACGTCGAGGCTCCGTCGCTCTACGGGTTCGCCGACAACCTCCGCGATGCCGTCGTGTCCGGCGAGGTGCCGATGACACTCATCGATCAGGCTGTCGCGCGCGTGCTGTATGTCAAATTCCGCACGGGGCTGTTCGAAGACCCATTCGTCCCCGATCATGCCGCCGTTCGAAACACGCAGTCGCTGAAGCTGTCCCGCAGAGCCGCGACCGAATCCGCCGTGCTGCTGAAGAATACCGGTATCCTCCCTCTCGCGAAAAACCCCGGACGCGTTGCCGTCATCGGCCCGAACGCGTACTATACGCAGCTCGGCGACTATACATTGGAGGAATCGGCACGGCGCGGTGTTACCGTATGTCAGGCGATGACCGAACGGCTCGGCGCGGAGAACGTGCTGTGTTCGCGCGGCTCCCACATCGCCTACAACAACCCGCAGCTCCTCGACGACGCCGTCCGCAAAGCCCGGGCGTCCGACGTCGCGGTCGTCGTGCTCGGCGACAATTCCTCCTACTACCACGGATGGTGGGGCGACGATGAGTCCTCCCGCCGCCCGGTCGTCACCTGCGGCGAGGGCTTCGACGTCACCGATCTCGACCTCCCCGCAGCGCAGCAAAAGCTGCTCGAGGCCGTGTATCGGACCGGCACGCCCACCGTCCTGGTGCTGATGTCCGGACGCCCACACTCCGTCACCTGGGCCGACGCGCATCTCCCCGCCATCCTCGAAGTCTGGTATCCCGGTGAGCAGGGCGGACATGCCGTCTGTGACCTGCTGTTCGGTGACGTCAACCCGTCGGGCAAGCTGCCGATCTCCGTCCCGCGCTCCGTCGGACAGCTCCCGTGCTACTATAACCGCAAGGTGTCCTCCGCGAATATCTATCACCAACCCGGCTCTCCCGAGAACCCCGGACGCGATTACGTCTTCGAAACCACCACGCCGCTTTATCCCTTCGGTTACGGGCTGTCCTATACCACGTTCGTATATGAAAATCTCACCGTTACGCCCGAGACCGGACCGGACGGGAACATCACCGTAGCCGTCGACGTCCAAAACACAGGCGACCGGACAGGCGCGGAGGTCGTGCAGCTCTATCTCACCGACTGCGTGTGCCGGATCACACCGTTCGTCAAGCAGCTGCGCGGGTTCAAGAAGGTCACACTTGCGCCGGGTGAGACAAAACGCGTCACGTTCGCCCTCGGGTTTGAGGATTTCGCGTTCATCAATGAGCAGATGCGCCCGGAGGTCGAGCCGGGAACATTTACGGTGTCTGTAGGAGGTTTGCACGCGGAGTTTCGCGTCGTATAATGGATAAACTGGAAACCCTTCGTAAGTTCTTCGGGCATGACGCCTTCCGCGAAGGTCAGGAAACGCTCGTCGACGCGCTGCTGCAGGGCCGCGACGTCTTCGGCGTCATGCCCACCGGCGCCGGCAAATCGATCTGCTATCAGATCCCCGCGCTCATGCTCCCCGGCGTCACAATCGTCGTCTCTCCGCTGATCTCCCTGATGAAGGATCAGGTCGAGGCGCTCGTCGACGCCGGCATCCCCGCCGCGTTCCTCAACAGTTCTCTGAGTTCCGACGAGTACACGAACACCCTCTCCGACGCCCGCCGCGGTGCGTACAAGCTGCTGTACGTCGCCCCCGAGCGTCTGCTTACCGATTCCTTTTTACGCTTCTCACAGTCCGTACCGATCTCTCTCGTCGCCATCGACGAGGCGCACTGCGTCTCCCAGTGGGGGCAGGATTTCCGCCCCAGCTATCTCAAAATCGTCGAGTATATCGACCGCCTCCCCGTGCGCCCGGTCGTCGGCGCCTTCACCGCCACCGCTACCCATGAGGTGCGCGATGACATCATCCGGATGCTGCAGCTCCATGACCCGCTCACACTCGTCACCGGCTTCAACCGTCCGAATCTGCGCTTCGAGGTGCTGCGCCCGCGTAATAAGAATGCCGCGCTGCTCTCCCTCATCCGCGGCTTCGGCGACCGCTCCGGCATCGTCTACTGCGCCACCCGGAAAGCCGTCGAAAGCGTCTGCGAGCTGCTCACGTCTGCAGGGCTCCCCGTTACCCGCTATCACGCCGGGCTCTCTGACGATGAGCGCCGCAAAAATCAGGAGGACTTCGCCGCCGACCGCTGTCCCATCATCGCCGCTACCAATGCGTTCGGGATGGGCATCGACAAGTCCAATGTCGGCTATGTCATCCACTACAACCTTCCGAAAAATCTCGAAAGCTACTATCAGGAGGCAGGCCGTGCCGGCCGCGACGGCGAACCCGCTACCTGTACGCTTCTCTACAGCGCGCGCGACGTCTCCACCGCCCGCTGGCTCGTCGAGCACTCCGGCGATCACTCCGACATCGACCCGCAGACACGCGAGCTTCTCTATCAACGCGACATGCTCAGGCTCGACGCGATGTGCGGCTACGCCGTCACCACCGACTGCCTGCGCGCGATACTGCTGCGTTACTTCGGGGAACCCGCACCCGATATCTGCGGCAACTGCTCCAACTGTTCCCTCGAGTTCGAGACGCGCGACATCACCGTCGAGGCGCAGATGCTGCTGTCATGCGTCTACCGGCTGCGGAAAAAAGAGCGCACCGTAGGCATAGCGCTGCTGGCAGACATCCTGCGCGGGAAAGGCAGGCGCGTTGACAGCCCCGTCTACCGCGATCTGTCCACCTTCGGCCTGCTCTCCGAGATGCCCACCGCGAAAATCCGCGCAATCATCGAGCATCTGGTGCATCAGGGATACCTTGCTCAGATGCCCGGCAGCCTGCCCGTCCTCACGCTTACCCGGAAAGCCCGCGGCGTCCTCTTCCACGGCGAACCGGTATTCATGAAGGTTGCCAAGCCTCAGCCGCGCACGTCCTCCGCCACGCGTCCGGTTCAGACGTCGCTGCTGCACAAACCCTCCGGCGGCGAGGATGAGGTGTTCGTCCAGCTCAAGCTGCTGCGCACCCTCATCGCGGACCGTGAGAAGCTGCCGCCGTATATGATCTTCTCCGACGCCACCCTCCGCGATATGGCAAAAAAGCTCCCCCTGACCGATGCCGAGTTCCTTGCGGTCTCGGGGATCGGGCAGGCGAAGCTTCGTAAATACGGCGAACAGTTTATGACGCTGCTGCGGCTGGTCAAACGGTAGCCCTACGCAAACGCCCGCGACAGCTCCTCGACAATCAATTGCTGACCGCGCTCATTGGGATGAATGCCATCCACGCAGATCAGCGATGCGCAGTCCCGCCGCTTCAAAAACGCCGAGCGCACATCGATCAGTAAACAGTTCATCCGCCGCGCAATCTCCGATACAGCGTAGGAGTACATCTCCTGGTAACGGTAGATCGTCTGCGTGTCACCCAGGAATTTCAGGATGCGCTCGCGGCTTAAACCCGTTCTGGTGATCCAGCTCAGGTACCGCGACGCGTCGATCGGCGGCAGTGTCATCAGTATCGGCTGGATGCCGCGTTCCTTCAGCGTGTTGATGATGTCCGTGTAGAGCTGCCGGAAACGGCTGAGCTCCGTGTTCGGCGTGTGCGGTGCGTCCGGCTCCTCGCTGACCTTTTCCCAGTCGAAGTCGCAGTCGTTCCCGCCGTACTCCACGATCGCGCACGCGATGTCCTCTCCCTCGCGCGCAAGCGTTGTCTTCACAATTTCCGCGCCGCGGTCTGCCGTACAGCCGAACTTCGAGAGGTTGCGCACCTTTTCCGCACAGATCCTCCCCCAGTCCAGCGCTTTCGAAAAGCGGTATCGTCCAGCTGCCTCGTCCCAGATCACTCCCCGCAGGATCGAGTCTCCGAATACATAAAGCTGCTTTTCCATCGTCCTCACCTCCGACTTTTCGTACTCATATTTTAGCATATTTCCCCGCGTTTTGCAAGTCATATACCCGCGCATGTGTCTTGTATCAGAAAATTTTTACCCCGCCCTCCGGCATGATGATTAAAAACTTAATATACGCCGGCAAGTCTTCCCGCGTGTATATTTTGTGCCTTGTACGACGAGAATCCGCCGTGTATACCCCCGTTCTTCGCAGCGTACATTCTGTTTTCACATCTCATACACGTGCGCGGTGTTCATAAAATAGTTCTGGATTTTTTGCACATATGTGATATAATAAGATATGTCCATTTTTATTCTCCCCCTTTAGGAAAGGAGAGCGCCTTGCAAAAGCTGATTCGCGAGGTCGGATGGTTCTTCTCCTGTACCCTCGGCACCATCTTTAAGGTCCTTCTCACCATCTTCGTCATCGGTGCCGTCACAGCCGCCATCTGCATTACCGTCTTCGCTGTCTATATCGACCGCTATATCAAGCCCGCACTCGAGACCGTCAACGTCGCCGATATGACGCTCAACTATACTTCCGTCGTCTGTGCCGTCGATTCCGAAACCGGCGAGGAGATCGAGCTTGAACAGCTCTACGACGAGAATAACCGCATCTGGATTGACTACGACCGGATCCCGGCCGATATGTACCACGCCGTCGTCGCCGTCGAAGACAACCGCTTCTATACCCATCACGGCGTCGACTGGGTCCGTACCATCGGCGCCACCATCAATATGGTCATCCCGCTGCGCGCAGGCTTCGGCGGCGGCTCCACCATCACCCAGCAGCTCATCAAAAACCTCACCGGTGAGGACGACGTCACCGTCGAACGCAAGCTGCAGGAGATCCTCCGCGCCCTCGAGTTCGAGAAGTCCTATACCAAGGAGGACATCCTCGAGCTGTACCTCAACGTCGTCTACTTCGGGCGCGGCTGCTACGGCGTCGAAACCGCCGCCCAGACCTACTTCGGCAAGTCCGCCTCCGAATTGTCTCTCGCCGAGTGCGCCTCCATCGCCGCCATCACCAATTCCCCCACCTACTATGACCCCATCCGCCGCCCTGAGAATAACAAAAAGCGGCAGGAGATGATCCTCGACCTCATGTATGCCCAGGGCTACATCGAGACCGAGACCGAATACCTGGCCGCTAAAAACGAGGAGCTCCACGTCCAGAGCCTCTCTGCCGTCAACGCCGATACTCAGCCCAAGCAGAGCTACTACGTCGACCAGGTCATCAACGACGTACTCGCCGACCTCCAGAGCGAGCTCGGGTACTCCGCCAAAGCAGCCTCCAACCTGCTGTTCTCCGGCGGCTTGCGCATCTACGCCTGTATCGACCCCGATATCCAAGCCATCGTCGATGAGGTCTATCAGGATACCGTAAATCTCCCCCATACCATCGACGTCTCCCAGCCCCAGTCCGCCATGGTCGTCATGGACCCCTACAACGGCTATGTCGTCGCGATGGCCGGCGGTACCGGTACGAAAACCGTCGACCGCGCCTGGAACCGCGCCACCATGACCCGCCGCTCCCCCGGTTCCGTCATCAAACCCCTTACCGTCTTCGCACCCGCCCTCGAGTACGGCCTGATCACTCCCATATCTGTCTTCGACGACTCTCCTTTCAACGAGGAGACCATGTACCCTAAAAATCCCACCCCCGGCTATACCGGGCGCATGACCGTCAAGACAGCACTGCAGCTGTCCACCAATACCGTCGCGATGAAGGTGCTCGACCTCGTCACCCTCAGACGCGCCTTTGACTTCGGCACCGTCAACCTCTCCCTCGACCTCACCGAATCTTACACTGTTGGCGACCGCGTACTCTCCGACCTCAACTACGCGCCTCTGTCCATGGGCTCCACCACCAACGGCCTCACCGTCCTTGAGCTCACCGCCGCCTACGCCGCTTTCCCCAACCGCGGCATCTTCACCCAGCCCCGTACCTATACCCGCGTTCTCGACTCCCAGGGCAATGTCCTCCTGGAAAACAACGCCGACGCTCAGGTCGCCATGAAGGAAAAAACCGCCTTCTATATGAATAATCTCCTGCGCAACGTCGTCGAAGCCGGTACTGCTACCCTCGCACGCATTGACGGCATCGCTGTCGCCGGGAAAACCGGTACCACCAACGACGACTACGACCGCTGGTTCGTCGGCTATACCCCCGACTATGTCGCGGGCGTCTGGTACGGCTACGACACCGGCCGTGAACTCAAGATGCAGACTAATAACAACCCCGCCGTCGAAATCTGGAGCCGCGTCATGACCAAGGTCGAGCAGGGTCTTGCCTACCGGCCGTTCTTCCAGCTCAACAGCGTCGAGGTCAGCTACTGCCTCGACTCGGGGCTGCTGCCGTCACAGTACTGTACTCTCGACCCCAGAGGATCGCGCATCGCCACCGCCATCCTCCTCCCCGAGGACATCCCCACACGTACCTGCGACTGCCATGTGCCCGTGCAGATGTGCGCCGACTCCGGTCTGCGCGCCGGCAATTACTGCCCCGCCGACAGACTCATGACCATCAGCCTCCTGCAGGTCGACCGCACCGGCCGCGTCACAATGGCTGACGAACCCTACGTGCTGCATGACGCCGTTGCACCCGTGCCCGGCGCTCCGAATAACCCCTATGCCACCATCTGTAATATCCACATCGCACCCGTCGAGGATGCCCCCAGCATCACCGACCCCTTTGAGGACTGGCTCATCACCCCCACTCTCCCCGACGTCATCAAGCCCGACGACGGCAGCTCCCCCGATACCCAGCAGCCTGCCGCTACCACTCGCGCTTCGGCTGCGTCGAGGCACGCCCGGTGAGGCGCACGCTCCCGTTACCCCCGGCTTGATTCCCAAAAACGCCCGTTCCCCACTGCGGTACGGTTCCATTTTGCGCCCGTTATCCGGGCGTCAGAGGTGATTCTACCATGCACAGATTCTCCCGCGCGCTCGCCCTCGTCCTGGTTCTGATGCTCCTGGGCGGCTGTTCGGCTGTCGAACACATCCTCGAAGGCACCGCTGCCTCCCCGGGCAGTACAGCCGACTACGCATATCAGACCTCCCAGTCCTCCGATACCCGACGCGATGAGCTCGCCGCACGCTCCACCACCACCGCCCGTCCTTCCGTCATGGAAATCACCGAAGAGATGGCCAAAGCCTTCCAAAACGGTGAAGTCGACGTGGAAGACGCCGACCTTCCCCCCGTCATCCTCCGCCTCTGCGCTTTTGGAGACGTCATGGCTCACGGCGATACCCTGAATGCCGCCAGAATCTCGGGCGGCTATGACTTCAACTACATGGTCGCGGAACTGTCCGACTACACCAAAGACGCCGACCTCGTCATCGCCAACCTTGAAACCACCCTCGCCGGTGCCGACCGCGGCTATACCGGCTACCCCGACTTCAATACCCCCGAGCAGATCGCCGACGCCCTCGTCGAGCATCTCGGCCTCGGGCTGATGTCCACCGCCAACAACCACTCCCTCGACCGCGGCTTTTCCGGCCTGTGTACCACGCTCGACAACCTCGACGCACGCGGCATTGCCCACGTCGGTACCAACCGAACCGAAGAGGACAGTACAAAGCCCCTCGTCCTCACCGTCGGCGGCGTCAAGCTCGGGTTCATCAACTATACCTACGGCCTCAATAACCCCGACAATATCAAGTATAAGTGGTCGGTCAACACGATCGACAAGACGAAAATCCAGCAGATGGCCAAAGCCTGCACCGATGCCGGCGCGCAGTATGTCATCGCCCTCATGCACTGGGGCGAAGAATATTCCCGCACCCTGTCGAGTGGTCAAACCTCCCTCGCCAAGTGGATCTTCGCCAATACCGACGTCCGCCTCATCATCGGTACCCATCCGCATGTCGTCCAGCCCATCGAAGAGATTGAAGTCGAGTACAACGGCAAAAAGAAGATCGGCGTCGTCCTCTACTCCCTCGGCAACTTCACCGGCTCCCAGATCAAGAAGTATACCGACACCGGCATTCTCGCCGAGATTACGCTCACGCTTGACCCCAATGACCCCGACCTCAGCCGCGTCGACACCATCACCTGCACCTCACTGTTCATCGACCCCAACTACGGCCGGGAGAAGTCCTTCCGCGTGATTGCCATCGAACGCGGTACCGCCGCGTATACCGCCGGCACCGACCCGCTTATCTCGTCCGCGGATTACAATAAAATGCTCGCTTATTTAAACGATTACCGCAGTATGCTGGAAAAACTGCCCTACGTCACCGTCCGCTGACGCAATAACTTCCGGAGAGTGAACGACCATGAAAACTGTATACCGAGTCCTGTCCGCCCTCTTGGCGCTTTGTATCCTGTCCGTCTGCCTGAACCTGCACGCGGCGAACCAGAACGTCACCGTCGTACTCGACGGTGAAAAGCTCGTGTTCGACGGTGCGCAGCCCTACTACGACAGCACCGTCGCACGCGTTTACGTCCCCGTACGCGGCCTCACCGAAGCGATGGATGCCACCGTCGAATATGATGATGCGACCAAAACCGTCACCATCTCGCGCGCCGGAACCACTCTTAAGCTGCGCATCGGCGTCGTCACCGCCACCGTCAACGGCGTCGCCATCGCTCTGGACGCGCCGCCCTTCATCTCCGACGGCGCGACCTACATCCCGCTGCGCTTTGTCTCCGAAAACCTCCTGCTCGACGTTTCCTGGGACAGCGCCGCTTCCGTCGTCACTCTCACCTCCCGTGTCCAGCTCGAGCTGGGAATGTCTTCCGACGACGCAAAGGCCGCCTTCGGTGAACCGTCCCGCACCGCCGTCTCTGAGAAGGGCTATACCTGGTGGGTCTACGATGACCTCGACAACTATAAGATGATCGGCGTCTCCGAAGGCCTCGTCGTCGCCTACTACCTCCATGCCCAGACCTGGCAGCTCGGCGACGGACTGCGCTCCGGGATGACCGCCGCCGACTGTGACGCCCAGCTCAGCAAGCTCAAGTCCCAGGACTTCGGTACCTACACCGTCTACACGGGCGATACCACCTCCTATACGCTTTTCTATGACGAGAACGGCTCCGCCTACGCCGTCCTGCGTGAGCTGAACGAGTACAGCTCTAAGACCCGCATCTCCATCGCCGTCCTCGACGGCTACGCCAAACAGTTTTTGGACCTCGTCAACATCGAGCGCCGCCGGCTGGAGCTCGCCGTCATCGTCTGGGACGACTCCATCGCCGACATCTCCCAGACTCACAGCGCCGATATGGCCAAGAACAATACATACTCCCATACCGGTACCGACAACTCCACGCCATATGACCGGCTCAGCGCTGCGGGGTTCAAGGATTTCTACCATATCGAGATCATCGCCCGTGCGTTCCCGAATGCCCTCACCGCCTTCTCCGCGCACCTCGGCAACGCACAGTACCGCGCTGTCCTGCGCGCGGGCTATTCCTCGATGGGCGCCGGCGTCGCCTATAATCCCCAGTCCGACGGTATCCTCTATTATACTCAGGTGTTCCATACATCCAAATAAACATGCAAAGCGAGGAAATATCCATGAGCAACATACTGTTCCGCGGCATCATGCCCGCGCTCGTCAGCCCGCTCAACGAGGACGGTACCATCAAACGCGCCGCAGTCAAGCCTCTCGTCGACCATATGCTCAACGCCGGATGCTCGGGCTTCTATGTCTGCGGTGCGACCGGTGAAGGCACCGTCATGCAGGCTTCCGCACGTATGGAGATGATCGAGGCTGTTGTCGAAGCCTGCGCGGGACGCGGGAAGGTCATCGACCACATCGGTGCGGTCGACCTCATCACCGCCAAGAAGCTTGCCGTACACGCTCAGTCTGCCGGTGCCGACGCCATCTCCTCGGTCCCGCCGTTCTTCTACGGCTACAGCGAGGACGATATTTACAACTACTACGCCGCGCTCAACGATGCCTGCGATCTGCCGCTGTTGATGTACGCCTGCCCGCTGTCCGGTGTACCCGTCACGATGGGCCTCGTCCAGCGCCTCATGGCGCTGCCGCATATGATCGGCCTCAAGTGGACCAACCCCAACTACTACGAGATGCACAAGATTGCGCATCTCAACGGCGGTGACATCAATGTCATCAACGGCCCGGATGAGACGCTGCTGTGCGGTCTGACCATGGGCGCGCATGCCGGTATCGGCTCCACCTATAACCTCGCGCCGCGTAAGTTTGTCGAAATCTACGACGCGTTTATGGCGGGTGACCTCACGAAAGCACGCGCCGCGCAGTACAAAGTCGACACCCTCATCACCGCGATGCTCCGGCGCGGCGGCTTGGCATCGCTCAAGCAGATGCTCGAGTGGAACGGATTTGACGTCGGATACTGCACCTTCCCGCTGAAACGGCTGTCCGAGGATGAGAAGAAGTCGCTGAAGAAGGAACTGTGTGATATCGGGTACGACTGGAAAACATGGTAAAACCACGGGAAGCGGCGGGAGCGGTCTCCCGCCGTTTTCATACAGTTTACAAACCATTCACGGTTTACCCGCTTGTCAACGACGGGGAAGGGTGATATAATATCCTTTGCGAACGTCTTTGCCCCGATAATATGGACGTTTTTATGAGGTAGGAAGTATGCAGTTACCCAGTCTGTTATTTCTCGAAGCGCCGACCGCGCCGCTGCCGGAGAATCTGCCGGAGGACCTGAAGCTGACGCTTCTGCTGCCGGAGGACGTGCTTCCGGCGCTGCGGATGCCGTGCGGCGCGAAAGATATCGCCGCGCGTCAGACCCTGCTGCGCGCGCTGGAGAAATCCGATGCGCTGCGCGAGCGTCTCACCCGGCTCGCGGACGACATGCGGGCGGTCGCCGACTGCCACCGCAGCTACTCGCAGGTGCGCTGCGAGAATGAGCGGTACCTTGCCTATCTTGGACTCGTCAATGCCGCGCAGACCTTCTGCCGCGATGCCGCCGAACCGCTCCCCGACATCTCTGCCGGTACCCTCTACGACCGCTTCGCCGCCTTCTTCGTCAACCGCGTCGCGTCCCCCGACTTCGGCGAGATGGAACAGGCCATCGGCGCACTCTATCCGCACATCGACTCTATACGTTCCAATCGTGTGCGCATCCGGGGAAATAAACTCAGGGTCTCCGCCGAGTCTCCCGTCACCTTTGAGGAACGCCTCGTCCGCTGCGCCGCCGAACTCGGCTTCGACAGCTTCTCCAAACCTCGCGAAGTCTCCCGTCCTCTCGCCCCGCAGCTCATCGACGCCATCGCGTCCCTCTATCCCGAACAGTTTGCTGCCTTCAAAGGCTTCTTCGATACCCACCGCGCTTACTTCGACGAAAAGCTGCTGAATTACCGGCTGGAGCTCTCCTTCCTCCTCGCCCTCACCGCGCTTTCTGACCGCGTTCGCAAGGCCGGCATCCCGCTTACCTACCCCGAAATCTCCGCCGTGCCCCACATCGATATCCGCGAGTGTTACGACATCACGCTGCTTGCAAAAGGCGAGCCGCGTATCGTCCCCAATGACGTGCTGTTCGACCGCGACGCGCCGCTTTTTTACCTCACCGGCGCCAACGGCGGCGGCAAGACCACCTATCTGCGTACCGTCGGCGTCGCGGTGCTGCTGTTCCTCGTCGGCGCGGCCGTACCGTGCAGGAAGGCTGTCCTCTACCCGCTCTCCGGCGTCTATACCCATTTCCCGCGCGATGAACGCTTCGACGGTGACGGGCGCTTCGCTGATGAGAAGAAGCGCATCGCCGAGATCCTCGACGTCTGCGGCAACGATTCGCTCATCCTGCTCAACGAAACCTTCGCCACCACCAGCGAGGAGACCGCCGTCACCCAGACCGAGGCGCTCGCGGAACAGCTCTACGGCTCCGGCTGCTTCGGGCTGTATATCACCCACCAGCACTCCCTCGGTCAGTCGAAAATTCCCTTCCTCAACGTCATCGTCGACTCTGACGACGAAAACCGCCGCACTTACAAAATAGCCCGGCGGCGCGGCGGTTCCAGTTCCTACGCGCAGGATATCCTCAAAAAGTACAGTCTCACCCGCGAGGCGCTCGAACAGCGCTTCCCCGTTATGGAAGGAGGCGACGCGAAATGAGCGTACTCGATCGATTCTCCCTTCTGAGCAAATATCCCGAAGAACGCGACTTCGATGTCATCGAGGACCTCAAGCAGGCCATCTATGACCTGTCGCTCGACCAGGCTGTCGGAGAGCTGTGCCCGTCGAAGAAGCAGGCCGACTACTTCCTCGAAATCCTCGAAAACCCGCTGCGCGATGTCCGCAACGTCCGCTTCCGTCAGGACATCCTCCGTGATATCTTACAGAATCCCCAGCTGCTCTCCGACCTCAAGGGCTTGTTCCGCCACTACGACACCATCGGTGCCGACTGGAAGGAAATGCGTGCCAATGTCTACTCCTTCGGCATCGGCGTCTCTCAGCGCGCACTTCTCGAGTTCACCTTCTCACAGCTCCAGGTCACCGCGAAGTTCGCCAAGATGATCATCGGCTACTACTTCTCCCTCAGCGAAATCTTGCAGGCCTATGACCTCAGCAGCGAGGGTCTGCAGTCCATCAAGACCTACTGCGCCGACATGATCGCGAACGCATCCTTAGGGGAGATTGTCGACATCGCGTCGCACTTTCTCCACTATACGCCCGATCACTATGAGTTCAGCGTCCGGGTCAGCGTGGACGACGGCTTCCGCGCGCGTGTATGCGACCTGTGCGACGCGCTCGACCTCACCGTGAAGCCCAAAGGGAATTTCCTCAAGCGCTACTTCGACTCCCGTAAAGCCGCCGCCGATGCGCCCGCTGAAACCAAAGTACGCGATGAGCTGCCCGAGGACGCCGACTTCCTTCTCAACGAGGCTGTCTACCGGATGTACACCGTCCTCACCGAGCTGACCAACCACGTCTATGAGCTGTTCTTCGGACTCTCCCGCGAGCTGCAGTTCTACGACGCCGCCGTGCTCTACTGCGCTAAAATCCAGCAGCATCAGATGACCGCCTGTATGCCCACCGTCGTCGACGCGTCCCACGACGTCTTCCATGCGAAAGGCCTGTACGATTTCCTGCTGCTGTCCGAGGGTCTGATGGGTGATCAGATCGTCTGCAACGATGTCGATATGCGCGCCGACTGCGATGGTATCCTCATTCGCGGCAACAACAGCTCCGGCAAGACCGTCTATCTGCGCTCCCTGGGCATCTCGCAGATCTTCGCGCAGGCCGGTCTGCCCGTGTGCGCTAAAATCGCCCGCATCAGCATCCGCGACGGCGTCTTCACCCACTTCTCCTCCGCCGAGCGTGACTTCAAGTTCGGCGATACTGCCGGACGCTTCGAGGGCGAGGTCCAGTGCATCTCCCGCATCATGGATCGTCTGCGTCCCCACGCGCTCGTGCTGCTCAACGAAACCTTTCAGACCACCGCCTATGCCGAGGGCACCGTCGCCATCTTCGACATTCTGTCGATCCTCCCCAGAACCCGCGCGAAGTTCGTCTTTGTCACCCACCTCACTCATCTTTACGATCTGTGCGATCCCGAGCGCGTGCAGCTCATGCAGTCGGCGAGCGAGGGACCCGAACGCTATCACATCCGGCCGCTGCAGATATAACTGTCCGCCTGCCGCGGGGTTCCTTTCAGACAGTACGGCGGACGTATAAACCGGTGAGCGGGCTTGCTGTGCGTTGTATGAAATCGTGAATATTTTCTTGCCACCGGATAATTTTTCGGCGCTTACGGCATTCCCTTTACACCGTTTTTTCACATCTTCCCCCGTCTTTTGTGTTATAATTATGTTAATCTCAACATAGACGGGAGGTTTGCTTTCACCTTGAAATGTCCGTTTTGTAGCTCTCCCGACAGCCGCGTCATCGATTCCAGACCGGCCGACGAAGATCAGAGCATCCGGCGCCGCCGTGAGTGTACTGTCTGCCGTCAGCGCTTCACCACCTTTGAGGTTGTCGAGCGCCTGCCCCTCGTCGTCATCAAGAAGGACGGTTCGCGTCAGGCCTACGACCGCAATAAGCTTCTGAACGGTCTGCTCAAAGCCTGCGAAAAACGTCCCGTCCCGTTGCGCAGCTTGGAAAATATCGCCGACGAGATCGAGCTGCAGCTTGAAAACCGTCTCGAGCGTGAAATCCCCTCCCGCGTCATCGGCGAGCTGGCACGGCTGTTCAACGCCGGCATCGGCGCTGACCTGGCGGTCATACCCATGCGCGGCTGGGAACGGGGGATGGTCTTTAACGATACCCGCCTGCCGTGGGTGCCCACCTCTCCCGGCATGCCAACCACCGCCACTGCGATGGTCTACCCAGGCACCTGCCTGCTGGAAGGTACCAGCATCAGCGAGGGACGCGGCACAACCCTGCCATTTGAGCTGGTTGGCGCACCCTGGCTGGACGGTTACGCCCTGGCGGCGGAACTGAACGCCCTGAACCTGCCCGGTGTGCGCTTCCGCCCGGCGGCGTTTACGCCCATCAGCAGCAAGTTTGCCGGCACAACCTGCGGGGGTGTGCAGGTGCATGTGCTCGATCCCGGCAGCTTCCAGCCGCTGCTGGCCGGTATCAGCCTGCTCTCTGCCTGCCTGTGCCAGCAGCCGGAGCATGTCACCTTCCTGCCGGACAGCTGGGAGGGCACGCACCCACACTTTGACCTGCTGGCCGGCTCAAGCGACCTGCGCCGTGACCTGCTCGCCGGCACCGCACCGGAGGAGATCGCCACCGGCTGGCACCCGTATGAAACAGCTTTCCGCAGCCTACGGGAGCCTTATTTACTGTATTAAGGAGAAATGATCATGCTCAAAGCCATTGAACAGCGCCGCAGTGTGCGCAAATACCTCGACCAGCCCGTGGAAGAGGAGAAACTGCTGGCTGTGCTCGAAGCTGCCCGTCTGGCACCGTCGGGCTCCAACACGCAGCCGTGGCATTTCATTGTTGTGTGCGAGGACGCCATGCGCCAGGAGCTGACACACGTCTGCCATGACCAGAAGTGGATGCTGAGCGCGCCGGTGCATGTGGTCTGCATTGCCGACACCCGCCCGCGCATCCCCGAGCCGGCTGACCTGGTAGTGGACGAGACCAGTTCGCAGTTCGGGCTGAAGCAGGCCATCCGTGACACCGCCATTGCCATCGAGCATCTGGTGCTGGCGGCTGAGGAACAAGACCTGGGCACCTGCTGGATTGCCTGGTTCACGCAGGATCAGATCCGCCCCGTATTGGGCATCCCGGGGGATAAATTTGTGGTGGCAGTCATCACGCTCGGCTACCCGGCCGAGTCACCACCCGCCCGCCGGCGCAAGCCGTTGGACGAGATCGTACGGTATGAACGGTGGTGAAGCCCTGGTAACTGGTAACCCATTATCATATCCGTACGGAATGCAACGGGCTGGCAGAATAATCGTATACTAATTAATATGACATACTGGAGTGTTTGAGCCATGTCCCGCCTGCCGGCACGTGTATCGCTTGTCCTGGCGCTCACCTTCCTCAACGCCTTCATCTGGTTCGGGCTGGCGCTGATGATAGCCGCTGGCATCCACCCCGGCATGCAGTTGGACGTGAGCCTGCGGGCACTGATGGCGGGTCTGTTCCTTGCGGCTGGCGCTGCCAGCCTGGTGCTGTATGTACTCCTGCGCCGGCGCCGTCCGCTGGGCTACTGGGGTGCATTGTGCTTCTTTACCGCAAGCGTGCTGGTAAACCTGTTCGACGATATGGGCGCAGTGGACATTGCCTTCATGGTGTTCAGCGCACTCATCCTGGTGCTGCTGATCATCGAGCGCCGCTGGTTCCTGCGTAAAGCATCCGCAAAGAGGAGATAATCCAATGAAAGCGAACAAACTGACCAAAGGGCTGGCAATTACCGGCACGGTCTTCGTTTTTCTACCCATCGTCCTGCCGATATTCTTCGGGCTGACGCGTATTGTGCGGGGCGCACGGTTCATTCTGGACTGGTTGATGCCGGCAGAACTGCTGCCGCTGGTGCTGATCGGTGCCGGATTGCTCACCTGGGCGGCGCTGCGGGCGAAGATGTTCCGGCGCTGGATCATCTTAAGCATCGTCATCGGTTTACTACTGCTGGGGATCGGTCTTACCTATGCCACGGTCACGGGTATGGCCGATGGCAGTGTAAACCCCACGACCGGGATGAAAGTATTTGCCTACGGCTGTGTGATGCTGTTTGACGTTGGCGTGCTGTTGACCGGCATTGGCGGGGTGCTGCTGCTGAGGAGGCTGTACCGGCACACACTCCCGGTGGAAAGCCAGGAAGGGTTTTAGGTGGCTGGAGTACCGGTATACGACATGCCAGTAGAGAATGTATTTGTGGGAGGGTGAGACAATGAAAACGAACAAACTGACCAAAGGTCTGGCAATTGC
>ENA-UOUL01000691-UOUL01000691.1-bioreactor-metagenome-genome-assembly--contig:-NODE-691-length-56075-cov-5.770688_pt1 | contig 56075 bp, 65 predicted proteins | sample MGYA00249838_ERZ747220 | MGnify/ENA primary metagenome ERZ747220 (study PRJEB28778, sample SAMN05720191) | bioreactor metagenome | isolation source: Anaerobic biogas reactor | place: USA:Washington... | reverse complement strand
CAATATCGACAATTTGGAAAAAATGATTGGCAGGTTTCTGCCTTAGGTTTTGGGTGTATGCGTCTGCCTATTTTGGATGATGACAGCAGCAAAATAGATCATGAACTGGCACAGGCCATGATTTACAAAGCCATTGATGCCGGGGTTAACTACCTGGACACAGCCTACAGTTACCATCGCGGGCAGTCTGAGGTGTTTTTAGGAAAGATTTTGAAAGATGGCTATCGCGAAAAAGTCAAGTTGGCCACCAAGATGCCCTCCTGGCTGGTGAAGACCGCTGATGATTTGGATCGTTTATTTGATGAACAACTTACCCGCCTGCAAACGGATCACATAGACGTGTACCTTTTACACGCCCTCAATGCCTCCCACTGGCAAAATTACCTGGACCTGAAGGTGTTTGATTGGGTTGAGAAGAAAATGTCTGAAGGCTTAATTAACAACCTGGGCTTTTCATTCCACGATAAGTACGAAGTCTTTGACAAAATTTTAAACGGCTACGATAACTGGGACTTTTGCCAGATTCAATATAACTACATGGATACGAACTACCAGGCCGGCATGCAGGGGCTGTACCAGGCAGCTGAAAAAGGCCTAGCAGTAGTCGTCATGGAACCCTTGCGCGGAGGCAGCCTGGCCAAGAACCCAGCACCCAAAGCTGTTGCGGAAGCATTTGCCAAATCTGGTAAAGAATGGTCACCGGCTGAGTGGGCACTGCAGTGGGTCTGGAACCAACCGCAAGCCTCACTCTTGCTCAGCGGTATGAGCACCATGCAGCAGGTGGAAGAAAACCTGGTCAGTGCAGCCCGATCGGGCATCGACACGCTCACAGCAGAAGACCTGCAGGTGGTAGAAGACGTCCGCCAGGCTTATCTTTCCCTGACCCCTATCCCCTGCACCAAGTGCGAATACTGTTTGCCATGCCCTAATGATGTTGCTATCCCAACCATCTTTGCGATTTATAACGAAGCCATCATGTACGACAACCCAAGATCAGCCCGTTGGGCTTACAACAATGAAGTCAAAGCAGAAAACCGCGCAGATAATTGCATCGAATGCGGCCTATGTGAAGACGCTTGCCCACAGCAGATCGAGATCATTGATTGGCTCAAGAAAGCCGATGTGTTTCTAACCGCTCAGAATAACTAAACATCGATTTAGATCACACCCAGGGACACTTATTGTGACTGAAACAATGCAAAAAACCAAGCAGCACCGCGGCAGCCGTTGGGTCGTGCTGATCATATTTTTGGTACTCCTTGGCGTATGGTTAGCCCTGACGCCGCCCGGCTTGTTAGGCAAGCTGGACGCCATCGGTTATGCTGTCTGCCACCGTATTGACGGCCGGTCTTATCACATCGGCGAGCGACAGGTACCATTGTGTGTGCGCTGCACGGGTATGTACCTCGGTGCAATGCTTTCCATTATTTTTCAACTTGCGCAGGGGCGTAAAGGCAAATACCCGCCCCTGAAAACCATCCTTGTCATGGGGCTGTTAGCGCTTGCTTTCGCCCTGGATGGGGTGAATTCTTACCTGCGCTTGTTCCCGATCATGCCCGGGGTGTATGAGTCACAGAATTGGCTGCGCCTGGTCACCGGCATGGGCATGGGGCTCGCAATCGGTGCGGCCATCGTGCCGGCTTTTCATCAAACCATGTGGCAAAGTTGGGAAGATCGCTCTGGTCTCGGCAGCTGGAAGCAGCTGGCTCTCCTGCTGCTGTTAGCAGCGGGGCTTTCGCTGCTGGTCTTGACTGAATCAATTTACGTGATGGTTCCGGCTGCCATCATCAGCGCCTTGGGGGTATACCTGCTGCTGGCGATGATCTATGCCATGGTTTGGGCGATGCTTTCAAAGAAGGATAATACTTACAAGCATTACAAAGAGCTCTGGCGACCACTACTGGGTGGTGCGCTGATTGCCCTGCTGCAGATTGCCGCCTTTGACCTAGGCCGCTACCTGCTGACCGGCACCTGGTCTGGTTTTAACCTATGATTATCTACTGTTTCATACCCTCGGTTTTGTTATAATTAGCCTGTCAATTGAATTATTAAGAAGGAAGGTTTTTATGGAAACAGTTGTTGGCGGCATCTTAGCTGCTTTTGGCCTCTCAGCCTCTGCAGGCTTAAATGCCTATATTCCCTTGTTGATCGTTTCCCTGGTGGCAAAGTTCACCAACTTGGTTACCCTGGCACAGCCCTGGGATGCACTGACCAGCTGGTGGACGATCGGGGTTCTAATCGTGCTGTCCCTGGTGGAATTCTTTGCCGATAAGATCCCGGCTGTTGATCATGTAAACGATGCGATCCAAACATTTATTCGCCCTACCGCCGGCGCAATTCTTTTTGCCGCCAGCGCACAAGCCATCACGGAGATTCACCCAGTCATATCTATCATTGCTGGTTTGCTGGTTGCGGGCAGTGTCCATGTCGTCAAGTCAGCCGCTGTCCGGCCGCTGGTCACCGACACAACCGCGGGTGTGGGGGATGCCCCGGTCAGCTTCATGGAAGATATTTTGGCGACCATGGTATCCCTTTTAGCCGTTGTATTACCAGTATTAATGGCAATTGTCCTGATCCTGATTGCTATTTGGATTATCTGGTGGGTCAATCAACGCAAGAAAAGACGCCACGCAGTATAATTTGAATTCATCATTTCATTTACTAAGGAGCACATTATGTCATATGATCAGTATTCACAAGGTCCAACGCCAGTGCAGCCATTGACAACCAGTCCTTGGGCTATTGTCAGCCTCATCTCAGGAATCGCTAGTTTCTTTTTCCTGCCTCTGATTGGTGCGGTCTTAGCGCTTATCGGCGGGTATTCAGCCAAAAATGAAATTCGCAGAAGCGCAGGCAGAATCGGCGGAAATGGCTTAGCCACCTGGGGCATAGTGCTTGGCTGGCTAAATATTGCCCTGGGTCTGCTCACGCTCTGCCTGGTCATTTTGATGGTTACCGGGGTGATTGGGCTGGGCGGCTTGGCTGCTTGCGGTCCATTCAGCGATTGGATAAACCAGTTGAATTATTAATCTAAACCTGGCATAAAATTCAAGTTATTAGGATATCATTAAGCAATAATCAAGGAGACACACATGGCAATACCAAACCAACCAATTTATGACCCCACACTGGAGCCCGAAGTTTTAGATGCGCTGCCACCCAAGAAGAAAACCAACAAAACGGTCCTGATCATCATTATCGTGGTGGCCGTGCTGTTACTGTGCTGTTGTTTAGCGCTGATTGGCGGCGCCATCTGGATGTTTACCGAAGGCGGTTACCAGTTAGAGGTACTCCTGCCCATCTTGCGGGCTGTTTAACAAACCTTAGTTTAATTACTAAACCACCCTATCTTAACCAGCTATCTCCAAAGGGGAGAGCGTCTTGCCTTTGTGGATAGCTATTAATTCGCCCAATGCCCACCAACATGTTTGGCGGGTTTCTTCATCTAAACCCAATGCTTCAAATTCAGCCTGGTCCAAAACTAGGTAACCGCCATCAGGAAATGCCAGCAAGTCCAAAGCCAGGTCATCATAACAAATTTCCTTTAGCTCTATCCTGGTCGGCCTGGTGATATTGCAGTACCAGGCTTTAAGGTGATCATCCTCCCGGTCATGGATCTCGTAAATGTTATACCAGCGATTGTCAAAATAAGCTTCTACGAAGCGGTCATTTTCTCTTAAGGTAATGCCATGAAAGGGCAGGTCCGAGCGGTTGAAAAAGGCTTCAATAACCAGCTTATGCGCGTTTCTTGATAAAACCCTGGCAGGATACTGCCAAACTTTGTCTCCTAGGTGATTGCATTTGACGATCGTCAGTGTTTGCTCAGTTGTATTTTCAGGCATCTTTTTTCCGCTTTCTCAGTTTGATGGATTAGTCAGGCAGGCACATGATGGATTCGGGAGGGAAATGAACCCTGACCTGCGCTTCGGGTAAAATTTTCTCTTCAGCATAGACAAATAGCTCGCCGCTGCCCAGGCAGTCTAAGCGCAGGCGGTATTGTTCACCTTGGAAGACGCAGTCAGAAACGACTCCTTGTATGCAGTTGAGGGTGTTTTCATTGTCATAGCAGAAACGGCCATCCTCGGGGCGCAGTAAGAGCGTGCAGCCTGATCCGACCGAGAGTTGCGCGCTTGAATTGGCGCTGACCAGTGTGCCAAGGCTGGTTTGAAAGGTGGGTGGTTCCAAGGCGCTCACCTTTCCAGGCAGGAGGTTACCCAAACCAAAGAAGGCGGCCACCCAGGCAGAATTAGGCTGGCTGAAAATGGCTTCAGGGCTGCCATCCTGCACGATCTTGCCATCATGTAATATCAGCAGGCGGTCAGCAATGGCAAAGGCTTCTTCCTGGTCGTGGGTGACGTAAATGGCAGGCATCTCGCTCTCGTGTAACACCCGCCGTAATTCCTGGCCAAGTTGTTCGCGCAGGCTGCGGTCTAAAGCCCCTAAAGGCTCATCCAGCATCAACAGCAGCGGCCCGGGCGCCATGGCACGGGCTAAAGCCACCCGCTGTTGCTCGCCGCCAGAAAGGTCCGTCACTTGGCGCTTGGCAAAACCCTGCATGTTGATCGTTTCAAGTGCCTCTTTTGTGCGTGTCTCAACTTCTTGGGCTGGCAGGTCTTGCATGCGCAAGCCAAAAGCCACGTTTTGTTCTACCGTGCGGTGGGGAAAGAGCGCGTAGTCCTGGAACATTAAGCCAAATTGGCGCTGGTAGGGCGGGATGTCGCGTAAATCCTGGCCATCCCAAATGACCGAGCCGTCTTCAGGTGTTTCGAGACCGGCGATGATGCGCAGCAAGGTGCTCTTGCCGCTGCCTGACGAGCCTAACAGGCAAATTGTCTCCCCGCGCTCAAGCCTGAAGCTGATACCCTGCAGCAGCGGTTTGCCTTCATAAGTCTTGTAAATGTCTTTTACTTCAAGCATTAAAACACCTCTTCGCCGGGCAGGCGCAGCTTTTCAATCAGCCAGATGCCCAGGCTGCATACAATTAATAATAAGGTAGACATGGCCAGCGCCTGGCCGTAATTTAACGCACCAGGCTGCGAGATATAGCGATATATCGCCACAGGGATGGTCGGGTTGTCAGGCGTGCTGATAAAGCTGGAAGCGCCAAATTCGCCCAAAGAGATGGTGAAAGCGAACACCGCGCTGACGAGCAGCGAACGGCGCAGGATGGGTAAATCTACCTCTCTTAAAACCTGCAGCGGGGAAGCGCCTAACATGTGGGCTGCCTGCCTTAACGATTGCGGAATGTTGCGGATGGCAGGCGCAAGCGTGCGCACCACGAAGGGCAGTGCAATCAGTGAGTGCGCAATAGGTATCAAGATGGGAAAAGCAGGGTTAGTCCAAGTCGGGGTGTTGAATACCACGATAAACCCCAAACCCAGGGTGGCGGCCGAAGCGCCTAACGGCAGCATGAACAGCGGGTCGATCCAGCGGTTCATCTTAGATACCTGGTTGAGCGCATAAGCAACCAGCGTCCCCAGTACGAGGGTGATCAGCACGGTCAGGCTGGAATAAAACAGGGAATTGCGGATGGCTGTGATGGGCGGCACGTAAAAAAGCGAACCCTGGCGATTTTCAAATAACTCCCGGTAGTAATCCAGGGTCAGGCCGGCCTCTACCTGCCCGCGCTCTCCACGTGCAGCTTCCAGCTTGAATACAGAGCGCAAGCCTAGACCTAGCAAAGGTGCCAGCACAAGCGTGAAGAGCACCAGCAGCAGGATGCTGATAAAAGCTTTTTCCTGCCATGTCTTCGGCTTGCGCAGGTTTGCCGACTCACTGCGGGGCGAGAGTGCACTGCTTTTGTGTGTGCTGAGCCGGTTATGCGCAATCGATATTCCCAGCGTGCAAATTAACTGGATTAAGGAAAGCAGTCCGGCCATCGGCAGGTTAAATAGATGAAAGGCTTGAGTATAAATCGATACCTCTAAGGTTGCAAATTTGGGTCCGCCAAGCATCAAGATCACCCCAAAGCTGGTGAAGTCAAATAGGAAAACCAGCAGGGCTGCCGCCGCGATGGCCGGGCTGAGCAGGGGCAGGGTGACCTCCCGAAAGGCACGCGCTGGTTTCGCGCCCAGCATGGCGGCTGCCTGCAAAAAGCGTTCATTCAACCCGCTCCAGGCTGCGCCGACAATGCGGATGATGATGGTGGTGTTGTAAAACACATGTGCGATGATGATGGCAGGGAAGCTGTTTAAAAAGCGGATTGGCCCTTCATCCAAATTGAGCAACGCCATCAATCCTAAATTTATCCAACCCCGCGGTCCGAGCAGGGCATTAAAACCCGCTGCGACCACCACTGTCGGCAAAATAAACGGCAGGCTGACCAACAGCCTTAAGATTTTTTTGCCTGGAAAGTTGTAATGAGAAAAGACATAAGCGCTGGGTAAGCCCAAGGCAAGCGTAAACAGGGTCGAGAGCGCTGCCTGGTAAACAGTAAAGCCCAAAGGCTGCAGCACTTTTTGAAGGGTAATGCCATCCCATCCGCTGCGAAACTGGGCAGAAAAAATCAGCCTAAAGATGGCAAGCAGCGGCTGGTAAAAGAAGAACAATAAAAACGCAGCGGGCAAGAGCCACAGCAATAAAGCCCGCTTATCCGGGGTGTTAGGTCTGAGGAACCTGCCCTTGGCGCTTTGCATACCTTATTTTACTTGAGGACTAACTCAGTCCAGGCTTCAATCCAGCTTTCGCGGTTCTGGGCAATCAGGGCTGGGTCAAGGCTGGCAGGCTGCTGGGGGATTTGCGTAGCCTGCACAAATTCAGCTGGCAGTGCTGCCTGCGGATGTACAGGGTAGACGAACATCTGCAGGGGTACGTCCTCCTGGAACTCGACGCTCAGCAGGAAGTCGATAAATTTCTCTGCCAAAGCGAGTTTCTCCGTTCCTTTAAGTATGCCGGCAAATTCCACCTGCCGCCAGCAGGCATCTGGGCTGACAATCGAAGCGGTGGGTGCCTCGTCCAAAGGTTCCTCGGCGTAAATCAGCTCTGCTGCCGGGCTTGAGGCGTAAGAAACCACCATGGGCTGCGGACCGCGGCCAGAAGAAGCGCTGAAGTTGGTGTAGTAGGCGGTTTCCCAGTCTGAAGTCACCACTACCTGGTTGTCTACCAAGGCCTGCCAGTAATCTAGGTAGCCCTCTTCGCCAAAATGGGCGATTGTGGCTAACATAAAGGACAAACCTGGTGAAGATGTGGCCGGGTTTTCAACCGCCAACAGGCCGGCATACTCGGGCTTGGTCAAGTCTTCTAATGAACCTGGCACAGCCAGGCCTTTGTTTTCAAACCAGGCTTTATCGTAATTTATGCAAACATCACCGTAATTAATCGGTATGGCCCGTTTTTGTGGGTCAAGCTGGAATTGCATAGGGATATCTGCTAAAGCGGGTGTGTTGTAACTTTCAAAGATGTCGTTTTCCAAGGCGCGCGAGAGGAAACTGTTATCAAGCCCGTAAAATACATCTGCAGGTGGGGTGCCTTTGAGCTGCGTCAGGATGATGCGGTTAAGGGCTGCACCAGTATCCCCGCCTTTGATGAAATTTACTCTCACATTGTTTGCCGCCTCAAACTTAGCGATTAAGTCACTACTAACGGCAAAAGAATCATGCGTCATTACCGTCAGGGTCGGGGGTGATTCTGTCCCGTCCCCACCTGGTAAAGGCTGGCAGGCCGTAATCATTACCCCCAGCATTAAAATCGAAAAGAAAACTTTCTTAATCATCATTAACCTCCATTTCAAGGTTTTTATTCATGCGGGTATGGATAAGCATCAACGTGCCAGATTCAAGCGCAACCTGTATGGTTGAACTATTCGCCACATTGCTGATGCCGCGTGTCTGGTTAGGGTAGAGGGTTTCGATATCAAGTGGATATGCCAACCCCTTAGTTTTGATACCCTGCACTGGGCTGCAAAGCGGCAGTAGTGAAATGGTGTCGCCTGGATCAACCGCCAACTGGACTGCCTCACGCACGATTAAAACTTGTTCCAACCCGTCATCCAGGCTGATTTCAAGCGCATCAAAGTCTGCCTGGCTGAGCAGCGCCAGGTTGCCCAGAGTGTGATCCAGCCGGCCCCCTAAGGCAGCCAGCACCAGTACGCGCTTAAAACCCTGCGCAATAACCTGGTAAAGCGCCAGCTCCAGGTCAGTCTGGTCTTTGGCAGGGGGGTATTTGAGCACCTCCACGCCAGCAGCCTGCAACTTTGAGACGCTTTCGGGGTCTACTGAGTCCAGGTCGCCTATCAATAAGTGGGGGGTAAGGCCTAAAGCGGCCAGGTGCCGGTAACCCCCATCCACAGCTACCAGGTAATCTTGTTCGCATAGCTGTATGCGTGCCAGGTCTTTGGCTTCGCCGTTGACGAAAAGCACAGCACGGTTATAAGTTGACATAAAAAAGCCCTCCTGCCTTAGGAGGGGTATTGTGTTTGCTTAATCCCTCCGCCGGCATTATCCGGATCAGGTTATGCGGGTCGAAAGCTTAGGCTTCCCTCTCAGCCTGGCACCACCAGGCTCCCCGTAAATCTCTAATCTAATATTATCATTAATCAAAGCTGATTTCAAATCAAGCGTATAAAAGCTGGTTAGGGGGGCTGATGCTATAGCGAAGCGCGGTCACGTTTCCAATTAAAAAATACCAAAATTCGTCCCTTGCATCTTTAAATCATTTCTAGTAAAATCAACTTTTGCGGGCAAAGTGAATTTTGCCCCTTAAAATCTATTGACTCATAGTCCCTATTTGGTTATAATAATAGCTTGCGCTTTGCGCCCCGTTATGGGGCTTTAACGACTTAATAAATTTGACTGTAGCAAAGTTTAGGAGATGTGAATGGCTGATTTAATGCCTCCAAAATCGTATGCCCGAATCCCTGTTGGTCTCGATATGCCGAAACTAATCCAGGTTCAATTGGATTCTTTCCAGAGACTAAAGGCAGAAGGCTTGACGAGTTTGTTTAATGAAATTTCACCGATTGAATCTTATAACAAGGACCTGCGCCTGTATTTCCCCAGCGACGATCCTTTAGCCAAAGAATTTGAATTGAAATATTGGTTTGAACCGCCCAAGTATTCCCTCGAGGAATGCCTGGAACGTGATTTGACCTATGCCAGCCCCTTGTATGTTTCCGTGCTCTTAGACGGCGTCAACAGCGAGAAAATCAAGCAGGACCTGTTCCTGGGCGATTTCCCTGAAATGACGGAAAAGGGCACCTTTGTCATCAATGGCACTGAACGTGTGGTTGTCTCACAACTGATCCGTTCGCCTGGTGTCTACTTCGAATCAGATATTGACCGAGCTTCTGGCCGATCTTTATCGACTGCTAAGTTAATCCCCGACCGTGGCGCCTGGATGGAATTTGAAACCCGTAAGAATGATTACATCATTCTAAAGTTTAACCGCAAACGCACTTTGCCGATCACGGTTTTCCTGCGTGCAATGGCTGTAGTGGATGATGGTATCCCCGATTCTCCGCTGACGGTTGGCTCGGATGAAGAAATCCTGGCCCTCTTTGCGGATGTGGATAACAACCCCGAGCGCCCCTTCATTCAAAACTCCTTTGACCAGGAACCTGATTATGAGCTGAGCGGTAACATGACTGTTGCCCAAGCATCGCTGATTGAATTCTTTAAACGCCTGCGCCCAGGCGATCCGCCCACAATTGATAATGCCAAAGCATTCTTGATTGAGCAGTTGTTCGATTACCGCCATTATGACCTGGAAAAGGTCGGCCGTTACAAGCTGAACCAGAAGCTGGATCTGCAAAACCTCATCCCGATAGCCCACCGCATGATCACTAAGCATGATGTGATTCAATTGGTGCGGCACATGATTGAGATTAATAACGGCGTTCAACCTGCTGATGATATTGACCACCTTGGCAACCGCCGCGTCAAAACAGTAGGCGAGCTGATTCAAAACAAGCTGCGCGTTGGCTTGCGTCGTATGGAACGCGTTATTAAGGAACGTATGTCCATTCGCGACCAGGGCAATGTCTCTCCCATCAGCTTGGTCAACATTCGCCCGGTGGTGGCTGCCTTGCGCGAGTTCTTTGGCTCCAGCCAGCTTTCGCAATTTATGGAAGAAACGAACCCGCTCTCTGAGCTGCGCCACAAGCGCACCCTCTCTGCGCTCGGCCCTGGCGGTCTGCGCCGAGAACGAGCAGGTTTTGACGTGCGTGACGTGCACTTCTCTCACTACGGGCGCATTTGCCCCATCGAGACCCCTGAAGGTCCAAACATTGGCCTCATCGGTCGTTTGGCGGCTTATGCCACGGTTAACGAGTATGGCTTCATTGAAACACCTTACCGCAAGGTCAACCGCGTGATGCGCGGCAGTGACCCTAACCTGGTGGATCACCTGCTCAGGCAGGATATCAAAGACCCCGCCACCGAAGAAGTGCTTTACCCAGCCGGTGAGCGTGTGACCCCTGAGATGGCAGAAAAAATCCGCAGTTTCAACATTGAAACTGTGTTGGTCCGCCCATACGTGACGGATATCTATGAATACCTATCCGCAGATGCTGAAGACAAATTTGTTATAGCCCAGGCTAACGCACCATTAAATGAATATAGAGAGTTTCTCCACCGTGTGTCCTGCCGCTATCACTCTACCTTTGCCATTTATGACTACGAGTTCATTGATTACATGGATGTGGCACCAAACCAGGTAGTGGGTATCAGTGCAGCCTTAATTCCTTTCCTCGAACATGACGACGCTAACCGCGCTTTGATGGGTTCAAACATGCAAGCCCAAGCCGTTCCCCTGGTACGTCCCGAGGTGCCGCTTGTCTCAACCGGCATGGAAGGCGCCGCGGCGATCGATTCAGGCCAGGTTATCGTTGCTGAGCAGGATGCAGAAGTGTTGGCCGTAACTGGCGACAGCATCTTTGTCAAGCAAGCTGATGGAGACCTGAAAGTCTACAACCTGCGCAAATACCAGCGCTCTAATCAATCCACCTGTATTGACCAGCGCCCGGCAGTTATCAAAGGCCAGCTGATCAAAAAGGGTGATGTCATTGTAGATTCTTCTTCAACAGAAGATGGCAAACTTGCTTTGGGGCAAAACGTGATGGTTGCTTTTGTTGCCTGGGAAGGTTATAACTTTGAAGATGCCATCCTGATTTCTGAACGCCTGGTAGAAGAAGACCGCTACACCAGCGTGCACATTGAAAAGCACGAGGTAGAAGCGCGCGATACCAAGCTCGGCCCAGAAGAAATCACCCGTGATATTCCCAATGTGGGCGATGAAACTATTCGGGACCTGGACGAAAGCGGTATTATCCGCATCGGTGCAGAAGTAGACCCGAACGAGATTTTGGTGGGCAAGATTACCCCTAAGGGTGAAAAAGAGCTTACCCCAGAAGAACGCCTCCTGCGGGCAATCTTCGGTGAGAAATCCCGCGATGTCAAAGATACCTCCCTGCGCATGCCGCATGGTGAACGCGGTATCGTGGTGGACGTAAAAGTCTTCACCCGCGAAGAAAATTCTGACCTTTCTGCTGGTGTGGACAAAATGGTGCGTGTCTCTGTGGCACAGCGCCGCAAGATCACCGCTGGCGATAAGATGGCTGGGCGGCATGGTAACAAGGGTGTGGTGTCCATGGTTGTCCCGGTTGAGGATATGCCCTTCCTAAATGACGGTGCGCCAATCGATATCATCCTGAACCCGCTAGGTATTCCCGGCCGTATGAACATCGGCCAATTGCTGGAAACCCACCTGGGTTGGGCAGCGCAGCGCCTTGGCTTCCGTGCCATTACCCCGGTTTTTGACGGGGCAAGCGAATTTGAGATTGAATCTGAAATAGCCCGTGCATGGATGATTGATGAAGCCTGGCGCGTCACTGGCGAGAAAGCCTGGGCATGGCTGCATCAACTAGAGCACGACCCAGACATGATCCGCGATGATGATGAAGTGCGCTTGCTTTATCTTGAGCAGTGGTTGGGTGGTTTAGGCTATGATGTCTATGAGATGCAGGAAAACCAAATCGTTGCTCGCCGTGCAGCTCTGCGTGAATGGCTGCGCGAGGAAGGTTACGATCCTTCCTTAATATTAGCTTTTGATGATATCAAGCTCAGCCTTACAGAGCGCGATGAACAAGACAAACGGGCTGTGGATGCCTGTATTCGCCTGTGGGCTAAGAGCCACCAGCGTGAAATCGAGCCAGACCTGGATTTACAGGCTTTATATATCCGTGCCAATCAAATCATGGCCGAAGTTAACGATCCTATCCCCACCCTCGGCAAACAAACCCTGCGGGATGGCAAAACCGGTATCGTTTATGATCAGCCAGTTACCGTAGGCGTTATGACCATGATGAAGTTGCACCACTTGGTTGAAGACAAGGTTCATGCCCGTTCCACTGGCCCATACGGCCTGGTGACGCAGCAGCCTTTGGGTGGTAAAGCCCAATTTGGTGGCCAGCGCTTTGGTGAAATGGAAGTTTGGGCGCTCGAAGCCTACGGCGCAGCACACACCCTGCAAGAAATGCTGACGGTAAAGTCTGACGATGTCATGGGCCGCACAAACACCTATGAAGCCATCGTAAAAGGCGAACCCATCGACGAACCGGGCATCCCGGCTGCCTTCAGGGTGCTTGTCAAAGAGCTGCAGAGCCTTAGCCTGGCAATGGAAGCCATTATGGATGACGGCGAAGTCATCCGCTTTGGCAAAGATGAAGAAAGAATACAACCACCCAAGATGCAAACAGGTTTGCTAGGTTTGGGTGAGAAGTTTGAATTTTAGAATCTGTTAACGCGCTGGTTGGGCAGAAAATTGAACTGCCTTGACTCACCTGAGCGTGCGTGGTAAAATCATGCCTCGTTATCGTGACCTTGGTGCCAAGAAACCCGCACCATCCTCGCGAAAAAATGTTAAAGATGTGAGGCCATCTTGTGTGGTGATGGCCTTGCTTATTGAATAGGAACTTTTGAAAATTATTTTAGATTTGGAGGCAAAGTGCCAACCATAAACCAACTTGTACGGAACGGTCGCAAGACCAAGAATCCAAAAAGCAAAGCACCAGCTTTGCTCTACACCCTTAATGCGGAAAAACAACGCCGCAAGCGTCAGCCAAAGGGTGCACCGCAAAAGCGTGGTGTGTGTACGATTGTGCGTACAATGACACCGAAAAAACCAAACTCGGCTTTGCGGAAAATTGCTCGTGTTCGCCTCAGCAATGGCATGGAAGTTACTGCTTACATCCCTGGCGAAGGGCATCAACTGCAGGAGCACTCGGTTGTTTTGGTACGCGGCGGTCGTATAAAAGACCTGCCTGGTGTGCGTTATCACATCGTCCGCGGTACATTGGATTCAACGGGTGTTGCTAACCGCAAACGAGCCCGTTCAAAATATGGCGCCAAGCGCCCCAAGTAGTTAATTAAAGGACTTAATTGGGGCAAAGCAAGCGATCTTTTTGAGATTAAATGATTTTGTTTTGCCCTCTTTATTTTTGAGGAGAAAATATGGCGCGACGATATAAACCGGAAAAACGCGAAGTGCAACCGGACGTTCGTTTTAACAACGTTCATTTGCAAATGATAATCAACCGCATCATGCTCAATGGTAAGAAAAGCACTGTTACCAGCCTGGTCTACGATGCAATTGACCTGATTACTGAGAAGACTGGCAAGGAAGGCATTGAAGTCTTTGAACAAGCCCTCAGGAATGTAGGCCCTGTGATGGAAGTGCGCCCACGCCGTGTCGGCGGTGCAACATACCAGGTACCTATGGAAGTACCTCCAGACCGCAAGCTCACGCTGGCGATGCGCTGGATTATCACCGCTTCCCGTGCTCGAGCAGGAAAATCTTATTCCGAAAAGTTAGCAGCAGAACTCATGGATGCAGCAGAAAACCAAGGTGCATCTATCCGCCGCAAGGAAGAAGCGCACAAGATGGCTGAGGCCAACCGTGCCTTCTCACACTTCAGGCTGTAATTGCTGCTTGCCCGATTTAATCAACTAAGGTTTTTTTGATGTCTGCAGAATATCCGCTTGATCGTTACCGAAATATTGGGATTATTGCCCACATTGACGCCGGTAAAACTACGACCACTGAGCGGATATTATTCTATACCGGTAAAACCTACCGCATGGGCAATGTTGACGATGGTACGACGGTCACAGATTGGATGGCACAGGAACGCGAACGCGGCATAACCATTGTTTCTGCCGCAGTCACCGCTGAGTGGAAAGGCTATCGCATCAACCTGATCGACACCCCCGGGCATATTGACTTTACTGCCGAGGTGCAGCGATCCCTGCGTGTTTTGGATGGCGGTGTGGTGGTGTTTGATGCTGTGCAGGGTGTGGAACCGCAAAGTGAAACGGTGTGGCGCCAAGCAGATCGTTATGGCGTGCCGCGCATTTGCTTTGCCAACAAGATGGATAGGGTGGGTGCATCCTACGAGCGCACCATCCAGAGCATCCGCGACCGTTTAGGCGCAAAACCCCTTGCCATGCAAATTCCGATTGGCCTTGAATCTGATTTTATCGGTATTGTGGACCTCTTGCTGGAACAAGCAGTTTTTTATGACGATGAGACGGGTGTAGAACCCCGTATTGCCGAGATTCCCGCGGATTTAAAGGAAGAAGCTGCCCAAAAGCGTGCTGAGATGGTAGAGCGCATTGCTGAATTGGACGATGCTCTCACAGATAAATTCTTGGATGGCAAATCAATCAGCGTTGAAGAGCTCAAAGCCGCCCTGCGCAAGGGCGTGCTGGAAATGCAGGTGACACCTGTATTTTGCGGCACCTCTCTGCGCAATAAAGGCGTCCAATTAGTTTTGGATGCAGTGGTCGATTACCTGCCTTCACCCTTAGATGTCCCCCCAGTAACCGGCACCTTACTGCGCGATGGCAGCCAGGTGCAGCGGAAAGCAGATGATTCTGAACCGCTGGCAGCCCTGGTCTTCAAGATCGTCACCGACCCTTATGTAGGTCGTTTAGCATACTTGCGCGTCTATTCCGGCATGCTCAAAAAGGGTAGCACGGTTATGAATGGCGGCAAATCCCAGCGTGAACGCATTGGGCGTCTGCTGCGTATGTATGCAGACCGCCGCGAAGATATCGAAGAGCTTGGCGCTGGCGATATCGGCGCTATTTTGGGTCTGAAAAACAGCTTTACTGGTGATACGCTCTCCGATCTATCAGCCCCCTTGCTCCTGGAAAGCATCAGCTTCCCCGAGCCAGTCATTTCGATTGCAATTGAGCCCAAGACGAAAGCCGACCAAGACAAGATGTCAGACTCGCTAGCTAAGCTGGGTGAAGAAGACCCCACCTTCAAGATCCGCCAGGATGAAAACACCGGCCAGACGATTATCTCTGGTATGGGTGAGCTTCATCTGGATGTCTTGGTAGATCGCCTCCTAAGGGAGTTCAAGGTCCAAGCCAATGTCGGCCGTCCGAAAGTGGCCTATCGTGAAGCGATCAGCAAGCCGGTCATGAATATTAATTACAAATACACCAAACAAACCGGTGGGCATGGTCAATATGGCCATGTTGTAATCAACATCGAACCGCTTGAAAATGGTTCAGGCGTAATTTTTGAAGAAAAAGTACGCGGTGGCAGTGTACCAAAAGAATATATCCCAGCGGTAGAGAAGGGTATCCACGAGGCAACCGAAAGCGGCGTCTTGGCAGGTTACCCAATGACCGATCTCAAGGTAACCCTGACCGACGGCTCTTTCCACGAGGTTGACTCAAGCGAATTGGCGTTCCGCATGGCTGCTATTATGGCATTCCGTGAAGGCATCGAAAAAGCCAGTCCAATCCTGCTGGAACCTATTATGAAAGTGGAAATCATTATTCCCGAAGAATATACTGGCGATATCATTGGGCAAATCAATGCCCGGTCTGGCAGTATCTTGGGCATGGATTCGCGCTTTGGGAATACCCAGGCTATTAAAGCGGAAGTGCCTTTGTCTGAAATGTTTGGCTATGCTACCGAGCTGCGCTCTGGCACACAAGGACGTGGCGTATTTACTATGGAATTTCAACACTACGCTCAGGTTTCTGAGTCGGTTAAAAAGAGAATTTTAGGCTTATATTAAAGTAATTATTGAAGGAGTATATTAGATATGGCGAAAGCAAAATTTGATCGAAGTAAGCCCCACCTGAACGTGGGCACGATGGGACACATAGATCATGGGAAGACGACCCTAACGGCGGCGATCACGAAAGTGCAAGCATTGCGCGGGTTTGGGGAGTTTCGAGGATTTGATACGATTGATAACGCGCCGGAAGAGAAAGCGCGCGGCATCACGATCAACATCTCCCATGTAGAATACCAGACAGCCAAGCGGCACTATGCGCATGTGGACATGCCGGGACACCGCGACTACATCAAGAACATGATCACAGGCGCGGCGCAGGTAGATGGTGCGATCTTGGTAGTGAGTGCACCCGATGGTGCGATGCCCCAGACGAGAGAGCATGTATTATTAGCGCGGCAGGTAGAAGTGCCTGCGATTGTGGTGTTTTTGAATAAGGTTGACATGATGGACGATCCTGAGCTGTTAGAGCTGGTGGAGTTAGAACTGCGTGAGATGTTGAGTGATCAGAAATTCCCTGGGGATGAGATACCGATCATTCGCGGCAGCGCTTTGAAAGCCTTGGAAAGCACCTCGACCGACCCGAACGCACCTGAATACCAGTGCATCAGTGAGTTGATGGACGCCGTTGATAACTATATACAAGAGCCAGTACGCGAGTTAGACAAGCCCTTCATGATGCCGGTGGAAGATGTGTTCTCTATCAAGGGACGCGGCACGGTGGTGACAGGGCGTGTAGAGCGTGGTCAGATCAAAGTAGGCGAGCCGGTAGAGATAGTTGGTTTGCAGGACAAGAGCATGAGCTCTGTTGTCACCGGAGTGGAGATGTTCCACAAGCTATTAGATGCGGGTATGGCAGGCGACAATGTAGGTTTGTTACTGCGCGGTATCGACCGAGACCAGGTAGAACGGGGTATGGTTATTTCCAAGCCGGGCAGCATCACCCCGCACACGACCTTTGAATGCACGGTATACATACTGAAGCGAGAAGAGGGTGGACGGCACAGTGCCTTCTTTACTGGGTATCGCCCACAATTCTACATCCGCACGATGGATGTGACCGGTGATGTGACCCTGCCAGAAGGTGTAGAGATGGTCTTACCTGGTGATAATGTGACCGGGTTGCAGGTGAAGTTGATCACGAAAGTGGCCTTGGAACAGGGTTCGCAATTTGCTATACGCGAAGGCGGCCTGACCGTTGGCGCTGGTGTGATCACCAAAATTATTGAGTAAATAGGAACAATATGGCTAAACAGAAGATTAGAATTCGCTTGAAAGCATACGATCACCGCATCTTAGATCAATCTGCTAAACGGATTGTCGAGACCGCAGAACGCAGTGGCGCCAAAGTCGTTGGCCCAGTGCCCTTGCCGACTAAGTTGGAACGTTACACAGTACGACGCTCCACCTTCATCGACAAAGACTCCCACGAGCACTTTGAGATTCGCACCCATAACCGCCTGATTGACGTTATGGAACCAGACTCGAAAACGATCGATATGCTGATGCGCCTCAATCTCCCCGCTGGCGTGGATATTGAGATCAAAATCTAAAGGTTGTTCACTTTTACAGGGTTCTTAGCCCACATTAGTGAAGAATCATTAACAAATTAAACCAAATTTACCCTTGATAAAATAACAAGGGTATGGTATTCTTGTAAGGTTGCCCAAAAAGGCAACCCTATAGGCAGTTTAAGAATTCAGATGACCGTGGACCTCAAAATAGATTATGTGTCGCGGTCATCTAATTGACTGAACTGCGATCGGAGATGATGCAGCTTTGCCCAAGCTGACAGTCTCGGCAAAATTTTGAATTAAACAGGAGAATAAAAGATGTTTAAAGGGCTGATTGGTAGAAAGATCGGGATGACCCAGATCTTCGGTAGTGATGGCACGGCAACGCCGGTGACCTTAATCGAAGCTGGGCCATGTTTCGTTTCTATGATCAAATCCGTTGAAAACGATGGCTATAATGCCGTCCAACTGGCTTTTGGTGAGGTAAAACCAAAGCGCTTGAGCAAAGCGCAGTTGGGTCACCTCAAAAGAAATGAATTACCCCCAGTTCGTGTATTAAGAGAATTCAGGTTTGTAAAAACCGCCGAGGTCCAAGAAGGGGATGAGCTTGGTGCAGATTTATTTGTAGAAGGCGATCATGTTGATGTTATTGGCATCAGCAAGGGTAAAGGCTTTGCTGGCGTTATGAAGCGCCACCATTTTGCCGGCGGTCCTCGCACGCATGGTCAGTCAGACCGACAGCGTAGCCCTGGCTCTTTGGCTGCGGGCACTACCCCAGGCCGTGTCTTCAAAGGCAAGCGTGGTCCTGGTCGTATGGGTAATGAACGCGTCACCTCATCGAACCTGCGGGTAGTGATGGTGGATCGCGAGCGTAACCTGTTAGCCGTGAATGGCTCAGTTCCCGGGCCAAAAGGCGGCACAGTGATGATCAAAGAGGTTCGAAAGCAGTAGCGCTCACCTGAGAGCTGCCACTTTTCGTTGAATGGAGTTTAGATATCATGGAAGTTGATGTTTTCAACATGAAGGGTAAAAAGATGAGTACGGTAGACCTACCGGACGAAATCTTTAATGCCAAAGTGAATGTTGACCTGATGCACCAGGCTTATATCCGCCAGATGGCAAACGCACGTTTGGGTACACATTCGACCAAGCGCCGCGGTGAAGTCTCCGGTGGCGGTCGCAGGCCTTGGCGTCAGAAGGGCACCGGGCGTGCCCGCCAGGGTTCAACCCGGGCAGCGCAGTGGGTCGGTGGTGGCAAAATCCACACCCCCAAACCGCGAGATTACTCCCAGCTTATGCCGCGCAAAATGCGCCGGGGCGCCTTGCGCTCTGCCCTGACAGTTAAAGCCACTGCTGGCCAGATTGTTATGCTGGACGAACTCTCGTTGCCAGAGATAAAGACCTCCTTAATGGTCGATGCCTTAAATGCATTAACCGGCGGAACAAAGACTCTGGTATTGCTGCCTGCCAAGACAGAACAATACGATACAGTAATCAATTCAGTGCGCAACATCCCAAATTCAAAGCTGCTTTTAGCAAATTATTTGAACATCCGGGATCTGCTGAGCTTTGACAAAGTCGTCATTCCGCTGGCTTCGCTGGATGTGATTCAGAGTTATTTAGGATAGGTAGGTAAATCAACATGGCTAACTCAGTATTTGATGTACTCAAGCGACCAGTTGTCACCGAAAAATCAAACTATCAAGCTAACGACTTACACCAATATGTGTTTGAGGTCGCTTCTGATGCGACGCGCTCAATGGTGAAAGAAGCCGTAGAGACTGTTTTTGATGTCAATGTTATTCGTGTCAACATTATGAACATGCCGGGCAAGGCAACCAAGAACTCTCGCAGCCGCCGACGCGCTATCCGTTCCGACGGGTACAAAAAGGCAATCGTCACCCTGGCTGCTGAAGATCGTATTCCCATCTTTGAAGGGGTAGAATAATGGCTGTAAAAATTTATAAACCCAAAACCCCTGGTCAACGACACAAGACCAGTTATACCTTTGAAGAAATCACCAAGACCTCGCCAGAACGCTCTTTGACAGTTCCTGCGAAGAAAAGCGCTGGTCGAAATGCTTACGGTCGTGTCACCGTACGCCACCGCGGTGGCGGCAGCAAGCGCCAATTGCGTGTGGTTGATTTCCGCCGAGACAAGGCCGGTATACCCGCTAAAGTCGCCGCAATTGAATATGATCCTAATCGCACTGCGCGCTTAGCCTTGTTATTCTACGCTGATGGCGAAAAGCGCTACATCTTGGCGCCGATTGGTTTGAAAGTGGGCGATACCCTGTTTTCAGGGCCGCAGGCTGAAATTCGCGTGGGCAATAATCTGCCCTTGGCAAATATCCCTGTCGGTACCACTGTGCACAGCATCGAACTGCAGCCGGGTAAAGGCGCCCAAATGGTGCGCTCAGCCGGTACCTCTGCGCAACTGCTTGCTAAAGAAGGCAAGTATGCCCAGGTAAGGCTGCCCTCAGGCGAGGTTCGCCTGGTTCTGCAAGATTGCAGTGCCTCAATCGGGCAGGTTGGTAACGTAGAACACAGCAATATCAAACTGGGTAAGGCTGGGCGCAAACGCCACATGGGCAGACGCCCAGAGGTGCGCGGTTCTGCCATGAGCCCCCGGGACCATCCGCATGGTGGTGGTGAGGGACGCTCCCCAATTGGTATGCCGGGTCCGAAAACCCCATGGGGTAAACCAGCCCTTGGTTATAAAACACGTCGTAACAAAAGGACAACTAAATTTATTGTCCGCCATCGTTCTAAAGCGAAACGACGCTAAGAGTATGAATTGTTTATAAAAAGAGGACAATAACATGTCGCGATCATTAAAAAAAGGGCCATTCATTGACCCGAAACTATTAAAGAAAATTGAAGAGATGAACACTAAGGGCGAAAAGAAAGTCCTGCGCACTTGGAGTCGAGCAAGCACCATCTTCCCCCAGATGGTAGGGCATACCATTGCTGTTCACGACGGCCGACGTCATGTACCAATCTACATTACTGAGAATATGGTAGGACATCGCCTGGGTGAATTTGCACCGACTCGCTATTTCCGAGGACACGTCGCCGAGAAGGGTTCGAGAGGACGCTAAAAGATGGCAACTGATGTTACAGCTAAGCTAAGTAATGTGTCTTCCTCAGCGCAAAAGGCACGGTTAGTTGTGGACCTGGTCCGCGGCAAACCCCTCCAGGAAGCCCTGGATATTTTGCAGCTGACGCCAAATAAGGTGGCTCGACCTGTTCACAAGTTATTAAAATCTGCTATGGCAAATGCTGAAGAAAACTTTGGCATCAGCCGTGATGATCTGTACGTCTACAAGATTTTTGCAGATGAGGCACCGACCCGCAAATGGCGTCGATTTGGTGCCCGTGGCCGTTTCAAGCCGATACTGAAGCGCAGATCACACATCACAGTCATCCTGCGTGAGCAAGAGTAGCAGGCAAACAGATAGGTAATATTAGGAACCAGGAGTAATTATATGGGTCGTAAAGTACATCCGATTGGATTTCGACTAGGAATCAATAAGCCTTGGCTTGGTCGCTGGTATGCTGAAGGACAAGAATACACCGATCAACTACATCAAGACTTGAAGATCCGTGAAATGGTGACAAAAGATTCAGAACATTCCGGTGTTTCAGGCGTTGAGATTGAACGCTTTCCCGGGAAAATCAAAGTTGCCTTACACACAGCCAAACCCGGCATATTAATTGGCCGGAAAGGCGAAAATGTAAAAGTATTGCGCCAAAATCTAGAAGCCTTAACCGGTAAGAAGATTGACCTCGAAGTGAAGGAAATCAAAGCCCCTGATACCGATGCGTATCTGGTAGCGTTGAACATCGCTGGTCAATTAGAACGCCGCATCAGCTACCGCCGCGCAATGAAGCGCGCCATCCAGCAAGCCATGCGCCAAGGCGCTGAGGGTATAAAAGTCTCCGTCAGCGGCCGCCTGTCTGGTGCTGAAATGGCCCGCCGTGTCTCTTTGCGTGAAGGTCGTGTGCCACTGCAAACGCTGCGAGCAGACATCGATTTTGCCCGCGCCAATGCGAACACAACTTATGGCGTAATTGGAATTAAAGTTTGGATCTACCGTGGACTGGTCATTGATCAGGGTGAGGAAGTTGCCGAAGCCACGGAAGGTGTTTACGTTAGTGAATAATTTTTCACCGGTGCAGAGCACTCGGTGGATAGTGAGGTAGTGGACTATGTTGATGCCAAAACGAGTAAAGTACCGCAAGCAGATGCGCGGTCGCATGAAGGGTAAATCCTATCGCGGCGCCGATGTGATCTTGGGCGATTTCGGCATAAAAGCCTTAGAGCCTGGCTACGTCAGCGCACGCCAAATAGAAGCAGCCCGCCGTGCTATTGTGCACGAAATGAAACGCCGCGGTAAGGTTTGGATCCGAATTTTCCCGGACAAACCCTACACTAAGCGTGCTGCGGAAACCCGTATGGGTAAAGGTAAGGGTCCGGTTGACCATTGGGTAGCAGTTGTAAAACCCGGCCGGATAATGTTTGAAGTGGGCGGCACTGATCCTGAATCAGCTCATCGCGCTCTGGAGCGTGCCCGTTACAAGCTTTCACTGAAAACGAAAATCGTATCACGTGAAGTATTAGGAGAAGGTTCATGAACATCAAAGAAATAAGAGAACTTTCTGCAGAAGACATCAAATCAAAACTGGTGGATGCTCGCCAAGAACTGATGAATCTTCGTTTTCAGATGGTTACCGGTCAGTTAACTGATACCAGCCGGTTTAAAATTACCCGGCGTTTGATCGCCCGATACGAGACCATTCTGTCGGAACGAGGTCTGAAGGTGAAGGAAGGTTAATTATGAATAGTAGACGTCGATTAAATGGTGTCGTATCCAGCAATAAAATGCAGAAAACTGTGATCGTGGAAGTGTCGCGTACTTACCGCCACCCCCTTTATCACAAGGTTGTGCGGACCAGTAAATTCTACAAGGCACATGATGAACTGAATTGCAGCGTTGGCGACAAGGTTCAAATCGTGGAGACCAAACCTATGTCTCGCACCAAACGCTGGAAGGTTGAAGCCATCATCAAAGAAGAAATTCGCCAGGAAGATGAATTAGAAACCATTGCAGGAGAAGAAGAACTATGATCCAGCAAGAAACTCGTCTAAAGGTAGCTGATAATACCGGCGCACGCGAGATGTTGGTCATTCACGTGGTTGGTGGTACCCGCCGGCGATATGGATATGTGGGTGATATTATCATCGGCACCATCAAGAGTGCTGCACCACAGGCATCCGTAAAGAAAAGCGAAATTGTAAAGGCTGTGATTGTGCGTACTTCCAAAGAGTACCGCCGTCCAGATGGCTCCTCCATTCGTTTTGATGATAACGCAGCGGTGATCCTTGATAATGATGGTGTCAACCCGCGTGGTACGCGTATTTTTGGCCCGGTTGCACGTGAACTGCGTGAAAAAGGGTTCATGAAAATCGTCTCGCTAGCGCCTGAAGTAGTGTAGCTGGTGTGTTTAGGAGTGTTGGTATGAATATGAAAATTCGCAAAGGTGATCGTGTCATGGTTGTACGCGGCAACACCGCTGATAAAGGAAAAATCGGCGAAGTTATCCGTGTTGACCTAAACACAATGCGAGTGGTGGTCCAGGGTGTAAACCTGGTCAAGAAACACCAAAAACAGACGCAATCTAAGGGCAGGCAAATCCCATCAGGGATTATTGAATTTGAAGCCCCGATCCATGTCTCGAATGTGGTTTTGATTAACCCTAAAGACGGCAAACCAACCAAGGTCAAACTTGATCGCGTGGATGGTGTGCGGGTAAGGGTTTCAAAACGAACCGGCGAGAAGATCGACTAAGGCTGTCAGGTGGAGAAAGATGAATAAACTGAAAGAATTGTATCGTGAAGAAATTGCACCTGCGCTATTCAAGGAACTTGAATTAGAAAACGTCATGCAGGTCCCTCGCATTCAGAAAGTTGTCGTCAACATTGGCGTTGGTGAAGCATTAGACAACCCCAAGGCCTTGGATGCAGCGGTAAATGATCTAACCATCATCACCGGTCAGAAACCGGTAATTTTGGCAGCTAAGAAAGCCATCTCAAACTTCAAGCTGCGTGAAGGCCGCCAGATCGGCGTCAAAGTCACTTTGCGCGGTGAGAGAATGTGGTCCTTCTTAGACCGGTTGATCAATATCGCCCTGCCCCGCGTGCGCGACTTTCGTGGAATCTCTGCAGATTCCTTTGATGGACGTGGAAATTATACTCTCGGCATTCGAGAACAGTTGATCTTCCCCGAGATCCAATACGACAAAATCGATAAGGTCCGCGGGATGGAAGTCAGTATTGTGACAACAGCAGAAAATGACGATCAGGCACGTCTCTTGCTCAGCAAATTCGGAATGCCTTTTAGGAAAGGATAAGAATGGCTAAAAAGTGTATGGAATATCGCGAAATGCGGCGTAAATATGAAAATCAGGTAGTGAACCGCTGCCGCATTTGTGGCAGACCGCGTGGTTATATGCGTAAATTTGGTTTATGCCGTATATGTTTCCGAGAATTGGCTTTGCAGGGAAAAATTCCCGGCGTGGTCAAATCATCCTGGTAATTTGGCCTGGAGGTTAAATAAATGACAATTACAGATCCAATTGCTGATATGCTCACACGTATTCGCAACGTGGCCATGACCAACCAGTCTTTGGTCAGCATGCCCAGCTCAAATTTGAAAGTCGAAATCGCCCGTATCTTAAAAGAAGAGGGCTACATTGACAGCTACGAAGTTGTTGAAGGGAAAGTTGCTGGCCAGCCCGTTCTGCGCTTACGCTTGAAATATATTGGAGAACGCCGGCACCGCCGCCCGATTATCACCGGGCTGCAAAGGGTCAGTCGACCCGGCTGCCGAGTTTATACGGCCAAGAAGGATATCCCATGGGTACTTTCTGGTATCGGGATAGCCATTCTGTCCACCCCTAAAGGGGTTATGACAGGACAACGCGCGCGTAAAATCGGCGTTGGCGGCGAAATCCTTTGTAAGGTCTGGTAGGAGGTAAGAAAGTGTCTCGTATAGGACGATTACCGATTAATATCCCTAAGGGCGTTGAGGTCAAACTCGACGGGTCTTATGTACACGTCAAGGGGCCTAACGGCACCTTAGAGCGCACCTTTTCGCCGGAAATTGGCATCCGCATGGAAGAAGGCCAATTGATTATCGAAAGACCAAATGACCAACCCAGGGTCCGTGCCCTGCATGGCACCACCCGCGCCTTGCTCAATAACATGGTTGTGGGCGTGAGCAGTGGTTTCGAACGCATCATGGAAATTGTTGGCGTAGGTTACCGGGCAGAAATGAGCGGCCAAGATTTGATCCTCAATGTAGGTTACTCACACCCGGTCACTATCCCTGCCCCTGATGGAATTAGTTTCGAGGTGGAAACAAGAACAAAACAAATCAAGATCAAAGGACGCGATAAGCACCAAGTTGGCCAAATAGCCAACGACATTCGCAAAATCCGTCCACCAGAGCCCTACAAAGGCTATGGCGTTAGGTATCTTGGTGAGGCTGTGCGCCGTAAAGCTGGTAAAGCCGGCAAAATGGGTAAGTAAAGGTGAATTATTATGGCAAATAAATCAAGAAATGAAGCACGTTTACGCCGTCATACCCGGGTTCGCAAGAAAATTTACGGTACGCTGGAACGCCCTCGTATGAATGTGTTTCGAAGTATCAATGATATTTATGTCCAGATCATTGATGATGACAACTCAAATACGCTCGTTTCTGCGTCCAGCATTGATAAAATGCTGCGCGAACGGATGGATGGCTTGAATAAAACAGACCAAGCTCGCCTTGTTGGCGAAGAGATCGCTAAACGCGCCCTAGATAAAGGAATCACCAAGGTGGTTATGGATCGCGGTGGTTATTTTTACACTGGCCGTGTCAAGGCACTGGCTGAAGGCGCTCGCAAGGGCGGCTTGGAATTCTAAGTTAGGAGAAACAAAGGTCTATTATGGATGATTATCAAGCTTTAGAACAACAATATGACGAACGCGTCATCGATATTGCGCGCGTGGCAAAGGTTGTAAAAGGCGGCCGGCGTTTTTCCTTTAGAGTCACCATCGTAGTTGGTGATAATAATGGCAATGTTGGCCTTGGAATCGGCAAAGCGAACGCTGTGCCAGATGCCATGCGCAAAGCCACCGATCAAGCCCACAAAACCATGCGCAAGATCAGCCTTTCAGGCACCACCATCGCCCACGAGGTCATTGGTGAACAAAGCGGCGCACGTGTTTTACTGCGCCCTGCCTCACAAGGTACTGGCGTTATCGCTGCGGGTGGTGTGCGTGCAGTTTGCGAAGCCGCAGGCATTAAAGACATTCTAACCAAGTCACTCGGCAGCAGCAATATGCTCAATATTGTGCAGGCAACCTTTGATGCCCTGTCACAATTGAAATCGCCACGCCAGGTGGCTGCAGAACGCGGTAAGGACGTCCTAGACGTCACCCCGTTCTGGGAGCGGAGGAAGAATGGCTAAAAAAGTTGAACAAAAAAACAACCTGCGTGTTACCCTGGTGAAGAGCCCCATTGGTTATACCAAGCGCCAAAAAGCGACCTTGCTCGCATTAGGGCTGAAAAATTTAAACCAGACCGTGACACATATCGACAACCCCGCCCTGCGCGGCATGATTGCAAAAGTGTCCCACTTGGTGGAAGTTGAAGCGGAAGTTTAGGAGTAGCGATGCAGTTACATGATTTAAAACCCAACCCGGGTGCAAAAAAAGATAGAAAACGTATCGGTCGCGGTCACGGCAGTGGCAGTGGCAAGACGGCTGGACGCGGTACAAAAGGTCAAAACTCCCGCAGCGGCGGCGGTGTTCGTCCCTACCACATGGGTGGTAACCTGCCTTTCTTTAGGAAGTTACCCTTCCTGCGTGGTGAAGGATTCACCCCGATCAACCGCGTGCGATATACAGAAATTAACCTTGAGAAACTAGCTGGCTTTGAAGCGGGCAGCGAAGTAACCCCCGAAAGCCTGCTCACTGCGAAGATCGTCCGTGATTTGGATAAACCCATCAAAATCATGGGACGTGGCGATATCAAAGTAGCGCTCAAGTTTCAGGTGCACAAAGTGACTGAAGGCGCCCGCCAAAAGATTGAAGAAGCCGGCGGAAGCATCGAAACACTTGCTCTTTAATGAGTAAAAGGAGATCAGTTTAATGAAACGGTCAGCTTGGCGCTTTTTATGGAAATCTGAAGATATTCGCAAGAAGTTGTTAATCACACTTCTTTTGTTGGGCATTTACCGCCTGGCTTCAAACATTCCCGTTCCGGGTATTGACCGGGTGGTGGTTGCCCAGCTTACCCAAACTACGGGCGCTGCTGGTAACTTAATCAGCCTGTTAGACTTGCTCTCAGGCGGTTCTGTATCCAATTTCTCGATCCTAGCAATGGGCGTGTACCCTTACATTACTGCCCAAATTATCCTGCAGCTCCTGCAGCCGATTATCCCTGCCCTGGAACGAAAAATGAAGGAAGATCCGCGCGGCGGTCGTATCTGGATGGAAAAATGGACCCTCATTTTGACCATCCCTATGGCGCTTCTTTCTGCTGTTGGCCAGATTAACATCTTTAACTCGATGCTGGGCGGCAGCTCGGTTTTGACCAATTTTGGTTTCACCGGTGATAAATTACTGCCAACCACAGCCTCCATCCTTTCAATGATGGCAGGTACGATGTTTGGTGTCTGGCTGGGTCAGCTTATTTCAGAATACGGCCTCAGGAACCAGGGTCTCTCCCTGATCATTTTTGCTGGTATCGTCTCGCGCATCCCGATTAGCCTGATGCAGATCCTGACGAACAAGGAAACCTGGTGGCTGATCTTTGTGGTGGTGGCAATCTTGGTATTGACCATCTTTGCCATTGTCTACGTGCAACAAGGCCGCCGCAACGTCCCGGTGATGTTCCCCGGCCGCCGCATTGGCAACCGTATGTCCATGCCCGTCAAAAGCAACCTGCCTTTGATGGTCAACATGGCGGGTATGATCCCGATCATCTTTGCCCAATCATTCCTGACCTTCCCGGCTATCCTGGCCTCATTCTTCTTGCGTTCGCAGACAGAATGGTTAGCCAATGCAGCTGCATGGGTCTCTGATGCATTTGGCGGTGAGACGGTCTGGTACCCGATTATGTACTTCATCCTGGTGGTAGCATTCTCCTACTTCTATACGGATGTGTTGTTTGCCCAGCAGGATTATGGTGAGAACCTTAAGAAACAAGGCGCTCAAATCCCGGGTGTCACCCGCGGAAAACCAACCCAACGCTACCTGACCAAAGTGCAGCGCCGCATCACCTTACCGGGTGCTTTCTTCCTCGGTTTCGTGGCAGTCATGCCCTATCTTTTTGGCGCACTATTGCCCAGCGACTCTGCCAATGTCTTTTTGGTCTCATCTGCAGGCTTACTGATTGTTGTGGGTACCGTACGCGATACCTTCCAGTTGATTGAAACCGAGCTTAAACTGCACGGTTATGATGATCACCTGATTAGCTGAGGAAACAAAATGGCAAAAGCAACTTACATCGTCATGCTTGGCCCTCCAGGGGCTGGCAAAGGTACCCAGGCCAAGCTCCTGGCTGAAAAATTAGGCTTAGTGCATGTCTCAAGCGGCGATTTATTCCGTGAGAACCTTACCAACCAAACTGAACTCGGCCAACTTGCCCAGACATTTATGAATAAAGGCGAGCTGGTACCCGATGATGTGACCATAGCCATGGTTAAAGAACGCTTATCACGTGCTGATTGTGTCGAAGGGGCCGTCCTGGATGGCTTCCCCCGCACGCCAGCCCAGGCTGAAGCCCTGCAAGCCTTTCTCTCCGAGAATTGTGCGCAGGTAGATGTTGTCCCATATGTCAAGGTACCCGCCGAAGTGCTGGTGGAACGTTTGGGCGGCCGCTGGATGAGCCACTCTGGGCGTGTTTACCATGCCATTTATAATCCCCCCAAAGTCAAATGGGTGGACGACGTGGACGGAACGCCCTTATATCAACGTGATGACGATAAGCCAGAGACCGTTCAGCGACGCATTGATGTTTACCTCGAACAAACCTCACCCCTGATTGAGCACTACCGCTCACTGGGGAAACTGGTGGAAGTGGACGGCACTCAGCCAATAGAAGTGGTTAATGAAGCCATATTAAAAGCAGTCATAGAGGCGCAAGCATCGTGATTAGTTGGGAACGCCAGATCAATATCAAGTCTGATAAAGAACTTGAGATTATGCGTGAAGCAGGCCGCATCAATGCCGAGACGCTTGATGCAGTAAAAAAAGCAATTGCGCCCGGCGTGACCACGGCTGAGCTAAACGAAGCGGCTGAAGCAGTTCAGCGCAAACACGGCGTCTACTCGCCCTTTAAAAATTATGCCGGACCATACCCCTACCCGGCCAGCATCTGCACCAGCATCAACGAAGAGCTGGTACATGGCATACCCGGCAAACGCAAGCTAAAATCTGGCGATATTATTTCGGTGGATTGCGGCACAGTATACGAAGGTTTTGTAGGCGACTCAGCCTTTACGGCAGGCGTTGGTGAGATTAGCCCGCTGGCACAAAAACTGATGGACATCACCAGCCAGGCACTGGACATTGCTGTGTCATTAATGGTACCGGGTAACCGCATTGGTGATATCGGCGCGGCTGTGCAGCAATTTGTTGAGAGCCACGGCTTCTACATCACCCGCACCTACACAGGCCACGGGGTGGGACGTGAGATGCACGAAGGTCCCCAGGTGCCAAATTACGGTGTCGCCGGCACTGGCTTAGCACTACGCAAAGGCATGACCATTGCCTTGGAACCGATGGTGTTGGTGGGCACACAGCACACCAAGGTCAAAGCAGATGAGTGGACAGTGGCTTCCAGGGATGGCTCCCTGACAGCCCATTTTGAACACTCTGTGGCTGTTACAGAAAACGGGCCGTTGATTTTGACGGCTTTATAGAAAAAATTGACCTAAGATAGGTCTGGACGAAAGAAGTAAAAGCATATATAATTGCAACTTTGCTGTAAAAAACGGAAGGAGTAAGTCTGATGAAAGTATCAGCATCAATTAAGAAACGCTGTGCAAAATGTAAAATAGTCAAACGAGATGGTCGTCTTTATGTGATTTGTGTCAACCCACGTCATAAACAACGACAAGGATAAGGAATCATAATATGGCACGTATTGAAGGTATTGACCTACCGCGCAATAAGCGCATTGAAATTGGATTACGCTATATTTTTGGCATCGGTCCTAAGCGCGCCGATCAAATTTTGGCCGCCACAGGCGTCGACCCATCCATCCGTGTTAAGGACTTGGATGAAGCTGATGTCTCAAAAATGCGTGAATTTATTGCAGGGAATTATAAAGTAGAAGGCGATCTGCGCCGTGAAGTTCAAATGAACATCAAGCGCCTGATCGAAATTGGATGTTATCGCGGATTACGCCATCGTCGCGGTCTGCCTGTGCATGGTCAGCGTACAAAAACGAACGCGCGCACACGCAAAGGCCCGAAGAAGACCGTTGCCGGTCGTGGTCGCCGCCGCGGAGCAACAAAGAAATAATCCATAGATAGCCAGGCCTGCAAGCCTTGGGCGGGGTTCCTTTCTCCCCAGCGGCTGCTCAGGCAGAAGGCCGGCTACGATTTATATATTGAGTGAGGAAGAATTATGGCCAAACAAGCACGTACGACACGGCGAACAACCAGTCAACGTAAAGTAAAGCGTCAGCTCTCAGCTGCGCAAGTGCATGTATACGCGTCTTTCAACAATACCATTATCACTGTTACAGATAAGCAGGGAAACACGGTATGTTGGGGAAGCTCTGGATCAGCAGGTTTCAAAGGCTCTCGCAAGAGCACGCCCTTTGCCGCCCGCTTGGCCACTGAGCAAACCATGAAGACGGCACAATCCATGGGCATTCAGGAAATTGAACTGATTGTTAAAGGCCCTGGTCCTGGTCGTGAATCCGCTATGCGCGCCATTCAGGCATTAGGTATGAAGATTACATCCATATCTGATATCACCCCGGTACCCCATAATGGCTGCCGACCGCCTAAGAAACGCCGCGTGTAACAAAAGAGTTTATTAAGAGAGGATTTTAATGGCAAGATATACCGATCCGGTTTGTAAATTATGTAGACGCGAAGGCGAAAAGCTTTTCCTAAAGGGAGAACGCTGTTTTACGCCGAAGTGCGCCTTTGAAAAACGTGGTTACCCACCTGGCATGCATGGAAAATTTGGCAGCTCACGCCCTGGGCGCGAGTCTGACTATGCCAAGCAGTTGCGTGCCAAGCAAAAAGCGCGCCGAATTTATGGCGTGCAGGAACGTCAGTTCCGTCGTTTCTATCGATTGGCTCAAAAGCGCCGTGGCCTGACTGGCTTCAACCTCTTGCAGGCGCTGGAGTCTCGGATTGATAATATTGTCTACCGCCTGGGCTTCGCAGATAGTCGCGCACAAGCCCGTATTTTGGTGGCACATGGACACTTTACCGTCAATGGGCAAAAGATGAACGTGCCCTCATATGCCGCCAAAGTGGATGATGTCATCGCTGTTCGTGAGCGTTCGAAGGCAACTGTTTATTTCAAGGAACTCCGTGAACTAGCTGAAGCCAAGACCGTGCCCACATGGTTAGCACGAGATTTAAATAATCTCTCCGGCCGGGTTCTTCGTTTACCCGAACGCGGCGAAATTGATGGTAATCTCAACGAACAATTAATTGTTGAGTATTATTCACGCTAATTCGATGATAAGTATTGTGCGAAAGGATGCACAGGGAGGGTAAACCGTGACAGGAATTATGGATATGGTAACGCCTAAAGTAGAACGGGTCGACTTGTCCCGTAATTATGGAAAATTTGCAATTAGCCCCCTTGAACGCGGCTTTGGAGTGACGATCGGTAATGCTTTACGTCGGATTCTCCTGTCTTCGTTAGATGGCGTAGCAGTCACCTCGATGCGCATAACCGATGTGCTGCATGAGTTCAGCACCATCCCCGGTGTTCGTGAAGATGTTATCCAGGTTATGCTGCAGGTTAAACAACTGCGTATGAAGATTTTCGACGCGGATGCCTCTCAAATCCACCTGGATGTCAAAGGCGAAGGCACCGTCACAGCCGCAGATATCGTCTGCCCTTCCGAGGTGGAGATCATTAACCCCGATCTATACCTCTTTAGCGTGGATGACAAGAACGCCCATATCGAGATCGATCTAACCGTCGAACGCGGACGCGGCTATTCCCCAGCGGGAGAACGTTCTGAACGTTTACCCATTGGCGAACTGCCAGTGGATGCGATTTTCTCGCCCGTCAAACGGGTGAATTGGTCAGTGGTCAATGCTCGCGTTGGCCAGAGCACCAATTACGACCGCTTGATTATGGAACTGTGGACTGATGGCACCATCGCCCCTGAGCAGGCAATGATTGACAGTGCGCATATATTAATGCAGCACCTCAGTTATATTGCTGGCATCAGCGAAGAGATGTTTGCTAAGCCAGTTGTGCTTGTAGAAGAGCCTGTAACCAGCCTGATCAGCAGTGAAGCTGCCGAGACACCTATTGAGAACTTGGACTTACCTGTGCGTGTGTTCAATTCTCTGAAACGCACTGGCATTGCCACCGTGGGTGACGTGATCGAACTGCTCGATAAAGGCGAAGACGCCATGCTGTCCATTCGCAATTTTGGCGATAAGAGTCTCTTTGAACTCAAAGCCAAGATGATCGAAAAGGGCTATATTGAAGAAGATGAAACTGTGGAGTAAGAAGCAATGCGACATCAAGTAAAAGGATATCGTCTTAACCGTTCTGGTGGTCACCGGACTGCCATGCGCAAGACGATGATTAAACAACTGTTCGAACACGAACGCATAACAACCACCCTGGCAAAAGCCAAATCAATCCAGGCTGAAGCTGAGCAATTGATCACCCTGGCGCGTAACAGCGCAGCGGAAGATGACGTTAAACAGGTCAACGCCAGGCGCCAGGTTGCCGGTAAACTCGGTAATACCAGCGCTGAAATCGTCAAGAAACTTTTTGATGACATCGCCCCGAGATTTAAGAATCGACCAGGTGGTTATACCCGCATCCTCAAATTAGGTCCTCGCCAAGGCGATAACGCTGAGATGGTCCTGATTGAGTTGGTGTCGGAATAAGTGCAATTATTTTTGGGAAGACGCCTGACGGTCTAAAGCCGAAAAGGCATGGCACATTACAAACTAATCCTCGCATATGACGGCAGCGAATTCGCCGGTTTTCAACGCCAGGCGCAAAAGCCATCTGTTCAGCTAGCGCTCGAAGATGCATTACGAGAGCTGGGCTGGCAAGGCCGCTCGATCATAGCTGCAGGCAGAACCGATACAGGGGTGCATGGCCTTGGCCAGGTGGTCAGTTTTGACCTTAACTGGCGGCATGGTGATGAGGTCCTGCTGCGGGCGCTGAATGCACACCTGCCCAAGAGCATTGTAGGCCAGGTGATCGCGCAAGTGCCGCCATCTTTTCACCCGCGCTACGATGCCCTGGCTCGCCATTACCGCTACCAGCTTTACAGCCAGCCACAAAGCAACCCCCTCCGGGAACGCTTTGCCTGGCGGGTTTGGCCAAAGCCAGATCTGGCGCTGATGAACGAAGCTGCGCAAGCGCTCCTTGGTGAACACGACTTCCGGGCTTTTGGTAAAGCCCTCAAAGAAGATGGTACCACCACTAGGCATATCTTCAAAGCGAACTGGCAGCAGGGTGAAGACGGCAGTAGCTTTGAAATTAGCGGCAATGCCTTTTTGTACCACATGGTACGCCGCATTGTGCATACGCTGGTTCAGGTTGGGTTGGGCAAAGACCCAGTCGAAATAGTCAAGCGAGGTTTGGAAACAGGTGACATCGGTTCGGTGCGCCTGGCACCTGCCCATGGGCTGACGTTCGTGGGTGTGGATTATAAGTAAAAATAGTGATTAGCCGTCCTCAGCAATGCTGAAGACCAGGCAATCTGATTTAGGAAAATGGAGAAAGTGACAGTGGATAAAACATACGTTCCAAAAGGTCAGGTGGAAGGTGAATGGTATCTGATCGATGCGGCAGGAGAAACCCTCGGCCGCCTGGCTACCAAAATTGCCGCGCTTTTAATTGGCAAGCATAGGCCAGACTACACCCCCGGCGTGGTCATGGGTGATCACGTGGTGGTCATTAATGCATCGCAGATTGCTTTTCATCCTACCCGCCTGGAGACCAAAATGTACTATCGGCATACCCTTTACCCTGGTGGGCTGAAGTCAGTTACATTACGTAAGCAGCTTGAAACGCATCCAGATCGAGTTATTCGCGCTGCTGTGCGCGGTATGCTGCCGAAAAATCGTTTAACTGCAAGATTTTTAGATAACCTCAAGATTTATGGTGGTTCGGAACATCCCCATCAGGGACAAGATCCGAAACCGCTGGACTGAAGGAGTAGCGAGGAATTATGGCAAATCAATATTATGAAGCTGTAGGTCGTCGAAAAGAAAGCACTGCCAGGGTGCGCATCATGTCTGGCTCTGGTACGTTTTTGATTAATGAAAAGAACCTGCCGGATTATTTCACCCGCCAAGGTGATGTGCCCGCCATTTTACAACCCTTAGAGGCCGTTGGCCAGGCTGCCGCGAATTTTGACGTGACAGTACACGTCAATGGCGGTGGGGTCACAGGCCAGCGCGATGCGGTCCAACTCGGTTTGGCACGCGCCCTGGTTTTGATGGACGAACACAACCGGGACTTATTACGTGGTGACCAGTTGCTGACACGCGATGCGCGCGTCAAGGAACGCAAGAAGCCAGGTTTGAAACGCGCCCGCAAGGCACCTACCTACACCAAGCGTTAAACTGATAATGAAACGCCTTTCCTGAAGGATTGGCGATGGGAATTCAAACCCTGTCATTATCCGCTTACACCTGGAACAGTTGTATTAAAATAGAGACGTTGTCATAGACGTCTCTATCTATTTAAATTGAAAGGTCATACAAACAACATGTCAAATCGAGGCATCGTACTTTTAGGCTTAGGGCCTGGGGACCCGCAGTTATTAACCCGTGAAGCCTGGGATTGGCTTGCGCAAATCGATGAAATTGTCCTGCGCACGAACCTGCACCCCGCGGTTGTTGCCCTGCCATCTCATCTGCAGCGTTTTTCGTTTGACTTGCTTTACCAAGAACAAGCCGAGCTTGAGCAAGTATTTGAAGAGATCATCAATAAAGTCTTGGAATTAGGACAGCGTCCTGAAGGCGTCACCTATGCCGTACCGGGGCACCCCTTTGTGGCGGAAGAAACCTGTCCAGAAATTGCCCGTCGTGCGCATGAACAAGGAATCCCGGTGAGGGTCATTGAGGGGCTCAGCTTCCTCGAACCAACCTTCCGGGCGCTCAGCTTGGACCCCTTCCCACAGTTAACTCTCGTTGACGCCCTGAAAATCGACCAGCTGCAGGTGCCTTCTTTTCCCTGCTCCCAGCCTGCCCTGATCGGGCAGATTTACAACCGCATGCTGGCATCCAACGTCAAGCTCTCCCTGATGTCCATCTACCCGGATGAGCACCCAGTCAGGTTAGTACACGCCGCCGGCATGCCCGAGCAGCGCATTGAGGATCTACCCCTGCATGCCATTGACCAAAGCCCACACTTAGGCTTCTTAAGCTCGCTGTACCTTCCCCCGCTGCCTTATGGGCATGCCTTTGAAGACTTCCAGGAAATTGTGGCGCGCCTACGCGCGCCCGGCGGCTGCCCCTGGGACCAGGAACAAACGCACGACTCGCTCAAACCTTACCTGCTTGAAGAAGCCTATGAAGCCCTGGAAGCGCTCGACAACCAAGATATGGGTGCGCTGCAGGAAGAACTGGGTGACCTCTTGTTGCAGATTGTATTGCATGCCCAGATTGCCGTGGACGAGTGCGAGTTTAATATGGCTGATGTACTGCAGACCATCTCCCAAAAGCTGATTCGCCGCCACCCGCACGTCTTCGCCGAGGCTAAAGTAGACGGCATCGAAGATATCCTGCACAACTGGGAACAGATCAAAGCTACCGAGCGCAAGGAAAACGGCACACCGGGTAAAAAAGGCATGCTGGACGGCATCCCCTTAGCGCTGCCAGCTCTCACCCAGGCGGACGCCATCCAGCGCCGTGCTCAAAGAGTCGGCTTTGACTGGCCTGAGATTGAAGGCGTCATTAAAAAAGTCTACGAAGAGCTGGATGAACTGCGCGCAGCTAAAGATGACGCAGAAAGGCAATCTGAGGCCGGTGATCTGCTATTTGCCGCAGTCAACGTCATCCGCTGGCTGGGCGTGGATCCCGAAGCTGCCCTGCGCGAAACCAACCGCCGCTTCAAGGTGCGCTTTGCTTACATCGAAGCAGCCGCCGAAAAACGCGGCATCAGCCTGGACGCGATGAGCTTTGAAGAAATGGACGCGCTCTGGGAAGAAGCCAAAGACAAACTGGCTCAATAAGGCTATAGTCACCGTTCAAACACAGAAAACTGGTTATACTTGCAGGTAATGGAAACACAAACCACCCCGCCAGAAAGCGCTAACCGCCAGATTGCCCGTGCTGCCGGCACGGTTATGGCTGCCTTCATCCTCAGCAACCTGGTTGGCTTGCTGCGCGGCATGGTCATCACTGGCGCTTTTGGCACCAGCGCAGACCTAGACGCCTTCAATGCGGCAAATCGCGTCACCGAGCTGTTGTTCAACCTGGTCGCCGGCGGTGCGCTGGGCTCTGCCTTCATCCCGGTCTTCACCAGCTTCCTGGTCAAAGAACAGCGCCAGGCCGCTTGGAAGCTGGCATCCGGCGTGATTAACCTGCTGCTGTTGGTTTTGCTAGCGGTTGGCGTGCTGATGTTCATCTTTGCGCCCCAAGTGGTGCGTTACGGCTTGTTTATCCTGGTGCCAGAGTCTGATCCCCTGCAAGTAGATCTGACCGTGCGCCTATTGCGGGTTATGCTGCCCTCGGTGGTCATCTTTGGCGTCAGCGGCATCGTCATGGGCATGCTCAATGCTCACCAGGTCTTTCTCATTCCTGCCATCGCGCCAGTCATGTACTCCCTGGGGATGATCTTCGGCACGCTTGTTCTGCCTAAATCCTGGGGCATCACCCGCCTGGCAATTGGTACCCTCATCGGTGCGCTGGGGCACCTGCTGATTCAGCTGCCGCGTCTTAGTCGCCTGCCAATGCGCAGTTACCAATTAGTCTTAGGCCTCAAAGACAGCGCTGTACGCGAGGTGCTGCGCCTGATGGGTCCGCGTGTCTTAGGTGCTGCGGTGGTACAGCTCAACTTCGTCGCCAACACCATTATTGCACTGGGTCAGCCGGAAGGCTCCGTCTCTGCCATCACCCTGGCCTTTGCCCTGATGCTCATGCCCCAGATGGCCATCGCCCAATCGGCTGCTATCGCTTCCCTGCCTACTTTTTCTGCCCAGGTGGCAAGGGGCAAATTTGACGAGATGCGTTCCTCCTTGGCAGCCACCTTACGGGTGGTCTTACTGCTGGCCATCCCGGCCTCGCTGGGGCTGGTCTTACTGCGTGTGCCCCTGGTACAGGTCTTATATCAGCGCGGCCAGTTCGACAGCCGCTCCACCCAGATGGTGGCTTGGGCGCTGCTGTGGTACGCGGCCGGCTTGGTGGGGCATGCCCTGGTGGAAATCCTCAGCCGTGCCTTCTACGCCCTGCACGACACACGCACGCCCGTCCGCGTGGGGGTGCTCACCATGGGGCTTAATATTGGCCTCAGTATTCTCTTCTCAATCCTTTTTGTACGCTTGGGTTGGATGCCGCATGGCGGCTTAGCGCTGGCAAACTCGCTCTCCACCGCCTTGGAAAGCGCAGCCTTGCTCTTGCTGATGCGCAAACGCCTATCTGGGCTGCAGGGGCGCCAAATTTGGATTGGCGTAGGCCAGGCGCTGCTTGCCACAGGCCTAATGAGCTTGGCCATCCTGCTCTGGCAAGCCCTCATCGGCGGGCGTTCAGCCTTGCTGGTGCTTAGCGGCGGGCTGCTTTTGGGCTTGTTTGTTTACACCCTGCTGCTGTGGCTGCTCAAGGTACCCGAACTGCGCCGCCTCCTGCAAGTGCTCAAAGACAAGATTAAAAAATAAACCCCGCACGATAATCGCGGGGTCTTTTTATTATAGGGAGAAACCATGCGCTACCAGATCGGTTCGCCGCGGTCGCACAGGCCATTCCCATTATTATCCACGTACTTGCGGCACTTGCCGGGGTAAGGGCAGCTGTAACGGCACAGCGCCACGCCCGTCTGCACCACGCTGACGCTCGTCGCGGTGGGGGTTGGTTGGGCAATCGTTGGCAGGGCTGTGGGGTTTGTGTCTGCCATTGCGCTGGTTGGCATGGCGGTTGATACCTGCGTTGGTTGCAGGGTCGGTATAGCTGGCGTCGTTGGCGCTGCGTTTGCCTGGCTGCCTGCCGCCACGGGCTTGGAACTGCTTAACAAGGCGCCCACACCCCCTGCCAAAGCTGCCAGTCCCAAACCAGCTAGGCCGGCTTGTTTAAGAAACATACGCCGGGAGAGCTGCTGGGGTGAGAGGCTTTCTAAGCCTTTTGCAGGCTTGAAGGCATTGCGGAGCGTCCCCTTCAGCCACTGCCAATGGAGCGCGGTCTTTAGCGCTAACATCACCAGGGTGGCGTAAGAGGAGGCAAAGTGCAGGTCGCGCCAGATCTCGTAATATGCCAGGTTCAAATTGAGCAGGGCAGAAATGACCAGGCCAGTAAAGATGATCATCACAAAACCGGTCGCCATCATCACATCCACGATAAAGCGCATGCGGATCTTACGCTGCAGGCAGGCCATCTTCTTGCTGATAGAACATACCCAGCGCCAGTGCTGCACTAAGTGCACCAGCAAGACGGATCCCACCCCCAATCCCACCCACTCGTGCAGGTCATAGCCGGTCAGGGAGGGGTAAAAGGTCAGGGCAAAACCCAGTAGGGCAATAATGTCAATTAAGATAATCTTCTTTTTCATTCCTGCAATTCTAATAGTTTCCTAAAAATAATCGTTTAGATGTTGTATAGAAGCTGTGAATAATTTGTGAAGGTTTCCAAACCAATCAAGTGGTATACAATTATATGAGGCAGCCCAAACAGCCAAGGTAGCCTGAGAGGTGCTATGTCAGCTTATATTTCCATCCGCGGCGCACGCCTGCATAACCTCAAGAATATCGACCTGGACATTCCCAAGGGTAAACTGGTCGTGCTGACAGGCGTGTCTGGTTCGGGCAAATCCACGCTCGGTTTTGACATCCTCTACCAGGAAGGCTTACGCCAGTACATCGAATCCCTGGGCATGCTTGGTTATGGCTTAGGTAAACCGCCTGTGGCGTCCATCGCGGGCTTATCGCCCGCCATCAGCCTAGACCAACACCTGCGCAACAGCAGCCCGCGCTCTACGGTTGGCACGCTCAGCGAAGTCTATACCTACCTGCGGCTCCTGTATGCGCGCCTTGGGGAACGCCCCTGCCCGTCCTGCGGTCAGCTCATCAAGGCCACCGCTGGACTGTCTGCGGCACAATGGGAGGAGGAAGCAGCCGAGGGGGCTAGCGCCGAGCCAGAGCAGTATTTTGCCTGCCTGCACTGCGGCGCGCCGGTCTTACAGCTGCGCATGGGGCATTTTACCTTCAACAAACCCGCCGGCGCCTGCCCCACCTGCACTGGCCTGGGCGTCTTGCAGCAGGTAGACCTAAAGCGCATCGTGGATTTCAGCCTAGGCATTGCTGATGGTGCGGTCAAAGGTTGGCATGCAGTCCAAACCCAGTATTACAGCAGCGTGATTGCCGCAGCCTTTGCGCATTACGACTTGAAGTATGATCCATACAAACCCATCCGTGATTACACCCAGCCCGAGCATGACCTTTTATTTCACGGGGTAAAAAGCCCCCTCTTTACCCGCCATTATCCAAACACACCCCCACCCAGTACAGCCCGCCAGGGGCGCTTCGAAGGGTTGGCAACCGCTTTCCTGCGACGCTATGCCGAGCGCATCAGCGAGCCCGCTTACCGAGAGAAAATGGCTGCTTACCTGGTCACCCAACCCTGCCCAGGCTGCCTCGGCAGGCGCCTGCGCGCTGAAAGCCGGGCAGTGCTGATCCAGGGGCGCAGCATTGTCGATTTATCCAAGCTTTCGCTCACTGAATTGGCGGCTTGGTTAGAAGGCCTGCCCTCCATCTTGACAGGGGAAGAAGCTCTCCTGGCTGCCCCCATCTTGGCAGACTTGCAAACCCGCATCGCCGGGCTCATCCAGGTTGGGATCGGCTACCTCTCGAGTGAGCGCACTGCCCCCACCCTCTCAGCAGGTGAAGCCCAGCGCCTGCGACTGGCAGCTCTGCTCAACTCGAGCCTGAGCGGGGTCTTGTACGTCTTTGATGAGCCCACCATCGGCCTGCACCAGCGCGATACTGGGCGCCTGCTCCAGTTGCTCTTGCGCCTGCGCGACCTGGGTAATACTGTGCTTGTCATCGAACATGACCTGCAAATAATCAAAGAGGCTGATTGGCTGATCGATTTTGGGCCCGGGGCTGGCAACCAGGGCGGTCAGATCGTGGCGCAGGGAATATCTACACAAGTGATGCAGGAGCCCGCCTCGCTCACCGGCCAATACCTATCTGGCATCGCCAAAATTCCTCTTCCTCAAAGCCGGCGCATCCCTGGCACCCAATACCTCACGGTCCACGGCGCGCGTGCCAACAATCTTAAAAAAATCACCATGCAAATTCCCTTGGGCTTACTGGTAGCCCTCACCGGTGTATCTGGCTCGGGTAAGTCATCGCTGCTATTTGATATCCTGGAGCGCGCGGGACACCAGCATTTTTATGGCGCGCGTGAACGAGCTGGTGAGCACGACGGGATCACCGGCTGGGAGAACCTGCGCCAGCTGGTCACCATCGCACAGGAACCGATCGGGCGCGTCCCGCGTTCCAATGTGGCCACCTACAGCGAAGTCTACACGCCCCTGCGCCAGCTCTTTGCCCAGCAGCCCGGGGCAAAGCAGATGGGCTTGAGCGCTCGTCACTTTTCCTTCAACCTGCCTGGCGGGCGCTGCGAACGCTGCCAGGGCACCGGCGTCTTGAGCGTGCCGATGCACTTCCTGCCAGAAGCCAGCCTGCCCTGCCCGGTCTGCCATGGCTCACGCTTCAAGGAAGAGGTGCTCTCTGTGCGTTATGAGGGATTGAATATTGCCGATGCCTTGGCGCTGACCGTTGACCAAGCTGCCCAACAGTTTGCCCAAATGCCTGCCCTGGCTGCCCGATTGGGGCTGCTGCATGAGGTGGGCTTGGGCTACCTGCAGCTCGGCCAGTCTGCAAATACGCTTTCAGGCGGTGAAGCCCAGCGCATCAAGCTGGCAAAAGAGCTGGGGCGCAAAAGCCGCGGCCGCACCCTTTACCTGATGTCTGAGCCGACCACCGGCCTGCACCCGGCCGATATCACCCGCCTGCTGGGGGTATGCCAGCGCTTGGTAGATGCAGGTAACAGCGTGGTGATCGAAGAGCACAACCTGGACTTAATTAAATGTGCCGATTGGGTGATCGACCTTGGTCCCGAAGGCGGGGCTGCCGGCGGCCAGGTGGTTTTTGAAGGCACGCCTGGAGAGATTATGGTGTGTGAAGATTCGCATACGGGGAAGAGTTTGAGGGAGTGGGGGTAAGCTTGCCCTAAAGTGAGTCTTGAAATACAGAATTCTTAAATTAATTATGAAAACAACTAAATTTATGTTATATTATTAGTGTAAATAACAACTTAGCCCTGCAGCACTTCTTTTGAAAATTTTAGATAGGGTGGGATTACCTACCAAAGCCGCAAGTTGAGCTTATTGTCTTTTTTTGTGTTGTTTAAAGGAGCTTCCCGAGATGTTTAAATTAGAAAAAATATTTTCCAGTAAATTGTTCGCTATTTTTCTTGCTCTAACAATTTTATTAACCACAACAGGTCATACAACGCTTCCACAAGAGGGCTGTCCAGCTTGTGGCTGTGGAGATATCCCGCTAGATGAGGAAACTTACCAGCGTTATCTAAAGCCGGTTGACCCTGAGGATCGGCAAGATACGGTCCTGCCAGGCTATTATAACGCTAATGCTTTGGGTTATGTGACGCCAGCAAAAGACCAAGGTCAATGCGGCGGATGTTGGTCTTTTGCCAGCGTAGGGGCTTTTGAATCGCATCTTATCATTGCCGGTCATGCCACCGACACAATCGATCTTTCTGAGCAGCAGCAGATCTCATGTAATGAAGATCAGGGAGGTTGCTGTGGTGGAAATGCACTTGCACTTCAATTTTGGGAGACAAGGGGACCGGTTTATGATTCTTGTTACCCCTTTGGGGATGGACCTGGAACAGCATGCCCTGGGACAGAGAGTAATGTGGCTTGTTCGACCTCCTGTCTGCAGTTGGGCTATAGGGTCACCAATTTTCACACTGTAACAGTAGGAGAAGCTAACTTTAAGGCATCTCTCTATGACGATGGTCCCAGTTATTTCCGTTTTGATGTTTTCCAGGATTTTATGGATTTTTACACATATGCCAGCTCCGGTGCTGTTTACACGAATACTGGTGGAAGTAAGTTAGGCGGTCATGCAGTGCTGCTGATTGGCTGGGATGATGCTAAGCAAGCTTTTCTGCTGAAAAATAGCTGGGGTTCTACCAGTGGCCCACAGGGTGATGGTACCTTTTGGATGGCTTATACTGGGCATGCTAATAATTTGGGCTTCCAGATGGCCAATTTTGATGTGGTACCCACTAACCAGGCGCCCATTGCCAACGCCGGAACTGACCAGGAAGTCACTCCCAGCAGCACGGTAACCATGAACGGCAGTAGCAGTTACGACCCGGATGGCAATGACCCCATTACCTACCAATGGGAACAAACTGCTGGCACCACGGTAACCTTAAATACTTCGGATCCAGCTATGCCTACTTTCACCGCGCCCACAGCTCCTGAACTGCTCACATTTAGTCTGGTGGTTACCGATAGCCTGGGTTTACCTTCTGCGCCTGATTCTGTCAATATCTTTAACGGGATCGAGCCATCTTTTGAACTCTATTTGCCATTAATAATGAAACCTGGTAGTACAGGATTTAACTCTCAATTTAATGGTAATGCAGATGGCTGGGAAGTACATTCTGGAATGTGGTATTACGATGATACATCGTTATTCACATATGGAAACGCAGGCAATTTATCCACTGTGAGTTATGCAGCTGACTTTACAAATTTGGATTATAAAGTACAGCTTGCTCGTGCAGGATCTCAATTAAACGGAAACCAGCTATTTATAAGGGGAAAGCCTGATCCGTTATCTTTGATCGGTGAATGGTATGAAGGATATATTTTTCAATATTCAGCAAATGGTAACTACTCAATTTTAAAAACTATCAATGGTGTAACTTCTGAAATTAAATCTTGGACATTTTCTAGTGCTATTAATCAGGGTTACACCTGGAATACTCTTCGCATCACAGCTAATGGGGGAACTCTTAAATTTTATATTAATGGTAGCTTGGTATGGTCGGGAACGAATACATCATTAACCTCCGGCAGAGTAGGAATCGGTATGTACTTGACTTCTACCAGCACTACAGACTGGCTAGTTGTAGACTGGGCAACGCTAACTACATCTGTATCTACATCAGTTTCTGATTTGGATCAAATAAGCCCTGAACAGCAGTTGTTGAATGATGCCACGGAGTCAAATTATAGTGGCGATCTATACAATGCTCCATTAGATTAGATTATATTAAGATTTAATCAAAATTCAAATTAGTTGGACCCCCACCCACCCGGGCGGGGGTTTTCTATTCCCTTCACATTAATAAAAATTAATGTATAATTAACTTATACACCCCCATCCTCAACGCCGGCATCAGCTGCCACACCTTTCTCACCGAGACTTGCTTCACCGTTACACAAAGTAATTTCATATTATTTATCTCTACAAAGGAGATCAACATGAAACCTACCCTGGCCATAACCCTCATCCTATTTTTTATATTGTCTGCCTGCGCCCCAGAGCCAGCTGCCCCGGCTGAGCCAGTGCCAAACATTGAGCCGCCTAAGCCCACCTTCCCGCCGCAGCCAACCAATACCCCCGAGCCAACCCAAACGTCCATCCCGCCCACCGAAACGCTCGAACCAACCCCAACCAACCCCCCGCCCACCCAAACGCCCCTGCCCGAGGGCATCCTCTTCAGGGACGATTTTGAAGGCTACCTGCAGCCGGGTTGGTCTTGGATGAACGAGGACCCGGAGCGTTGGGAGTTGGTCGAGTTTGATAACGGCGGTTGGCTACAAATCACAGGGGATAAGCCCGGCGGCTTCAACGAGCAGAAAAACACCCTCATGCGTCCCCTACCGGAAGGCGATTTTGTCATCACTGCCCACGTCGTTGCCGACCCGCGCCAAAACTTCCACCAAGCCAACATTTTCATCTTTGAAGATGCCAATAACTACATCCGCATGAACTTTGGCTTCTGCCAGCCTTGTGAATTGGAAAGTGGCGGATACGGCTACTTCATGGAAACCATCATCGATAACAACCCCTTCGGTGACCTCTACAAAGTCTCGCGCAGCTCGGAAGACCGCGATGTCTACCTGCGCCTGGTCAACCAGGGCGGGCAGATCACCGGCTACTACGCCACGGAATTTGGCAACTGGCAGAAGATCGGCTTGTTTGGCAACTATTTTGATTTTGTCAGTGTAGGGCTGGGTGCCACCAATTCGGTCTTGCCAGAGATGAACGTCGAGGATATTGTCGCTTTATTTGATTATTTTGAGATCAGCCAGCCCTAAAGCCTGGCTGTTAAGGAATTCTAACACTTAGTAAGGCAGGCCTTTTGCGCCTAGCTTTAAGCTGCCTTGCGGTCTGCCCTTATGCCAGTGGCATCAGCTGCCATACGATCACCGAAACAGCGAGGCCAAACAAAACCCCGCCTAGCGCTTCGCCAGGGGAGTGGCCGATCACCTCGCGCAGGTCATTGATGTCTTCCACAGGCCAGACCTTGTTTTCAACCACTTTCTTGATGATCATGTTGATGCGCTCTGCCTGCAAGCCTGACTGCCTGCGCACGCCCGTGGCGTCATAGATTACGATCCCAGCGATGGCTAACGAAAGGATGAAAACCGGGCTGTCAAATCCAATATAATGGCCGATGCTGACCGTCACGGCCGTCATCAAGGCTGAGTGCGAGGAGGGCATCCCGCCCGCGCTAGCAAGCAGGCCCCAGTTCCATTTTTTGGTGCGCGCGAACTCAATTGGCACCTTCAAGACCTGTGCCAGGAACCAGGCGCTGAAGCTGGCAATTGCAATCGGGCTGCTGAAGATATCCACAAAGGGCATGGCTACTCCACTTCGTCCGGGTCTTGCTCTTCTAAAAGAGTCTGCATCTTCAATTCTGCCTCAGCCAAGAGCTGGCCACAGCGGCGTGCTAACTGCTGGCCGCGCTCAAACAAACGCATGGACTCCTCCAGCGCTAGCTGCTGTCCTTCCAAGCTGCTGACCACTTCTTGCAGTGCTGCAAAAGCGCTCTCATAATCCATTTCATCAATCTGGGTGTTCACATCAGGCATCATATTTTCTCCTGTCTAATTTTTGGTAATATCGGCCGCCAGGCTGCCATCGCTGACCTGCAATCGCACGCCTTCCCCAGCCTGCACGTCCCCCACCCGGCTGACCAACCTGCCATCTGCCTGGCGGGTGATGATGGCGTAGCCGCGCATAAGCACGGCCTGTGGGTTCAGGCTCTCCAGGCGGCTGCTCAAACCGGAAAGCATCACCTTTTGGGCTTGCAGGTAAACCTGCGGGGCTCTTTCCTGCCGCAAGACCAGCTCATCCAGCCTCTGGCGCAGGTTGAATATCTGGGTCTGCGGGGCGTAACGGCGCAGTTGCGCGCTGAGTTGTTCAAGCGCACGTTTACGCTCGCCAAGGATCGCCTCCAGCTCGTCCTCTAATTGCGCTTGCGTAGCCTGCAGGTCCAAGAGCATATCGCTGATGCTGTAAGCGGTTGCCAGCTCGGCTGCGGCGGTGGGTGTAGGTCCGCGCAGGTCTGCCACGAAATCAGCAATGGTGAAGTCGGTCTCATGCCCCACGCCTGAAATGACCGGTGCCTGCGAGGCATAGATTGCCCGCGCCACCTGCTCATCATTAAAAGCCCACAAATCCTCAATCGAACCGCCCCCGCGCCCCACGATGATCAGGTCGGGCCTAACCCGCAGGTTCAGGCGCTGGATGGCTGCCACGATGCCGGCTGGTGCGTCAATGCCCTGCACGGCAGTAGGGGCTAAGACCAGCTTAGCCAGCGGCAGCCTTCGTGCGATGGTATTGCGGATATCTTGCAGCGCAGCGCCGGTGGCCGAGGTAACCACACCGATGACCTTGGGTGAAACTGGAATAGGTCTTTTATGGTCAGGGTCAAACAGCCCTTCGGCTTCCAGGCGCGCTTTCAGACGTAAAAATTCCTGGAACAGCGCCCCTTCGCCAGCCGGGCGTAGCGTATCAATATATAGCTGCACTGACCCACCGGCTTCATATACGCTCATCGAGCCGTGCGCTTCAACAGCCATGCCGTCGCGCGGGGCAAAACCCAGCCTCAGCGCCATGTTCTTCCACATCACGCAGCGCATCTGCGCTTCGCTGTCTTTAAGCGTGAAGTACAGGTGCCCAGAGCGGGGCTGCGAAAAATTAGAAACCTCACCTCTCACCCAGATATCCTGCAGCACCTCGTCCGTCTCAAGCAGTTCGCGCAGGTAGCGCAAGAGCGCACTGATGCTGAAGACCGTTGGGCTGTGAAATGAAAAGGCTTCCATAGGGTTTAAGCATAAGCCACAAGCGGCGCCTTGTCAAATAATTGGTTAAACATCAGCTGGGCGGTCAATCAAACGCTTTCCTGGCGTCAATTCAAGCAATTTCCCAGCCCAGTTCTCTTCCAGCTGCTAAAACAAATCAGCAAGGAATAATTAACTTGCTTCATTTGGGCACTTTTCGATTACAATTAGGCAATGGATCACCTCTGGACCCCTTGGCGCATGCAGTACATCAGTGAGCATAAGTCTTACGAAAACTGTGTCTTCTGCGTGGCTGCCGGGCTGGAAGATTGCCTGGAAAACCTGGTCGTCCACCGCGGCGAGTACACCTTCGCCATCCTCAACCGTTACCCCTACAACAACGGCCATCTAATGATTGTTCCCTACCAACACTGTGATTCGCTCTCGGTGCTGGCCGAGTCCACGCTCAACGAGATGATGCTTCTTACAACCACGGCGATTAAGATCCTCAGCGAACTCTATCACCCCCAGGGGTTTAACGTGGGTATGAACCTGGGTACGGTGGCTGGGGCGGGCATTGCCGAACACCTGCATATGCATGTGGTGCCGCGTTGGGGTGGGGATGCCTCCTTTATGTCGGTGGTTGGGCAGACGCGCGTCGTCCCAGAAGACCTATCTGAATCATACCAACGCATTAAAACGGCCTGGCAGAAGCTGGCCTAACCAATTAATCACCATATTCAATTTAAAATTTGCGAGAAACTTCGCATTAAATTTCAAAATTGCGATATAATTTTGTTATTACATACAGAAGGTGACCCTTGCTTAACCTAAACTACCATTATATTTGAGCTAGGCAACAGGACGCTGGTCAGCGTTCATTAAACCGCAAGCGTAAACCAGCCTGTATTTAAGCTGCACCTCTGCCCCTTGAATCCGCTGGAATGCACAGCGGATTTTTTGATGCCAGCAGGCAAAAAGGAGGCAGCATAAAAAATTACACCACCTATTTTATTAATTTTTGTAGGTTAGCTAATCAGCCATTATTTATTGGCGTCTATTTACGACTCTAAAAAAAATTTGAATAGGGAGATTTTACGCATGAAAGAACGTCTAACAAGATTTTTTGCATCGCGCTGGGGGATAATTGTTGTAGGAGCTATCATCGGCATTGCAGGCCCCTTGCTGCAGTATTTCGGCAATCCGCCTAACATGGGCATTTGCGTGGCCTGCTTTGAGCGTGATATTGCCGGCGCCTTAGGGCTGCACCGTGCAGCAGTTGTGCAGTATATCCGCCCAGAGGTCATCGGCTTTGTATTCGGCTCCACCATCGCAGCCCTGCTCTTCCGCGAGTTCAAAGCACGCGCAGGCTCAGCGCCAATTGTACGCTTTTTCTTAGGCATTTTTGCCATGATCGGCGCACTGGCTTTTCTGGGCTGTCCCTGGCGCGCGAGTTTTCGCCTGGCTGGGGGCGACTTGACAGCCATTCCCGGCCTGGTTGGGTTGGCAATTGGTATCGCTATCGGGGTATGGTTCTTGCGCACAGGCTATAACCTGGGGCGCAGTCACAAAACCTACCCAGCTGTAGGGTGGATTATGCCAGTCTTTATGTTGGTTTTATTGCTATTGCTGGTTTTTCGCCCCCAGTTCAGCGAAGGCGGCCCAATATTCTTCAGTGAAAGCGGCCCCGGCTCTATGGCTGCGCCGATCCTTGTATCCCTGCTGATTGGCATGCTGATTGGCTTCTTGGCACAGCGCACGCGCTTTTGTACCATGGGTGCCGTCAGGGATGTTATCTTGATGAGGGATTATCACCTGTTCAGCGGCTTGCTGATGCTAATCGTGGCAGCCCTAGCTACCAACCTGGTCTTGGGTCAGTTCAATCTCGGGTACACGGCTCAACCAGTCGCACATAGCAGCTTGCTCTGGAACATCCTGGGCATGCTCCTGGCAGGTTTGGCTTATGCATTGGCAGGCGGCTGCCCAGGCCGACAATTATTCCTAGCAGGTGAAGGCGATGGTGACTCAGGTATCTTTGTTTTGGGGATGATCGTTGGTGCAGGAATCTCGCACAACTTCAACCTGGCTGCCAAACCAGATGCCCTGGTGGATGGCGTCTTGAGCGTGGGGGGAATCAATACATTTGGCATGGTTGCGGTGGTCCTGGGCATCCTATTTTGCCTGGCGATTGGCTTAACCATGCGTGAAAAGATGGGTTAAGGAGGATTTGATGACGACTAAAGTTGATGCACGTGGGCTTTCTTGCCCCCAGCCAGTGATCATGGCTCAAAAAGCAATCAAAGAAGGCAAATTCCCGGTACAGGTACTGGTTGATACGGTAACATCGCGCGAAAATGTGCGCCGGATGGCTGAAAAGCAGGGTTGCAAGGTTAAAATCTCTGAGCAGGGTGATGAATTTTCCCTGGTGTTGACAAAATGACCACTGATGTAAAGATGTTCCCATCCAGCAGGACGGGCGATGGGGCAATTTACTTGGATAATGCAGCGACTTCCTGGCCCAAACCGCCAGGGGTGGCTGAAGCGATGCTGCGTTTTATGGGTGACATGGGTGCCAATCCTGGCCGTTCTGCCCACCGTATGTCCATCCAGGCTGCGCGGGTAATCTACCAACTCAGGGAGAAAATTGCTGCATTGTTTGGCGCTACTGACCCGCTGCGGGTTATCTTTACGCTGAATATAACCGATGCGCTAAATATAGCCCTGCACGGCTTGCTCAAACCGAGCGATCATGTGCTTACCTCAAGCATGGAGCATAATGCAGTCATGCGTCCCCTCAACGACCTGGCGCAGCGCGGCGTCTCCTACACCAAATTGCCCTGCCGGCCTGACGGCAGCCTTGACCCTGCTTGTGTGGTGCCAGCCATCCGCTCAGAGACGCGCTTGATTGTGATGAACCATGCTTCGAATGTATGCGGTACCATCTTACCAATCCGCGAGGTTGCCCAGCTTGCCCGCGCGCACGGGCTGCTTTTCCTATTGGATTCAGCCCAGAGCGCAGGTGTTTTGCCCATTGATATGCAGGCTGATGCAATTGACCTGCTCGCCTTCACCGGGCATAAATCGCTCTATGGACCCACCGGCACCGGCGGCCTCATCATAGGTGAACGCGTGGACCCAGCATTACTTCATCCCCTGCGCCAGGGCGGCACAGGCAGCCGCTCAGAGCACGAAGTACAGCCAGAATTCTTACCGGATCGCTATGAGTGCGGCACGCCTAATGGCATTGGTTTGGCAGGCCTCCTGGTCTCGCTCGAGTGGATAGAGGCGCAGGGTCAGCCTGCCCTCATGGCACATGAAAGAGCGCTCTGCCAGGCCTTGATCAATGCTTTCACCCAACTCGAAAATGTTACCGTTTATGGCACCAGGCAAGCCGCCCTGCAAACAGCCACCCTGGCATTCAACATCAAGGGTATGCAGCCCTCCGAGGTAGGCTTAAGGCTGGATGAGGAGTTTGGTATCCTTAGCCGGGTTGGTTTACACTGTGCGCCAGCAGCACATAAAACCATCGGCACTTTTCCTGCTGGCTGTGTGCGTTTTGGCATCGGGGCCTTCAATACCCTGGCAGATATTGAGCAGGCTGTGCAAGCCGTATCTGCGCTGGCAGGCGAGGTGGCCAAATGAATGAGCATGCTGTCATCCTAGTAGACTCAACCAGCCAGGCTTTGCGCATAGAAAAACAACTTAATGCCAATGGGCTAACCTGTAAGCTCATCCCCGTGCCGCGTCACCTCAGTTCTGACTGCGGAGTGTGTTTACGGTTTATGCAGGCAGACCTTGAGCGTGTGCAAGCCTTGCTTAAAAATAATCATATCCAATTCCGTTCAATTGAGAAATTATGACACCATCAGAACAAAAATTTCGTTTAACCGCCATGGCCACCTGCTCTGGCTGAGCATCTAAATATGCGCCTGAAGCGCTGGCGCAGGTGCTGCGCCCTCTAAAAAATTATTATAACCTGCAGGCTTTCCCAGACTTGCTGGCTGGTTTGGCAGCGCCTGATGATGCTGCCATTTGGAAGCTGGATGAGTCGCGTGCCCTGGTACTCACAACCGACTTTTTTACCCCCATCGTAGACGACCCCTACGATTATGGTCAGATAGCCGCTGCAAACAGCCTATCTGACATTTACGCGATGGGGGGTAAACCTTTCCTGGCGCTTAATATCCTTGCCTTACCACCGCAGCTGCCGCCTGAAATTGGGGCGGAGATCTTACACGGCGGGGCGGATAAAGCGCTCGAGGCGGGTGTGGTGTTGCTGGTGGGCATACCATCCAGGATAAGGAACCGAAATATGGCTTGGTTGCGCTTGGGTTTGTCTCTCCAGATCACATCCTAACAAAACAGGGATTAAAACAAGATGATGCGCTCTTCATCAGCAAACCAATAGGCAGCGGGGTAATTTCTTCTGCCTTGAAAGGTGGCTTGATAAGCGCAGAGGATGCCTCAGAGGTGATAGGCTGGCTTAAGAAGCTGAACGATAAAGCGGCCTTATTGGCACAGGCACATGGTGCACGGAGCGCCACAGACATCACCGGCTTCAGCTTTTTAGGGCATGCCTGGGAAATGGCTGAAGCCTCACGGGTAGGACTACGCTTTTTTGTGGAGTCTGTTCCCCTCTACGAGGGTGTAGAAGCTCTGGCTCCGACCTGGTGTTTTTCTGGGGGCAGTTACGATAATGCGGAGTTTTACGGCAAACAGGTCAGGTTCGCACCGCATATCAGCCAGGAAACTCAAATGGTTTTATTTGATCCACAAACAAGTGGTGGTTTGTTATTTGCTGTTCCAGCACACAAAGTCGACCAGCTTGAAAAAGACGCTGCTGATCAAAACATTCCCCTTTGGCGCATTGGTGAGGTTACAGAGACGGGCTTAATCGAGGTAGTCTAGTTATCGCCTGCCGAACATCAGCCGCAGCAGCATCACCAGTCCCAGGCCAATCAAGATCACCGGCCAATACTGTACGATCTGCGGGTCTAGCCCAAAGCTGCCCCCAAACAGGAAAAACAACACCAGGCTGATCAACATCAAGGTCAGCCCGCCCCCTGCCGCGCCGCGCACGTTCCTGTCAATTAAACCCGAAAAGATTATCCCCAAGCCCACAAAGCCCGGGATCAGCGCCCACATATATGACCAGCTGGCATAACCCAGGCTGCTCTCCTGGAAGTAGAAAATGGCGCCTAAGCCAACCAGGATGAAACCCGGAATGGCAAAACCGCCCGACCGGGATAGGATGGCCGTAAATAGGAAGATCAACCCCAAGCCGATAATGTAAAAGGGCCAGCTGATGAAGTCAAATACCTCGGGGAAGAGTTGGCGTGCCAGGGAAAGCACCCCAAACAAGATCAGTAAAATACCGCCGGCAATGGCTGCGCGTTTGTTCATTTGTTAGTCCTCTTTCTCGCCAAGTTCTTTCACTGTTCCAAAGCCATTGATGCTTTTGGTAACGACTGGTTTCCATAATAACTGACGCTGCCAGCACCGTTGATGGTCACGTCCAATGTCTCCGCTACCCAAACGCGTACCTCGCCAGCACCGTTGAATATAACTATTGTGCGAAGGCTCTTGAGATCTTCTGCATTATAGCTGCCAGCACCGTTGATCACCACGTTTTGCACAGATGCCTCACCTTTTGTGCGCACGCTGGCACCACCGGCGATTTCAATACTGAGTTCCTGCAGTGCAAGCTCCTCAAACACAAAATCCCCCGCGCCGTTGATCTCCAGCTCAAAATTCTCCCCCTGCAGCGCGTCACTGCTGAGCGTAACCGCACCGTTGACGGTGATGCGCTTTAAGTCCTGCACGGTAATCGTGTATTTGATAGTTCGGGTTGGGATGATGGCATCTTTCCAACTGATGGAGTCATAGCCCAAAGTCAGCGTTTCGTCCTCAACCTCGCTGGTTAGCTTGGGCAGAATGTTATCTTCCGCTTCAATCAGCAGGGCTTCTTTTTGCCCCTGGATGAGGGTCACTTCGCCTGCGCCATTCAGGATGATTTTTTCAAACGCCGAAACCTGGCGTTCTTCCTGGCTCATAATGCCGCTCCCGCGTTCAATCTTCGGCAGGTCAAGCTCAGGCACCTCAACCTCGATCTCAGGCATCTCAATCTCTGGTACCTCGATTTCAGGAATCTCGATGTCTGGTATTTCAACGTCTGGCACGTTTACATCGGGTAAGTTTACACCGGGCAGGCTAAATGGCATCCCGCAGGCCAGCGTGCTGAGGGCTAAGCTGATGAGAATAAAAATTAAAACCATATGCTGTTTCTTCATGATTCATCTCCTTGCGCTTTTAAACTTGCTGATAAATTTATTATAAGGTTATTTCGTTTAAAAAATATTAACAAACTTTATTGTGTAACTGTAAAAAATCGCCTGTTCATCTCAATTATTTTTACCTTCTCATCTGCTAGATATAGCGATATAATAATATATTGTGAAATCCGTCAGGTACGAAGTTCACTCGATCTGAGCAGACGATGAATAAGGCTTTCAGAAACTTTCCTCAAAAAAACCATCACCGTCCATAACAGGCACTAATAGCAATTCATCTTTTATGATGGGATTTTTACTATGGCAAAACGTAAATTAAAACGACAATTGAATCTTTTGCAGGTGATCATGCTTGGCGCAGCCGGCACCATCGCCGCCGAGATATTTGTGCTCACCGGCCACGCCGCCGGTATCGCCGGGCCTGATGCAGTCCTGGCATTGATCATCGCTGGCATCTTAACCCTGCCGGATGCCTTGAATTACTGCGAACTGGCTACAACCTACCCGGTTACCGGCGGTGCCATGACTTATGTGGGCGAGGGCTTCGGCAAAGGGCTGATCATGTTCCTGGTTGGTTCCCTGGATGGGCTGTCCAGCACCTTCTATGCCGCCCTATCTGCGGTCGGTTTCGCCTACTCGCTCAAGGTGTTTTTACCTTTCTTGCCCGTAGTACCGGTTGCCATTGCTGTGATCCTCTTAATGGGGTTGATGCACATTCGCGGCGTTACCCAAGCTGGCAACATCCAGATTGTAATGGGTGCTTTCCTGCTGGTGGTGTTTATTGTCTTCATCATCCTGGGCCTTAATCATCCTGCCGGTTTTAGTTGGGAAACGTTCATGTCTGGCGATGTCGTTTTTGAAAATCACACCCTTTTTGCAAACGTTGGCCGGATGCTCATGACCATTGCCCTGGTCTATAACGCTTATGTCGGTTTTGAAGTGATTGCTGATGACGCCGAAGAGATCACCAACCCCAATCGCAATATTCCCCTGGGCATCCTCATCAGCCTGGCAATTGCCACCATTATTTACACGCTAGTATCATTTGTTGCTATTGGCACATTGCCCTACGATCAAATTGCTGGCTCTGAAACCGCGCTAACCGATGCAGCCAGGCTATTTTGGCCTAAGCTTGGTGTGCCGCTCATGGGTGTGGCTGGTTTAATTGCGACGCTCACCTCGGTCAATTCTGCCATGCTTTCTGCAACGCGTGAAGCCTTCACCCTCAGCCGTGAGCACGTTTGGCCGCGCGCGTTTTCCCGGCTCAGCCGCTGGCGCACGCCCTACGCCGCCATTCTTTTAGTGGTGGTAATCAGTGCCCTGGTGGCAGCCATCGGCATGGTAGACTTCCTCAGCTTTATCTCCAGCGCAGGTTATATGTTTGTGCTGTTTTGGGCAAGCTTGGCGATGCTTCGCCTGCGAAAGCTGCACCCCAACATAGAGAGGCCTTTCAAAGCGCCTTTCTTTCCCCTAACTGCCTACTTGGCAGCCGGGGCAGGCGTCCTGATTGTTGCCTTTGCCGCGCCCAAAGCGCTCTTGTTCCTAGTCATCTTACTGGTCGCGCTGACTGGTTTGTATTTCTTATTTACATTTGTTAAATCCCGTGGCGTTGCGCGTATTAACGAAGAAGAAGCTGTTGGTGGCGGGCGTATTTTGGTGGCTACGGGTACAGTTGAGACTGCCAAGCAATTAGTGCGCCTTGCTACCAGGTTTGCAGAACACCAGGAAGACACCAGCATTTGCCTCTTCAGTGTGGTTAAGACCAACCCTACCATGTCTAAAGAAAACCTTGAGATTTTAACCAACCTCAATAAAACCCTGCAGCAGCAAATGCTCAAGGTCACTGCGCCGCTAGCACAAGCCCGCAACGTGCCCATTTACACCAAGTGCAAAACTGCCTCAAACATCGAATCTGGCATTGCCAATGAGATTGCTTCTCCCAACCCAGTTAATATGGTCCTGATGGGTTGGCCAGTCGACCAAGCAAAGGTAATGCTCCCGCATAACATTATCAAGGAAGTCTTGGTCAGCGCCCGTAAGGATGTTGCTGTGTTGCGCGATCGAGGTCTGAACGGTCTCAAACATATCCTGGTACCGGTTGGCACGGGTCCAAACGCGCGCCTGGCATTAAAACTTGCCTCAAAATTAGCATACCGCAAAGAAGTTACCGTCACCGCCCTACGCCTGATGCCAGAAGACCTGGACGAGGAAAAGCAGGAAGATGAACTAATGGTCTTGCAGGAAATCATCGAAGAAGAAATGGGCGAACTACCCGATTACCTGACCACCCTGGTGCTGCCGTCCAGTAACGTGCTGGAAGGGATCATCAACGATTACATCGGCAAAATGATGCACGACAATCCGAAATGCACTATTTCGGAGGCGATAATCTGCGCGTCGCTTGAGTATCTGAACCGCAAAAACGCCGCCGAGCGCAGGGTGGATATTCTTGAACAGCAGCTAAAACAGCTGAACTATGCCATAACCAAGCTGATATCCGAGAACGAGCAGCTTCGCAAGTTAAATGACGTCTGACATTCGCCCGATGAACGAAGGGAGCGCCGTAAGCGCCGGAATACCGGGCAAAAAGACGAAACCCGAACTGCTCCTGCCCGCCGGCTCACCCGACTCGCTTTTAGCGGCGCTTGACGGCGGCGCGGACGCGGTCTATCTGGGCGGACGGCTCTTCAACGCCCGGATGAACGCCCGGAACTTCGGCGACGAGGAATTGGCGCGGGGACTGACGCTCTGCCGCGGATACGGCGCGAAGCTCTATGTGACGCTGAACACGCTTATCTCCGACCGGGAGCTTGACGAAGCGGTGCGCTATGCCGGACGGTTATACGAAATCGGCGTCGACGCGCTTATCGTGGGCGATCTCGGACTGGCGGCGGCGCTGAGGGAGTATCTGCCTGAACTTCCGCTCCACGGCTCCACACAGCTGTCCGCCCACAACATCCCCGGCGTGAACGCGCTGGGAAAGATGGGCTTTGAGCGGGTAGTGGCGGCGCGGGAGCTGTCAAAAGGCGATCTCGCCAGACTGAAAGCCGGCTGCGGCGATATCGGAATCGAGATATTCATACACGGCGCCCACTGCGTTTCGGCGTCGGGCATGTGCCTGTTCTCGGCTATGGCGGGCGGACGCTCTGGCAACCGGGGCATGTGCGCCCAGCCCTGCCGCCTGCCATACGAGGGCGGCTATCGGCTGAGCCTCAAAGACATGTGTCTTGCGGGACATATCCGCGAGATAATCGAACTGGGCGTCGATTCGCTGAAGGTGGAGGGGCGCATGAAGCCGCCCTCCTACGTCTATACGGCGGCTTCGGTTTATCGCCGGCTGCTTGACGAGGGCAGAGACGCCGATAATAGCGAGATGAAGCGCCTCGAAGCTGCTTTTTCCCGCTCGGGCTTCACCGACGGCTATTTCACGGGCAGAATAAACCCGTCGATGCTCGG
>ENA-UOUL01000690-UOUL01000690.1-bioreactor-metagenome-genome-assembly--contig:-NODE-690-length-56076-cov-6.002554_pt1 | contig 56076 bp, 62 predicted proteins | sample MGYA00249838_ERZ747220 | MGnify/ENA primary metagenome ERZ747220 (study PRJEB28778, sample SAMN05720191) | bioreactor metagenome | isolation source: Anaerobic biogas reactor | place: USA:Washington... | reverse complement strand
ACTGTTTTTAGTGAGACAGTAGAAAGTACAGAGCCCTCGGGGCGGCATGGCGACCTGCTGATGGCGCACAGCGCTGCGAGTTCCTACCCCTTCCCACGGTTGGGATTGGGGCGCAGGTGGCGGCGGTCGATGGAGGAGATGACGCCGCGCAGGGTGCGGATTTCCTGCGAGGAGAAATTGCCGCGGGTGAGCGCGGTACGCAGGTTGTTGACCATGCTCGGGCGCTTGTCGGGCGTGGTGAAGAAGCCGGTCTGGTCAAGCACGCCTTCGAGATGTTCGAACAGGCCCACCAGTTCGCTGCGGGGCGCGACCTCCGCAAGGCCGCTGCCAAAGGGCAGCACGCCCCGGCCCGATTGCAGCCGCCACTCATAGGCCAGGATCAGCACGGCCTGGGCGATATTGAGCGAGGCGAAAGCCGGCTCGACCGGCAGGGTGACGATCGCATCGGCCAGCGCCACTTCCTCGTTGAGCAGGCCCCATTTCTCCCGGCCGAACAACAGGCCGACGCCCTGCCCCGCCGTCACATGCGCCGCCATGCGGCGGGCCGCTTCGTCGGGGCCGATGACGTCCTTCTGCAGGTCGCGCGACCGTGCCGTCGTGGCCAGTACCAGTTCGAGATCGGCAATCGCCGCCTCCAGCGTTTCAAAGACCCGGACGCGTTCGATGACGTGATCGGCCCTTGAGGCGGCCGCCACCGCCTTCTCGTTGGGCCAGCCATCGCGCGGGCGCACCAGCCGCAGGTCCCACAGGCCGAAATTGGCCATGGCCCGCGCTGCCGTACCGATATTCTCGCCCAGTTGCGGCTCGCACAGGATCACTGCCGGCGACGGCCGCAATTCGATTTTGATGGACGTGTCGGTTCCAGCCATGGCTTCAGTGCCCCTGCATTTCCTCTGGCGGGACCTGGTAAACCTCGACCCGATTCCGGCCCGCCCGCTTGGCGTCATACATGGCGCGGTCGGCAAGGGAAATCATTTCGACGATCGGCGGCGCGCCACCGGCCGAGAAGGCAAGGCCGATGCTGACGGTCACGTTTTGCGCATCGTCACTGTCCAGCGCCACCGTCAGGTCTGCCACGGCGTGGCGTATCCGCTCGGCGACCGCCGCCGCTTCACGCAGACTGACCCGCGGCAGCACCAGCGCGAATTCCTCGCCCCCGATCCGGCCAAACAGGTCGCCCTGGCGAATGGACGTCTTGATGGCCGTCGCCACCGCGACCAGCACGCGGTCTCCGCCGGCATGGCCATGCGTATCGTTGATCTGCTTGAAGTGATCGGCATCGACCAGCAGCACGGCCACCGGCGCGTGTTCCGATACCAGTGCATCCCAGAGCGTGCGGCTCTCTTCGGTAAATGCGCCCCGCGTCAGCGCATCGGTCAGCCCGTCGTGCTGCGCCATGCGCAAGAGCCTTTCCATCTGGCGGCGGCGCTCGACATTGGCGCTGGCCACCATCACCGGCCCCAATGCCACAAGCGCGATGCCCAGATGCACCATCATCGTCGACGCGCTGCCCAGGCCATAGGTGAAAAATCCCAGCTTGAGCCCCAGCATGGCCAGGCCCGCATAGAGCATCACCAATATGCTCGTTGCCACCATCGGGAGCGAAAGCGCGCACCAGATCAGCGCCGGGACGGGAAAGACGATGGCGACCGGATGCGGCACGATCAGGCTCAGGGCGACGGCGGCGGCGAGCGCGGCAATCGGCGCCGCCTGCGATCCGGGCCTGCCGATCCGAATACCCTCTGCCGGCCAGGTCAGCACCACCGGCATCAGGGCCAGATAGTTCACCAGCTCCGCGGCGAACCAGGCGGACCAGCCATCGAAATAGCTTCCAGAAACCAGATCCACCATGGCCAGGCCGCCAACCATGGCACCGCTTGCCGAGCCGGCTATGCTGGCCATGAGGAGAGCAACCACCCCCTGCGGGCGCGACAGCGTGCTGCCCGTATTGCTCTGAGACTGGCAATGCAGAATGTCGAAATCGAACAGCATCGCGTCGGTATCGGCGGAGTCAGTTGTGTAGTTGGAAACCTGCGGGCTGCCAACGCTGGCCGTTTCGAACACGCAATAGTACGGGGCCTGCACTTGTTCGGCGGTATGCTGATACCGGCTCGGGCCGGTCAGGCCGATGGTGTTATAGTCGCCGATGATGCCCTGTCCGGCCGGCAGCAGGCCGCGTGCGTTCGGATCGCCGGTGCCGTCGCCGAAACAGATGCCGGACGTAGAAGCGCCGTGTGAATCCGTGCCGCACGTGCCATGCTGAATGAGGGGGCGCGACTGGAAATCCACGTGCGAGATGTTAAAGCCGGCGTCGAAGACTTCACCGCGCACGCCGTAGCCGTCATAGCCCTCGATGGTTTCGATGTAGTTCGCCCCTCCGTACTCGCGGGCAATGTGCATGTCCTTCTCGTACGGTCCCCAGCGATCCACGAAGTGTACTTCGTCCCAGGTGATTACCTGCCGGAGTTGCGCGGGGGTGAGAGTGGCGTGCAGCATGAACTTACCGGCATCGACCATGTTCACGGTCCCGCCGATGGCTTTGATGCGCTTGGCCACCGCTTGCTTTTGCTTTAGCCCGGACTCGAAAACCATGATGTTGTACCGCTGGAAGGGGAACAACTCCTCGAGGTTCGAGCGGTTGTCGCGCAGTACTTCCTCGATCCGGTAACCGGGCTCGTACGCGCCCACCCAGCGTACAAACGGCAGCGCCGCCACCGCCGCCCGCGTGTCCGGATTCATGTGAACGACGTAGGCATAGTTCGGAATGAACTGGTACACCCGGCCGCCCAGTTCCTCAATCTGCGCCCTGAACTCCGGCAGTATCTGCGTGACAAACTGAACGATGAAGACGTTTCCGCCGCGGCCGAGGTCCGCCGCCACCGCCGGCACGGATTTGCCGGGATCGAACTGCGCCGCGCGCAGCATGATGTCGTAGTTGGCCTGGCGTAGGCGGTCGACGCGCTGACCGTCGAGACTGATAGCGAAGAACGGAACTGTGCCGGAGTCCGTGCTCTCGTTCCACAGCACCAAAACGGCCGGTGAATTCGGGACCGTCACTGCGCGCTCGCCGCTGACGCGATTGGGCGTGGCGTGAAACGCCGCGCCGGCGTCAAGGGCCAACTTGTACTTGGCCCCGTCAAAGCTGACGCCCACCCCGGCCCAGGCTGTCGCGGCCAGCGCGCTCGCCAACAGTACCTGAAGAAGATACATCCTGCTCGCTCTCACCACATGCTCCCTTCGATTCCGGCGGGCCCGTTCACCTCGCCTCCAAGACAAACATGAAATTTGCGATGTAGTACACGAATGTCGGGCGCGCGATCGTAGCCCGAGGGGTTGAACCTTCTTCCCTTCCGTTCAAGGGCTTGCCTCCAGCGCTTGCCCGAGCTTATTTATCATACCGGACGACCCCCCGTGGACAAAGCCAATCTTCCACCAGGCAGTTCCCTTCCCGCCGCGTGTTCCAGCCTCCAGCCTCGCTTCTGCGGGTCCGGCAGGTCCACCGTGTCTTTAGCGTCCGAATATCACCGCCTACGGGAAACCGTCAGGGCGCGGCAGGCTGCGATACTCGTAAATTTTGATCTCCGTCGGCGCTTCTCCGGGCGCGCCCGCGACGCCGAAGGACAGGTCCAATTGCGACCCCAGCATGGAGTGAAGTTCTTCCATGAACGTCGCCGGGCGCGGCGGCGTGGTCATCAGCAGCGTATCGATCGCCAGGTACGTATTCGGGCGTGCCTGTGATGCCAGGAATTCGGCCAATTCCGGCACGCGTCCCTGGTACCATGGCCACTCGGCGAAGGTGCGGTCGGCGCACAATGCGACGCGGTGCAATCGGCGGTTGCCGATCAGCAGGGCGTCGGGCGAGGTGTTCTCCGAGAACCAACGGGCCGCCGCACGAACGTGCTCATGCCCGCGATTGACCGGCTGGAGCAGCCACGGCCCAGTCAGCAAAACACACAGGCCGATCATGGCCGCCACCTTGACGCTAAAGTTCGCTTGTGGCCGAATCCGCTGCGCCAGGTACACCAGCCCCGCCGCGGCTACCGGCATGACCAGTGCTGCCAACACCAGCGTGTGCCGCCGGTCCAGGTAACCATAGCTCGATTGCAGCGCGCACAACAAGAACGCGTGTAGAGCAAAGGCCGCTACCAGGATGCGACCCGGTTGTCGTCTGGGTCGCGCAAAGGCCAGCCCGACGAGCACCGGAATGGCGTACACCACGCGCAGCGCGCGGCCACACTCGTAAAGGACGTTGATTGGAATGAGCGCCCCGCGACGATCCAGGCCCGCATAGGCAACTGGTCGCGGTTCGGCCGGCTTACAGTCTTGCGGGTTTCTCAAATCCAGCGCCGCCTGCTCCTCGCCCAGTCCGAACTGCAACAATTGTGGCAAGGGTTTTTTCTTGACGAATCTGCCAGTCGCGACCTGGTAGGGCCCACTGATAGCGGCGAAGACGGCCAGCATCGACAGCCCCAGCGCCAAACGCCGCCGGAGGCGCCAGTCACGCCGCAGTGCCACGAACACCAGTCCGATCACCAGCACCGCCCCGCCCTCCGGCCGCGTCAGAAAGGCCAGGGCGGATGCCGCGGCCGATCCAAGCAGCCAGCGTGCGCGCTGCTCCGACTCCAACCCCGTCGCCAGCGCGGCCAACCCGGCCAGGTATAGCGCCAGGTGCGGCGTGTCGCTCAGAACATCGGCCGCCAGATGCGAAAGGTCTGGAAGCAGGGCTGCCAGCGCGGCGGTGATTACCCCAATTCGGCGGTCGTAAGCCCGCGTCCCCAGCGCATACGCCGCCAGCAGAATTCCGATATATCCCGCCAGGCCTGCCAACCGTCCGGCCAGAATCCAGCCAGCCGCACCTTCGCTCCAGAACTGCCCACAAACCTGCCGCAGGCCAAGCATAAGGGCGGGAAATAGCGGATGCTGGTCGTAGGCCCGCAGCGCTTCGATCGGCTCGGTACCCAGCCGCTGTGCATATTCGATGAATAGCGCGCTATCGGGCGAGATCATGACTGCGGAGAAGACGTGATACGTCCACAAACCCGCGGCCACTAGGCCCACCCACACCAACGCAGCCTTGCGAACTCTGCGCTCGGTGGACGGCTGCGCTGCGGGTACAAGCACCCCAGCCGCGCTTCCTCTCGCCGGCTCGGTCGCGCGAACGGTCATGCCGTAGCTTCCGGCGGCCCGTCCTGGTCTTGAAACGGTGGCGTGCTCATCCGCCCGTCGATGGTGACTTCAACAATCCGCTGTGCAGCCCGGCCGTCGCCATAGGTATTCACTACGCACGCCATTGCCGCGTAGGCCGCATCATCGGCCAGCAGTCGCGCGGCCTCTTCGACGATTCGCGCACGCCGCGTGCCTACCAGCTTCACCACGCCCGCCGCAACAGCCTCCGGCCTTTCGGTCTTATCGCGCATTACCAACACCGGCTTGCCCAGAGCCGGGGCCTCCTCCTGGATGCCGCCCGAATCCGTCAGCACCAGGTGCGCCCGCGACAGCAAGGCGACGAATGTGGCATAGTCCTGCGGCGGCACGAGGCGCACCCGCGGGCAGCCGCGGAGAATCTCCTCAACCGGCCGCTGCACGTTCGGATTCAGGTGAACGGGGTAAACCAGGCATATGTCCTCGAAGCGTTCCGCGATCTGTCGTAGCGCCAGGCATAACTCGCGAAACGGCTCGCCGAAGCTTTCGCGCCGATGGGCCGTCACCAGCACCAGCCGCCGTTCACCCGGATCGAGTTCCGGCGGCAACTGCTGTCCGGCGACGCGCGCCTGCATCCAACGCAGCGCGTCCACCACGGTGTTACCCGTCAGAAAAACCGTGGCCGGGTCGACTCCTTCGTGCAGCAGGTTGTCGCGCGCTCGCCCCGTCGGGGCGAAGTGCAGGTCGGCCACCACGCCCGCGACGCGCCGGTTCACCTCTTCCGGAAACGGCGCCCGCTTGTCACGCGTTCGCAAGCCCGCCTCAACGTGCGCCACCTGTGCGTCACACAAAAAGGCCGTTAACGCCGCGCCCATGACCGTAGCCGTGTCGCCCTGTACGCCCACGATTTCCGGACGCACTTCATTCATGACCGGCCGCAGCGCCAGGATCAGCCGCCCAAGGAACTCGCTGGGGTCCTGCCCGCCGCGCATGAGGTTGAGATCGATGTCCGCCCGCAAGTCGAACGCGGCCAGTGTGCTGTCCAGCATTTGGCGGTGCTGACCCGTGGCGCACAGGGTCAACTCGACCTCGCTCGCACGCGCCCGGTATGCGTGTACCAGCGGCGCAAGCTTGATGACCTCCGGCCGCGTGCCGAAAACAAGCATTACGCGCTTCACGTCCGCTCCTGCCAGCCGCGCCGGCCGAACCGCTGCAAAACCCACCGCGTGGCCCGATACTAACACGCCCGCCCCGAGGTCGGAAGCCAGCCGCCCCCTAACGGCCGTCGGCTAACGGCGGCTGGCTACCGGCCGCTGGCTAAACCGCGGCTGCCTAAAGGCCGCTGGCTAAACGGCGGGTGCCATGCCCAAGCTGTAAGCGCGGGCATGCCTACGTGATAAGCACCCGCTGTCGCCCGCTATGCCCAAGCCGCGCAGCGGCGCGGGCATGCCGTCGCCAGTAGCCCAACGCGTGGCGCCGTTCCAGTAGCCCCAGCCCTGGCGCCGCTCTGTTAACCCCGCACTCGCCGCTAGACGAGGGCCTGCCCCTGCCGGGTGCCATGCCCAAGCCGGGTGCCATGCCCAAGCTGTAAGCGCGGGCATGCCCTCGCTGTGTCCGTTGTACGACCGCACTGACGGTCCGAGTCCACCGAATCTGGCCAGAAGCGAGATCCGAGCCCGCAGCGCAAGCAAGGGCACTCATCGGAGCCCGCGCAACGCGCAGCTTTCCTCTTTTGCAGCCACCCCATCCACCGTTATTATCCCCGCATTACCGGCGGCCCGGCTGCCAACTGAAGGAGGACCTGATGAAGTTGCACAAACTCGCGCTCTTGCTGGTCTCGGGTGGAACGCTCTTGTCGTTCGCCGGTTGCGGACGCTGGGCGCTTGACGTGCTCTACGTCCTGCCACAATTCGTCGAGTTCTTCCAGTCGCTGAGCGAGGCTACCGGATAAAGCCGCACTGCACCGCCCGCGCCCAGGCGCCCCGTGTGAACCGCCCGCACACGCCCCGCCCGATGTGAACCACCCGCGCGCAGACCCAGACTTCCGTGTTCCTTACTTGCTCCTTATGACTGTCTCTAAAACCAAAGGCAAGCACGGACCATTAAAGGACTTGGCAACGGCGGCGGCGTGTACTGCTACTCCTACGCCAGCCCGACGCTGACCAACTGCATGATCAGCAGCAACACCGGCCCCGGCGTGTACTGCTACGACTCGAGCCCGACGCTGACCAACTGCACGATCAGCGGCAACACGACTTCCTACGGCGGCGCCGGCGGCGAGGGCGTGCGTTGCTCCGAATCCAGCCCGACGCTGACCAACTGCACGATCAGCGATAACGCCGGCCCCGGCGTGTACTGCTACGACTCGAGCCCGACGCTGACCAACTGCACGATCAGCGGAAACACGGCTTCCGACGACGGCGGCGGCGGCCTCTACTGCGCCTTCGCCAGCCCGACGCTGACCAACTGCACGATCAGCGGAAACACGTGTTCCTCCGCCGGCGGCGGCGTGTACTGCGAGCGGTATTCTGGCCCCACGCTGACCAACTGCACGATCAGCGGCAACACGGCTTCCTACTACGGCGGCGGCGTGTTCTGCCTCGCATCGAGCCCGAGGCTGACCAACTGCACGATCAGCGGCAACACGACTTCCTACGAGGGCGGCGGCCTCTGCTGCGACTACTACTCGAGCCCGACGCTGACCAACTGCATCTTGTGGGCTGATCTGCCCCAGGAGATTTACGTCTCGGGCAGTACGCTGGTCATCACCTATTGTGATGTGCAGGGCGGTTGGGAGGGGCTGGGCAACATTGACGCCGACCCGCTGTTCGTCGACCCGGACGGTCCGGACGATGATCCGGCTACCTGGGAGGACAATGATTACCGCTTGGGCCCAGGGTCACCCTGCATTGACGCCGGCGATAACAGCGCGGTGCCGCCCGATACGTTCGACCTCGACGGCGACGGCGACGTGTCCGAACCTGTGCCGTTCGACCTGAGCGTGCGGCCGCGGTTCGTGGATGACGTAACCGTGCCTGATACCGGCAGCGGCGCGCCGCCGCTAGTCGATATGGGCGCTTACTAATACGCGCTGCCCTGGCCGCGCGGCGATTTGAACTGCGACAACTCGGTGAACGTTTTCGATATCGACCCGTTTGTCTTGGCGTTGACCAGTTGGCCGGAATGCGAGCCCTATTATGACGAGTACCCGGACTGCGACTGCATGCTGGCCGACATCAACTGCGACGGCCACGTGAACGTGTTTGACATCGACCCATTCGTCGAGTGCCTGGTCGGCGACTGCCCGCCGTGCCCGTAACGGCCGGTGCGCTCGTAGCTCGACCTGAAAGCTCGTCACAAGCAGCGGCCGACCCGACGCCCGCTCGGGTCGGCCGCTGTGCTTTTCCTCTGCCCGAAGCAGGCGTTGCCGCACGTCAGATGCGCGGCGTATTCGCCGGCCCGCGCGACCCGCGCGGGTCGTACTCGTACTTCGCGATGATGGCGTCCGGCGCGGACCCAGCGCTCCAATCCGCCACCTGCACCACACGTCGAAACGCGGACGCAGACGCAGCTACTAGTTTGTGCCCCTTGCCTCGCCCTCTGCCGTCTTGGCGGTTGCGTTGGCTGAAAGCTGAGAGCTGATAGCTGAGAGCTTTCTTTATCACTTTATCACCCCATGCAGTGCCCACGCCGCCATTGGCGCGCAACCACGCACAATCCGCGCACTCTGGCTGAAAGCTGATAGCTGAGAGCTGACAGCTTCATAGAATCCCTAGCAGAAACCGCGCCCCCGCGCGCAGAAAGGTACCCACTATGCGGTATTCGAAATGTGCCCCCTCCTTACCTCTCACCTATCAACTCTCTCCGCGCAGTGGCGCCTCAGGTTATCAAAATCGAGTGCACAAAAAGCATGAGCATCAGATCATCTGCCCCCTATGCCCGCAGCTACACGCCTTTTTATCAGACCGCTTGATCACCTGGGGTAAGCCCGCGCAGCGCGTTATCGGCACTTTGCCAAATTCGAGCGCGCATACCTTGGCAATCTGGCAACCTGCCCCCTGGAGAAATCAAAACGCCGCTTTATCGCCCAAAGCGGCAACCATTTGGCAATCTGGCAAACTGGCTATCCAACCCAAACATGAGGCCTATTACGGTGCGTATGTAGATTTCAGGGCTGAGGGCGCCATGCGACACTGGGAGGCCAACTGCCGCATCACTGAGGCTAATTGCCGGGCGCGCTGCACTGCACCCATAGGCGCGCCGTGTGTTCCGCGCCACGCCAGCCCTCCGAGTAGTGCCGCAGCCGCATGCGGCTCAACACCGGTGCAAAAAGCTCTCTCAGCTCACCCGGTCGCAAAACGTGTGCGGCACGCGCCGGCCGCCCGTGCCGTTGACGGTGCTCGGTCGTGAACGTCTCCAGCACGATACTCCCGCCCGGCTTGACCCAGTCCGGCAACTGTCGCACGAGGCCTCGATCCAGGTAACGAAACATGGTAACCAAGTCGAATTGCTCATCCGGCCGCCACCCCAATTGCTGTGGCCCCATTCGCTCTGGCAGCACTTGCTGTGGCGACGGCGTTCCGCCGGCGTACTCATTCGGCTGCGGCGTCCCGCCGGCATTGGCGGTATGGATGTCCGCACAAATCCATTTAACCGCATGCCAACCGCGCGCATACAGCCGTTCCAGCTCGCGCCCCAGATCAAGCGCGTCCGGGAGAATGTCAACCGCCGTTACCTTCCAGCCGCAACAGGCCAGGAACACGGCGTTCCGCCCCGACCCACACGCCAAGTCGAGAGCGCTGCCCGGCGCTCCGGGCGACTCGCCCGCGCAGAGCCGAAGTTGCCCCGCAACTTCCTCCAAAAACGCACTCGGCTCCCACAGTCGGCCGACCTCATTCGCTCGCGCCTCGGACCTCACCGGCGAGGTGTCCGCAGTTGCTTCGGCCTGCCCGGCGACAACCCGTGCGACACGCCCATGCTGCGTCAGCCACTCCACGACAGTCGTTGCCAAATCCGGCGGCCCGACCACCTGGATAATTTCCGACTTGGGCGGCAGCTCGTGCAGCCGCGCGCTCAGCTCCGCGAAGGGAATGTTCACCGCACCTGCAATGGGTCGCAGTCCGGCCTCGTTTTCCGGCCGCGGATCGAGCAACTCACGTTTTACAAGTTGCGTTGGATTCACTCAGGACTGCGCCACGTCGAGCGCGCCAGGCCATCTATCACCTGCACGCGATTGTTGCCGGAATCCACGATCAGCACCCGGTCCGCGGGCAGCGCCGCCACCGCCCACGGATACGCCAACTGCCCAGGCCCGCGCCCCGGCGTGCCCCAGACGCCCAGCGAGCGGCCGGAAGAATCAAAGCGCTGGACGCGGTTGTTGCCGAACTCGGCCACTACAAAGCTGCCGTCCGAAAGGCGGTCCAGGCCGTACGGAAAACGCAGTTCGCCTGAACCGCGGCCCGGTTTCCCGATACTGCCAAGGAACCTACCCGCCGCATCAAAGTGGCAGATGCGGTGATTGCACGCATCGGCCACCCACACTGTGTCGTCCGGCGCCACGAGCAGCGACTGCGGCCGCCGCAGTGCTGCCTGGCCCGCGTCTTTGCCGCCAAAGCTGAAAAGCCACTCGTGCTGCGGCGTGAATTTGCTGACGCGGTCGTTCACGCCGTATTCGGAAACATAAAGGCAGCCGTCGCGCGCCACGGCCACATCCGTGGGCAGGCCGAATTGTCCGGGTCCCGTGCCGAAGCTGCCGAACTTTTCGAGCAGTCGGCCCTGTGAATCGTAGATGAGGACGCGCGCATAATGTGTATCCGCTACGTAAATGCGGCCCTCATTGTCGGCCCCCAGACCGGTCGGCATGCCGGCTTGCATTTCCGGCGTCTTCCAGTCGCGAAGGAACCCACCGTCCAAACTATAGCTTTGAATGCGCGCCGCTTTGTCGACAATGCGTACAAGCTCATCGGAACCGAGTACGGCAGCACGCGGATAGCTGAACTCGCCCGGCCCCATGCCCGTACGGCCAAACGCCAACAGCGGCGCCGTCGGAGCGCTGGCGCCATCTTGGGCGCAGCCGCCCGCTAGCGCGGCAATTAAAACGGCGCAAGCGGCGGTCAGCCACTCATGGCGGGGCGGCGGGGGTTTGTACGCTCTTTTGCTGCGCCCGATCAATCGCCGCAAGCAGCACATCCGCGGAAACAACTCCCTGGGCCGAAGCGAGCACTTTCCCCGATGGATCGACGATTGCGAATGACGGAACCTGTGTAATGCTCCAGCGCCGCGCGGTATCGCGATCCACATCATACTCCAGCGGCACGGCCACCAGGCTCCGGAGCGCTTCTACCACGCGCGGCTGCATCAGCACGTCTTCTTCAAACCGCGTACACTCAACCGAGTACCACGTGCGGAAGTACACAAAGTTCAACCGCTGCTGCGCTTGCGCTTGCGCGCGAGCGTCTTCATAAGGCCCCAGTCGCCATTGCACCCCGGGCCGACACCCGACCAGGAGGGGCGCGAGCAAGAACACGCCGGCTATAACGGTCAGCGGTTTGGGTCGCCAACACGCATGACACACGCTCCGAATCCACATGGAAATGAGCGGCCTCCGTTCTCTTGCGGCTCGTACTTCAGCGCCGCCGCAGGGCATCACACGCGAGATTTGCCTCGCGACACGCCGTTCGGCACAATGGCGCACTTGCTCGCCGGAAGACGCGAAATTGTAAGCGTCGCCCGCGGCTTCGCCAAGACGCCGTTCGGCGGGCAGCCGAGGCGCCTTTAATCGGGCCGCGCGAGCCCTGGCGCGCTAAGGCCTTAAACCGGACGCCCCCATGTGGCGGCCGGTGCTTGCAGTACACGCAGGACCGTCGTGCCAAACATCGAACAAGTCAGCCGCGAAGAACTGAAGCGGACGCTGCCGCTGCTGCTCGCCACGCCCGGCGGGCGCGCCGCTTCGCGCACCGCGGTACAGGCCTTCCAGGACTACGTCCACGATCCGCGAATCCGGTGGGAAGCCTGGCGCATCGGGAGCGTGGATCGAGCGGTGGCTTTGGTATTGGCTCTCTTATTGCCCGGTTCGACGGCGATCGTGCTGATACCGGTTCCGGCCGAACTGGGTATCAGGGCGGTCGAGCAGCAAGAGCTGCTGCGAACCACGCTGGCGCTTCTCGGCCAGCGCGGACTTTACTTCGCGCAGGCTTTGATTCTGCCGAAAGCACACGCCCAAAAGAACTTATTGGAGAGCGCCGGGTTCCGCCTGCTCGCGCCTTTGACTTATCTAGAGCGTGACGTGCGATATCCGTGGGTTGATCCACCGCAGGTAGAAGAATCGGCCTGGCTGACGTTCGGCCGTCAGACGTACGACGAGTTCGCAGCATTGTTGCTTGAGACATATAAGGAAAGCCAGGATTGTCCAGAACTAACGCGGTTGCGTCCGATTGACGCGGTCATCGCGGGACATCAGGCAGCCGGCGAGTTTGATCCCGCGCTTTGGGAGATTTTGCGCGTGGATGGTGTGAGCGCCGGATGCATTCTTCTGGCGCCGCTGCGCGACGGGCGCACCGTCGAGCTCGCATATATGGGTGTAGCGCCGGCCTTCAGGCGGCGTGGGCTGGCCACGGTGCTGCTGCGGCGAGCGCTGGCGCAATGCCGTCGGCGCGGCGCGCGGCGTTTGACGCTCGCGGTTGACGAACGTAATGAGCCCGCCAAGCGTGTGTATCAGCGAAACGGGTTTCAAGTCACCACGCAACGTGATGCGTATCTTTTTCCTTTTCAAAGTCCCGGCGGTTCGCAGGCCGGATGATCATTATCTGCATCGCCGGGCGCGGCGCGTGGTGGCGATTGTTGAAAACCGGTGGTTCTAGCTGCGCCGCGAAATTTTTTTTGTGCAACAGTTTGTGTCGTGTCCAGAAGTTACGAGTGCGCGCGCATCTGTTGAGAAAAACTTAATTGCTAAATCGTTAAGCGCGCGTTATATTTCACTGTGCCGTCGTCCTGCGGGGATGAGCGGCTGTTCGGCGAATCTCTTACAATACACAAATAACGCTCAGCTTTCGCTGGGCATGTTTCTTGAGGCGGATGGTGGATACAACCGCAGCGGAGAGGGTTTGTCATATTCGCGAAAAAGTCGCGCGACGAATCGGCATGAGCCGCTTTCAGACCTGGTTCGGTGCGCACACGGCGTTCTCCCTCGAGGGCGAGCACCTGCAAGTAATGGTGGAGAACCCGCTCGTTGGCACGTGGATCACTGCGAACTTCTTGCCGCAACTGATCGAAGCCACGCGCGAAGTGATCGGGGCCGAGCCGTCAATCAACGTGCAGGTGGCGCACCCGTGCTCCGACGCAGCCCCGGCGTTGGCGCGATCTGCCGTTGTTACGGCGCAACTGCCGCCGCAGCGGCGTCCTGCGGCGCCTGCGCCGCGACCGCGCCTGCTGCGTGGTGAGCTCGACAATTTCGTGGTCGGACCCTCAAACCAACTCGCGTACTCGGCCGCCACCGCCGTCGTGCGCCGTCCCGGGGCGGATTTCCGTCTCCTGGTTCTGCACGGCGGTTGCGGTCTCGGCAAAACGCATTTAATGCAAGGCATCTGCAACGGCGTGCGGCGCCAGCATCCGGATTTGGAGTGGCGCTTCGTCTCCGGCGAGCAGTTTACCAATGAGTTTGTCTACGCCATCAAGACCGGCCGTATCGATGCGTTCCGTACGCGGTTCCGAAACGTCGACGTGCTTCTCGTCGACGACATCCACTTTCTCGCTAACAAGAAAGGCACGCAAGACGAATTCTTGCATACTTTCGATGCCATCGATGGCTGGGGAAAAGCCGTCATACTCGCTTCCGATCGGCACCCGCGGACGATCGCGACTCTTTCGGAACCGCTAATCAGCCGCCTCGTGGCCGGCATGGTGGTTCAAATCAACCCGCCTGATTTCGACACGCGCCGCGAAATTCTGGCGCGACGCGCCGCCGAGATAAATGCCCAGGTCGCCGATGAGGCGCTCGACTTCATTGCCCACAGAATCGAAGGTAACGTGCGCGAGCTGGAAGGCGCCTTGTACACTCTGACCGCCGTCGCGGCTCTGGCCAAACGACCCGCCGATCTCGAGATGGCGCGCAAAGCGGTTTCGGAACGGGCCGACCGTGCCCCCGAGCCGGCCGACGTCGAGCGCGTCGCGGCCGCCTACTTCGGTCTTTCGCGCGACGCCATCCACTCCGATTCCCGCGACCGCACGATCAGCTTGGCGCGGGCCGTGACAATGTACCTCATCCGCAAACACACGCGCATGAGCTATCCTGAGATCGGACGCTTCCTGGGCAACAAGAACCACTCGACCGTACTCATGGCCGTGCGTCGCATCGAGAAAACGTTGGAAACGAATGGCGCGGTCGTGTGGAGGACGTCAGCGGGACCGCAGGAGTCGCCCTTGTCTGAGTTGCTGGCCACCCTCGAGCACCAACTCGCGCGCGGGTCGGGCCGGCGACCTCAATAGAGGCGACAGCTCCGCAGGCGTCAGCGGCGGTGGCATGGATGCCACCGCCGTTTTGCTGCGCGGGCAAGCGACAACCGCCCGCTTGTCCTGACTTCCTCGCTCAACTTCAAGACTATGTCCAGCCGAAATGAGGAATATGCCTCACGAGCGCGGTTTTTGGCACAAAGGCCCAGGCACGCGGGCGCCGGCCGGTCATAACCCCCTGAAAATGCAGTAACTTGTGGCATTCCGCACAGAACGTGGTCGCCCCGCCCCCTGAGATTCCACGCGCCTCCCGCATCCGTGCGCCGAACGACAGCAAGAACACGCAACCCGCGAACTATCAGGCATTCAATGGAGAGGTACACAAAGATGGCACGCAGCATGCTGATCCGCTGTCCCCAGGAGCTTTGCATGAGGCCGAGACACGCCGTGATGGCGAAAACGACCAAGAAAGCCACCCGAGGGCCCCAGCGTGGGCGCGTGCTGCTGCTCGAGCCGGACCACCTTACCCGCTGGTCTATCACCACCTATCTGTGCCGGTGGTTCGCTGTCGAGACAGTCGAGTCGAGCGAAGACGCTGCGCGACTTGTGTCGGGTGAACCCTTCGATGCGCTGGTGCTTTCGGACCGCGTGTCTGATGGGGAGGTCAAGACTCTCCATAGTTTCGCCGCCGGCCAGAACCCACGCGTTAAGACCATACGAACGGTGACGGCTGCCTCCGAGCCAACCAGCGGCCAGATGTCACTAGTTCAGCTCGAGAAGCCGTTTCAATTAGCTCAACTCGCGCAGTTGCTCGGCGTAGCACAACCGGATATGGCGTAAGCTATTGGATGTGCGGACCCCATAGCGCGATCCCTCTGCCCGCGCGGTCATCTCTGGATCCTCTGGCTCGGCCGGAAGCCTGAACCCACACACACAAAAAAAACCCGCCCCGGTGCACAATAACACCGGGGCAGGCGCACTCCAACGGGTAGGAGACGGTCCGCGCTCCCGCCGCAGCGGGGGCCGCACCGCGCCTATCCAGGGCGATACTCGTACTCGCTGTATTCAGGATACCACATATTTTCCGCCACGTAAGCTTCAATTTCGTTGTCCGGGATCATGCGGCCGATCCGCAGCCGCTTGGCCTCGCGGAGGACGTTGACGGCGATCTTGGCGCTGATCTCGCGCAGGCGGCCCTGATCCGGGTAAAGCGCGTTCTGCTCCAGGCGGTCAGGCGTAATGCAATCCGCCAGAGTCTTGGCCGCAACCGAGAAGAACAGGTCGGGCACCTCGCTCGCTTCCGCCAGAATCACGCCCAGCCCGACGCCCGGGAAAATGAAAACGTTGTTGCCTTGCCCGATCACGTGCCGCTTGCCCTTGTATTCAACCGGCGCGAAGGGGCTGCCGGTAGCCACCAGGGCGCGCCCGTCGGACCAGCGGATAGCCTCTTCAGGAGTGCACTCGGCCTTCGAGGTCGGATTGCTGAACGCGAAAATCAACGGCCGTTCGCAATGCTTGGCCATCTCGCGAACAACCTCTTCCGTGAAGGTGCCCGGGCGAGCGGTCGTGCCCAGCAGAATGGTCGGCTTCACCCGTTTGACGACTTCAAGCAGATCGAACGGGCCGTCGCCTGTAAAGCCGTACTCGCGCATTTCGCTCCGCAACATGGCGAAGGGGCGTTTGTGCGGGTCTTTGATGACTTGGCCTTCGTGAACCAGGCCGGCCGAATCCAGGAACGCCTGAGCCTTATGAACCTTGGCCTGGTTGTCGGTCTCCTCGGCCATCGCCGTGGCGACCAGGCGCCCGATTCCAACGCCGGCCGCGCCGGCACCAGCGTAGACAATCCGCTGATCGCACAGCTTCTGACCGGTGATGCGCAAGGCGGCATACATTCCGGCCAAGGCCACGCCGGAAGTGCCCTGAATGTCGTCATTGAAGCACGTGATGCGGCGACGATAACGATCGAGGACGGCGAACGCGGTATTCTTGAGGAAGTCCTCCCACTGCACGAGGGCTCGTGGGAACACTTTCTTAACGCCCATCACGAAGGCTTCGATGAAATCATCGTACGCCTCGCCGGTCAGCCGCCGCTGCCGGTAGCCTATGTAATAGGGATCCTGCAGCAGATCCGGATTGTTAGTGCCCACATCGAGGCTGATCGGCAGGCACTGCGACGGGTGAATGCCGGCCCCCGCGCAATACAAGGCGATCTTGCCGACGGGAATACCCATGCCGCCGGCACCCTGGTCGCCCAGTCCCAAAATGCGTTCGTTATCCGTCACGACAATCAGCCGGATGTCGCGCTCGGGCCAGTTCCGGAGCACCTCCGGGATACGGTTGCGATCCTCCGGCGTGAGCCAGATCCCGCGCGGCTGGCGGAAAATGTGGCTATATTTCTGGCACGCCTGTCCGACCACCGGCGTATAGACGATCGGCATCAATTCGGCGGTGTTCTCAACCAGGACGCGATAGAAGAGGGTCTCGTTTCGATCCTGAAGGGCCGCCAGGCCGATGAACTTCTCGAGATCGGTCTCTTTGGCACGCAGGTGTTCCATTTCCAGGGCTACCTGCTCCTCGATGGAGAGTTGGCGAGCCGGCAGCAACCCGCGCAGGCCCAACGCGTCGCGCTCCTGAGGCGAGAACGCCAGCCCTTTGTTGCACAAAGAACAGGTGAGCAGCGCCCGCCCGGTCAGGTCCACGGGACAAGGCTGTTTCTTCCAGTGGGGTTGATCAAACATCGCAGGACTCCTTACGTCTCTGAAGCGGTCTGGCGTCACGCGCCCGGGACAAAGCCTAAACCCGGCGCGGCGGCAAAACCCATGCCACCACCGCGCAGCACCGGTTTGACCCAGCCCGGCCGGGTCGGGCGCGATCGCGGTAGTGTAACGGCCCGCCGGCCCGAACGCAGCTAAAGCGTCCGCTCGCCAGGCCGGCGCAATCTAGCGAATGTTCGGGGGGCCCTAGCAAGTGGACTGCAAGATAAGCTCACGCCGCGGCGCGACGGTCGCAGCCGCCGAACTCGTGGAGAAGGCGCTGGAGGTGGAGGGCAAGATCATGCACGTACAGGATTATCGAGGTAGGCCAGGATCGCCTTCCAAACTAACCTAATCGCTCTCAAGGTCGAGGCGATGGGGAGCACGCCTCGTAAGCGCGAACGTAGTCGAACGAGTTGCGACAGCCTGCTGCTCCCGTGGCTGCCCGAGGCCGCGCCATGGCAAGTGCATGTTTACACAATCCCAGCGGCCAAATGCGCTCGTTGGACTTGTGGTGAAGCCTCAGAACCGCTCCCGAAAATGGCCTCTCGCCCTAGACGCCTTGTGGTTCGCTAAATTATCGGACGTGACGACAGGAACGAATCTTGCCCAACCGACCTGTTGGCAGGCCGCGACTCTTTCGGTATGACACCGACGCGAGCCGCGGCTATCCGGTAGCTGGTCTGTTTGGAATCCAGGCGTGCCGCGGGGCTCGTGTGCTCCGGCGGGCCGCGCCGGGCATAGAACCGCTGGCCCGCCGCTGCGGGCCGCTTTCCGGGTGCGGCATGGTGGAATTGACAATCTTCGGCCGCGGCGGCAGAGGCGGTGTGACCCTCGCCAAGCTAATCGCCAACGCCTACTTCTTACGCGGTAAGTATGTTCAGGCCTTCGGCGTCTACGGCGCTGAGCGATCCGGTGCACCGGTCCAGGCTTACGTTCGGATCGACGACGAAGAGATAACCAACCACAACGAAATCCGCGAGCCGGATCACATCATCGTCATCGACTCAACGCTAATCGCGCCTGCGGTCGCATCAGGCATGAAGCCCGACGGCTTTGTGTTACTGAACACTCCGCAGCCGCCGGAGAAATTCGTCGAGATGTTCCCTGGGCGGCGCGTAGCCACGGTAGATGCCAACGAAATCGCTTTCGCGAACGGGCTCGGTTCCAAAACCGTCCCAATTGTGAATACGACCCTCGTTGGCGCTTTCGCCCGGCTGGTCGGCATGCCGTTCAGCGACGTGGAAGCCGCGCTGGCGGAGGCGCATTTCGGCGGCCCGAACGTCAAGGCGGCCAAGCAGGCGTTCGATGCAATCCAGTCGAAAAAGCTGGACGGCAAGGTTGAAGTGCAAGCAGCACCGCGAAAGAAGAACCGCATAGCCGGAATCTTGGACGCGGAAGTCGGCGGTATGCCGACCATTCGTACCGGTACGTGGGCTTCGCGGCGGCCAAGCCGTCATGAGCTCACGCCTGCCTGCAACAACGGCTGCCCCGCCGGCAACGACGTGCGCGGTTTCGTGCAAGCCGTGGCTCGCAAAGAGTACGACCAGGCGTTGCAACTGATACTGAAAACGTCGCCTTTCCCCGGCGTATGCGGACGCGTCTGCCCCGCGCCGTGCATGCAAGCCTGCAATCGGCGCGAGCACGACGAGTCCGTCGATATCCGGGAGATCGAACGCTACGTCGCCGACCATGCCTTGTGGCCCAGCGCCACGCAACCGGTGCGCGAAACGGAAATCGCGGTTGTCGGCTCGGGGCCGGCAGGTCTCAGCGCGACCTATCAACTGGCCCGCCTCGGCTATCGCGTTCACCTTTTCGAGGCCGGCGATGAGATCGGCGGCGTGCTGCGAACCGGCATTCCCGCCTACCGCCTGCCGCGCGACGTGCTCGACCGGGAAATCAGCTTCATACTGCGGCATGGCGTGCAGTCGCATACCAAGCGCCGCATCGGTCGCCAGGAGCTGCTCGACCTGACGCACAAGTACGCGGCTGTGTTCGTGGCCACCGGCCTGCAGGAACTGCGATCGCTTAACCTCGGCAATCTGGCCGAGGACATGGTGATGCAGGGCATCGATTTCCTGGACAGTGCGCGGCGCGGGCGGATCAGTCTCACCGGGCAGCGGGTGATCGTTGTGGGCGGCGGAAACACGGCCATGGATGCCGCGCGCACGGCGCTGCGCGTCGGCGCACGCAACGTGCGGGTCATCTATCGCCGTACGCGGGCGGAAATGCCGGCCATCGCGGAAGAAATCGACGAGGCGCTGGAAGAGGGCATTTTGCTGGACGAACTGGTCAACCCCCTGCGGTTGCACCAGGATGCGGACGGATCGGTGCTGACGTGTCAGCGCATGAAACTGGGGCCGCCGGATGAGTCGGGCCGGCCGCGACCGGTCCCGCTGGAGACCGAGGACGCGGTCTTCGAGATCCGGTGCGACAAGGTACTGCTGGCCCTCGGTCAGAGCAGCGATCTGACAATCCTGCCGGAGGGTTCCGAGGTCCACGTGGGCAAAGCGCTGGCCGGACTGACCGGCGCACCTGTATTCGCCGGCGGAGACTTTGCCACGAACGATGGCACGGTCACCGCGGCGGTGGGCAACGGCCGCCGAACCGCGCTGCACATTCACCGCTTGCTGAGCGGTGAAGATCTTTTCCCGCCGGCGCCTGCCCCGGTGGCCGGCCCGGAAGCGATCATGATGCAGGTGTTCTCGCATCAGCCGAGCGAACGCGGGCGGGCGATTCCGCCGGAGGTGCGGCGCGGCAGCTTCAGCGAGGTGCGCCTGGGTCTGATCGACGAGCCGGGGCATGAGGCCGCCTGGCAGGAAGCACAGCGCTGCTTCAGTTGCGGCGTCTGCAATGAGTGCGACCGCTGCATCAGCTATTGCCCGGAGGGGGTGATGCTGCACGAGGGCGACCGCCGTTACAGCTTCAACTTCGACTACTGCAAGGGCTGCGGGATTTGTGCCTCGCAATGCCCGCGCGGCGTCATTTTCATGCGGGAACTCTAGGAGGCCGAAATGGCACGCGCACTGGTTACCGGAAACAACGCCGCCGGGCACACACTGGCCGTCGCCGGCGAGGCGAACCGGGTCGCTCGCGGCTGTTGCGGCGGGGCTTATCCGATCACGCCGCAGACCGAGATCATTGAGTTCTTGCGCGGTTTCAAGTTCACCAAGGGTGAGATTGTCCCGGTCGAATCCGAGCACAGCGCCATGGCGGTGTGCATCGGTGCCTCGCTGGCCGGGGCCCGCTCGTTTACGGCCAGCTCCGCCAACGGGCTGACGTACATGACGGAGAACGTCTTTGCGGCGGGCTTTTACCGGCTGCCGATCGTGATGATTGCGGTGAATCGCACGGTAGGGCCGCCGTGGAACATCTGGGTCGATCAGGGCGACAGCCTGGCGTTGCGTGACGCGGCCTGGATGCAGTTCTACTGCGAGTCGCACCAGGACCTGGTGGACACGATTCTGGTCGCATTCCGCGTGGCGGAGGACCGGCGGGTGTTGCTGCCGGCGCTGGTTGCCGAGGACGGTTTCATTCTGTCGCACACGACCATGGTGGTTGATCTGCCGGAGCAGAACCTGGTCGACCGGTATCTGCCGCCGTGCCGCGTGCCGCACCAACTGAGCTTCAAGCACCCCGGGACGGTGGGCGGGCTGACCTGGCCGCGCGAGACCGAGCATCATCGGCGCGAAATTCAGGAGGCCATGGAGGCGGTGCCGGCCGTGATGCGGGAAGCTCTGGACGAGTTTGAAAAGATCTTCGGCCGCCGCCCGCATGGGGCCTTTACGGCCGAGCAGACCGAAGACGCCGAGGTGGTGCTGGTGGCCTGCAACACGATGGCCCGCACGGTGCGGCGGGTGGTCGAAGCGCGGCGCGCCAAGGGCGAGAAGGTCGGCTTGGTGAAGGTGAAGATGTTCCGGCCTTTCTTGCGGGAGGAGTTCGCCAAGGCGATCGGCTCGGCCAAGCGCGTGGGAGTGCTGGATCGCAACCACTCGCCGGGCTCGGGCGGCATCTTCTGGACTGAGATCGCCACCAGCCTGCGGCAGCGGCCTGACGTGCTGCTTCAGGATTACCTGGTCGGCCTGGGTGGCGGAGACGTGTTGCCGCGCCACGTTGAAGAGATTCTGGACGATCTCAAGGCCCGCAAGCAGTCCGAGGAGCCGATCTGGAAAGAGGTGGCGGCATGAGGGATCGTCAGTCATCAGTTGTCAGTTGTCAGTCTCTCCGAGGGCCGGCGGGCCGGGGGAGCGAGGGCATAGTATGAGCGCCCGCACAGATACACCCACGAATAACTCCGACTTCAGCGCGGCCAAATGTGAAGCCCTGACGAACCAGTACGTCCGCTCAGACGGCATTCTCCGGCCCGGCAACACGAATTGTGCCGGGTGCGGCATGTCACTCGGCCTGCAATGGCTTGACCAAGGCCTCGAAGGCGAGAAGCCCACGATGGTCATTCCGGCCTGTTGCGGCATCGTGACTGCCGGCGGTTTTCCAACCAGCGCCTACGGCGTGCCCACGGTCGCCACTACGTTTGCCAGTTCGCCCGCGGTAGCCACCGGCATTGCCAAAGTTCGCGAGTTAAACGGCGAGGCTAATCCAACCGTGTGTTGGACCGGCGATGGCGGAACGTACGACATCGGCATGGCTACGCTCTCGGCCGCGGCTGAGCGAAACGAAAATCTCATTTACATTTGCTACGACAACGAAATCTACGGCAACACCGGCGGCCAACGCAGTAGCGCCACGCCGCTGGGCGTAAAGACTACGACGACCGTACAAGGGAAAGCCGAGCGCAAGAAGGACGTCATGGCCATCATGGCGGCCCATCGCATACCTTACTGCGCCACGCTGTCGCTGGCGCATCGCGAGGATTTCCTGCGCAAGATCAAGAAGGCCCGCCAAACGCGCGGTTTTCGCTTTCTGCTAATCCTGTCACCGTGCCCGACGGGCTGGAAGTCGGAGCCGACGGACAGTGTGGAGCTGGTGCGGGCGGCGGTGGGCTGTGGACTCTTCCCGCTGTACGAGGTGTTTGACGGAGTGCGTTATCGCATTAACGCGCGGCCGGACGGTACGCCTCTGGACCGATACCTGGCGGGGCAAAAGCGCTACAAGTCGGAATCGATCGACGTGGGCCTGATTCACAGCCAGATCCGCGAGCAGTGGGCTTGTCTGGAAGCCTTGGAAAGGTCGTTCCCGGCCCGAAAAGAAGATTAGCGCCCGTAGTTTTGCGCGACATGCGCGCGGCATGCTGAAGTGAACCGCCGCGCACCTTGTGAGCAACATCCTGCCCGACTGAAGCGAATTACGGCCCGGCTCGGATGAGGCGCGCCTCCGTGCGTGCGAAAACTCGGGCAGCCGTCCGCGGCCGTTACCCCGTTCAATACCTTTACGGTGGTCTGGGGGCCGTCTACACTCCTGCCTCAGTTGGTGGCAAGAACAGGCGTGCGCGGAGTCACTGCAATCAACATGGAAAAACAGGCACCGATTCGTTCGCAAGTGGCCGGCGATGCCAGCCCTGAACCGTCCGCCGGCCCGAGCGGCCAGTCATCCCGGGTTCAGCGACCGGCGCCCGCACGGTTGTTGTGGCTGATTTTGGTGGCAGCAGCGCTCGCGCTGGCCATCTGCTATTACGACCAGCCTATCACCGACCGCGTAGTCGCCGCGCGGGAGAGCATCGAGACCGTACTCGGCCCACCGGCCGCGTTGGCCACGTTTCTCATATTCCCGGCGATCCTGTTCTCTTTTGCCAACCGGCGGCGACTGCTGATCGGGTTCTTTTCGACGGTGCTTCTCTCCGGCGTGATTACCCAACTGCTCAAGCGTGTGGTTGGCCGCGCGCGGCCCGATGAGCACCTCGGGTCGGTTCAGTTCGACCTGTCCAAGTCGCTTCCGTCGCAGGATATATGGCTGGGCATGGGCCAATATCACTCGTTTCCGTCTGGGGATGCGATGCTGGCATTGGTGCTGGCGCTGCTGCTGGGGATTTATTTCCCGCGGGCGCGCATAATTTTCTACATCTGTGCGGGCTTCGTCGGCTTGCAGCGCATTGTGCTGGAGCGACACTTCGCATCCGACGTGCTGGCCGGCTACGCCGTCGCGGCGGCGTCCGTATACATCTGCCTCCGGCTGCTGGGGCCGACGTACTACGATCGTGATTTGCCCGAAAGCACGTGCTCTCTTTCGCCGTCGGAGGGCGGCCGGGAGTGATCGAATGAGCAGCCTCGAGCGAAGTTCGAACTGTCTGAGTGTCGCCCTGGCACTCGCTTGCGCCGCCGCTTGCGGGCAACCGCCCGCCGCGAACCCGGCCCCGGCCAGCATGTCGGCCATGCTGAACGTCGGCGCGCCTGCCCCTCCGATTCGGGCCACAAACTGGCTCAATGGCAAAGCCGTGCAGATCGAGCGGCAGGCCGATTCGCCCGTCATCGTGTTGACCTTCGTTGACACGAGTGCCGGACCCAGCCGCGGCGCGCTGCCGGCGCTCAGCGCGTTGCAGGAGCGCGAGCGGCAGCGGGGCCTGATCTGCATCGCCGTAACGGACGAACCTACCGCCGAAGTGCAGAAGTTCATCGAGCATACCCGCCCCCCGCTGACGATCCGGGTCGCCATCGACGATCAGGGCGCCACGGCCCACGCGTACTGCGCCGCGATCGGCATCAACTTTCGCCCCTACAGCTTCATCGTGGCGCGCGACGGTACGATCGCCTGGCACGGACATCCGCAGCAACCTGAGCTCGTGCAGTACGTCGAACAATTGCTCTCAGGCAAGTACAACCTGGAGCAGGCCCGCGAGGCCGTACATCGGGCGCTTACAACCGAACAACTCGAAACAGTCTTCCGGGAAGCCTATGCCAGTCAGTCATGGGGCACGGCTCTTTTGGCCTTGGATCGCCTGCTCGAAGCGGGCGCACCCAAGGACCGTTTGCTGCGCTACAAGCTCGCGATCCTGCTGGGCGAGCAGCGCGACCAGGCCGCCGCCCGCGCCCTGGTGGCCGAAGTGCTGAAGAACTACAGCGCCAACGCGCGTCTGCTCAATAGTCTGGCCTGGGACGTCGTCAGCACCGATCGGCTCTATTTCCAGGATCCGGAAATTGGACTCCAACTGTCCCAGGCCGCCTACCGCGCCTCGGGCGGCCAGGACCCCGCCGTTCTGGATACCTATGCTCGGGCCCTGCACCTGCTCGGACGGCTGGACCTGGCAATCGCGGTCCAGGAGAAAGCGGTGCGCCTGGCCACTGACCCCGAACGTCAGGTATTCCAGGAGCGGCTGGCTTTCTACCGTCGCTGCCAGGCATTGCAGGCGAACCTCACGGCCGAACCGTAGCAGGCAGGCCGTCGCTGATCGTTTCCGTGCTGCACCGCCAAACTCGTTCGCCACAAAGGCCGGCCAGCCCTACAATGCGGCTGCTGCGCAGGGTATTGGCAGCCTCCGGATGGTGTGCGCGTCGGCTCAGCGCTGGGCCGGGCGAAATCAGTTTGCTTGTCGAGTGAGTGGCGATGAAACCGCGCAAGCAGGATTTCTTGCTCGGATTGGCCGTCATCATCTTCCTGGTTCTGTTTCTGATTACCGTGATCTTCCTGGCACGGCAGAGGCTGGGCCCGACGCGCCCGATCACCGTGATCTTTCCACATTCTGAACCTATGGCCCCGGTGACCGAGGGTAGCGATGTCTTGCTGAGTGGGGCGTTGAAAGTCGGTCAAGTCACCGCGGTGCGCTTTGAAGTAAACAACGTCGAATCGCCGCGCGGCTCCCAATCCAACGTGGTTATCGCGGTTGATGCGGAAATTCAGCAAGCCCTCCCTCTATATGGCGATTGCAGAATCTCGACCGACATGCCGCTCATTGGCGGCACGGGGACGCTCGTGATTCAGTACGTGGGCACACCCGGTGTGCCTTTGCCGCCGGGCCCCATTCACGGCTTGCCCTCAGAAGGCGCGGCCGCGTTCAACAACATTACTCGCCGCCTGACCCAGCCGGGCGGGATCATGGATCGCGTGAATCAGATGCTCGATCCGGATCTGGAAGGCTCGCTGATGAATCGCCTCATCACGACGCTGGCGGACGTAAATGTCATTAGCGGTGAACTGCGGCTGCAACTTACTGTCGAGGAGCGGGACACGCTTCTGGGCAAGATGCAGGCGATACTGGACGAACTACAGCAGATGTCGACCGCCCTCAGCGACCAGGCGCAAGCTGCCAACCCTGGTTCAATCATGGCCAAGCTGAGTTCCGCCCTGGACACGGTGCATGCCGATCTGCAAATGGTCTTGGAGATGATCCGGGATTCGCAGCCCTTGGTGCACGACGCGCTCGACAATTTACGGCACGCCACGCGCGTCATTGATCAGGACGTGGTCGGGACGCTCGCCGCTCAGATGGATCTGGCCAATTCCGCTTCGCTGTTGGCCAAGGCGCACAGCGCCATGGAGAACATCAATTCGGTCACCGCCAACTTCAAGAGTGTTTCGGAGCTTGTGAAGAACCTGATGGTCGTCGACGGGCAAAAGGTCACGATTATCCTCGACAATCTTCAGGAGATGAGCGCCCAGCTTTCCGCCACCAGCCGCGAATTGCGTCTGAACCCGGCGCGTCTCATCTGGGGCCCCAGCCGCGGCGAGCAAAAGCGCATCGCCGCCTTCCAGGCCGCCCGCGACTTCGCCCAGGCCGCCGAGTCCCTCGACCAGGCCGCCACCGACCTGCGAAACATTCTCCAGGCCACGCCGCCGGGTGAGCTCAGTCCCGAAGATCGCCGCCGTATCCAGGAAATGTACCAGTCGCTCCAGTCGGCTTTCGATCGCTTTGACCAGGCCCAGCGTTACTTCTGGGAGCAAATGAAGTAGAATGGGCCGCGCCGAGCTGAAAGAAGTGTCGCCACGCTATGCCTAGTTCACAACCTGTCTACGACCTCGTCATCGTTGGGGCCGGTCCCGCCGGGGCGGCCGCCGCCCTCCGTGCGCGCCAGTTGGGCCGCTCCTGCGTCGTCGTCGAACCCGGCCCCTGGCCGCCGCCGCACGGTCCCCTCGAATGGCTCGGACCGGCGGGCATCGCCATGGCCGACAAATGCACGCTGGGCGCCAAAGCCGTTCGCGCCAATTACTTCACCGGCCTGCGCCTGCACTCCTGGGACCTGAAACGAACCGTCAAGGTCGACGAGCCCGATCTGCGGGGTTGGATATTCGACGCCAGCGATTTCGCCCAGGCTCTGCTGGGGCTCGCACAGCAGGCCGGCGCGGATGTCCTCCTCGACGCCCAAACCAGCGATCTGCACCTGGGCGAGCAAGAGGTCTGCCTGAAGCTTTCAAACCACCGCGAAGCCCGCGGCCGCGTGCTGCTGGTCGGCGATGGGCTCGGCTCACGCACAACCGAATTGGCCCGGCTGGCCACGGTTCGCGAATCCGACGGCCTATCGGCTTATGCCGAGGTGCTTTTTGATGCGCCGGCCGGTCAAACCAGTCTGGACGTCGTCATCGGCGCCAGTCGCTCGCTCCAGACCGTGGTCGTTACGCGCGCTGGTCGTCGCGGTTGCGTCCGCCTCGTCAGTCACGAGCCGGGCGCCCCGGTGGAGCGGCAGTTGCGCGACTTCGTTGCGGTGGCGTGCGAATCGCGGCTCATCCCCACCCAGCCGGACGGCGAAGTGAAGGTGGGGTTCATCGCGGCCGGCGCGGCGTTGGAGTTCGAAACGCTGGTCGGAAAACGGTGCCTGCAAATCGGCGAAACAGGCGGCTTCATCGCTGCCTTCAGCGGGGAACGGATTTATCCCTGCATGCGTTCCGGGTGGATGGCGGCCGAAGCAGCCGATCGCGCCCTGAAAGCTCCGGTATTACAGGACGAGTTGCACTCTTTCGGTTCGGCCTGGCGGCGCGATTTGGCCGATTATTTGCGTCTCCCCAACACCGACCTGGCGCTTCTCATGCCTTTGGTCTTTAACAACGCGCAAATGTCGGGGCGCTTGGCCCGTGCGTTCCTGCTCGGACAGACTTTCTGATTCCGACTATAATCCATGGCTTGAACGATAGGAGAAAGCGCTCACAGAATGTCGTCTTGACAATAAAGGCAAAAAGCCCGGGGATGTTGGGCGAGGGGCTTTCCGGCCGGTTTTGCTCTTCAGACTGACGAAATTTCTGAACAACAGGGGATAGGCCGTATGCCTCAGACCACGAAACTGGACCTCGGAAACCTGGCGGTCGTCCACTACCCGGATCCGCGCTTGCGCCAACCCTGTGAGCCGGTAGCCGTCTTCGATGAGTCGTTGGCCGCGCTGGCCGACCGGATGATCGAGCTCATGGTCCAGAACAAGGGCGTCGGCCTGGCTGCTCCCCAAGTGGGCGTGCTCAAACGTCTGATCGTGGTCAGCCCCACCGGCCAGGCCGCCGACGCTATGGCCCTGGTGAACGGCGTCATTCGCGACCGCGAGGGTAATGTCGAGGCAGAGGAAGGCTGCTTGTCGCTGCCTGGGGTGAACGTTCGAGTTCGCCGCGCCAAGCGCTGCCGCCTCGAGGCTTTTGACCTCGCAGGCAATCCGCTGGAACTCGAAGGTGAGGACTTGCTGGCCCGCATCTGGCAGCACGAAACCGACCACCTCGACGGCGTGCTTATCATCGACCGCATGGGGCCCGCCGACCGCATGGCCGTTCGCAAAACGCTACGCGCTCTGGAAGAAGGCCACACCGGCACTACCTAGTCTGGAGCGCCCCGACGCTCGCACTTTTCTTGTCGGTGATAGCCGCTCTATCGCGCCGCGTCCGCAACTTCTTCAATAGCGGCTGAGCGCAGGTCGGCCGACATGCTCCGCGGTACGCCCCAATCGCCGCCGCTCGATTCGAAGTTGACGCGCCGCGCTTCGTCCCAGTACCGCCCGGCGTTGAATTCATAAGCGGCGCGCATCGCCAGTTCCGCCACCAGGCCCAGCATGATCGAAAATCCGCCCAGCAGGAAGAACATCACGCCCACCACCGGCGCCTTGCCCCAGAACGCCTGCCACGGCGTGGGGGATAACGCGGCCTGCACGCCCGCAAACACCAGGCAGAGCATTGCCGCCAGCCACGACCATTTCGTGATCTTGCCGAAAAAGTGCATTGGCTTAGTGCGATAGCGCTGCAGCATGCGCACCAGAACCAAGTCGAACAACACCTTCAGCACGCGGTCGTACCCATACTTGGTTTCGCCCGCCATGCGCGGATGATGCCGCACGACCAGCTCTGTGATTCTCGCCCCGTGCATGCTGGTGAACACCGGGATGAAGCGGTGCATTTCCCCGTACAGCCGCGCATCGCGAATCATCGCGGCTCGATAGGCCTTCAGCGTGCACCCATAGTCGTGCAGCCGAACCCCGGTGATGTGCCCGATAAGCCAGTTGGCCGCCCGGGAAACGCGCGTCCGCAGCCAGGAGTCCTTGCGGTCCTTTCGCCAGCCGCTCACTACGTCGTAGCCGCGCTCCAGTTCGTCCACCAGGCGCCCGATCTCGTCCGGCTCGTTCTGCCCATCGCCGTCCAGCGGCACGATCACCGGGGCTCGGGCGGCCCAAAAGCCGGCCATCAGGGCCGCGGTCTGCCCGTAATTGCGGGCAAAATGGATGACCCGCAGGCGCGGCTCGCGGGCCGCGAAACGATCCAGAATTTCGCCGCTGCGATCGCGGCTGCCATCGTTGACGGCGATCAACTCGAAACTCCGCGACTGTGCCTTGAGCGATTCCAGGAAGCGCGGGATGACCGTAGGAAGACTGGCTTCCTCCTGATAAACAGGCACCACTACCGAAATCTCCGGCCGCTCCACGGGAAGTCTCAAGTTTCGGGTTTCAAACTTCAGGTTTCGAGTTTCGGGTCCATGTCTCTACTACAACACGGGTACGCGGTTAGTATACCGGGCGGCCGGGGCGTTTGCAGCCCGTATCTAGACGGGCGGCGCCCCAAGTTGAAACGCGAAACTTGAAACTCGAAACTCGAACTGGAACCAGCCATGCCCGGCAGTGCGGAAGTTGCCCTTCTGATGGGCAGCAAAAACGACTGGGACATCATGAAGGCGGCGGCCGAGACGTTGCGCGAGTTCGGCCTGACCTACGAAGCGCGCGTTTTGTCGGCCCATCGCACCCCGGACGAGACCGCCGAGTACGTCAAAAGGGCGGAGGCCGGAGGAACGCAGGTCTTCATCGCCGCAGCGGGCATGGCGGCCCACCTGGCCGGGGCGGTGGCCGCGCAAACGGTCCGCCCAGTGCTGGGCGTGCCGTTGGCGGCATCGGAGCTGCATGGGCTGGACGCCTTGCTGGCCACCGTTCAGATGCCGCCGGGCATTCCGGTGGCAACGCTGGCGGTTGGCAAGGCCGGCGCGGTCAATGCGGCGCTGCTGGCGGTGCAAATCATCTCGCTCAGCCGCCCCGACCTGCAGGGTGCGCTGCGCGAACGCCGCCGGGCCAACGCGCAGAAAACCCTCGGCGAACGCTTGGAATCCACGTGAGCGCAGCTCGGGCTTATCGGGCCCCGCGAGAGCGGTGCCGCCTGGTACTCGTCTCGCAATTCCCGCCCCGAGAGCGTCTTTCGGGCGTTCGCAACCGGTCGTCTGGCCGCGCCGACGCTTACTACCGGTTGCAATACCACCTAGGGTCCCCAACAATGCAACTTGCAATGTTTCGCACGCCCCGTACAATCCCGGCCAAACCGGCGGGTCGGGTCCTGATTGAGCCGCTGTGGGATTCCCGATGCGCCGGCGCGGGAGCTCCAGGAGTTCGCTCGTGAGCACAATGACCAAGGTTTTTGTCGTCCTGACCGCAGTTCTGTCCATTGCGCTTTCCTGCCTCTTCATTGCCGCAGCGGCGCAGACGGCCAATTGGAAACAGCTAGCGCAAGATTACCAGGAGCGGCAGACGGCCGAGTTCACGCACCGCATGAACCTTCAGGCCATCATGGAAGCGACGCTTGCCATGCGCGACCAGCAGTTGCAGGCCAAGGAGCGCGACCTGGTGGCCGCTCAGGATCTGGCGACCCGGCAGGCTGATGAGCTCAAGCAAATTCAAGCCAGCCTGGCCCGCGAGATGAACGACCGCGTTGCCGCCCAGGCCGGGCAGGCCAAGCTCCAGGAGATTCTCGGGATGCAGAACGCGGAGGTGGCCGCCCTGCAGAAGCAGAACCAAATGCTCCTGGCGCAGAACATCGACTTCCAAACGCGGAACACGCGGCTGAACAGCCGGGTGCTCGAACTTACGTCGAACAACACGATTCTGACCGACCAGGTTCGCAACTTGCAGGAGAAGCTGTACGCCGCCGAGCAGCAGCAGGTGCGCACGGCGGGCGGACGCCCGGCCGAGCGTGCGACCGGTGTGGTGGCGGTTAGCCCGAATGTGCCGAGCCCGATCATGGGCCAAGTGGTCAGCGTGGACGGGAATTATGCCAGCATCAACGTCGGGCAGGCCTCGGGCGTGACGCAGGGCATGACCTTCATGGTTCACCGCGGGTCGAACTTCCTGGCAGATATCGTGGTGGATCGCGTGTGGCCGGACCAGGCCGGCGGCAAGCTCAAGAGCATCCAGCAGGAAATCCGACCGGGCGACTCAGTGAGTACGGGCTGGACAACATCGGGAGTTAGCGAGAGATGACGACGGCAGGCTCAGGCCCGGTTCGCGGGACCCGCGTCAAGGCGGACAGCGACATCTACACGGTGTTGATGGTGATTTCGTTCCTTTTCACCCTGACCGCCACCATTTATATTGGTTACCGCGTCTTCTACCTGTTCGGCACCGTTTTGCCACCGCCCGGCAGTTGAGGTGGCCGCGGCGCTGGCGCACCGCAAGGAGGCGGCATGTGCAGGGCGCTAGCAGCGCAGGCACGCAGGCGGAAACGGCTGATGCGTCAAGGAGGAATCTGACATGTTTCTCCGCCGCGTGATGGGCTTGTTCAGCATCGACATGGGGATCGACCTGGGGACCTGTAACACGCTGGTCTGCGTGCGCGGTGAGGGCATCGTGTTGAATGAGCCCTCAGTGGTGGCCGTGCGCAAAGGCACCAATCAAGTGCTCGACAACGGCAACGCGGTCGGCCTGGTCGCCAAGGAGATGCTGGGCAAGACGCCCGGCAGCATCTCGGCCATTCGTCCGCTCAAGGACGGCGTCATCGCCGACTTCGACATCACCGAAGCCATGCTGGGCTATTTCATCCGCAAGGTGCACGGCAATCGCGGCCTGGCTCATCCGCGGGTGGTGATCGCGATCCCCTCGGGCATTACGGCGGTTGAGAAGCGGGCGGTCTACAACTCCGCCGAGCGCGCCGGAGCGCGGCGCGTATACCTGGTGGAGGAGCCGAAGGCGGCCGGGCTGGGGGCCGGTCTGCCGATCCACGAGCCGACGGCGTCAATGATCGTGGACATCGGCGGCGGCACGACGGAAGTGGCGGTGATGAGCCTGTCGGACATCGCCGAGTGCCACTCGTTGCGGGTCGCGGGGGATGAAGAGGACGCCGCCATCATCAATTACATGAAGCGCAACTACAACCTGATGATCGGCGTGCAGACGGCCGAGCGCATCAAGATTCAGATCGGGTCGGTCGCCCCGCTGCCCGAAGAGATGAAGATGGAGGTCAAAGGGCGCGACATGATCAGCGGGCTGCCGCGCCGGGCGATGATCACCAGCGAGGAAGTGCGCGAAGCGCTGAAAGAGCCGGTGGGCCAGATTATCGAAGCGGTTTTGCGGACGCTGGAGAAGCTGGAGCCGGAGCTGGCCGCGGACCTGGTGGATAACGGCATTCACTTGGCGGGCGGCGGGTCGCTCTTGCGTGGGCTGGACCAGGTGCTGGCTAAGGCCTCGGGACTGGACGTGCGCCTGGCGGACGATCCGCTGACGTGTGTGGCGCGCGGCACGAGCGAATTTCTTGATAACCTAGACACGTGGGGCGGCACATTCGAATCGGACGAGGACGAGTATTGACGCGGCCCACCGGTCCCGGGTCGGCGAGTGCGGGGTGGGCGGCCCGCCGGTCTGTTGTGCGGCCACGCGGGGGTGCTTCCGATAGAACAACTGTGCGGGAGCGGACTGATTCCCGAACACGCCACAACGGGGGAGCGAAGTGAGGCCCATCCGCCTGACGCGTGGCCGCGCATTCACCCTGCTGCTGCTGGCGGCTGCGGTGCTGGCCGTGCTGCCGCCCACGTGGACGCGCTGGTTGCGCAGCCCCTTCCAGATACTGGCCCTGCCGCAATGGGCCGTGCTGCGGCCGGCGCAGCGTGCGCTTGATGGGGCGGTAGAAGCGCGGCAAGCCGAGCATCTGGCGCGGCTGGAGCGCGAGAACGAGCAACTGCGCATGGCGCTGGGCCAGGAGCGGCTGTGGCGGGAGGATTTGGAGCGCCGTTACGACGCGGTGTGCGGGCTGCGCGGGCAGATGTGGTCGGACAACGTGCACCTGGTGGTCGCGCCGGTCCTGGGGTTCGATGTCTCACCTTGGCGCGAGACAGCCCTGATCGGCCGCGGAGCGGACAGCAATCTCGCCGTGGGCCAGTGGGTGGCGGCGGGGGAGGGGTTTGAGGGATGGGAAAGCGGGGCGGAGTTTTTGCTGCAGCGCTGCATCGTCGGCCGCATCGTCGAGGTTGAGACGCACGTCAGCCGGGTCGAGTTGACTACGGACCCCAAATTCCGCGAGAAGGTTGTGCCGGTAAAGGTACTGGCGGACGGGACCATGCAGCCGGAACAGCGGCCTTACGTGGTTACCGGGGCCGGGCGACGGAGCATGGTGATCCGCCAAGCGGATGCGGATTTGAGCAAGCTGGGCTTCACATATCTGGCGCTGCCGGCCAGGCCCGGACTGCCGGCGACGCTAAGTTTAGGCAGGATAAAGAGTTCCCAACAGTCGGCGCAATCGGCGCTGCACTACGACATCGAGGCGGAGCCGCTCGTCAACGTCGCGCGGCTACGCTACGTGGCCGTAATCGCCGCGAAAGCCGAGTAACCCGATCCGCGCAGAAGGAGCAGAGCCGGGGCGCGCCGCCCCGGTATATGCCGTGTGCCCGAACGCGCCTCTGGCTCCGAAATTTGGGGGATGCCAGGAAAACGAGTAAGAGCCGCCACACCTCTCGATCCCTTGTTCCCCTCGATGTCCGGCTCCATCAGTCCGGGGCGACACGCCCCGGCTCTGCTCCCGGTGCGACACGCCCCGCTTTTCCGCCGATTCCGCTCCGCGATGTGCCCGGCTCCGCTCCGCGATTACGCCCCCGCGCCGCTCGCCGCGTGCAATTTCCATTCTTTGGGCTTGACGTAATCGTTACGGGCGGTATTCTGGCACGACTCGACTTATGTGGTCGGGAACCCAGACAGGCTATGACCTTGAACGGACGGTAGAACGCCGATGGCAGGTGAGCGGATTCGTATTCGAATGGAGGCCTATGATCACCGGGCGCTGGATTCCTCAGCCCAGGAGATCGTGGACCAGGCCAAGCGGACGGCGGCCCGCGTGCGCGGCCCCGTGCCGTTGCCCACACGTATTGAGCGGTACACCGTTCTGCGGTCCCCCCACATTGACAAGAAATCGCGTGAACAATTTGAGATGCGCACCCATAAGCGGGTCATCGATATCTTCGAGCCAACCGCCAGGACCGTGGAGGCCCTGAACCGGCTGGTGGTGCCCGCGGGTGTTTTCGTGAAGATCAAGGCATAGTCGGCGCGGCGGCCGACTAACGTTTTTTGTGCGCGGCGGCGCCGCGGTAACCGGGGGGAGCCGGGTCTGAGAATCCGGCCTACGCGGCGGGCGGCGTGCTGACAGGAGTGCCGCGGGATGGTCCCGGCGATACTTGGCAAAAAAATCGGAATGACGCAGGTGTTCGACCCATCGGGCGAGCGCGTCCCGGTGACGATCGTTCAGGCCGGCCCGTGCGTCGTGCTGCAAACCAAGCAGGCCGACGGCAAGGATGGCTACAACAGCGTCCAGTTGGGCTTTGACGACGTAAAGCCGCACCGCTCGACCATGCCCGAGATCGGCCACGCCCGCAAGGCCCAGACGGCGCCGAAGCGGTTTGTGCGCGAAATCCGGCTGGCTGAGCCGCCGGATAAGCAGATCGGCGAGACGGTCACGGTAGAGCTGTTCGAACAGGGGGGCGTCAAGTACGTCGACGTGATCGGGACCACCAAGGGCAAGGGCTTCCAGGGCGGCATGGGGCGCTGGGGCTTCGGCGGCCAGCCGGCCTCGCACGGCACCGAGCGCAAACACCGTTCCCCGGGCAGCATCGGCGGTCGAGGCGCGACGCGCGGCCACAGCGGGGCGATCAAGAAAGGCAAGCGGATGGCCGGCCACACCGGGAACCAGCGGCGGACGATCCGCAACCAGCCGCTGGTGAGTATCGACGCGGAGCACAATCTGCTGGTCATCCGGGGGGCGATTCCGGGCGCCAAGGGCAGCTACGTAATCGTGCGGAAGGCCAAGACCCGGGAGTAGCGGAGTAAGGGCCATGCTAAGCGTACCCGTGTATGACGAAACCGGCGCGAAGATTGGCGCCGAACAGATTGACGAGGGGCTGCTCGGCAACGAGGTCAACGCGTCGTTGCTGAAGCAGGTGGTTGTGGCCTATCACGCCAACCGGCGGCAGGGGCACGCCGTGACCAAGAGCCGCTCGGACGTCGTCGGCTCGACCAAGAAGCTCTATCGCCAGAAAGGCACCGGGCGGGCGCGGATGGGTAACGCACGCACCGCCCAGCGCCGCGGCGGCGGCATGGCGTTCGCCAAGCGGGTGCGCGACTTCCGCCAGACGCTGCCCAAGAAAATGCGCCGGCTGGCCCGGAATCAGGCGGTGCTGGCAAAGATTAACAGCAATGAAGCGCTGATCGTGGACGGGCTGAACTTCGACGTGCCCAAGACGTCGCGCTTCGCCACTTTTCTGAAGAAAGTCGACGCGGACAACGGCTGCCTCTTTGCGATGGCGGGGCCCAACGAGACGCTTTACAAAAGCGGCCGCAACATCCCGCGGACCGAGATTCGCCCGGTGGCGGAATTGAACGCGTTTGACATTCTGGCCCGGCGGAAGCTGATCTTCACGCGGGACGCCTTCGCCAGTTTCCGCAATAGCGTGGGCGGGGCCCAGAAAGCGAGCGAATAGGCATGGATATTTACCACACGATCATCAGGCCGCTCGTTACGGAGAAGAGTTCGTACCAGTCGCGCCAGTCGAGCGCGGGCCGCGGCGGGACGTACAGCTTCGAAGTGCATCCCGAGGCCAACAAGCTGCAGATCAAGAATGCCGTGGAAAAAATCTACGGCGTTCGCGTTTTGGACGTGCGGACTTCCAATCGGCCCGGGAAGTTGCGGCGCTTTCGTTACAAGACCGGCCGGACGCGCCAGATCAAGAAGGCCGTCATTACGCTGGATCAGGACAGCCACATTGACTTGTTCTAGGCGGAGCCCGGAAGAGGTAGGTTATGGGCATTAAGATATACAAACGGACATCCGCCGGGCGGCGCAATTCGAGCGTTAATACTTATGAGGAAGTGACGCACCGGCGGCAGAACCGGCCCGCCAAGGGGCTGGTCGAGCCGCTCCCGAAGCGCGGCGGGCGGAATCATCACGGGGTCATCACCGCTCGGCATCGCGGCGGCGGGCACAAGCGGATGTACCGGATCATCGATTTCCGCCGGAATTTGGATAACGTCCCCGCCAAGGTGCTGGAAATTCAGTACGACCCGAACCGCTCCTGCCACATTGGCCTGCTCCAGTACCAGACCGGCGAAAAGCGCTACATCCTGGCGCCGCTGGGTCTGAAAGCGGGCGACACGGTCGAGAGCGGGGCCAAGGTCGAGCCGCAGGTAGGCAATTGCATGCCGCTGGCGGCCATCCCCATCGGCATGGACATTCACAATATTGAGATGAACCCCGGGCAGGGCGGCAAGCTGGTCCGCACGGCCGGTGGCGCGGCGCGGCTGATGGCCCGTGAGGGCAACTGGGCAGTGCTGCAACTGCCGTCGGGCGAAATGCGGCAGGTGCGCGTCGAATGCCGGGCGACCATCGGCCAGCTCGGCAATCTGGACCACCAGAACGTTCGTCTGGGCAAGGCGGGGCGCTCGCGATACATGGGCTGGCGGCCGCACGTGCGCGGCAAGGCCATGAACCCGGTGGCTCACCCGCTGGGCGGCGGCGAGGGGCGCAGCAACGGCGGGCGGCATCCCTGCTCGCCCTGGGGCAAGCTGGCCAAGGGCGGGCGTACGCGTAGTCCGCGGGCGCGTTCGAATCGCCGGATTCTGCGTCGCCGCATAACGAAGTCGTTCGGCGAGGCGAAGCTGCGGCGGAAGTGGTAAGGCAGTGAGCTAGAGGAATACGCATGGCGCGTAGCGCGAAAAAAGGCCCGTACGTAAACGAGCACGTGTTCAACAAGGTGCTCGCGGCGCAGAAGACAGGCGACCGCTCGCCGATCAAGGTGTGGAGCCGGTCGTGCACGATAGTGCCGGAATTTGTGGGTGTGACGTTCGAGGTACACAACGGACGGCACTTCCAGAAGGTGTTCGTGACCGAAGACATGGTCGGGCACAAGCTGGGTGAATTCTCGCCGACGCGAACGTTCCGGGCGCATACCGCACGCGCGGTGGCGAAGTAGCAGGAGGCCTTTGAGATGTGGACGGCAAAACACCGCTACGCACGGATCGCCGATCGCAAGGCGCGGCTCGTGGTGGATCTGATCCGCGGGCGGCGGTGCGATGACGCGGTGGAGCTGTTGCGCTTCACGCACAAACGCGCCGGCAAATTGGTCGATCGCGTGCTCAAATCCGCGATGGCCAGCGCCAATGAGGCCGAGGCGTCCATGCACCGCCTGGTCGTGACCGAAGCACGGGTCGATCCGGGTCCGATCATCAAGCGCTTTCACCCGAAGGACCGCGGGCGGGCGCACCCCATTATGAAGCGGACTTCTCACATTACAGTCTCGGTGAGCGAAAAGGAATAACGCGTGGGCCAGAAGTGCAATCCAATCGGCTTCCGGGTGGGCATTACCGAAGGCTGGAAGTCTCGCTGGTACGCCCCCAAAGCGGCCTTTGGCGCGTTCCTCGTCGAGGACGAGAACATCCGCCGCTTCATCGAAAAGGAACTCAACGGGAAGCCGCCTTTCGCCGGCATCTCCAAGGTCGAAATCGAGCGCACGCGCGACGAAGTAAAGGTGATCCTGCACTCCGCCCGCCCCGGCGTCGTGATCGGCGCCAAAGGGGCCGAGGTGGACAAGCTCAAGGAGCGCCTTGAAGACCTGATTGATCGCCGCGTGTCCGTGAATATAGTCGAAATCAAGAATCCTGATCTCGACGCCCGGCTGGTCGGCCAGGGCATCGCCGAGCAGCTCAAGAAGCGCGGCAGCTTCCGCCGCATCATGAAGATGAAGTGCGAGGCCGCCATGGCGGCCGGGGCCAAGGGCGTGAAGATCATCTGCTCGGGCCGGCTGGGCAACGCGGAAATGGCCCGCACCGAAACACAGATGCTGGGTTCGATTCCGCTGCAGACGCTGCAGGCCGAAGTGGACTACGCGATTACGCATGCGGTGACCACGGTCGGCGTGATTGGCATCAAGGTTTGGATTTATCGCGGCAGTTATGGCGAGCAGCCGGCGACGGCGGCCGGAGACGGCCGGTTCCGCCGGCGGGCGCGCCGCTAGTGGGCGTTGGTTTAGGTGTGCTGGTGTTGGAGGTCTGAGTCTCCGGCGTGGCACACAGCAGAGTAGCACAGGGTAGTCAGACGGTAGTCAGTAGGAGTTAGTTATGCCGGGCAACATGCCGAAACGCGTGAAGTACCGCAAGGCCTTCAAGGGCCGCATTCGCGGGAATGCGCTGCGCGGCAACAGCGTAGCCTTTGGCGACTATGGTTTGCAGTCGCTGGAGCCGGCGCGGGTGACGTCGCGGCAGATTGAGGCCGGGCGCGTGGCGGCCACGCACTTTCTGCACCGCGAGGGCCGGGTTTACATCCGCATCTTCCCCTGGAAGCCCATTTCGAAGAAGCCGCTGGAAACGCGTATGGGCAAGGGCAAGGGCGAGGTGGACATCTGGGCGGCGGTGGTCAGGCCGGGCATGGTGATGTACGAGGTCGGGGGCGTCGGCGAGGACGTGGCCAAGGCGGCGCTGTTGCGGGTGGCTCACAAGCTGCCGGTGCGCACCAGGTTCATCGCCCGCCGTCATAGCGTGTAGGAGCCGGGCATGGCGTTGACGATCGAGAATTTGCGGGCCATGAAGGCGGATGAGCTGCACGCGGAGCTGGAGCGCCTGCGGCGGCACTTTTTCGACCTGCGGGCCCAGGCGGTGACCGAGAAGCTGGAGGACCCGACGCAGCTCGGCAAGACCCGGCGCAGCATAGCCCGCGTCTTGACGGTCTTACGTGAGCGCGGCGAAAAGGATATACAGCAGCGGCAGGACCATCTGACGGCCCAAGCCGCGCGGGCTAAGTGAGTTGTGGTAGTGCAAAGGTCGTGCAAAGCTCCGCTTTGCCGGCACTGATTGCAGAACGGATAGCACGGAATGGATACGACTGAATCCGGAAAAGCCGTGGTGACACCGCCTGCGGCGCCGCGCACCCGGCGTGCCACGCGCATCGGCGTGGTCGCCTCTGCGGCGCGCCAGAAGACCATCAAGGTGACGGTTTCCTATCTGGTCAAGCACGGCAAGTACGGCAAGTTTCTGAGCCGGCGCACGGTGATGCACGCGCACGACGAGAACAACGAGGCCGGGGCGGGCGACCTGGTTGAGGTGGCGGAGTGCCGCCCGATCAGCAAGACCAAGAATTGGCGCCTGGTGCGGATCGTTCAGCGGGCGCCGCGGCAGGCGGCCGAGGTGCTGGGGCAGGGGGGTGAAGCGTGATTACGCAGTACACGCGGCTGGACGTGGCCGACAACACCGGCGCCAAGGAGCTGCAGTGCATCCAGGTGCTGAAGGGTTCGGCCGCCCGGCACGGCAAGAAGCGGCTGGCCAAGGGCGGGGTCGGGGACATCGCCATCTGCTCGATCAAGAGCGTGTTGCCATCGTCAGAGCTGAAGAAGGGTGAAAAGGTGCGCGTCGTGATCGTGCGCACCAAGTACCCGACGCGCCGCAAGGACGGCAGCTACGTGCGTTTCGACAGTAACGCGGCGGTGATTATTGACGGCGACGGGAATCCCAAGGGTACCCGCGTATTCGGGGCGGTGGCCCGCGAGCTGCGCGAAAAGAACTTCGCCAAAATCATCTCGCTGGCTGAGGAGGTTTGGTAGGTATGGCCGCGCGGGTTCGTAAAGACGACATTGTTGAAGTGATCGCCGGCGAGCACCGGGGTGCTCGGGGCAAGGTGCTGCGGGTCGATCCGGTCAAGGACCGGGTGGTGGTCGAAGGCGTGAACATGGTCTATCGCCACGTGCGTAAGAGCCGCAAGCACCCGCAGGGCGGTCGAATTCAGAAAGAGGCCCCCATTCACGCCTCAAACGTGATGCCGGTCGATCCCAAGACCGGGCGCGGTACGCGGGTGCGCTTCCAGGTGCAGCGGGATGCCACGGGCAAAGTGGTCAGCAAGCAGCGTCTCAGCCTGGGCGGCTCCGTGCTGAGCGAAGTGACGCGCGCCACCGGCGAATACAAGCGCAGGAATCAGTAATGGTACGGCTACTCGACAAATACCGGCAGACGGTGATACCGGCTCTGCAGCAGGAGCTGGGGCGGCAGAACATCATGTCGCTGCCCAAGCTGGAGAAGATCGTGGTTTCGATGGGCCTGGGCAAGGCGGTTCAGGAGAGCGGCAATAAGTCGCGCGAGAACCGCCGCTTCACCGAGGCCCAAGAGCATCTGCGGACGGTCACCGGGCAGAAGCCGCTGGTAACCAAGGCCCGCAAGAGCGTGTCGAACTTCAAAGTCCGCGAGGGTTGGGACGTCGGGCTGAAGGTGACGCTGCGCGGGGTGCGGATGTACGAATTCCTCGATCGCCTGGTGTCGCTGGCCATCCCGCGCGTGCGCGATTTTCGCGGCCTCGACCCGGGCGGCTTCGACGGCCGCGGTAACTACAATATGGGCTTGTCAGAATACGGCGTGTTTCCGGAGATCGATCCGGACAAGGTCAACTATCAGCAGGGCATGAACATTACCATTTGCACCAGCGCCCGCAACGACGCCGAAGCGCGGCGGCTGCTGGCGCTGATGGGCATGCCCTTCAGGAGCTAAGCGGTCAATGGCCAGATTGGGACTGATACACAAATGCAAACGCACGCCGAAGTTCCGCGTGCGGGCCTATACGCGCTGCGAGCTGTGCGGCCGCTCGCGTGCGGTTTATCGCAAGTTCCGCCTGTGCCGCTTGTGCTTCCGTAAGCTGGCCGGCGAAGGTCGCATCCCCGGGGTGCGGAAAGCGAGTTGGTAATGGCCACATCGGACCCGATCGCCGACATGCTGACACGCATCCGTAACGCCGAGCGGATCGGCAAACGGCGGGTACGCGTCAAGCGCAGCAAGGTGTGCCTGGGAATCGCCCAGGTTCTCAAGGACGAAGGCTATATTCTGGACTTCCAGCAGATCGAGGACACCAACCAGGGCGAGATCGAAATCGACCTGAAGTACGCCGACGACGGCGCGCACGTGATCCAGGATCTGCAGCGCGTCAGCCGGCCCGGACGGCGCATCTACGCGCACGTCGACGAGATGCCGCGCGTGCTGGACGGTTTGGGCATAACGATTGTCTCCACCAGCCGCGGCGTGCTGAGCGACCGCCAGTGTCGTAAGCAGCGCGTGGGTGGCGAGTTGCTCTGCAAGGTTTGGTGATTCGATGTCGCGGATTGGCAAGAAACCGGTTCCACTTCCGCCCGGCGTTAAGGTCAACCTTTCCGGGCGAAGCGTGGAAATCACCGGTCCCAAAGGCAAATTGAACTGGCAGGTCCCGGAGCCGATTACTGTGGCTCTCAAGGACAACCAGGTCGTGTGTACGCGGCCCGACGATCAGAAGCGCAGCCGGGCCTTGCACGGCACCTCGCGCGCTTTGATCGCGAACATGGTCAAGGGTGTCGCCGAGGGTTATCGCATCGACCTCGAGGTATACGGCACCGGCTATGGCTGCAAGCTCGAGGGCAAGACCTTCCTGCTGAACGTCGGGTACATGGGGCGGGGTATCGGTCGTAAGGCCCAGTTCGAAATTCCGGTGCCGCCCGGGCTGGAAATCAAGGTCGATGCGCCGGTCGCCCGTGGCGACAACGAGCCCGCGAAATTCTCCGTCAGCGGGCCCGACAAGCAGCAGGTCGGCGCATTTGCGGCCGACATCCGCAAGCTCCGCAAGCCCGAACCATACAAGGGCAAGGGCATCCGTTACGCCGGCGAGCACATTCGCCGCAAGGCAGGCAAGGTCTTTGCCGGCGGCGGCAGCGGCGGCTGATTTCGTTGTGACGGCTCTGAGGTAAGGTCATGCGAACAGAATTCCTCAAGATGGCACGCCAGGAGCGACGAATTCGCCGCGTGCGCAAGAAGGTGGACGGAAGTCCGGCCCGGCCGCGCCTGGCGGTCAGCCGCTCCAATACGGGCATTTACGCCCAGATTATTGATGATGTTGCCAGACGCACGCTGTGCGGCGTCTCCAGCCGCAGCAAGGAAATGCGCGAGCAGGTGACCTACGGCGGAAACGTCAAAGCGGCGGCCGTCGTCGGCAAGGCGTTGGCCGAAAAAGCGCGGGCCCTCGGCATTGAGCAGGTGTGCTTCGATCGCCGCGGCCGCAAGTATCACGGCCGGATCAAGGCTTTGGCGGATGCGGCTCGCGAAGCCGGTTTAAAGTTTTAGGGCAAAGGCAGAGAAGATAATTATGGCGACACGGCCGAAACAAGCGCGCGGCGGGGGCGGCGGCAGACGGCGGCAAGCGGAGCACGAGCCCGGCGTTGAATCCAACATTGATGATGCGCTGGTCAAGCTCTACCGCTGCGCCTGCGTGGTGAAGGGCGGCCGCCGGTTCTCGTTCGGCGCCCTGGTGGTCGTCGGCGACCGGCAGGGTCGCGTAGGCTATGGTTACGGCAAGGCCAATGAGGTTCCGCCCTCCGTCGAGAAGGGCGTCAAGCAGGCTCGCCGGCGCATGTTCACCGTTCCGCTGCGGGGCACGACAATACCGCACCGCGTGGTGGGCGTATACGGCGCCAGCCGGGTGGTGTTGATCCCGGCCGCCGAAGGTACCGGCGTCATTGCCGGCTCGGCTCCGCGGGCCGTGCTGGAACTGGCCGGAATTAAGGACGTGCTGACCAAGGTCTACGGCTCGACGAGCCCGAAGAACCTGGTAAAAGCCACTATCGACGGTCTCCAGAAACTGCGCTCACGGGCGCGGGTTGAGGAGTTGCGCGGGGTCACACTGGACCTTCCGCCGGAGCGCCCGCGCAAGCAGGAGCATATCGAGGCCTATGTCTCGGCCGATGAGGGCGAGGGTGCCGAGGGCCAGGCCGCTCCGGAACAGCAGCAGGAAGTGCAGCCATGATGCTGAACGAAATAACAGCGACGGCGGGGGCGCATCGGCGGCGTAAGCGGGTCGGGCGAGGCGAAGCCAGCGGCCACGGCAAGACCTGCGGGCGCGGCAACAAGGGTTTTCAGTCCCGTGCCGGCGGGGGCGCGCGGCGCCTGAGCGAAGGCGGCCAGATGCCGCTGTTCCGCCGCTTGCCGAAGCGTGGCTTCAGTAATTTCGAGTTTCGCACCGAGTACCAGGTGGTCAACGTGGGAGTGCTGAACGAGCACTTTGACCAGGGCGGACGCGTGGATGTGGAGAGCCTGCGAAAGCTGAACCTGGTACAGGGTCCGCGACCGCTGGTCCGCATCCTGGGGCACGGCAAGCTGAGCAAGAAGCTCACCGTTACGGCCCACGCGTTCAGCGGCCAGGCGCGGGCGGCGATCGAGCAGGCGGGCGGAACCGTGCAGGTTATTGAGCGCCCCGACCGGGCGGCACAAGCACGGGCTAAACGAAATACGGCCAAGAAGTCGGCCCCCAAGAAGTCCGCCCCGAAGAAGGGCGACACGGCGCCACCGGCCGGCGCATAGCAAAGGGCGCGAGTCCCAAGAAGGTTGAACTGAGATGCTGCGTGCCTTTATTAATACCTTCCGGATTCCGGACCTCCGCAACAAGGTGCTGTTTACGCTCTTCATGTTGTCGGTATACCGGATTGGTTACTACGTTCCGCTTCCGGGAGTCGATCAGGAAACACTTTCCAGTCACTTCCGTGGCGGTGCCAGCGGCAGCCCGGTCGGCCAGATGGCTGACCTGTTTGCCCTGTTCACCGGCGGCGACCTGGGGCAGAGCACGTTGTTCGGCTTGGGAATCATGCCCTACATCAGTGCCTCGATCATTCTGCAATTGCTCGTGACGGTCCTGCCTGCCCTGGAGAAACTCCAAAAAGAGGGCGAATCCGGGCGGCGAAAGATCAACGAGTACACGCGCTACCTCACCGTGGCCTTGTGTTTGATCCAGTCTGTGTTCTGGGTGAAGTACCTCCACAGCAACAACCTGGTGTACGCCGAATTCTCCACCGGCATGATGTGGTGGACATTCGCCCTGATGGCCATCGTCGGCTTGATGGCCGGAACCATGCTGCTGATGTGGATCGGTGAGCAGATTGACGAGTACGGTATCGGTAACGGTATCAGCTTGATCATTATGGCCGGCATCATCGCCCGCTTGCCCACCGTGTTTATCGAGATCTACAGCGGTCTCTTCCGCGGCGGCCAGATGGCAGGTGCGACCTACATCACGCCGGAAAAGGTGGTTTTCCTGGTTCTGTCGTTCGTGGCGGTTGTGGCCGGGGCAATCCTGATTACGCAGGCCCAACGCCGCATTCCGATTCAGCAGGCCAAGCAGACTCGCGGCCGGCGCGTGGTGGGCGGCGCGCGGCACTACCTGCCGTTGCGTGTGAACCACGGCGGCGTGATGCCCATCATCTTCGCCAGCTCGTTGCTAATGTTCCCGCAGTTCATTCTGGGATGGCTGGCTAATGCGAACTGGCCGTCCTGGTTGGCCTGGGCCGGCACCGTCGCCAGTCAGGTGAACGCGAACTTCCACATGGGCAGCTATCTGTACGAGGTGTCGTACATCGCGATGGTGTACTTCTTCGCGTACTTCTGGACGGCTGTTCAGTTCCAGCCCAAGGAACTGGCCAACAACTTGCGCGATATGGGCAGCTTCATCCCCGGCCTGCGGCCCGGAAAGCGGACCGCGGATTACCTCGAAGCGGTCATGCAGCGGATCACCTACGTCGGTGCCGGCTTCCTGGCCCTGATCGCGGTGATTCCGTCGGTCGTCGCGACGCAGCTCGAAATCCCCTGGCGCATCTCGGCCTTCCTGGGTGGCACGGGCTTGTTGATCGTCGTCAGCGTCGCCTTGGACTTCATTAACCGCATCGAAGCCAACCTGATCATGCGCAACTACGAGGGCTTCCTCGGGCATGAAGGCGTGGCGCGGGTCAAAGGAATGTACTAATGGCTGACAAGCGATTGGTCTTTCTCGGTCCGCCCGGCAGCGGCAAAGGCACGCAGGCCCAGCGCCTGTGTGACCGCTTGGGTCTGACGCAACTCGCCAGTGGCGACCTGCTGCGGCGCGAGGTCCGCGAAAAGAGCGAGATCGGCCTTAAGGCGGCCAGTTTCATGGAAGCCGGCGTGCTCGTTCCCGACGACGTCATAACCGGCATAATGCTACTGGCCGTCGGGCGTCTGCCGGCCGGCAGCGGGTTCGTACTGGATGGCTTTCCGCGAACCGTCCCGCAGGCCGAGGCCCTGGAGGCCGGCTTAAACGCCAGCGGGCGACCTTTGCAGGCTGTAATCGATTTCCGCCTCGACGATGCGGAGATCATCCGCCGGATCATCACCCGCCGGGTTTGCATCGATTGCGGAGCGGCCTATAATACGGAGTTCATGCCGCCGAAAAAGGCGGGTGTGTGTGATCGCTGTAACGGGGAAGTTATTCAGCGGGTTGATGACCGCGAAGAGACGGTTCGGACGCGGCTGGCCACGTATCGCGCGCAGACCGAGCCCCTGATCGGGTACTACACCCGGAAGGGTCTGCTGCAGTCAGTGGACGCAAGCGTGGGGGCGGACGCGGTTCAACAGGAAGTCTCGCGCATTGTGGAGGCGCTAGGTACGGGCGGATGAAGGCTTCCGCGGCCAGGATAGTTTTGAAATCGGCCCGCGAAATCGAACTTATGCGGGCGGCTGGCCGCCTGGTATACGAGATTCTGTGCGAGCTGGAGCGGCGGATCCGGCCGGGCGTGACGACCGCCGAACTGGACAAAGTCGCCGGCCAGATGATTCGCGATGCCGGCGCGACTGCGTTGTTCCTGGGCGTGCGAAATCCGCAGGCCCGTTGCCCGTTTCCGGCGAGCATCTGCGCGTCGGTCAACGAGGCGGTGGTGCACGGCATCCCGGACGACCGCCCGCTGATGGAAGGTGACATCGTCAGCGTCGATTGCGGCGTGCGGCTGAAAGGCTATTGCGGCGACGCCGCCCGGACGTTTGCGGTGGGCCGGATTTCGCCGGAAGCGCGGAAACTGCTGAATGTGACGCAGCAGATGCTGGCGGTGGCCCTGAGCGAAATTCGCCCCGGCGTACGCTGGGGCGCTATCGCCCGCAAGATGCAGAAATACGTCGAGGGCGAAGGCTTCGGCGTGGTGCGTGAGTTTGTCGGCCACGGCATCGGACGCGAGATGCACGAAGAGCCCAAGGTGCCCAACGCCTGGGGCCGCGGCCTGAAGAATATGGATTTCGAATTGGTGCCGGGCATGATCCTGGCAATCGAGCCGATGGTCACCGCCGGCAGCCCGGAGGTGGAGTTCGGCGACGACGCGTATCGCTGGGTAGTGGTCACAAAGGACCGCCGGCCGGCGGCGCATTTTGAGGATACCGTGGCGGTTACGGCCAACGGCCCGGATGTCCTGACGGACGGTCGTTGAGGACTGTTTGGGACCGGCCTTTGTAAGACCGGTCAAAGTCGGACCGGTTCAAAACCGGTCAGCCGCCAGCGGCGGTGCGAGGTTGCCATGAAGGTACGCAGCAGCGTCAAACGCATTTGTGAGAACTGCAAAATCGTCAAGCGCAAGGGCGTGGTGCGGGTGATCTGCACCAACCCGCGCCATAAGCAGCGCCAAGGGTAGTTAGAGAAGGCGGAACGGTATGGCTCGTATCGCGGGTGTTGACATTCCCAGTGACAAGCGGACGGACATCGCTTTGCAGCGGATTTACGGCATCGGGCCGTTCCGGGCGCGCGAAATCTGCGCCAAGGCCCAGATCGATCCGGCCATCCGCGCCGGCAAGCTCACTGAAGATCAGGTCAGCCGCATCGCCAACCTGATCGAAAGCGACTACATCGTCGAAGGTCAGTTGCGGCGGCAGGTGCAGCAGAATATCGCGCGGCTGCGCGATATCCGCTGTTATCGCGGGCTGCGGCACATGCGTGGCCTTCCGGTGCGCGGGCAGCGCACCAAGACGAACGCCCGCACGCGCAAAGGGCCGCGCAAGACGGTGGCCGGCAAGAAGGGTATCAAGGAAATGCATCGCGGTTAACGCATCGCAGGAGACCGGAACTTGGCCAAGGCAACAGGCGCCAAAAGACGTCAGAAACGCAGCGTGGCGAAGGCCATCGCCCACGTGCGCGCTTCGTTCAACAATACCATTATCACGCTCACCGATATGAACGGCGACGTGTTGTGCTGGGCCTCATCGGGCTCAGTGCCGCTGGGCGGCGGCGAGAAGAAATTCTCCGGCGCCCGCAAGAGCACGCCCTTCGCCGCGCAACGCGCCGCCCAGTACGTGGCGAACGAAGCCCGCAAGTTCGGCGTTTTGGAAGTCGAGGTGCGGGTGAAGGGCCCCGGCTCGGGGCGCGAATCCGCCATCACCGCCCTGCAGGCCGCCGGTCTGCGGATTCAGTCCATTGAAGACGTCACCCCGTTGCCTCACAACGGGTGCCGTCCGCGCAAGAAGCGCAGGGTGTAGCCCATGAGTCGATATACGGGACCCAGCACGCGGCTCTCGCGGCGCGAGGGCGTCAACCTGATGCTCAAGCCGATCCGCGACGAAAGCGGCAAGAACCCGCTCGAACGTGAATATAAGAATTACCCGCCCGGCATGCACATGTGGCGCCGCGGCCGCTCCTCGGAATATGCGGTCCGCCTGCGCGAAAAGCAAAAGGTCAAGCGCCACTATGGCATCCTCGAGCGGCAGTTCATGCGCTACTACGATCTGGCCTCGCGCTCACCCGGCAATACCGGTGAGGAGCTGCTGCGGATCCTGGAGCGCCGCCTGGATAACGTAGTCTACAAGACCCGTTTCGTTGCCGGCCGCCGCGGGGCGCGCCAGGCCATCGTGCACGGGCATATCCTGGTGAACGGCCGCAAGGTCGACCGGCCGGGTTACCTGGTCGAGGTTGGCGATCGCATCGCGGTGCATTCGCGCGAGCGGTCGCGCAAGTATGCACAGAGTCAGATGCAGTTGCTCGAGGGCGTGCCGAACCCGCCCCCCCAGAGCTGGCTGCAGGTGGACCCAGGCAAACTGGAAGCCACCGTGTTGGCGTTGCCCAGCCGTGAGGACGTGCTCATTCCGGTGGAAGAGCAGCTCATCGTCGAGTTCGCCTCGCGCTGACGCCGGCAGGTTTGATTTGGATTAGCCGAGAGAAGACCTCTCGGGAGGCATAAGCAATGCGGATCAGATGGCGGGGCCTGGAACTGCCCACGCGTGTCGTGCGCGACGAGGCGCTCAGCACGGATACGTATGGGTTGTTCACGGTAGAGCCCTTCGAACGCGGATTTGGTACGACGGTCGGCAACAGCCTGCGGCGAATTCTGCTGTCCAGCCTGGAGGGTTCGGCCGTCACGCACGCCCGCATCGCCGGCGCCGAACATGAGTTCACGTCGCTGCCCGGCGTGCTCGAAGATGTGACCGACATCATCCTTAACATGAAGGCGCTCGTGGTCGACCTCGACTCGGAGACGCCGAAGACGATGCGCGTCGAACGCCGCGAAAAGGGCGAAATCCACGCCCGCGACTTCGTGACCGATCCCGCCATCGTCATCTACAACCCCGATCAGCTTATCGCAACCTTGACCGACGACGTGCCATTCTCGGCCGAGCTGACCGTCGCTCGCGGCCGCGGGTACGTTCCGGCCAGCGAACTGATCGACGATAACACCGAGATCGGCGTAATCCCAATCGACGCTCTCTACTCGCCCGTCACGCGCGTCCGCTACCGCACCGAGGAAACGCGCGTCGGCCAGAAGGTCAACTACGATCGCCTGGTCCTGGAAATCTGGACCAAGGGGACCGTCCGGCCGGAGCATGCCCTGGTCGAAGCAGCCAAAATCCTGCGCAAGCACCTCAACCCGTTCGTGCAGTACTACGATTTGGGCCAGATTCAGACCGCGGGCGAGGCGCGCGTCACGCCGCCGCCGCCCGTGGATGACGAAGTGCGGCGCCGGCTCGACCGCCCGATTGCCGACCTGGAACTCTCGGTTCGGGCCAGCAACTGCCTGGAATCGGCCAAGGTCACAACCATCGGGGACTTGGTGCGCCTGACGGAAGAAGAACTGCTGCAACTGCGCAGCTTCGGCAAAACCTCGCTCATGGAGGTCAAGCGCAAGCTCGCTGAGCACGGCTTGGCGCTGGGGATGGACGTATCCGGCCAGTCGTCGGGGCCTGGGTTGAACCCGGTCTCGGCCGGCGCGTCGGGTGTGCAGATTTGAGGTAAGGCATGCGACATAATGTTGCCGGACGAAAACTGAACCGCACGACCGCCCATCGCCGGGCGCTGCGGCGTAATTTAGTGCAGAGCCTGATAGAGCACGGCGAGATTCGTACCACCCTGCCCAAGGCCAAGGAAGTGCAACGCTTTGCTGAGCGTCTGGCCACCCTGGCCATTGACGGCAGCCTGGCCGCGCGGCAGCGCGCCATCGCTTTGCTCAACGATCGCGCCATCATCGCCAAGGAGCAGCAGGAAGAATACGACAAAATGAGCGATGCCAAACGCGCCAAGGTCCTGCGGGCGCGCTCCGGCCGCCGCTATCGGGCCAGCACCACCAAGCCCGGCGTGAAGTTCACGGCCGACTCGGTCATCCACAAGCTGTTCGCGGAACTCGGGCCGCGCTTCAAGAAGCGCAACGAAGCCATGGGCAGCTCCGGCGGCTACACGCGCGTCATTAAGCTGGCGCAGCGCCGCCTGGGCGACGGATCGGATACCGCCTTGCTGCAATGGGTCCGCGAGGACGACAAGAAGCGTACCAAGAGCACGGAGAAGACGGAGCGCAAACGCCGCGCCCGTGCCAAATACGCCGCCGTTGCCGGCAAGGCCGCCCCGCGCCGCGGTCCACGCCGCAGCACTCGCCCCGCAAAGGAGGCCGAAGCGAAGCCGCAAGCTGAAGCCAGCCAGGCCCAGCCCGAACCCGGCGCAGAGGAAAAGAAATGAGCAGAGCCGGGGCGTCTCGCCCCGGAGCAGTCCTACAGGGCTAATCATGGCCAACGCCGTCCTGGATCAAAACTGCGTCTTCTGCAAAATCATCCGCGGCGAAATTCCGTGCCAGCGTGTTTATGAGGACGAACACCTCCTGGCCTTTCTGGATATCCAGCCGCTGGCGCCCGGCCACACGGTGGTGATACCCCGCCATCATGCTGAATTCCTGGACCAACTGCCGGAAGAGTGGGCGGCGGCTATCGGCCGAACCTTGGGGCGGCTCGGGCGCGCCATCGTGAACGCCAGCGGGGCCGAGGGTTTCAACGTGCTGCAAAACAACGGCAAGGCAGCGTCCCAGGAGGTCCCGCACGTGCACTTCCATCTGATCCCGCGCCGTGCCGGCGACGGACTGGGATACCGGTGGAAGACCAGCAAGGCCGCGCCCGCAGACTTGGAAAAAATGGCGGCCGCCATAAGCACCCGCTTATGAATAGCCGACAATCGCCTCCCGGACCGTTTGGCACGGCGGCCAGGCTGATTTATAATTGGGGTACTTGGGGACGTAGCTCAACTGGGAGAGCGCCGCGTTCGCAATGCGGAGGTTGAGGGTTCGAGCCCCTTCGTCTCCATCAAGGGTCCGCCCGCAAGAGGCGGGCCCTTTCCTTGTTACGTTGACGGACCGGTTCCTAACCGGTCTCTAACTGGAAACCTGCGGAAGGTTCCTGGCCGCAGACGCTCTGGTGCCAACCATCGACGCCGCGTGGTGTCCAAATATCTAAGCCTGTGGCTTGTGGCGCCGGCCGGCCGGTGTTCCTGCTGCGGGTGAGGCTGTGGCACCGTGGCGCCGGCGTCCGGCCGGTGTCCCGCTTGGAGGCAGTAGTTATGAAGTCAGCGATTGCATTCACGGCGTTTTTCCTGGGATTGATGACGTTCTCTGTTGCCGCTGCTGACCAGCCGGCCGCGCCGCCGCCTGCCCCGCAATCCGCCCCGGCCAGCCAGCCCGCCGACGAAATAGGCGCACGCATCGTGGTGCGCCCGGCCGCCTTCGATTTCGGCGAAGTCTGGCAGGGCGCCGAAGCCAAGGGCGAATTTCACATCCAGAACACCGGCAACGCCCCGCTGACCACCACCGTGACCTCCTCCTGTGGCTGCACGGTGGCGACCAAGCCGAAGTCCCCGCTACAGCCCGGCGAGAGCGACGTGTTCACGATCACGTACGACACCCGGCGGGCCGGCGCGGCCGGCAAAAAGGTTATGATCAACTCGAACGATCCGACTCAGCCGACCATCAGCATCGACGTCAAGGGCACCGTCAAGCCGATCTTCGCCGCCACGCCGCCCGACTGCAATTTCGCCAACGCCGACGAGAACACGGTTGCCACGCAAACCGTCCGGCTTGAGAACCAATACCCCGAGCCGCTCCCCCTGCGTATTAAGCCCGGCCAGAATATCAAGCAATTCGAGTATGAGTTGAAGGAAGTCGAAGCGGGCAAGATCTACGAGCTGACCGTCACGACCAAACCGCCGCTGAGCCAGGGCAAGAATATGACGGTCCTGGCCATGGAAACCGGCCGGCCCGATTTGCCGGAGATCCAAGTTCGGCTCTCGGCCCACGTTATGCCGCGCGCCAGTCTCTCGCCCTATGCGGTGTATGTCACGCCGTCCCGGAAAGAGCCGTGGGAGACGGTGCTGAACGTGCAATACCGGACCGACCAGCCGCTGAAGGTTCTGGCCGTGCACTGCGACCTGGAAACCATCCAGTGCGAACTGATGCCCCACACGCCGCCCGCGGAAGGCGCGACTCTGGGTTACTACCAGATCAAGGTAAAGCTGCCGCCGTTCCACGAAATCCCCGTCGACGGTGCAAAGATCATCATCGAGACTGACGACCCCGATCCGAAGTTCGCCAAGCTCGAGGCCCCGGTCACACGCCGCGAAGGCCGTAAGCGTTCGCAGACGCAACCAACCACGCAACGCGCCCCGGGCGGCACAGTCGTTCCCGGCAAGGCCCAGCCGGCACCCGAAAAGTAGGGCGCGCCCACGTCGGGCCTGCTGAAAAACGCTGAAACGCTGTCGTCGGGTGCCATGCCCAAGCCGCGTAGCGGCGCGGGCATGCCCACCTTGACTGAGCCAGCTGGCTTAATGGCGTCTTTGCGTCCCACGGTCTCGATCCCTTGATCCGTTGCCGACGGCGCGAGCCTCCCCTCATTGAAATGTCGCCCCAGCGCCAGAGAATCAATCGTCCGGCCGTGATATCGGCCGCGTAACACCCAAGGAGCACGCCATGAGCCGCTTGTTCGACGACTCCGCCAGACTCATCGGAAATACGCCGCTCGTACGCATCAACCGCGCCGTCCGCGGCGGGGCCGTCGTTTATGCCAAGCTCGAGTACTTTAACCCGCTCAAGAGCGTCAAGGACCGCATCGGCGTCAGCATGATCGAGGACGCTATCGCACGCGGCCTGGTAACGCCCGACACTGTCGTAATTGAACCCACTTCCGGCAATACCGGCATCGGCTTGGCGTTTGTTTGCGCCGCAAAACGGCTGAGATTGATTATCACCATGCCGGAGAGTATGACGCTCGAACGCCGGGCCATCCTGCGAGCGCTCGGCGCAGAAACCGTCCTCACGCCTGCGGCCGAGGGAATGCGCGGCGCGATCGCACGGGCCGAACAGTTGCTGACCGAAATGCCCAAGGCCTTCATGCCGCAACAATTCGAGAATCCCGCCAACGTCGAGATACACCGGCGGACGACGGCCGAGGAAATTTGGAACGACACCGAAGGTCGGGCCGACATCCTCGTTGCGGGCGTCGGAACGGGCGGGACCATTACCGGCGTCGGTGAGGTAATCAAGCAGCGCAAGCGCAGTTTCCAATGCATCGCCGTGGAGCCGGCGACCTCGCCCGTGATTACGCAGGTCCGGGCCGGGCAGCCGCTGAAGCCCGGGCCGCACAAAATCCAGGGCATCGGGGCCGGGTTCATTCCGAAGATTCTCAATTTGGACATCATCGACGACGTCATCACCGTCACGGACGACGAGGCGTTCGCGTGGGCCCGCCGCTGCGCCCGCGAAGAGGGCATTCTCTGCGGCATCAGCTCGGGTGCGGCCTTGTGTGCGGCCGACCAGGTGGCGCGCCGTCCAGAGAACAAGGGCAAACTTATCGTGACAGTATTTCCCTCCGCGGGCGAGCGCTATTTATCAACGCCGCTTTTCCAGGTGGACTAGACCCAGATAGTGCTGAGTCTGCCAGGCTCAGAGAATGCCAAGTGGGTTGGAGTCGGAAAGTGGCAAGCGGACTAGACTCATAATGTGCAAAGCCCCGGTTCGGGCGCCTTAAGAAGTGGAGGAGTGCCAAACGCCGGGCTTGGCCTTGCAATGTAGCGGAGCGTAAGGCTGGGGCTCGGCCTGCCGGTGGCCGGCGGAGTGCCTGGCTCCGGCTCCGCACGGCGAGAGGTAGAGGAGCCGTAACGCTCCGGCTTGGGTTGACCAACGAGTAGCGGACAGCGAAGCTCCGGCTTTGCGTCCCGAGAAACTGAGGAGTGAGAAGTGGACAGCTCCAGTCTTGCATCAATGGAGTCGAAAATGAGCGCCGAACCAGCGATCCCCGAGCCCCGGTACACCGGCCCGGCTACCGCGAGATTCACTGCCCTGGATGTCGGACTTTTCCTGATCCGCCTCTTGCCGGGCATTGTGTTTATGTTTCACGGCAGCCAGAAGCTGTTCGGCTGGTTCGGCGGCAGCGGCATAGCCAAATTCGCCGGGTTTTTGGGGAGCCAGGGCGTCCCGTTGCCGACGGTGGCGGCGACGATTGCCGCGCTGGTTGAATTCCTGGGCGGCCTGGCCTTGATAACGGGAGTCGGAACGCGGGCGAGGGGGGCGTTTATCTTCCGGGCCATGAGCCTATTGCTCTTCTTCACCATGGCCGTCGCCAGTCTGCTGGTCCACCGTCACGCTTTCTCAGCGCAGCAGGGTGGCATGGAGTACCCGCTCACCCTGGCCTTCATCGCCCTCGGCCTGGCCATCGCCGGCCCAGGGAGCATGACGCTTCAAGCCGCATTTCGAGGCGTGAAGAGCAAAAACGCTAGATAGTCGCCGGCGCCAAAACCGTTAATGGCAGTTCCGAATGGGGCGCATGTGGTGAAGATTGCTCACCGCAGAGGACGCCAAGGAACGCAGAGGCGGAGAAAGGACGTTAGCAACTTATGTCAACCGGGCTAGGCCTCGTGGAGGGCCTTATGAAGCCAGCCACGGTGGACGGCGCTATGAACTTTCTCTGCGAACCTCTGCGTTCTCTGCGGTGAAAAGGTTTTGGAAGTGGGTTTTCCCAATAAAGGTCTTTGTATTTCTTTGCAGACCTCTGTGGTGAAGATGTCTTGGAAGTGGGTTTTCCCAATAAAAATAGTTTTTGATTCTCTCTGCGGCCCTCTGTGACCTCTGTGGTGAGAAGGTTTTTGGTTTTATCTTTATTCATGATCAGGAGCAAAACGTTGAAGAACTTCAATAGCACCCTGGCAAGCAAACTTATACTGGACCTGATCTTCGGCGGCGTCTTTGCCTCGCTGCTCTCCTTCGTGCTGCGCCTTGACACCCTCCTCGGTGTCTACCTCCCCTCCACCATAACCTACACCACCCTCTCCGTGGGTGTCCTCTTCGCCGTGGAGATCTTCTTCCGCCTGCCCTGGCGCTCCTGGCGCGCCAGCAGCATGAAAGACCTCTACCACCTCTTCAAGGCTGTCTTCATCTACGGCCTTCTCATTGCCGCCATCATGTTCCTCTTCGGAGACGATTACCGCGTCCCCCGCAGCATCACCCTCATCGACCCGGTCCTCACCTTCCTGGTCATGGGAGCAATGCGCTTTGCGGCCCGCACTCTTTCGGAGACCAACTCCACCAGGGCTCATACCTCGCCCCCCAAGCACGTCCTCATAGCAGGTGCCGGCGAGGCCGGGGTCATGATAGCCCGCGAGATGACACGCCACCCCGAGGCGGGGCTGCAGCCCCAGGGCTTCGTCGATGACGATCCCTCAAAGAAGCGAGCCGTCTTTGCAGGGATCCCTGTCTGCGGCTCAATAGACGACATCCCCGCAGTGGTTAAGGATCGAGGCATCGAAGAGGTCCTCATCTCCATCCCCTCCGCCAGTGGTGCCCTGGTTCGCCGCATCGTCGAACTCTCACGAAAAGCCGAGGTCCCCCACCGGATAATTCCCGGTATATACGAAGTCCTCTCCGGCGCCGTAAACATCTCCCACATCCGCGAGGTCGACGTGGCAGACCTCCTGGGCCGCGAGCAGGTCACCCTCGACATGGAGGCCATCACCCGCTACCTCTCCGGGAAAAGGATAATGGTCACCGGGGCCGGGGGGTCCATAGGCTCCGAGATCGTCCGGCAGCTCACCCGGTTCTTCCCCGAGGAGATCATCCTGGTGGGCAGGGGTGAGAACAGCCTTTTCGAACTACAGATGGAACTGAAGGATATCTCGCCCCAGATAGCCTACCGCCTTGTCGTTGCCGACGTACAGAACCGCCCCAAGATGGCCCAGTTGATGAAGCGCTACTCCCCCCAGGTGGTATTCCACGCTGCAGCTCATAAACACGTACCACTAATGGAGGCCAACCCCGACCAGGCCATCATCAACAACGTGGGCGGCACCCGCAACGTGGCCGAACTGGCCCTTGAAAATGGCGTGGAGCACTTCGTCAACATCTCCACCGACAAGGCCGTCAACCCCACCTCCATCATGGGCGCATCAAAACGCATCGCCGAGATGATCGTCCGCCAGTGCGCCTCCAGGGCCGGCGAGGGCCAGTCCTTCGTATCGGTCCGCTTCGGCAACGTCCTGGGCTCCCGTGGCAGCGTCATCCCGGTCTTCAAGCAGCAGATAGCCAATGGAGGGCCCGTCACCATAACCCACCCCGACATGAAGCGCTACTTCATGACCATCCCCGAGGCCGCCCAGCTTGTGCTCCAGGCAGCATCCCTGACGAACAACGGAACGGTCTTTGTCCTCGACATGGGCAAGCCCGTGCTGATCCGCGAACTGGCCGAGGACCTGATCCACCTCTCGGGCTACCAGCCCTACGAGGACATCGACATAGTTTATACTGGTCTTCGCCCGGGGGAAAAACTTTTCGAGGAGATCCTCCCCGCCGAGGAGGGCACCACCGGCACCCGCCACAACAAGATCCACGTCGCCCCCCAGAAGGACCTGCCCCCATCCTTCGGCGAAAAACTCGACGCCCTCCTCGCCTCCGCATCCCGCGGTGACGACTCCAAGACCCTGCGCCAGGGACTCCGGGACATCGTCCCGGCCTTCAGGAACGGAAATGCACATGACAGGCAGGGAAGTACCCCATGACAATGGTCAGGTTTTTCATCCTTCTTGCGTGCTTTGCCCTTTCCTGGGCAGGCACTGGCCTTTTCGT
>ENA-UOUL01000686-UOUL01000686.1-bioreactor-metagenome-genome-assembly--contig:-NODE-686-length-56289-cov-20.218779_pt1 | contig 56289 bp, 50 predicted proteins | sample MGYA00249838_ERZ747220 | MGnify/ENA primary metagenome ERZ747220 (study PRJEB28778, sample SAMN05720191) | bioreactor metagenome | isolation source: Anaerobic biogas reactor | place: USA:Washington... | reverse complement strand
CCTGGGTTGGAACATGGGCCTCGGGGTTTCCTAGCCTGGATTGCAGGGCAAACAGGGCGGCTCGTTCTGGTCGGGTACGGGTCCGGTCAAGGAGCCAGTGGCGGGTGAAGAGATACCCTCCTGGTTTAAGGGCGTGATAGATTTTGTGTAAGACCTCATATACTTGATGACGGGCAGGATAGAGCATATCAAAGGCCAGAATTATATCCTGATTGCCAGGAATTTCATCATGGTGAAAATTACCCCCGATAAAATCTAATTCCACCTCGTATTGTTTGGCATAGTCCCGAGTAACGGCTTCTACATGAGGAAAATCGAATACCTGTGCCTTAAGTTTTGGACGTAATTGTTTTAAGGCGATAGCATAGAGACCATGTCCGCCTCCCAGGTCCAAAAGCTGCTCGCAACTGATAAAATAAGCGTGATTGGCTACTATCTGTACACATTCACTAAAGCTTTTCTGGTTAAGGGCTGACTGAGCCATGGCCTTTATAAAGGAAGGGTTAAAAGCATCACTCGGCTGCTCGAAACGGTTAGGGATAATGGTCTCACCCTTAAGCCAATCTCCCAGCTTATCCCAGGCCTGACGGCGTTCGGGAGCCAACTGCAATTGGAGCAGGTCGCCCATATAACTGGGGCTATTAGAGCATAAATAATTCAGGGATAAGTCAGAATTGCGATAGTAGTAGCCTTCCTTATTAATCAAGCCCAGAGCGGTAAGCGCATCCAGGAACAAGACCAGGCGTTTTAAATCCTGCTCACCTTCCTGTGCCATTTCATCAGCTCTTTTGGCCTGGTCCCCCAGACGCTCAAATATGCCTGCTTTGAAAGCCTGATAGATAATAATTCCTTCCTGTAAGTTACGTGAGAGTTTGAATAAACGGGCTGCCTCAGTCCGGAAATTATTATCCATGGCTGTACTGCCTGAATTTATCTTGAAAGTATCAGTGATATCAGCTTTGTTATTTTCTGATGGTTTCCAACAGCTTAGCAAATATTTTTTTCCATCACATATTTTTATATTAATCAATCCGGCTTTATTAATCATCCATACCATATCACTATCGTCAGGCAGCATATCCTCTGCAACCAATCCACCAATGGAACGGTGCAGATGGTTGATTGCCTCCCGGCTTTGGGTATGGCAGATTACCAATCGTCCTCCTGGTTTAAGAAGGCCTGCAAGCTGATGCAGGACAGTAGCTTTATCCTGAAAATGAGGAAAACAGGAATTGCAAATTATTTCGTCAAAACTATTTTGGGGAAGACCAGGGTTGGCTGCATCACCAACCACAAAATGCAGACGGGAATCATGGTAGCGTAAACGAGCTTGCTCCAGCATTTTTTCAGCAATATCCAGGGCTACAACTTTTCCGTCAGGTCCAACTGCATCAAGCAGTATAGGAATAAGTATCCCGGTGCCGCTGCCTACATCCAGTACCTCTGCTCCCGGGGAAATATTAAGCTTTTTGACAATATCCTGAAGGCATTCCCGGGTTTTATCATTTATCATTTCTTCCCAGCTTGCAGCCAGTTGGTTAAAATGCTCTTTATGTCTGTTCATTATCATACTTCCTCTCATTCACATAAACTATAGTGCAGTCCCTGCATATATCGTTATATTTTAAAACAGGATACAAAATGACCTGCCCCAACTTCACGTAAATCCGGTTGCTTTAAGCAATCTTTGTCACCTCGGGGACAGAAGGGGTAAAAGCTGCAACCTGTAGCAGAACATTGATTTTTATAAGAATTAATAGTAGCAGGCTTGCTCTCCAGACTGGTAAATAAATCCACCAACAGTTGGGTATAGGGATGCCGAGGATGGCGCGTAATCTCTTCAGCATTGCCAAGTTCTACAATTTGCCCCCGGTACATTACTGCAATACGATCACTCATGCATTGTACTACGTCTAGATCATGGGAGATGAAAAGACACGCAATCCCCTGATTGTTTTTTATGTCACGCAATAGCTGTAATACATGAGCTTGAACTGAAACATCCAGCATTGATGTGGGCTCATCAGCTATAATCAATTCCGGTTGCAGAGAAAGAACCCGGGCCAGAGCTACCCGCTGGATTTGCCCCCCGCTTAGCTCACGCGGGTAACGATACAGATGCTTCGGATCCAAACCAACCGTTTCCATTAACTTGATCGCCTGTTGAAAGTGCTCCTTATTGTTATTCGGATAGCCTTGAACTTGCATAGGTTCACAAACACTGTCCATAACCCTTATATAGGGGTTGAGGGCAGATTGGGGTGATTGAAAAACAATCTGCATACTTTTCCTGACCTGTTTAAGTTCATTCCTCCTGACCCGGGTTATATCCTGTCCTTTAAAGATAACCTGGCCTGATGTAGGTGGGATAAGCTGCATTAACATACGTCCCAGGGTAGATTTACCGCAGCCGCTTTCACCTATCAGCCCCAGGGTTTCACCGGAAGCAATACTAAAAGATACTCCGTCAACAGCATTAAATTGCTGTTTCCTGAAGTGTCCGGTATAGTAGGTTTTTATCAAATTCTTTACTTGAAGCAAAATAATTACACCTCACTTGCCGGCCTGAATATTCTTGCATTACCGGGTGTTTAAGGTTACAATCAGCCTCGGCCCGGGAACAACGCGAGTAAAAATAACACCCGGTTGAAGGGGTTAAAAGATCGGGGCTGGTACCTGGTATAGGGGTAAGTTTTCTTCCCGGTAGTGAGTTTATCAAGGCAACTGTGTAAGGGTGGAGAGGATGTTCTAGAACTTCATGTACTGGTCCCTGTTCAATTATTTCTCCGGCATACATTACTGCTATCCAGTTACATAAATAATAGGCTAGCTTCAGGTCATGAGTTATCAGAAGCGTACCAGCCCCGGTTTCGTGGCTTAGCTGACGTAAAGTTTCGGCAACCTGATAACGGGCTACTGCATCCAGACCTTTAGTAGGTTCATCAGCTATTAGCAGGGCAGGGTTACCTGCCAGTCCCAGGGCTGCAAGTACCCTTTGTTTCATCCCACCACTTAACTGGTGAGGATAGTATTTAAGATGCTTCCTGGCATCAGGGAGGTTCAAGTGGTCCAGCATAGTAACCGCTTTTTGTTGGGCTTGGGAAAAGGATAGTTTCTGATGTAATTGCAGGGTTTCTTTAATCTGGTTGCCTATTTGCAGGACTGGATTAAGACAGGTGCCTGAACTCTGAGGAATAAGGGCAATCTGACTACCGCGTAGTTTGCGTATTTCTTCCTGACCAAGTTGCAAAAGGTTTTGTCCCTGAAATATGATTTCTCCACTTACTATGCTATTAGAGGGAAGCAATCTTAGAATAGATAGAGCCAGCGTGGATTTACCACAACCGGTTTCCCCTATCAGACCTATGGTTTCCCCTTTTTGTATTTTTAAATTAATATCCTTGCAAGCTTTTACTTCCCCCTGCCGGGTAGGGTAACTAGCATAAAAGTTGCGTATATTTAGTAGTTTAGCCATAGTAGTTAACTCCTTAGTTTTAAATCATTTCATTACGGCCCGGTGCTGTAATGTCCCTTAACCCATCTCCCAGGAAATTAAAAGCCAGGACAGTTATCATAATAGCCAGGCCTGGGAAAATAGTAAGATGAGGGGCAGAACGCAGGAACGCCTTACCGCTGGAGAGCATGGCTCCCCATACTGCTTCAGGTGGCTGCAGGCCCAGCCCCAGAAAACATAGAGCAGCTGCATTTAGGATTACATGACCGATACCCAGCGTAGCCATAACTAAAAGCGGAGCAGTAACATTTGGTAGAATATGCTTGCGAATAATATAAATATTACCAGCACCAATTGCCCGGGCTGATTCTACGAAATCCTTCTCTTTTATTGACAGAGCTGCTCCTCTTACTACCCGGGCATAGCTCATCCAGCCCACCAGGGCCAGGGCCAGCATCAGATTAAACAACCCCGGGCCCAGTAATCCGGCTATAGCCAAAGCCAGAACTAAACCAGGAAAGGCCAACAATATATCCACCAGTCGCATTAACAGCTCATCAATTACGCCACCGTAGTATCCTGATACAAGTCCTACCAATAAACCAGCAGTTGCAGAAATGAGTGTAACAATAATACCTATAAACAATGCATTCCTGGTGCCAAAAATCACCCGGCTAAATATACAGCGCCCCAGATCGTCAGTGCCAAAGGGATACTGGGTGCAGGGCTCAAGCAAATTATTTTCCAGGTTTTGCTCGTAAGGATTATGGGGTGCAATAAACGGAGCTGCCAGAGCCAGCAGCAGTAATAGGGAAACTACCAGCAAACCGATTAACGCCATTTTATTTATTGTCTTATCTGACCTTTGGGTATGGGGGTAATGTACATCGTGCATAACTTCCTTATTTACACCTCTTTTTCAAACCTGATGCGTGGATCCAGGTACATATATGATATATCAACCAGTAGATTGACCATGACTACGAGGGCGGCAAAGAATAGAACACAACCCTGGATAAGGGCAAAATCCCGGGCAAATATGGAATCAACCAGGAGCTTCCCCAACCCTGGCCAGGCAAAAACTGTTTCAATTACGACTGCTCCCTCCAGCAGGTGTCCGGCCTGGATACCCAGCATAGTTACAACCGGAATAAAAGCATTTTTTAAAGCATGGCCGGTAAGTATATCTCTTTCTTTTATTCCCCGGGCCCGGGCGCTGATAACATATTCCTGTTCCATTACCTCCAACATGCTGGAGCGGGTAAGTCGGGTAGTTATAGCTGCCATACCACATCCCAGGGTTAGGGCTGGCAGAACCAGGTGACGCAGGGTACCATAGCCATACACTGGGAACCAGCCCAGAATCAGGCTAAACAATAGCATAAACAGTAATCCCAGCCAAAAGGCTGGAATACTTACTCCCAGTAAGGCAAGAGTCATGGCAAAATAATCTGCCAGGGTATTATGTTTCACTGCGGCCAGGATGCCCAGAGGTAACGATATTAACAAGGAAATCACCAGGGCTGCGAGTGTTAGCTGCAGGGTAGCAGGAAATCGTACCATGATTTCTTTCAAAACCGGTTCCCCGGTAGATAGTGAGTTCCCCCATTCTCCTCTAATAATATGTTGCAACCAGCGACCATATTGTAAATATAGTGGTTTATCCAGCCCTTCTTCCTGACGGATTAGTTCAATACTCTCCCGGTTCAGGTTTTCCTGACCATAACGAGCCAGGGCAACCATTTCGGCCGGGTCTCCCGGTGCCAAGTGCATAATAAAGAAAGTTAAGAAAGTAACACCCAGAGCTACAATTAACAGGGCGGCCAGGCGCCGGGTAATGTATCTAAACAAAACAAACCTCCATGTCGGGAATATAGCTTTTTAGATTTAATCTTGCAGGTAAACTCCGCTCAGCTCCAGCCAGGGGTCTTCTGCAGTTATTTGATAACCCTTTACCCTATTCCTGGTTGCAATTACCTTTTCCTCGTGGACTATATAATAAGCCGGTACTTCATCCAGGATCATTTTTTGGATTTGGCTGTAGAGTTGGGCTTTTTTGTTTTCATCCTGTATGGCTTCAGCCTGCTCGGCCAGCAGGTCATAAGCTTCGTTTTTATAATGGCTCTTGTAATTCTTGGAATGATGAATTTTTATATGATGGGGATAAGGACCCCATACAAAAAAACCGCTACGCAGGAGAACGTCAAAGTCCCCCTGACTTTCCAGTTGGTCCATAGCTGCAGTTTCCAGAACCTTTATATCTGCCTTAATCCCTGCTTGTGCCAGTTGAGCCTGGCATGCTTCTGCTTCCCGCTGCTGACGGGAACTCCAGGTCGAAATAAGGGCATCTATTTCCAGGGGCTGGCCGTTCTTTTCAACTATCCCATCACCATCAGTATCCTTGAAGCCGGCCTCAGCTAGCAGTTCTTTGGATTTATTGCTATCGGTGGCAAAGAGGGGGAGATTATCATCGCAATACATCATGACCGGAGAATAAGCCCGTCCCCGGGCAGCTATGCCGATACCGTCTAAAATATTCTTAACGATACTTTCGCTATCTATAGCATAAGCTACGGCTTTACGCACCTTTACATCATTAAAGGGGGTTCGGGCACAGTTAAACTGAAGAAAATCAGTAAAAGTAGTAAGCTTACGATGTACGGTAATATTTGTGTCTTTTTCCAGCACTTTTACCTCGGATTCAGGCACTTTAATACTCATATCAATATCCCCGGAAGTAAGGGCTATCATGCGGGTAGAGGCATCGGGTATAACTTTAAAAATTACTTGCTCCAGCTTCGATTTCTTTCCCCAGTAGTCGTCATTACGAACTAGTACAACTTCCTGCCCTTTAAGCTGCTGGGCAAGTTTAAAAGGGCCGGTTCCAACAGGCCCGGTAAAATTACCCTCAGCATCTATACTGCTCGGACTTGCTATGGGCCAGGCAACATGGGTGAGGTAGGTAGGCAGGGGAATAGGTTTTACACAGGTAAAACGAACAGTATATTCATCTACCGGCTCTATCTTTTCTAGCTGCAGGGTCCTGGCTTTGGTAACATTAGCACGTTCACCATAAGAATAAACTACAGCATCAGCATTAAATGGAGTACCGTCATGAAACTTAACCCCCTCCCGCAGGTGAAAAGTCCATACCCGGCCACTGTCATCTTTATCCCAGGATTCAGCCAGTCCTGGCATTAATTTCAAATCAGAGTCAAGGCGAACCAGAGTCTCATAAATCTGCGACCAGACAAAGCGAGCATCACCATCAGGAAACTGTACTATATCCCAGTTAGCCACATCTGTACCTATACCAATTTGCAGTACCTGGTCAGTCTGCGATACGGAGGGCCCGGATTTGGAGCAACCGGGCAGACATATCAGCGAAAAAACCAGTATTAATATAGTCCATTTTTTCATTTTAAACATATTCCTTTCCCCAAAAACTTTGTCTAAGCATCTTACCGTTTAGCATTTTTCTCCGGTCAGACAACCAGTATTAATACTGACAGGAGATACGGTTCTTTTTTGGCAGCAACTTTAAGGTTATTAGTTTAAAGTGCATAAAAAAAGCCATAAAAACTCATACCCTGTTTACAGGATAGTAAGCCTTCATGGCTTTCTTAAAATCGTTTAATTATTAAAATACCAAGAATATCTATAGTATAACAAATAACAAGTTTCTACTTGTCAATTAACATTATAATTAATTCGGCATAAAAAAGCATTATCCTTTTAAATGAATTAAAAACTGATAGTGGTCCCCTTGTTAGACTTTACTACGGGTTGTAGCAGTCAACCAGCCGGCAATTACAGCGGTAATGGGGACTGATATGATTAAAGCGATACTGCCCACCAGGGCCCGAATAATTTCGGTTACAATTAATTCCCAGTTTACGATACGCAAGGGTTCCATTTCGTAAACCATGAACAGTAACAAAAAAGGTAATGCTCCTCCGGTATAAGCCAGGATAAGAGTATTGGCCATGGTTCCCATAATATCTCGTCCTACACTCATTCCTGCAGCTATCAGTTCAGTTGTCTTCATGTCAGGATTTGCCCGCTTAACCTCACTTATGGCCGAAGCAACCGACATAGTCACATCCATAATGGCTCCTACCGCACCGATAAGAATTCCTGCAAACAGCAGACCGCGCATGTCAAAATTAATGTTGTCTACATACATAAGCATACGTTCTTCTTCGGTAGCCAGGCCGCTCAGTTGAGCCAGGTCACCAAATGTATAAGCCAGCCATCCAGCCACTATTAAACCTCCCAGAGTCCCCAGGGTAGCTGCCAGGGCTTTACGGGAAAACCCGGCAATACATATCATAGTAATCAAGGTAACTGCTATTAAAACTAATACGGTAAGAGGCAGAGGTGATTTTCCTGCTATTAATCCAGGAAGCAGAACCTTGTAAATTCCCAAAACGGTTACACCTAACCCAAATAGAGCTTTGGCTCCTTGCAGGCGACCAATTACCAGGAGCAGACCGGCAAAAACACAGATAATCCAAACTAGTGCCGGGCTACGTACCCGGTCGGAAACATAAATAGTATTCACTGACTCATCCGCGTTTGCACCGGTATATTCCGCTATGTATATTACAACCTTATCACCAGGTGATAGGTGCAGGTCAAAACCCGGGCTGCCAGAAAGAGTGTTTATGGCGGTAAGGATCTTACCCTTATCTGAACCATCTAGTAATCGAACCTTAACCTCTTGTTCCACTATTTTCCCTTGTAGAGCCTCAATTTCTGCTTCACTTTTATCTGTTACTTCTAAAACAATAGCTTCTTCATATCGTTCCCGGTATTGTTCATCATCGAACTCGGGATGAATCTGTCCCTGAACTGGTCCGGTCATGAGAATAAGAAAAAACAATAGACAGAACATGAACAGAATTTTTCTACTAACCAGCAGATTACGCCAATATCTAGACACATAATCCCCTCCACATGTTAGGCTGTCCTAATTATATAAGAAATTCTACCGCTAAGAAAATAAAAATTCTTGACAAGGGAAAAAGTAATAGTGTAACATGAAATTGATAATCATTATCATAGAAAAAGAACCGACGTTTATTTTTTTTACAATGATAGTTAGGTTAAACTAACAATATTTTAGGGGGAGATATTGATGGAAAAATTTATATTGGTGGTATTGGCTCTATTGGCATTAGTTATAATCAGCATTAAAATCAGGCAGATAATAAAAGGTTTGTCGCAAAACGAGCCTGGGGAGTGTAGTTCTTGCAACAACTGCTCTAATTTTTCTTGTCATGGGACCAAATCTTGATACTTACCCCAGGAAGTAATGTTTATCACCTGGATTACCTGATGCAATTATTAATTTGGAGGTAAAGATAATGACCAGAACGCTTAAAGATTTAGCTCCAGGAGAAAAAGCACGGATTAAATCCATTACAGGTAATGGCAGTATTCGGCGCCGAATCTTGGAGATGGGGTTGGTTCCAGGCATGCAATTAGTCATGGAACGCTACGCTCCCCTGGGTGATCCGGTGGAGGTTAGCAGCCCAGGTTTATTTCTATCTCTACGCAAGGAGGAGGCGGAGACTATAATCCTGGAACAAAACGGTGAGGAGGAGCAATGATGACAGATAAGAAGATAGTGATAGCTCTGGCAGGGAATCCTAACTCGGGTAAAACTACTATTTTTAATAATCTGACCGGAGCTCGTCAGCATGTGGGGAATTATCCCGGAGTTACAGTGGAAAAGAAAGAAGGCTGGCTGAAACATGAGGGTTTTCATATAACCGTAATCGATTTACCTGGTACTTATGGATTATCGGCTTATTCTCCCGATGAATTGGTGGCCAGGAAGGTAATTATAGATGAAAAACCGGATCTACTGGTTAACATTGTGGATGCTTCTAACCTGGAACGTAATCTCTATTTAACTACTCAATTAAAAGAATTGGAAGTACCTATGGTACTGGTTTTAAACATGGCTGATATAGCGGAACGCAACGGAATCATAATTAATTATAAACTGCTTTCACAACTGTTGGGTATGCCAGTAGTGAGAGCAGTGGGCACCAAGAATGAAGGTACGGCTGATATACTGAACGCGGTTATAAGTAGTTTTACGGGTGAGGATAAACCTTTGCCGAGACTGGTACGTTATCGACCGGAAGTTGAAAAGGAAATTGAAAATCTACAAAAATTATTCTATAGCAGTGATTCTACAATACCTATAGAAGCTGCGGCATCCGGCGGAATTGTTGTTAAGAGGTATCCCTTACGCTGGAGCATAATAAAGCTGTTGGAAAACGATAGTGAATTGATGGAAAAAACTAGAGCTCATTCTCAAAGTCAGGTCTTATTGGAGCAACTGGAGCAAAGTAAGCAAAGAATCATAAACAAGTCAGGTAATGATCTGGAGATAGTGCTGGTAGAAGACCGCTACGCCTTTATTCGCGGGGTTTGTCGCGAAGCTTGCCAATCCCGTTCTATTGACAGGATAAGCATTACGGAGAAAATTGACAATGTTTTGCTCAACCGGGTTTTAGGTATACCGCTATTTTTAGGAATGATGTGGTTGTTATTTCAGCTTACTTTTACCCTGGGTGCACCCCTGATGGAATGGATTGAAACTGGAGTTGCAATCCTGGGAGGCTGGGCTAATAACCAAATGGCCGAGGGCTTGCTGCGTTCTTTATTAGTGGATGGAATCATCGGCGGTGTAGGTGGAGTCATAGTTTTCTTACCTAATATAATATTGCTGTTTCTAGGCATTGCTTTCCTGGAAAGTACGGGTTATATGGCTCGGGCCGCCTTTGTTATGGATGAGGTAATGCACAAAGCAGGCCTGCATGGTAAATCCTTTGTGCCCATGTTAATCGGTTTTGGTTGTACGGTACCAGCCCTGATGGCCAGTCGTACCCTGGAAAATCCCCGTGACCGTCTGGTTACCATGCTGGTTACTCCCTTAATGAGTTGTGGGGCGCGTTTACCAGTATATACCCTGCTTATCGGGGCCTTTTTTGCACCTCAGGCAGCAGGCAATATTCTCTTTTCCCTGTATCTTATAGGAATTATTTTGGCAATTATCATGGCCCGGGTATTTCGTACCTGGCTATTGCCCGGTGAGACTGAGCCTTTTGTTATGGAACTGCCTATTTATCGTCTGCCTACTTTAAAGAGTGTGTTGATTACTATGTGGGAAAGGGCCTGGCTCTATCTGAAGAAAGCCGGTACAGTTATTCTAGCCTTATCCATTGTTATGTGGGCACTATTTACCTTTCCTATTGTGGATAAGAATGGGAACGAATTTGAAAGCGCAACGGAACAACTAGAAAGCAGTTATGCCGGTCGCATGGGTAAGGTTATTGAACCGGTGCTAAGGCCTCTAGGTTTTGACTGGAAAACCGGCGTAGCCCTGGTAGCGGGCCTTGGCGCCAAGGAAATAGTTGTAAGTACCCTGGGAACCCTGTATAGTATTGAAGATGATGAAGCCCTGGCGGCAGAGGAAGAACCGGTAGTGAAAAGTTTTGCTCAGCGAGCCCGGGAACAATCAGGGTATACCCCCCTGGTTGCGTATGTGTTGATGTTATTTACCCTAATTTATGTTCCCTGTTTAGCAGTTATTGCTGTAATGAAACGAGAAACTAATGGCTGGAAGTGGCCTCTCTTTACCATGGGCTACACCATGGCCCTGGCCTGGGTAGTCTGTTTTGTAGTCTACCAGGGTGGCATGTTATTGGGTATTGGAGTTTAAGTGATAACACTGAATCTGCAGGAAATAGAAGCTGTGCTCTATGGAAGAATTAATAAACAGGCATAAGCGTAAAAAATATGTATTAACGGGGACTTATTATAGTCCCCGTTAATGTAGTTGCCAGGCTATTTGTAGACAATAACCGAATCGATTATTAAGGAAATAAGATGACCGTCCCGGTATTTTTCTTTGAATTGCGAGGATAAACCCAATCTATAATCTTTACACTGCCCTGTTCATCGATCCCATTCAAACCCATACTCATCCCCCCCAGACTCGAGGCCACCAGCATAGAAAAGGCATGTAAGCCTTTACGTCTTTGCAGCGGATTCTGACGCAGTTGCAAAGATTGTATCCGCTGCCGTTTCACCAGGATCGTAATACGACCAAACATACGGGAACGAACCAGTAGTTGATCTCCATTAATCTTCCAGCCGGCATCTTTATACTGCCGTGTACCAAAAAAGAAGGCCGCAATCGGTAGCAAAAGTGAAAAGAAGCCATATGGCAGTAAAATGCTCACCGGAATTGTTACCATTAAAGCCGGGATGGTATAAATTAGACGATAACGGGTTTTGGCAGCAACAGATAAGGGGATGATCTCCTTCTCTACTTCAAACTCTGGTAAATAAGTGTGCAGAAATTCTTCCAGGTCTTTCTTCGGGAGCAAGGGGAAAAGTACTACGTCCCCTCCGGATTTATCGCCATGTCCTGCACTGACCACATGAAGAGTAATTAATCCAAATGGCTGTCGGAGAACTCCTTCTACCATTTTAACGGCTTGAATCCGTTTCAGAGGAATACTAACCTGTTTTTTTTCTATTAAACCGCGGTGAACAACAAGGCGATCCTCTTCACGGGTTAATACAAATCCACCCAGACTCAAAACTGTGCCCAACATGGACAAAAGCCATGCCATGATGAGAAGCAGTAGGATCATAACTACCCAGACCAGAATACCTTTATTGGCATATCCACTTAAGAAGTGCCCAAGCATTTCGTAAATATTACGATCGGGGAAAAACTGTTCCACCTGAGAAATAAGCGCAGTAGCCCCAAGGAATACTACTCCTAATCCATTGGAAGTGCTGGCAGTAATCATTAGTTCTTTCCAACCAAGTTTTTTCTCCGGGGAAGGTTGGTCAGGGGATTCGTCTTCTATTCGTTGGCTAGAGGGCAGATGTAATCTTTCTTGCAGGATATTTGCCTGTTGCAAGGTAATCGCCGGCAAAGATACTTCTGCCGCAAGCCCTCCGCCAGCTGTCTGTACTTCCAGTTTTACCAGACCAAAAATGCGCTGTACTACACCTGCAGAAAGCTCTACACTCTGGATGCGTTCCAGAGGAATATAGGTCTTTTTTCTGGTGAAAACACCATACTCTACCCGCAGCTCATCGTTGTAGACATAATAGTGATAGCGTAACCAGTATAGAACGGCAAAACCAATGTAAAGTCCTAATAATAAAATAATGAAACCAATAATCCATTCGCGGCGTAGTGGGCTGCTAAAAATCACAACCAAACCTGGTAATAAAATTTCGATTAAGGAACGAATATTTTTAACCAGATACTCCAGTACGGCAACCGGGTGTAGGCGCTCTGGCTCAGACATCTTCTTCCACCACCCTGGCCAAAATAGATATACGATCACGCAATTCATCAGCTACTTCTTCAGCCAGTGCCGGTATCTCATGATTACCTGCGGCCGTAGAAATTGTAACCGCTGACAAAGCAAACTGCTTCATTAAAGGTCCCTGCTTGGTATCAACATGCTGAACACGAACCATAGGTATAATCGTCCGTTTCCGAATCCACCGTCCGTACAAAAGATCAATCTCCTGATTGGACACATCATAACGCCATCTTTCCCAGGTAATTTTAGGAAAAAGGGTTGTTGCTAAAATTGTTATACCTACACAAGCGATAATAAGTACTGCAAGAATCCATACCGGCCATTCTAAGAAACGAATAGTAAAATAATAGGCGAGCGGGGCGAGCCACCAAAATAAAGACGACAGAAAACCTTTCCACTTCCAATATATAAGCGCGCTCGGGTCAAGTCTATTGGCAGGTTCATTACGCACTTGATTTTCCTCCATTCTTAAATGACTAAAATAACCTCACTTATTGTAGCATAAAGTATTTTACGATTCCCACAGCTACCCTGGAATCGGTTTTTTATTCCCTAAACCCCGGGCTTTTATGTTATAAGGGGAGGATAACGACACCGATTGTAGAATGGTAGTTAGCAGGAAAATTGGAATCGGAAGCTGAATTCAAGGAGGATATTTATTGCGTACACCTGGATATAACTGTTAAAGAGGTTAAGGAGAAAGAAAAAGGAGTAGGGGGTACATAGTTAGATATAGAAAGTGGGAAAACAATATTGTAGATTAATAGAAAAGAAATATACAGGATAAAGATAGAATGAAATCGATTGGAGAAGGATTAATGAATAGGGCAGAACAGCGCGAAAAGTTTATCGATATTATGGCCCGGTTTACGGTATATACCGGCAAGTATTTGCCTGATGATGTTCATGCTAAATTAAAAGAACTTCGAGAAAAGGAAGACAGCGCTTTAGCTACAATAGTTTACGATGCCATGTTCGAAGATTTAAAGTTGGCAAACGAGCTGGATCGACCGCTGTGCCAGGATACCGGCGTGATTCAGTATTTTGTCCAGGTCGGAACCAGGTTTCCGCTGATTAACCAGATAGAGGATTGTTTGATTGAAGCAGTCAAAAAAGCAACTTGCCTGGGTCCGCTGCGCCATAACGCGGTTGAGGTTTTTGATGAGAAAAACACCGGCAACAATGTGGGCAAGAGAATCCCCTGGATTGACTGGGAGATTGTACCTGATAATGACGAAGCCACAATCTATGTATATATGGCCGGAGGCGGCTGCAGCCTTCCTGGAATCGCCAAAGTCCTGATGCCTTTGGAAGGATACGAAGGTGTTGTAAAAATGGTATTTGACCAAATCACTTCTTATGGGATCAATGCCTGTCCTCCCCTCCTGGTTGGTATTGGTATCGCCGGTTCAGTAGAGGTGGCATCTAAATTGTCTAAAAAAGCCTTGCTGCGTCCTATAGGCTCTAAAAACAGTAATCCCCGTGGGGCAGAACTGGAAGCCAGAATTGAAGCCGGACTGAATGCACTCAAAATTGGGCCCGGTGGTCTTACCGGGGAAAACTCCGTTATGGGGGTGCATATTGAAGAGGCCGCCCGTCATCCGGCCACCATTGCAGTAGGCCTTTCTACCGGTTGCTGGGCACACCGGAGAGCAGTGATCAAAATCAATGCTGCCATGGAATATGAAACCATTTCACATAAAGGAGCGAAAATATGAGCAAAAGAATCTTGACTACGCCTATCAAGGACGCGGATTTGGAATCATTACATATCGGCGATATCATATACCTCAACGGTTATCTGATCACGGGAAGGGACGACGTGCATCAGCGCCTGATCAAGCAGAACAAAGAATTGCCGGTTGATCTGGCAGGTCTGGCTGTTTTTCATGCCGGACCTATCATGCAGAAGATAGAAGGCACTGAAGACAAATACCGGGTCATTTCCATTGGTCCGACCACCAGTATGCGCATGGAAAAATACGAGAAAGATTTTATTCCTCGTACCGGCGTAAAAATTATTGTAGGTAAAGGCGGTATGGGAGCTGATACGGCCCAGGCATGTAAAGAGCATAAAGCCATTCACACTGTTTTCCCCGGCGGTTGTGCCGTTTTGGCAGCCAAATGCGTTGAAGAAGTTGAACGGGTGGAATGGTTGGATCTGGGTATGCCGGAAGCCATGTGGGTGATGCGGGTCAAGGAGTTCGGCCCCTTGATCGTTTCCATCGATACACTGGGAAATAATCTGTTTGAAAACAACAAAAAGCAGTTTAATCTTCGCAAAGACCTGATGGTGGAAGACATCTGCCAGTATGTAGATTATCTGGGATAAGCCATAGCGAAGGCGGCAGGAGTAATAACCTGCCGCTTTTTTATTCAGCTTTTAACCAAATCATATACTTGGGCATTAACATAATTTATCAGATCTTCAGGTGCAATGATGATCATGGTTCCTCGTACACCGGCGCTGACACATATTTCTTCGAACAGCATAGCCGTTTCGTCGATAAAAGTCGGGAATTCCTTCTTCATTCCGATCGGTGAACAACCGCCGCGGATATAGCCGGTAATCCGCTGCAGGTCCTTTAAATGAATCATTTCGGCTTTCTTGTCATTGACCGCCCGGGCTGCTTTTTTAAGATCCACCTCAAAGTCAGAAGGTATGCAGCAAACGAAATAGCCCTGATTTTCCCCTTTAAGTACCAGGGTCTTGAAAACTTGCTCTGCCGGAATTCCCAACTGCTTTGCTACATGTTCCCCGGACAGATCATTTTCATCAACTTCATAGTCCTGGGTTCTAAAAGGGATCCCCCGGCTTTCCAATAACCTCATAACATTGGTTTTGATCATGATTATTTCCTCTTGGTTTTTTAATTTACATTCTGCAGACGTTTAAGATCTGCGATAAAATCTTGCACTGCTTCCTTGGGGGTCGCCCAGGAAGTGACCAGTCGAATCACAGAATGATCCGGATCGATCCTGGTACCGATATTGAACATATATTTTTCCTGCAGAGATGCGATCAATGAATCAGGCAAAATAGGAAACTGCTGATTGGAGGGCGAATCAGTCAGGGAATCAAACCCGGCTTTCCGAATACCGTCCCGCAAAAGCATCGCCATGTCGTTGGCGTGGCGGGCCAGTTCGAAATATAGGTCGTCCTTAAATAGTTCAAGGAACTGTATGCCCAATATCCTTCCTTTGGCTAATAAAGCCCCCTTTTGCTTCATATGAAAGCGAAAATCTTCTTTCAGGTCCTCCCGGCATATTATCAATGCCTCCCCGATCAATGCACCGTTTTTGGTGCCGCCGATATAAAAAGCATCAAGCCATTTTGCCAGGTCAGCCAGTTTAAGGCCGCTGTTGCTGCAGCATAAAGCCGAACCCAGTCTGGCGCCATCCATAAAAAACAGCAACCGGTTTTTACGGCAAAAGCTGCTTAATTGTTCTATTTCTTCCCGGTCATATATGGTGCCTACTTCTGTGGAATTGGAGATATAGACCAGCCTGGGCTTGACCATGTGTTCATCACAATGTTCCTCCAATACCTTTTGCAGCATAGATGGTTTCAGTTTGCCGTCATCTACCTGAATGGAAATAACTTTATGTCCCGTGGCCTCGATGGCGCCGGTTTCGTGTACCAGAATATGCGCGGTTTCCGCGGCAATCACCGCTTCATGCGGTCTTAAGAAAGCTGAAATTGCTGTAAGATTCGTGTGGGTGCCTCCCGGCAGCAGGTGGATGTCTATATCATGCCGGCCTATATGTTTTTTCAGAAGTTCAATGGCTTCCAGAGTGTATCTATCTTCTCCGTAACCAATGGTTTGCTCCAGATTTGTATCAATCAGGGCTTTTAAGATTCTGGGATGGGCTCCTTCACTGTAATCATTGCAAAAACTGTACATAATGCTTATGAACCTTCTTTCTTTTTCGCTGCTCAATTTGTTATTTAAATTTATCTTTGATAAATTGCGTATTTTAAAGTAATTATAAAACAAAATCGATAAATTTGCTGGTTTAACCAAATATAAAAAAGCCATCCCGCAGGATAGCTTTTCATTTATGACTTTTACCTTAATTTACGAATTACCAGCTCAATACGTTTTCAATAAACTGCTTAAGAATTGTTGATACTTCTGCCCTAGTCGCTGTTCCTTGTGGATCGAAATTGCCGTCTTCACGGCCGGTAATGAGACCCGTCTGCCGGGCTTGCATTACATCTTCTGCTGCCCAGGAGCTAACGGCATCACTGTCTCTAAATTGCGATTTTGCACTTTCATTCTGCAATTTGATATTGGCATAATCAGCAAAGCGTAAGAGGATAGCTGCCATTTGTTCGCGGGTGACAGGGTCATCCGGTCCAAAAGATCCGTCACCATATCCGGCTATTATATCGTTGTCTGCAGCCCATTGTACATAGGGACTGTACCATTGGCCGACGGCAACGTCAGCAAAATCGGAACCGCCGTAATTGCTGATATTTACGCCGAACATCCTGCCCAATACTGTCACGAACATCGCCCGGGTCATAGATATGTCGGGTGAGAATTCACCATCGCCGGTGCCATAGAATAACTCGCGGGCAGTGGTGAATGTGATGTAATCAGCTGCCCAATGCTCATCAATATCGTTAAACTTCACTACATTGTCTCTGGCATCAAAGACACTGAAATAGGCTGCATTGAATTTCATATTCCCTTTCCCGTCCTTCATACTAAATGGCATGATCTTTCCGGTTTTTTTATCATAAACGATGGTTGCATCACTCATGGCGCCGTCAAAGGGATAAAGAGCCCGCAGTGGATGGAACAGATCATAGTCTTTAATTTCTTTGCCATCGATTGCCAGGGAAATCGCCATGCTGCCCAGCGTTATTTCAACATGAACGGTGTTTTCTTCATTTACTCCGAAAGTATTCAGCATTTCGCCGCTGATAATCACTGTTCCCAGTCCAACTATTTTTATTCCCAGGATCTTGCCGTCTTTTTCCAGCCACTTACCTTCAACATCAAATCCGAAGCCGGTACAATCTTCTATTCCGCTCATATCGATGGTGATATAAGTCTTTTCACTTGCCAGCAGCAGTTCTTCCATAATCTCATCTTCCAGCACAATGGAGGCGGTTTTACCTTTCATGGTATATGGTACCTTTACCGTAGTACTGTCAGAACTGGCGTTTATCGTTGGGACATTGACGGTTGGTGTCACAACACCACCACCGCCGCCTCCTCCGCTTCCGCCGCCGCCGCCGGCATAATCAAATTCCGCACGGACAGTAACATTGCTGTACGGCATTATAAAATAAGTACTGACAGCACTGATTTCACCAATTGTAATATCAATACCGCCTTCCGCAGCCGTGATGTTCCAGGCTTTAAAGGTATAATTATTCTGGGGTGCTGCCTGAATCAGTACCTGTTCTCCGGGAATGGCTGATTCGCTGCCGGCAGAAATGATTCCGCCTGATGACTGTATGAGGGTGACAGTATAGGTACCTAAAGGTCTTATGTCAGCAGATACACTGATATCTTCTTCCACACTTTCAACAATGTATGTCCAGCTTCCATCAGGGTTAACGGTACAATCTTCTTCAGAAAGCTGCGTCCCGTTAATGCTGACTGATGCCACATAATAACCCTGATCAGGTGTAACAGTGAATTCTGAACGCGTACCTTCGCAAACCTCATGGTCGTCAGTTTCTGCGTCATCGTAGTCATCCGGGGTATATACACCTGTTATTGAACCGTTTTCCGGGTCATCAAGAGTGATGATATACAGAATTGCTTTGATAAAGGATACTTCAACCGTAGTTTCACCTGATAAACCGGGGATTACCAGGACATTTCCGACCGTGTCACTGTATTCTTCCTGTTCTTCCCCTCTGATAAACACTTTCCAGCCTGATGCCATATAACCCTGGTCAGGTTTTGCAGTAAATATCAGTTCAGAGCCGCCGCCCAGCTCTTCGCCGGAAGTGAATGAATTTTCATCTGCTTCTGCTTCCAGGCTTCCATATTCCTCACTACCTGCGGCTATCATATAATAAACATTATAGAATGCAATGGAAGTAAAACTGACATGGACTATCATGTCTTCAGTCACATTGGTCAGCGGCCATGACTTGCTGGTTGTATAGGAAGATTTGCCGTCAGTATCCCAGCTTTCCACCATATAACCGCTGTCCGGATCCGCAATAAAGGTAACATCAGCGCCATATGGTACCAAAAGTGTATCTCCGCTGATCCCTGCTGTTTCTCCATTAATTTCTGCCTCTACTGATCCATTGTCACCGGCAGTTACAGTTATGGCCACCGGATCCCATAAGACAGCGGTAACGCTTAAATCCTCACCAAGAGCACTACATACCAGCACTTTTCCTGAAATCATACAGGCATTATCACCGTCAACTTCCCAGGTTTTAAAAGTGTATAATTCGCCCGGATCTACAGTTATAATGATTTCAGATCCGCCGCTGACCAGATCACCGGAAGCAAAGGCAACCCCGTCAGCAGTAGCTGTAATACTGCCTTCTCCAACCAGATCATAATTCACAGTGAAAGATAATACTTCTGTTTCAGCGTTTATTTCAGTATCATTTTGCATCGTAAAACTGTATGTTTCCGGCACAGGTATAGTGCTATCTTCACTTCCGTCCACAAACCATTTCTTAACTGAATATCCCGATGCAGCTGACACGTTTACCAGCGTGTCTCCTTTAATCAAATCACCGGATGAAACAACTGTGCCTCCTGCCTCAGCAACAAGATGTTCCCCCAAAGTCAGGCTGTAGCTGTCTCTTGCAAACACTGCCGTCAGTGTGCACGAATCATCCGGCATGGTAAATTTCAAAGGATTTGCTGCGAAAATCGTAACGGCTCCCGGCTGGGTCAGGCACCATTCCTCAAAATGCCAGCCATCATCAGCGTCTGCTGTAAAATTGATCTCAGCATCAGCTGCGATGATATCTCCGCTTTGTATATAAGTGTCGTTGGTTATCTTACCGTGTTCAGCAACCAAAGTCAGAGAATTATTCTTCAGCCCAAATACAGCTTTAATATTAAGGTCAGCTCCGGCAATTTTTCTGCTGATTACATTGGGATTTGGCAAAGTTTCCGGATCGATCACTTCCCCGTTGACCTCCCATTGGCAGACGCGGTAACCAATCACCGGAGACGCTGTAACGGTGAGAGTTGTGCCTTCAATATATTTATCGATACCATCAACTGTTTCAGCCGGGAGGGCAGGAATTGTTACTTTTAGGGTTCCGTTTCCTTCTTTACTCAGATTCACCGCATATCTGGTTCCCAGCACAGTGTAACTGCCATCGATAAAATGAAAATCATAATTGCTCTGAGCCGCAGACTTGGCAGGATCGGTAACAACTACTGTTTTATAAACACCCGGCGGTGTTGCAGGGCTGATGGTTACTGAATGGCCCTCACCGTCCAGACATCCTACACTTAAACCGAGTGATTCCGCTGTATCACCCAATACCAGTTCCGGCTCGAACACCAAAGTATCAGATCCGGGAAGAACAGCGCTCACCTGCTCGGCAGCATCAGTGGGCGCATAAACAGTAATTTTCTTTGGAATGACCTGGAAACGCTTGCTTACGGTCTTTGCCTCACTGCCCACAGTAAAATCAGCAGTCAGCATGTAAGTTCCAACCGCTTTGGCAGTTAACGTAGAGCCTTCCAGCCATCCGGTTGTATCTTTCACAGTGTATGCCGCTCCGGGTATTTCGCCTGCCTGGCCGTATTTCCTGAGTACGGGTGTAACACTGGCTCCATATTCCACATTGTTTTCCATGACGATGTAATATAAGTCAGTGGTAGTAGAAAATACAGATATATGTTCAATGACCGCTTCCGCACTATCATATACCGTATCGCCGCTGTAGACACCGGAAATCTGGTAAACACCTTCCTCGGACAGCGTTATATCTTCAGTAACAACATGGCCTGTGCTGTCAACAACAGCTGAAACAGTCCTTCTAAAACTGCCGTCGTTGGTTATCGTAAAAGCTACTGTGCCGGTAGGAACCGCCTTGCCTTCAAGTTTGTCAACCATACCTTCAAGCCTGAAGTTCGCAGAACCTTCTCCGGTATTTACAGCAGAGAATGAAAGTTCCGGCGTACGTTTGGCAAAATTCAGGCTGGCTGGGTTTGAAATAGCCCCTATCCATTGAGAACCACCACCGGATTGCGGTGTTATGGGTATATCAGCCATAAAGCGATATTCCAATGCATCACTTTCATCAGGTGACATTATCTTGAGGGTGGTTTCATTGGCTCCGTAAATATTTGTCCACTCAGGCACGTTCCAGGTACCGTCCTGATTGCGGCTGGCCTTTTCCCGCTTTTGCCACTGGTAATAGGGAGTTCCTCCCAGTAAATAACCCGGCTTAAGAATGGTCTCTACTTCCACGGAGAATTCCACGTAGCTATCATCAGGATAGGCGGTTATGTCCGAGGGTCCGTTAATGCTGACTGTCGCCAGGTCAGAAAGCGTTCGTGCTTCACACACATCGCTGTAAACGCTGTTATAAGGTAAAAGATTGGAGGTCACGGTCATTTTATATTGATATTTCGTATAGGCACTTAAATTTTTGTCAATATACCCATAGGTATTGGCAGCTTCATCATAGGTGAATACGTGTTTTCCTACACTGGCAGTGTACTTGCCGGTACTCTCGTCATAGGTGTAATTGCCGCTGCTTATTGATGGTATACGGGCAATCTCCCTGTAACCGGGATAAATACTGGTGTCAAAATATCTATAAAGACTATAATAGCTGACATTTTCATTGATCTCACCGGCCGTTGTCTTTGAATCCTGCCAATTCAGCTGTATCTCACTGGTCGATATCCCTTTTCCATCAATGCTGGCCGGCAGTGCAGCCGGTTGCCTCACATCATTGACCAGATACGTGATAACCGGGAAATTTTGAATTCCCTGATAATCATATTTAAGCAGTTTCCAGTTATATCCGTACCCTGCGTCTTGTCCTTCCTGAGGCATGTTCACCACAGTGGTTTCAAAAGAGGTCCCATTCGTATTAGTGGTAGATTCTCCGCCTCCTGCTTCACCACCGGCACTCACATTGGCTTTAACATCAAACAGCGATCCTCCGATGGTGAGTTTCCATTCATTGTTGTATGCAACCTTCTCGGTATTTTCCGAAGTTATGTCTATCCCCTGCGTGATCGCTGCCCCGGAACCACCGGAAACCCCTGACCATTCACTGCCGGTGAGACAGCCGGTCAGCCCGCCGGTTGTCTGCGGATAGGTGGCAGGTTGTCCCAGGGTATGCTTGAGGATCGCTCCTCCGACTACCGGTAAGATTTCCGGATACTGGGCCGCGATCTTATCATACGCTGAAGCTTCCACTACAGATGTGACAGGTTGATAGGGCAGGCGGACTTCCATTTCACTCATGCTCCACCCGCTGCCGTCCTCATTGGGTGTCCAGGCATCGTAGATAAATACATCTGTCGGGATCGAATACAGCACCACCGAATCCTGTCCGCCAAAAGTTGTGTAAGTCACGGAATAATCTGTTGAATCAGCCTGCTCCGTTTCCCAGGTCCATTCATGTTCGAATTCAGCTTCTATTTCTATACTGGCTACTTTAACGTCAAATATGCTGAATTCGTGCTCAAAGCCAACCATTCCGCCAACCGAAACAGTATTTGTCTGCGTGGTGGTAGTACCGCCTCCTTCAGTTTTCCCAAATGATGTTTCACTGTTGTAAACATATGTATCACCGCCGTCCAAATGCTTTAAATCGGAAAAATAAGGGGGTGAAGCCAATACAGCCATTACGATCGGGCTGGAATACGTAAAATAGTAGTCCTTGTACTTCAGAAGAATCGAATCATTGTCTGTATTAGGCGCAGTAAATGAAAAATTAATGTAAGTGGTCCCCAAATAGTTGCAATTCACCTGCAGATTTGGATCGTGCATGAAGATATTTATATCGTCTGTATATGCTTTTTCCGACCCGCTTAGGGTCAAAGGATCGATTTCAGTCAGCCGGTAATAAGGATTATGCAGAACCAGACTGTCGCCGTTTTTCTCGTTTATAGTGTAGTCATTAAGATATTGAACATATTGATCCTTCCAGAAAAACTGTTCCAGATAAACGGTTTCAATGCCGTCACCGTCAAAATCTGCCGCGGTGGCGTTCCATTCATGATAATAAAAGAGCCCTCCGTCACTTTTAATATCCGTCCATTCCACCCCTGCTGCTCCCCACCAGGAACCGGCAGCCTGGTTGGCAAAATCTCCGTTTGTCAAAGTCCCGCCTTCAAAACGCTTTTTAATGGAAAAGCCGCTGGAAGTATATTCATACAGGACACTGTCACAATAGATGTCTTCCTTGCCGCCCACCGTTTTTACACAGGTGAGATTGGTAATACAGCCGGCAGTCGATAATGAATTATACGGATAGTTTACGCCGTCTTCATCTTTATAATTACCATCATCTACGGTGATGGAAGTATCGTTGACCAACTGCAGATTTCCTGTATTATGATTGTACTTGTACATGGCCAGCCAGCGGGTGTTTTCATCCCGTTCTATTTGCCCCGTTGCCACCAATTCACTTCTGCCGTCATGGTCAATATCGCCAAAATCAAGGGCCAGCCGGGTAATTATTGATTCTTCATTATCTGATCTCTTACATTGTATCGTCTCGTAAATCGGGCTTCCGGTTTTGGTTCCATAGCGAACTTGTATGTATGAATGCGAAATATTAAAATTCCCGGTGGGCTGATACCATTTTTCCAACTTACGGTCATAAAGATTCTGGGAATAGCAAAGATCCTCGATCCCATCAGCATTAATGTCTGCTGCCAGCAAGTCCACCATATTTACAATAGCATCATCCCAGCAAATAAGCGGAAAGGAATTAACTTTGCTCCATGATGCTCCGTTGTAATCATAAACAGCAACCGTTGGTCCCCCGGCTGATTTGGCAGCAGGAACCAGAACCGCAATTTCATCTCTTTCATCTCCGTCAAAATCACCGGCCGTAACGGAAAGATAATTCTGCATCTTATAAGCCAAAGCGTAATCCCGGTAATCCTGATTAGCCGCAGTCATTTCTTCTTCACTTATATCAATGCCGGTGGATCCGCTTTGAAGCACAATGGTTTGATTTTCACCTGTTACAGGATCGATGATTACCAAATCAAAATGTTCGGGGTTCTCCCCCATTGTCATGGCATAGGCCACCATTGCCACGCTTTCGTCGGTGCCATTGGCGTCAAAATCCCCCGGCGCTGTTCTGGTTGCCAGGTACGCGCGTTCCCTCAAGTTAGGAAATGTATTTGTAATGGGAGATTCAAAGGAATTATCATTATGGCCTTTTAATGTGCCTATAACGTTGAATCCGGGTTCTTCAGCATGAACCGTGAATAGTTCTGAAACCGGAGTGATTATCACGTTGCTTTTGCCGTAGGGAGTATCATCGATGCCGGCAGGCTCTTCATAACCTTCCGGCATAATATTCGTGTTAAAGCCCAGCTCTTCCATGGCCGTTCCTCCTGATGCAGCTTCAGCCATGGGCAGAGGAATCACCGGAACAAGTGTAAACACCATGAAAAGTACCAACAACAATGCGACCGACTTGTGCTGTTTAATCAATTTAATTCCCCCTCATTTTTCGAGATAATCTGACATAAGACATGAAAAAACATTTTACCAGCAGACATTGGCTGCAAAAATTTTGCAATAATTTATTCAATTATATTATATTTTTGTTTTAAGCAGTTAATTTTCACATAATTTACCGTTTTTTAGTCGATTTTTATCTATTCATTAAATATAATCAAAAAACCGCCCTTTACGGACGGTTCTGCATTTTATTCATTTAAAGATGATTATCAATTACATTTTTTCACCGGGTCTTTTACACAATTGTCGTAAGGCACTAAAAATTCTCTGATGCCGCTGGCATAAGGTGCAATTTCATAAAGTTGAAAATAAACCACCACTCCCTGTGGGGTGCAGTAAAAATTATTTACATTAAAATACTGCTCCACAAGTTCTTCATAGTTCTCGAAGTACGGCTCAGGATCCTGTTTGATCTGTTCGATCACTTGATCTTTGATATATCTGCGGTAATCAAACAGACATTCAAATAGTTCACTGAGTTTGATCATCTTGCCTGTCTGCAGGTTCCAGGTCTGGGAAGTGCGGTCGGTAATACCATGGGCTCCGCCGGTAAATTGGTAACGGTCAAAATATAGGCTTAAAATGCAAGCTTTATTATAGGTTATGTTATAACTGTCTTCAGCAGCAAATATTCGTACGGGATACCCGTTTTGAATATCGTCAAGATATTGTTCCACTGCCATCTGATACAGGTCCTTTTCCACATATTGCTGATACTCCAGTGCCCTGGACTTGTAATAGTTATTAACCACCTTGGCCGCTTTTTTATAATTTTCGGAAGAAATCTCCGGATATTGTATGCTGTAAGTTAAAACCGTTACCCCGTCATACTGCATATCTTTTTTCAAGACAATGTTTTTGACCGTAACTAAAAATTTCGCCACTATCATCACCCCATTAACAACATATGAAGATTTGTCTGAATGAGTGATGATCCGGGCAGGAATTTTTAATGTACAGTATGTTCACATTCCCATTAATGCTGATTGGTTTTTAAGCCAGTTCCAGCCCTACCGGACAGTGATCACTGCCCATCACTTCTGCATAAATTCTGGCTTCTTTGATCTGTTCTTTGATTCGTTCCGAAACCAGAAAATAATCGATACGCCAACCCACATTCTTTTCCCGGGCTTTAAACATATAGGACCACCAGGTATAGGCGCCCTCCAGATCCGGATACTTATAGCGGAAGGTATCGATGAATCCCGCCTCCAAAAGTTCCGTCATCTTTTGCCTTTCCTGGGGCGTAAAGCCGGCATTCTTCTGGTTGGATTTCGGATTTTTCAAATCGATTTCCTGATGGGCAACATTCAGGTCACCGCATATGATCACCGGCTTTTTTTCATCCAGGTTTTGCAGATGTGCGCGGAAATCATCCTGCCATTGCATCCGGTAGTCAAGCCGGGCCAGTTCGCGCTGTGAATTAGGTGAATAGGTATTGACCAGGTAAAAATCATTGTATTCCAAAGTGATCACTCTTCCTTCAGAACCATGTTCCTCCTGAATGAGATCATATTCTACGGAGATTGGTTTGACGCGGGAAAAAACTGCCGTACCGGAATACCCTTTTTTTACTGCACTGTTCCAGTATTCTTCATACCCTTCCAGGTCGATTGCCGTCTGCCCCGGCTGCATTTTTGTCTCCTGGATACAGAATATGTCCGGTTGTTCAGCTATAAAAAAATCCATGAATCCTTTGTTTAAAACCGCCCGCAGTCCGTTTACATTCCATGAGATCAATTTCATATGATTTTCACTCCATTATTATGCTAAAGTTGATTATATACAGGGCTGATTCCGGCAGCATCGCTTCTCAGCCAGGTTAAGAATAAAACTTCTGATATTTAGAATAACACAACCTTTTGCCTTATCGGATAGAATTATATGATCGAATTGGTGTTGTTTTAAGGGGGTGATCAAATGCGGGTACCAAGCTTCGATGAATTTGCAGACATGCTGGACCTGGCCATAGAACGTATTCCCGAACGATTTCTCCGTGCCTTGACCGGAGGATTCAATGTACAGGAAGAAAAAAAGCGTGACGGGGATTATTATGTGATGGGAGAATACATTGAGGACGGTTTGTTAGGCAATTTCATCATGTTTTATTACGGTTCATTCAAAGCTCTGCTGGCGGATGAACCATTGGCGGTTTGGGAAGAAGAAATCATGGATACCGTACTTCACGAACTCCAGCACCATCTGGAGTCAATGGCCGGCCGCGACGATCTGGCACAAAAAGAAATCGAAGAGCTGACTCAGGCTCTTCGCAAAGGCTGTTGATTTTGATTGCTATGGTGAATCGCTGACTCCACGCAGCAACCCCTTCTGCTTCGTCGGCGAAGGCTAATTTATTTAATAATACTTTCGCTATATTATTTAACAATTTATATTTCCCAGTTCTACAGCTGACTGTCACTCAGGCTGAAAGTATCCCCCTGCCTGATGTCACCAGTTTCAAAGCCTTTGTTGAACCAGCGGCTGCGTTGTTCAGATGTGCCGTGGGTAAAGCTGTCAGGGACAACATATCCATAGGCATTTTTTTGCAGCCGGTCATCTCCAATGGCACTGGCCAGATTCAATGCTTCGTCTATATCGCCCTCGTCGAGAATATTCATGCGCTCAACATAATGGGCCCAGATGCCGGCATAAAAGTCAGCCTGCAATTCCAGCCGCACCATATACCGGTTAAAGTCTTTCTCACTGACTTTCCCCCGCATAGCCATGACCTGGTCGCTGGTCCCCAATATATTTTGTACATGATGCCCCACTTCATGAGCGATCACATAGGCCATGGCAAAATCACCCGGAGCGTTATATTTGTTCTTCAGATCACTATAAAAGCTCAAATCAATATATACTTTCTCGTCACCCGGACAGTAAAACGGTCCGGTGGAAGAGCCGGCCTGTCCGCAGGCGGATTGTACGCTTTCGGTAAACAGAACCAGTTTGGGATAGTTATAGGTAATGTTTTCCTTCGCCAATATTTGTGTCCAGACATCTTCGGTTTCAGCCAGAACTACGGATACGAATTCGGTCAATTCTGCTTCCTCTGCTGTCTCCACATAAGATGAAGAGTTATTTTGATTGTTTAGCTGCGAATTATTGATGACTTCTGAAGGATCTCCCCCCAGTAATAAAACCAGCAGAACGATAACAATGGTACCGATTCCCCCTCCGGCGATCCCCGTCATCGACCGGCCCCGCCGGTCTTCAACATTCTGGCTGGTACGTCTGCCCTTCCACTTCATAGTTCTCCCCTCCTGCGATCTCAAGTGTTTTGTAAGTTATGTGCTTTGAAATGTATCTTATTTATAAAACATAATTCTGCGATATACTACCCCGAGGCGGAGCAAATTGACGGATCACTTTTTCTGCTGCCTTGAGCCCATCTACCGCTGATGACATGATACCCCCGGCATAACCTGCGCCCTCCCCCATGGGATATAATCCTCTGATGTTTGCCATTCCCATTTCATCCCGGTTGATTCTGACCGGTGAAGAACTCCTGGTTTCCACCCCGGTCATTACGCTGTCCTCCATGGCAAATCCCCTGAGACGTTGGTCAAAATAAGGGATCGCTTCTTTCATTGTGGCTGTAATATAATCAGGCAGGCATTGTTGCAGGGGTGCAAAGGTGATCCCCGGCTTATAAGTAGGCTTTACCTGGCCAGTGCCAGGACTTTCACGATTTTGCAGGAAGTCACCGGTGAGCTGAACCGGAGCCAGGTAATTTTCTCCCCCCAGCTTAAAGGCCAGTCTTTCCCATTTACGTTGAAATTCTATTCCTGCCAGAGGGTGGCGGCTGGGAAAATCGTCCGGTGTTACCCCTACCAATAAAGCGGAATTGGCATTTTCGCTATTACGGCTGAATTCACTCATACCATTGGTAACTACGCCGCCCGCTTCAGAGGCTGCCGCTACCACATACCCCCCGGGGCACATGCAAAATGTATATGCCGACCGTCCGCTGTGTGAATGATATGCCAATTTGTAATCCGCTGCACCCAGAGCGGTGTGACCGGCATAATTTCCGTATTGTGCCCGATCGATAACTGTCTGGGGATGCTCTATCCTGACCCCGATGGAAAATGCCTTGGGACTCATAGCAACACCCCGGCGGTGCAGCACTTCATAAGTATCCCGGGCGCTATGGCCGATAGCCAGTAACAGGATCTGGCAATCAAATTTTTCTTCATTATTAATCTCCACTGCTCTGATTTGATCATTTTCCAGGATAAAATCAGTTACTTTGGCTTTGAATCTTACTTCCCCTCCACAGGAAATGATCTGCTGCCGGATATTCTTAACTGTAGAGGCAAGCTTATCCGTACCGATATGGGGTTTGCTTTTATATAAGATTTCCGGCGGTGCCCCGGCGTGGATAAATTCCTGCAGGACATAACGGCAGCGGGGATCATTGATCAAGGTAGTCAGCTTTCCGTCAGAAAAGGTTCCTGCTCCCCCTTCCCCAAACTGCACATTGCATTCCGTGTCAAGCCGGCCTGAATGCCAGAATTGACTGATCCGCTCAGTACGGCTGTCTACGTCTTCTCCCCTTTCCAGAATCACCGGCCGGTATCCGTTCCTGGCCAAAAACAATCCGGCGAACAAGCCGGCAGGGCCCATACCGACAATGACCGGACGGTTTTTCATTTTGCTGCTCCCGGTCTGGACCGGCTGGCAGGTTTCTTCAGGAGTGAACGTAACCCCTTTTAAGCTGCTTCTGTTAAATAGCTTGCTTTCATTTTTCAAACTCACATCTAGCGTGTAAACAAAAAATATGGCACTTTTTTTGCGCGCATCTATGGATTGCCTGTAAATGCTGTAATTTTCAAGTTCCTGCTCTTTGATATTGAGCCGGGTTATAATTGCCTGCTTCAGGGCTTCCTTCTCCCGGCTGCCGCTGGCGGCTTTATCGATGTTGATTTTTATATCAGACAGTCTTAACATAGAACCTCCATCACACCTTTACAAAGCCGCACTTTGTCCGGCGACAAAACCTGATGACCAGGCCCATTGCAGGTTATATCCCCCGCACTTTCCGTCAATATCGATCATCTCCCCGCAGAAGTAGAGTCCAGGTATCAGTCTTGATTCCATGGTATCAGGATCTATCTCGCTGATATCAACTCCCCCGGCTGTTACTTGAGCACTGTTCCAGCCTTTGGTGCCCCGAATCTTAAATCTCCAGTCGGTTAAAATACGGGTCAGTTCATCGATTTCCCGGGCTTTCATATCAACCGCCCGGCGTTTTAACTTTTCAATACCTGCCTCCATCAACACCACCGGAATCAGCCGCTTATTGATCAAACCCACCAGGCTAAATTCAATGGTTTTCGCACCGGCGTTTTGCAGACGCCTGGTCAATAGTCCTAGCAGTTCTTCTTTGCTCATGCTGTCCAGCATATTTATTTTCAAATATACTTCCTGCATATCTCTTAATAGTTCTGCGGCTTTCCGGCTGAGCTGCAGGATGGGGGGACCGGACACCCCATAATTGGCAAAAAGGATGTCACCCCGATCGATGGCGACGGATCGATTATTATGTATGATTTCAGCGGTACCGTTTATTTTGACCCCTTCAATGCGTTTAAAATTAGGTCCTTCCAGCATGATCTGCACCAGAGCCGGAAAAATGTCGGTGGTCCTGTGTCCCAACTGCTGTGCCAGGTCATATCCCCTGCCATCCGACCCGCTGGCAGGCATGGCCTTCCCTCCGGCAGCCAGGATCACCCGGTCTGCTTTATAAACCTGCCCATTATCGATTTCGACCAGAAAACCTTCTTTTGACGGTTCAATGCTTTTAACCAAAGCTTCGCAAACCGTGTTCACACCTGATTCTTCAAGTTCATAACGCATCACATCCAGAACACTGGAAGCCTGTTCTGACATGGGGAAAACTTTGCCCTCCTCCTCGACTTTTGGCTCGATCCCCAGTTTCTTAAAAAAAGCAAGGGCATCTTCAACGGTGAAATGGGTCAATGCATACCGGGCAAAACCAGGGTTTGCCCCATGATAGCAGGAGATGCCAATATTGATATTTGTATAATTACAACGTCCGTTACCGGTTGCCAGCAGCTTTTTGCCGACTCTGGCATTACGCTCCAGTATGGTGACTTGCGCACCCAAACGGCGGGCGGTTATGGCGGCCATCATTCCCGATGCCCCGCCTCCGATTACGATTACCTGTTTTTTCGTCATAAAACCTCTTTCTTAACGCTAATGAAAAGATTGGTTCTCTTAACTGTGAGTCTTTTCCAATTCCAATAATCGAGCTTTAACATCCAGTCCCCCGCCATATCCTACCAAAGTGCCGTTTTTACCAATGACCCGATGGCATGGAATAACGATAGCTATGGGGTTGCGGTTATTCGCCATACCCACTGCCCGACAGGCTTTTATATTCCCGATCTGTTCCGCAATTTGCTGATAACTTCTGGTTTCGCCATAAGGGATTCCTTGCAGCGCCTGCCATACTTGTTGTTGAAATCTTGTACCTTCTGCCATAAGCGGCAAATCAAAAATCTTACGTCTGCCTGCCAGGTATTCATTGATTTGGGCAGCGGCGCTTTTAATCAGCTGGCTCTCATTGATCCGGCAATTTACAGGCGCCTTTTCCCCGTGTAAAACTACATCAGTGATTGTATCCCCGTTATCAGCAATACCGATTCTTCCAATTAGCGTTTGGTAATAATAGATATTTTTTATGTTAATCAAATTCATGCTGTTTCCCTTCTTCCGGCAATCCAGCGATAGAAAGCAGCTGCCAAAACTTTTGCCCTTTCTTCTTCTGATTATCTATGATCGATCCCTGCTTTTATTTAAAATACAAAATAATAAGAATCAAGTAAACAATCCTGCTGGTATTTTGTCGCTAATCTATGCAGAAAAGTCTTCAGTCTTCGCAGTTCCAGCTCTCCCTGCTGATATTTCTCCATCAATTCAAGAAACTTGTCTTTTTCCTTTGTCAGGGCAACATCTTTGAAGTATCCCCAAACATGCTGCGCGGCATTAACAGCATTGCCTTTTTCGATGGGTGTACGCAGTGCCTTATCCAAATGATCATAAAACCCGATCGCCGGATATTGCTTTTTATTCTTGAGCAACTTTGTGATCGCCCGATATTCAGCCTGGCTCCGTTCCAAAACTGTATATATATACTTGCTCCATTCCGATTCCAGCCTGGTAATATTCTGGTCTTCAGTCGTGCAGTTGATGCATTTGATGGCCGACAGGTTTTTATCTTTCACTTCCAGCATGATATCAGTGTCTGACCCTGATAATTTTTCATAAAATTGCATAAATCCATCGATATTAATGGTACTGGAATGTGATCCGGGCTGGCGGCAAGGGTCCTGTTGGGAATAATGGATCTTCTGAGGGCCGTCCTGCTGGCCCCATGTTTTCCGGCAATCATCGATCCATTCCCTTTCATGGTTGCTTGACCCGGCAGAATTGATCTGATCATGCAGATTATCATAGACGACCGGTGCATTTATAATCTGGCTGATTTCCAGAACATCTGCAATGTTATATGATCGATCGTCATTTTCAATGACCAGCCGTTTTTTTATCTTTTCGTCCAGTTGTCCATAATGGGAAATAAACCTGCGGGCAGATGAACTCTTATCCTTATAGACCCCGCCGATATGCAGCACGATCTTGTGTTTTTCATCCAGTCCCAGACTGTCTAGTATCCGATCATGGTATTCCAGGTCAGCAACGGCCCGTTTTGCCACCTCCACATCCGGTGAGTTAAGCACTGTGTATTGCCCCGGATGCATCGATACTCTCATTTTGCTTTTTTGTATTTTCTGTCCAATAATAGCAAACTGCCGGGAAAAATCTTCGTACCACGGCAGTCTATTCACCGGACTGGAACCGAAAGGAATCAAATCAGAACTAATGCGAAATAGGTAAATTTGATTGGCGATATTATAATCGATGATCTTATCCAGTGTTTTTAGATTATGCGCGATCAATTCCCTGAGCTTTTCAGCACTGGCATTTTTAAGTATACAACTTTTAAACTCGGTATCCGGTACTCCTGCCGTCAGGCAGGCATAACCGATCCTCATAATAACCTCCGGTGATCCCAATTGCTGATATATTGTTATATACAAGAATTATACCAGCAATTGCATCTACATAATATTGTATAAAATTTCTTGGTGAATATAGGTAATACTTGATTTCAGGCTAAGAGATAAAAAGCGGGGTCAGATTTTTACCTGCCCCGCCAGCGGTAGAAACATTTTATCAACTGGGATCTTCATCTGCTTCCGGTATCGAATCATTAAACTGCCCTTGTGAATCGTAACTGCCGCAATTTAGACATATCCACTGCTCACCGTTGTAATCAAAGTCTGTTATTTCGCCGCACTCAATACAAAAGTCCACAACTTTTACTGCCATGGCTGCTTCCTCCTTTTATTCTGCAAAGCTGCTTTGAAATTACAAAGTACGATCTTATAAGAGCTTGATTTGATTCCATTTATAGTATATCACGATTCCAATTACCTGATTAATCTTTCCCGGGTTTGAGATCATTAACTTCCATCGTTCTATATGCGAATAGAGCGCACGACATCATTCAGCCTATTAAGACCTGCCATCATGACCTTCGTGGGGCAAGCCAGATTCATACGCTCAAAACCGGCACCTTCTACACCAAAAATGTAGCCTTCATCGAAAAACACCTGGGCTTTGAAATGCATAAGTTTCTCCAGTTCCATATGGTCCAGACCTAATCCACGGCAGTCCATCCACTGCAGATATGTGCCTTCCAGCGGATAGACCTTGATAGCAGGGATATTATCTTCAATATACTTCTTTAACTGCAGATGATTATGGCAAATATGATGTATCAGTTGTTCCAGCCATTCTCCGCACTCCGTATAAGCTATCTCACAGGCTTTATAACCTAATATGTTCAGGGAAAAGAAACCGTTTTGGTTCAGCACACTTACAAACTTCTTCCGTAATTTCTCATTGGGAATAATCATATTGGAGGTCTGCAATCCCGCCAGATTAAAGGTCTTGCTGGGGGATGTACATACCATCATATTTTGGGCCAATTCATCAGAGATATTGGCAAAAACAGTATGTTTCTGGCCCGGCATGATCAGGTCAAAATGAATTTCGTCAGAGATGATCATAACCTGATTGGCCACACATATTTCTCCTACCCGGGTCAGCTCTTCAGGTGTCCAGACTCTGCCCACCGGATTGTGGGGACTGCAGAACAGCAGCAATTTTACCCGGGGATCGCGAGCCTTCTTTTCCAGGTCGTCGAAGTCGATCTTATATGTATCCCCGTTGTCAATCAGGGGGTTTTTGATCAGGGTTCGCTGGTTACCTTCCACAGCGGCATAGAAAGGATAATACACTGGAGTCTGTATGATGACGGCATCTCCCGGTTGAGTAAAGGCTTGGATGGCTTGAAAAAATGCACTGACTACACCCGGGGTGCCTACGATCCATTCCGGCTCAATCTGCCAGTCATGTCTTTGCCTCATCCAATTGCATACTGCTTCCAGATATCCGGCACCAGCACGTGTATATCCCAAAATAGCCCTATCGATAAATCTTTTTAATCCTTCAGTGATCTCCGGGGGATTTTTAAGTTCCATATCCGCTACGGAAAAAGGAATGATACCTTTGGCAACATCAGGGTTGCACCTTTTCATATGTTCCCATTTTTCCGAACAGGAATCGCTCCGGTCAATAACAGTTTCAAAATCGTACTTTTTTTTATTTGTCATGAGGGGTTCACTCCTGTAGATTATTTAAAAATCATCATCCATATTATTAGGAAAAGTGAGCGTCATACTGATCACTACATTTTCCGGTTTGATGTCTTCCCTTAATGATCCTGGTTCAGTATCAAATCGAAAGGATAAAGCTGCTGCACCTTCGACTTTAAAAACGCCGTATAGTTTTCCTCCATGGATGCTTTCAGGTTCCATATACTCTGACCGGTATATATCAAAAACCCTGGCAGCGGTATCGCCAACTTTGAGGCCCAGATTGGTTTCTGCCTCTGGAGCGGTTGCATAGATTTCCATAACAGCACCCGAATCTCTGCCGATAAACACTTCATATCCCCTATCGAATGTCAAGCGGTCAAATGGTTCCGGGAAATTCATCGAATCTTCTCCACTGGATGTTTCCGTATAGTTTTGCCCTAGTTTTTCGATGACAGTTTCTCTGCTGTCCCCCAGTCTGATCCCAGCTATGCTGGGTTTGATATTCCTGGTGGTCTTTTGACTCTCCCGGCCTTGTTCATCAATTTCTGTATACCCGATATTTCCCTTTTCATCCCATGAGGCTGCCTTGTAAAGATAGTTCTTGGTTTTCCAGATCAATTCGCTTTTTCCGTTTTCCAAATGAAATATATTCAAAGAGCCCCAGCTGTCTCCATAATTATGCTGTTCGAATCCGTAAGCCAGTGATGAGCCATCGGGACTGAACACTGGAAGATCTATGCTTTCCAGGGTTGATTTCTGCTGCAGGGTGTCAGTTTGGAAGATCCGGCTATTTACTCGATCCCCTGCCGTTTCGCTGATCAAAAAATACTTACTGTTTGGCGACCAGGTAGAAGCAAGGAAATCCGAATTCAAAACAGCAATTTGCCTGGCTTCGTCGTTGACTTTCCAGACTGAAACCTGAGAGGAACCATTGCTTTTCCCCGGTTGGATGTAAAGAACCGCAGATTCATCAGGCGACCAGGTTAACTCTGATACTTCTTCATTGGCCGTCAATTGCTCCATTATACTTTCTTTGGTATTTTCAGAGGGCAAATCCTGGTCTGCCGATTTAACGCAGCCTGGAAGCATGGTCAGACAAATGATCAGTAATGTTATCAAATAAAATTTTTGTGAAATTGCTCGCTTCATATATTTCTCCCTTTAAATCAATGTTATATGGATGTTACGAAGGGAAGTTATCATTCTTGCATAATAACCTTACAATTTGACAGGAAGAACTGCACTTGGTTCAAATCACCAATGCAGCGGGCGCGAAAGCGAAGCAGGCAGCCTCGTATATCCGTCCCCTTTGGCTCCATTGACCTGCATCTGGGTAAGAAAGATCGCTTTTGATAAATCAGAACCCCTGATGTCAGCATCCCGCAGATCAGCTCCGATCAGATCAGCACCGCTCAGATCCTTTCCTTTTAAGTCGGCCGCTATCAAACAAGTTCCTCTTAAGTTAGCCCCTCTAAGCTCGATTCTTTTCAAATCCTTTCCGGCCAGATCCGCTCCCGGGAACAATCGCATTTTTCTGTTCTTTTGCAGTTCGGTTTCCAGGTTGTATTCACTGCGTACCAGTTCGCTCACTTGTAAAAGCAATTCTTTCACCATTTCCCGATGCGCTGCTGTATCCACTTGTAACAACTTATCCGGATCGAGTTCAGTCAGTCGCCTGGTCTCATCAATGAAATGCCTAATTTCTTGATATTTTAAGCGGGCCGATTCCAGCTCAAGGGCAGCCTCCAAATACCAAAGCAGTTCATGCAGTTGCAGCATGATATGAAATGCATCAAACATTTGCATGGCGATGACCGGCTTGCTTCTCCAATCATTACCCTGAAAGGTGATCTGGCTGATCTTTTGTCCGGCGCCGAAGCAATCAAAAGCAGTGCAGCCTTTATATCCCTGTTCCCTGAGATCCTGATGGATACAACAGCGAAAATCGTCCCTTAGATGAAGGCAGGGATGGCCTGCTTCTTTGTCCAGAGGAAAACCATCAGAACGTGAAAAATAAAAAGCAGCGCAGCACAACCCGAAACATTTCTCACAGTCGCCCCTGAGACTGCCGCTTTGATCTGCTATAAAGCAACCTTGTTCATCGATATTATCAGCCAATATTTTTTACTCCTCAACTCTTTATTGATTAATACTAATCTAACAGAAATACAAGGGCTGGGAAATAAAAAAGGCTCAAATGGTGTTTTTCCCTATGCCTATTGACTGGGCAAAACCGATCGAATCGCTTCCATGATCTCCTGGTAGCTGGTACAGCGGCAGATATTGGATTGAAGCCATTCATGAATCACCTCATCACTGGCATCAGGGTGGATATTTATCAGCCCCTGGCAGTTCATAATAAATCCTGGTGTACAATACCCGCACTGAAAAGCAAATTTATCAACAAAGGCTTGTTGGATCGGTACTTTGTCCAGTCCCTCGATGGTAGTTACTTCATGCCCAATAGCCTCTGCAGCCAGCATGAGACAAGACTTTACCGGCCAGCCGTCCACCAGTACAGTACAGGCACCGCAATCCCCATTTTCACAGCCTGGTTTGGCTCCGGTCAGTCCCAATCGCTCTCTTAAGAAAAAAAGCAGTGTATCTGAAGGTCGTGCCAGGGCTTTTCTGATTTCTCCATTTATATGTAATTCGATCAAACTTTCGTTAAGAATTTGTAACATTGCCGGTCTCCAATTCATTTACAATGCTGGTAAGCAGATGCTTTAAGATAAAGGTACGATAACCAGCTGAACCTTCCAGATTATCCGGAACGGTTGCAGGTAATTTGTTCAAAGCTTGTTCTACCCGCTGTTCCAAAGTCAGGTTAATATCATTCAAAGCTTCTTCCATTTCTATGGAGCGGAATGGAAAATTTACCAGACCACTGAAGGCAGCACGCACCTGGTTATCAGTCAGTAATGCACAGACGGTCAGCAGCGGGTAATGGATCTTGTCTTCCTTGGTCCGTTTCACATGTACATAAGGACAGGATACGTAGTTCCTGGGGATATGTACCTGCACTAATAACTCACCCCGATTAAGCTGCATCCGCTTTGAAAAAACTTCATTGATGGGTACTCTACGCGCGTTCTTGACTGAGGCGATCACCAAGTATGCATTAGTCAGCAGCAGGGGCAGGACCGCTTCACGGTAAATGATGGTGCCGCACAGATTCCCCCCCAAAGTGATCTTGTTTTGTATTGTGTGATCTGCTACCCGGGCACATGCCTGGGCTAAAAGCGGGAACAAATTGGCTTCATGGATCTGGGTCAAAGTGACTCCGGCCCCAATAACCAGATCATCACCATTGAATTCCATTGCTTTTAATTTAGGGATCTCCTTTACATCGATCACTGCTCCGGTAGTGATGCTGCTCATGCGGGCCATACTAATGATCTCAGTCCCTCCTGCATAAAATACAGGGTTTTTTCCACTTTCTTCAAGGGTCTGAAAAATGTCAGCGGCATTTGTAATACTCTGTGGTCGATAATATTCAAAATCAAAGGAAATCATTTTGGGCCTCCCTAAGCTTTTTCCAGATCAATTCCGGGGTGACCGGCACCTGATCCAACTCTACTCCGGCGGCCAGACTTAAGGCATTTACCAATGCGGCATGAATACCTATGATCCCATGTTCAGCCAGGCCCCGGGAGCCGTAAGGTCCGTTGACATTCGGTGTTTCCACCCAATCCACCAAGTATTCCGGCTGTTCTCCGATCCGTATCACCTTGTATGTACGCAAACTGGTATTTTGCAGTTCCTGGTCAGCACTCCACAGGAAAGCTTCCCTGCTGCCCAATCCCAACCCCATACCCATAGCCCCCATAACTAATCCTTTGGCACTTTTGGGATTGATTACTTTACCGGCATCGAGAACGGTAGCGGCTTTTATGATTCTATAAGTATAGTCAGCGGTATTCAGTTCCACTTCCACTGCCTGGACACCGGGAGTGAGAAAAGGGCCCGGCTGCCCTTTGCCGGTTTCCTGGTCCATGGCGGTAAGATGAGGCATAATGTAGGATCCCCTTCCAATGATCTGTCTTCCCACAGTATTGCCATTCGGATATTTAAAACCATGTACGATATCTTTATATTCCACATAAAATTCCGGATTTTCTTTAAGATATACTCTTTCATGTTGAAAATCCAGATCTTCCGGTGAACACTTGAGGGCCATGGCACCAAGGTTTATTAATTGACCAATGGCATCATTTGCTGCTGTTAAAACAGCCCGCCCCACCAAAAAAGTAGACATACTTGCTACGGTTTTCCAATCATGGGGACTGGTACGGGTATCAACCTCCATTTGAACATAGATCCGGTCAATATCCATTCGCAGTCTTTCAGCCAGTATCTGGGCCAATGTTGTCCTGGTTGAAGGCCCAATCTCCACGGCCCCTACTTGCAGATTGGCGCTGCCATCAGAATTAAAGGAAACTATAGCTGCAGCAAAAGCATCCGTTGGAGAACTGGAGGTTTTCCAGAAACAAGCGATTCCTTTTGCTTTGATACGGTTGTTCCCCATATCGATACGGTTCCCTTCCTCCCAATTAATTAACTTTTGTATTTTTTCAATACATCCGGGTAAATAGCCCAAAATGCTCGGTGTTAGTCTAACCTGTGTAGGAGTGGTATCTCCTGATTGAATGGCATTTATACGCCTTAATTCCAGCGGATTCATGTGCAGGGCGGCTGCCAGTTTATCCATCATCCGCTCAACGGCAAAGGTCATTGAAGAATGTCCGAATCCACGGAATGAAGTAGCAAAAGTATGATTTGTGTAAATGCAGTATGCATCACACCAAACATTTTCAAGCCGGTATGGTCCAGTGCAGCTCATCGCCATGGCAGAGGTCATTCTTGGTCCAGTATCAGCGTAAGCCCCGGTCCCGACCAAAAAAGTGTATTCCCCGGCAACCAGCTTGCCGTCCTTCCTGGCGCCCAATTTCACTGTAGCTTCCAATGCCAGTTTACCTGGAGCGCTGGCGATATCCTGTTCCCGGGAATTCTTTATGAGGACTGGCTGCCCGCCCACTGCTTTCGAAGCCATGACGGCAAGGTATTCCAGATTCGTAGATGCTTTCCCTCCATATCCACCCCCAACCAGAGGTACCCGGACTACAACCTTTCCCAGGTCTACTTTGAAATGTTGGCTGATCAGCTTGCGCACAGCGAATGGTGATTGAGAGCTGGTATCAACGATGATTTGTCCATCCGGAAGAATTTCAGCTTTGGCATTATGCGGTTCCATGGCAATATGATCTGATGAAGGAAGCGAAAAAGATCCTTCCACGATTACCTCAGCTTCATTCCAGCCCTTGTTGATATCTCCTTTACGGATCTTGATCTGATGGCAAATATTAGTGTTTTGAACCGGATACACTTCCGGAATCACTTTTTTATAAGAGCCCAGTTGATCATGAACCAAAGGGGATTCTGATTTGATCGCCTCCCGTGGCGAATTGACCGTGGGAAGTTTCTCATACTCAATTTTGATCCTGGCTGCAGCCGCACACGCTTCGAATTCACTGCGGGCAATAACCAGGGCAACCGGTTCTCCATAATAGCGCACTTTTCCTTTAGCCAAAGGAGGCCGGTCCTCCAGAACTGAACCGGTCAAATCAGGATAGCTGTCACCCGTCAGAATAGCCTTAACACCGGCCATCATTCTTGCTCCCTGAAGATGGATATTTTTTATATTTCCATGGGCACAGGTGCTGGTTACCAAAACTCCATGCAATAATCCCGGAGAAGAAATGTCAGCATTATACAAAGCCCTGCCGGTTACTTTCTCCCAGGCATCTTTGCGAATAACATCATTTCCTATGGATTGGAACTCCAAGCACAGATTCCTCCTATTTTTATTATTCTTATTTATATCTCCCAAACATACGGATATTATTCGCTGGTTTTGAATATCAGATTACAAGTATCTGCCAAGTTCAATGGATGTTAGGGCTTAATATTTTTGCATACCACGAGAATAATTGCGCACCCTAATAAGTAGATTTGAAAGGAGGTAGTTTTTCGTTATGCAACTATCGACAAGGGAACTTTTGTATCTGGAAGACTGCAGCAAGATGATGGAAGCGATACAGAAAACATGTCAACACGCCATGAGCGAGTGTACTGATCCCCAGGTAAAAAGCCTTATTCAAAAAATGGGCAGCGAGCATAACCAGTTAATCCAGAGTTCAGCTTCATTTGTTTCAAGAAGCAGTATGCAGTAAGGAGGAAGTTGTAATGTCAAAAGATATGGAATGGATGGGCATCCTTTTATATGAACACAAGCTGGCCGCCAGCATGCTCAATCAGACCTTTGATCACCAAAAACAAATCTTTGATGTGATGAATCAAAAAGGTTGGTATAAAGTTGCGCCGGCCCCGCAGGAAGAATTAACCCGTATTCAGCAAAGTTTTTCCCAGATGCAGCAGCAGCAACAGCAAATGTAAGGAGCAACAGGCCGGTTTTCTAATCGTTGAACCAAAGTCCAGTTTTATATGACAGTTAAACCCGTCAATGAATTTATTGGCGGGTTATTAATTTAAATCATGAATTCGTGCCATAGCAAATATAATTTGATAATCCTAAATTTTTTCTTGGGTTTCTTATCTCATTGCTCCTGGACCGGACTATTAAATATCTGTCTTTTTTACGAAAACTATACCCAAATGTTTCGAAATTTGTTATTATGATTAGGTAGTTTGGTTGGATGGTAAAAAACGGGGTTTAAAAAAGCAGGATGGTAGCATGGCAGGCAAATAACTGGACACAGACAGTTATGTCTATGTGACATGCTTATCAACTCCTGCGGGAGTTTTTTTTGTTGGGAAAAATTATTTGAGGGAGTGTTTTATGATGGTGAAAAATATTGGTTGGCGCGTGACGATTGCAGGTATTCTTCTCAATCTTGCCGGTGGGTTTTTATATGCCTGGAGTGTATATGCGGCAGCCCTCATTCAAGAACTGGGGTTTACAAAGACCCAGGCTATGTTTCCCTACACTGTGGCACTGGCGATGGTAGCACTGATGATGGTACCTGGAGGGAAGTTATTTGATAAATACGGGCCGCGGGTTGTAGCTTCTGCCGGCGGGGTATTGATGCTCGTGGGTATGATGCTGACTTCTCTGCAAACTACCATACCAGGTTTCGTAGTATTTTTTGGAATTATTGTTGGAGCCGGATCGGGGATGTCATACGGGGCTACCATTCCTTCTGCAGTCAAGTGGTTTCCGCCCGCCAAACGCGGTTTGGCATCCGGTTTGGTTGTGGCAGGGCTCGGTCTGGCAGCAGCCTATGCAGCCCCTCTCACTCAGGCCATTATAAATGCCGTAGGGGTTACGCAAACCTTCCTGATCATAGGGATTGTATTTGGGGGATTAGTGATCTTGTTTGCGCAGTTCCTGGCTGTGCCTCCAGCCGGATATGTACCCGCTGGTGCACCGTCAGAGACTGCCAGCGGAGCATCCGGTAAAAGAGAATTCTCTCCGGCTGAAATGATGAGAACCGTACAATTTTGGATGATTTGGTTTATGTACTGCTTTGGAGCCATTGCCGGCCTGATGGTAATCGGCCATATAGCTATCATTGCCGGTATCCAGGCTAAGCTTACCTGGGGTTTTGCCCTGGTAGCAATTCTGGCGGTCTTCAATTCCGGCGGCCGTGTCATCGGCGGATTTTTGTCAGACCGAATTGGGCGCAACAAGACTCTGGCAATAATGTTTTTACTGCAGGCGGCTAATATGCTGATGTTCGTTAATTATACCAGCATGACATCCTTAACGGTGGGAGTCTGCATTACCGGCATTGCTTACGGATCACTGCTGGGCATTTTCCCGGCCTTGACTTATGACTTTTTCGGCCTGAAAAACAGCGGAGTTAATTATGGCCTTGTGTTTACCGCTTTTGGAGCAGCTGGTTTGATCGGCCCGCTGACTGCAGGTAAAATTGTTGATGTTACTGGTTCTTACAGTTATGCATACTTGGCCGCTGCAGCCATACTGGTGATCGCTGCCATAATGGTCAAGTTTCTCAGTCGGCCGGACCAGGAAGCAGTGATTACAAAATAAATGCTTATGTATATAAATGGTTTTATATTTTTGAGAAAGGAATGAAAATACATGCCCATAACCGAATTTTTGGTGCGAAATGCCAGTCTGTATGGCGATGAAGTCAGTCTCATTGAAGTAAATCCTGAGCTGGAGGAAAAACGTGCAATTACCTGGCGTGAATATGAACTCATTGAACCAAATCCCATCGCCATGTACCGGCGTGAGATTACCTGGCGGGAGTTTGATAACCAGGCCAATCAATTTGCCAATCTGCTTTTGAAAAAAGGAATTAAAAAAGGTGATCAGGTAGCAATTCTGCTGATGAATTGTCTGGAATGGCTGCCGATTTACTTCGGCATCCTTAAAACCGGTGCAATTGCTGTGCCCTTAAACTTCCGCTATACTGCAGAAGAAATCAAATACTGTCTTGAATTATCGGAAGCCGATGCATTAATCTTCGGACCTGAATTCATTGGCCGGGTGGAAGCAGTTTTCGATCAGATCACAAAGGTCAAATTACGCTTTTTTGTCGGCGAGGATTGTCCTCCCTTTGCAGAATGCTACCGCACCCTGGCAGCAAAATGCTCGACGGAAGATCCCTCCATTGCACTGACGGATGAAGATGATGCGGCAATTTATTTCTCTTCCGGCACGACCGGTTTTCCCAAAGCAATATTGCATAAACACCGCAGCCTGGTATCATCTTGTGAAACCGAACAAAACCATCATGGTCAGGGCCGCGAGGATAACTTCCTGTGCATACCTCCCTTATATCATACCGGCGCCAAGATGCACTGGTTCGGCAGTCTGCTTGCTGGCAGCAAAGCGGTTTTGCTGCGGGGGGTCAAACCCAAATGGATCCTTAATGCAGTTTCCCAGGAGAAAGTCACCATAGTATGGCTGCTGGTTCCCTGGGCCCAGGATATTCTGGACGCCATCGAAAGCGGTGAAGTAAATCTGAAAGATTATGAGCTTGACCAATGGCGTCTGATGCATATCGGTGCCCAGCCGGTTCCGCCCAGTTTGATCAAACGCTGGAAAACATATTTCCCCAACCATCTATATGATACCAATTATGGCTTGAGCGAATCCATCGGTCCCGGTTGTGTTCATCTGGGAACCGAAAACATCCATAAAGTAGGGGCTATAGGCAAACCGGGCTACCACTGGGAAGCCAGGATCGTTGACGAATCTGGCCAGCCAGTGCCCCAGGGACAAGTGGGAGAATTGACTGTAAAAGGACCTGGCCTGATGACATGTTATTTCAATGACCCGGAAGCAACTGCCAAAGTACTCAAGGACGGATGGCTGTTTACCGGAGATATGGCCCAGATGGATGAAGATGGCTTTATTTTCCTTGTTGACCGCAAGAAAGATGTGATCATCAGCGGCGGTGAGAATATTTATCCGGTGCAGATCGAAGACTTTCTCCGCGGACATAATGCGATCAAGGATGTAGCGGTTATTGGACTGCCCGACCAGCGCCTGGGCGAAATTGCAGCAGCCATCATTGAGGTAAAACCCCAACACCAATGCAGCGAAGAAGACATTATGGCTTTCTGTTCTGCCCTGCCCCGCTACAAAAGACCGCGGAAAATCATCTTTGCGGATGTACCGCGTAATCCGACCGGCAAAATTGAGAAGCCCAAACTGCGGGAACTATACGCAGGAGGCAGCGTAGTAGAGGTTCAAATCAAAAGTTAAAACACCCTAAAAATACATTTGAAACAAGATGATAGGCCTGACAAAATAATTTAAGAGTAATGCACGAAAAAGCCCCGCTGGGAAAGGCGTACTTAGGTACGGTACCCCTGGCGGGGTTTGTGATGTAACAATAAACCCAACAGAGCTAAAACAGAGCGAAATAAATATAATCCTCCAGTGTAACCTTTTTTCACCATAATCAATAAAATATAGTAAACACCGAAAGGAGGGTTACAAATGTCCTGTGCCAAAGATGTCACAAGTCAGATCAGTGGATGCCATTGCACTACAATATGCTTTACTCCCAGTCAGGATGCTTATATTGCAGAGTTTTATCCACACACAAACTTTGGAGAAGCCCCTTATCTTTATGTAAGTCAATTCGATTGTCCGACACAAACCTGCCCATGCACCGATGATTACCGCAGTTTGCTGCAATTTGACCTATGCAGTCTGGGATGTAATTTTATTCCGCCCAACAGTGAGATTTGCTATGCTTATTTGGAGTTAAGCATTTATCGTAATGAAGTGCCAGAAGATATTGAAGTATGCCTTTACAATGTTTTGGCCCCATGGGAAGAAGGATGTGTCACCTGGTGCAATCAGCCGCCAATTGATCATTGCCCGGAATTCTGCAGTACCGTCTGTCCCGATAACTTCTGCAAACTCTATTTTGATGTCTGCTCACTGGTAAAAGGATGGTACTCCGGGTGTATTCCCAATAATGGAATAATGCTTATTGGAAATGAATTATTCAACAGTCTGGTAGGATTTTATAGTTCAGAATATCCCAATAGTATGCTCTGGCCTAAGCTGGTGGTAGGTTATATTCAGAAATGTTGTGTACCGTTTCGCAACAATATCAACGGCCCAGAATAATTATCAAGACACCCGCCTTCAACCGGCGGGTGTCTGCTTATTATTTTACCGGACAAATGAAAGCTTGGTAAATGATATTTCCCGGCATTATTCCTATATAAGCTTTCAATGTTAAATCAGTTTACCCTTGCGGAAGCCTGCAGTCATAAAACGCCATCCTGCCTTGGCATTTGTCATCCATGCGATCAACACGTCGTTTCTGGTGTTGCTTAGTATTCTCGGTATAAAAAATCTGGCTACTGTTTCAGGTTTATCTGCTATTATGTTGAACACCTTTTTAAATTTTTCGTCTCCTAATACTTCTGACGGGTCTCCATCCGGGGTTTTGGTGATAAAATCGGTCAGCATCATACCCGGAGATAATCTTCCCGCTATAACACCGGTACCCTCCAGTTCTTTGGCAAGCCCCTTCATAAAGTATCTTAATGCATGCTTGGTGGTGCCATACAGTATGGTCTTAAGCTGTATCATGTTGTCGGAGCCCAACCCCTCCATGCTGTAGATCGCGCCATGTCCCTGTTTCAACATACCCACAGCCGCAACTTGAGAACCATACACCATACCGGTAATATTGGTCATAATAACGTTTTCGGTGTAAGTCTCGCCCGTTTCCCAGGAAAACTTGTAGGGTGTGTTTTGTCCCGCGTTATTGATCCATATATCCACACTGCCCCACTGTTTATAAGAAGCATCCCAGAGGTTCTGCAGGCTCGCTTTTTCCCGGACGTTACATGGTATATAGATATATTTTCCTTCAAATGGCTTAAGTTCGTTATGCGCTGCTGCAGCCAGATCCTCACCCCTGCCCGACAGAGTAACGTTACATCCTGCGGATAGAAACTCTCTGGCCATATAAAAACCAATGCCGCGTGTGCTGCCGGTTATTACTACATTTTTCATAAACAAGCCTCCTTTATCAGGAACACTTCCTACCCCTTCAACAATTAGCGCAATCAACTTTTGAAGTTAAATTATGATTTTTGCTCAATCTCAGTGACACATTCGTTCTTAATCTTTCCCACAAGAAATTGCAGGGCATCAATGACACGAGGCCTGATATCGCCGCCGATCAAAACATACATTATGTCATCCCCAACCTCCAGTTGGCCTTCATTGAGCCATACCTTAACATAGAAGATTCCTTCCATATTATAGGTCTGGGCAATGATTTCATCCACTTTGGCAGCATCGTAGGCGAATACCATTCCTTTTACCACCGAACCGTCATCGATCCCCTGGCGTACCTGAGCCTTTGGTGTCTCCCGCACCACACCGTTGTGGATCAAAAACATCCCTGCCCGGGTTGCCCTTGGATGGGCTTTGGCCTCTTTAAGCCATTCATCCATTGATGGGGGTGCCTTTTTAGTATTGCTATCATTCATAAATACATACACTCCTTTTAATTTAGAATCAATCAAGCATCTTCGTCCAATGTCTCAATCAGAAAACTGACCGGACGGAAACCGTCATTGCAGGAGATCATGGCGGACTTTTTGTTTTTCATCCATCCGTCAAAAAAGTCCTCTCCGCCGTGGGCAAGGGTCATTACAAAAGGAGACATACTCTCCCAGGCACTGCCGCACATTCCCTCCGGCTTTTCCCAACCGTTGGCGATGAACTCCTGTCCTACTGTCATATCGCAGGCATGACTGATGGGATTTTCGTATTTATCAATCAGATCCTGATAGTGAGCCATTTTCATTACAGTAATTTTAATCTTTTTCATTAATGGTTCTCTCCTCTTCACATAATGGGTTGCTCAGAACTAAAACCTCCTGTTGTCAGATACCTCATAACTTAAGGATGTAATCGGTTCCGTTCCAGACAAAACTGTTCGCTTCTAAAGCACGATTGGATTTTACGTTATCTGCATCAGGCCTGACAACAACAGTCTGGGCGCCTTTATCCCGAAGCATTCCCAACATCAGCGCAATCATTTTCTGCCCCAGTCCTTTGTGAAGATACGCCGGTTCACCGATGAGATAGTCAATGCTAAAAATAACACCAGGTGCAGGAATATTTAACCAGTCCTCATGGTCCTGCCCGCAGAACATATCATAATACTGGCAAAATCCGATGGGAACACCCTCCATCTCAGCAATGAGATGTGTGATAAAAGAAAATTTGCCGTGCCGGTTTTTCAACTCGTGAAGCCAGTCTTGGGGATGATCATACCAGGGCTTGACATGGTCGGTCTCGAGCCACCTTTCAAATAAAACAATGTCGTTATCGTAGAACGGACGAAGAATGAGTGCATGGGGATAATACTCCGACATAAACCATTTGTGAAAAGCAGCAAAACCGGTTTCATCATTTTCAAATTCATAGATTTTGGGATTCATTTTTATCTCCTTACAATTGGATGCCTGATAACGGTTTTTAGTTTCTCAGGTGCTGTCTTACGCGGGTCATTGAGATATATTTCGTGGTGCTGCCGTAAGCCGGACATCTCTGTTTGGTATCCCTGTGAATCAATGTAAAAAAGCGACCTGTTTACTTGTCGATCAATTCTAATCATACTCACTCTTCCGTATAAGGACTAATTATTTCCTTGAAGCCCCACAAAAGTCATAAAAAAGCGGGAATCTCTTTAATAAGAATACCCCGCTGATTTTCAGAATCAGCAGTTTGTTTATCAGAAGAAAATATGATAGAAAAAACTAATAAGGTTGTTTCTTACATTACGTCCTTTGCTAATTGACGCAATAAGTTTATCTGTATATTCCTGACTGATTTCGGGAACATCGACCTGTTGCAGTTCTTCTTCTGTAAACACTGTCTCTAATAGTCCCATAGGGGTTGACTCAGGGTCATTCTCCAGCTTTTCTTTCCATTCGTTGGCATCATCAGAATATATATCTAAAAGTACCCCGGCCACTGCTCCCAGCTCATATGCTTCATGGCTGGCACCTACCGAGTTTTGAGGCTGCCGGTTTGTGGTCCAAAGCGCCACAGCATCAGTGTAATTTGTGCTGTTAATAGTTTCAGGATAGCTTACCTGTAAACAAGACACTATTTCATAATAGGAAGCGCTTCCCTCAATTCTTTCAAAATACTGAACCCGCTCATATTCTTCCGGGAAAGTATCTTTATAAGTCTGGTACAGCCTGAGAGCTTGTTTTACATAAAAATCCTTGTTGCTCTCGTCCTGCAGCGCTTTATATAAAAGCCCTATGGAATAGGTTCTAAGCTTTCTGGCTTCCAGATTATCAAATGCATCTTCTCTTTGCGCCTTCGCTATATCAGCTTCCTTCCAATGGTTGCTGCTCTGCGTAAATATGTGAAATCCCTCATGTATATAGGTGATGATTGGGTCATACATACCCAAATGGGTATATTTCTCGAATCTCACTTGATCAAGCAGTTCTTCCGAACTGATAACCAATACCATGCCTTTTTCACCATGCATTTCGGGTCTCAAATAATAAAACTCCAAAGGATAGCCCATTATGGAATTAAAACGGGGTACCGATTTTACGTTCTCAATTTTATGATACGATCCGTCATACTCAACTTTCCAGGCTTGCTTTTTGTCATTGGTCACAAAATAAACGGCGGAGTCCTTCAATGCGCTGTTCGGCCAAAATTCATCTGAATGCCGATTAAATCTTTTAATTTGAGGTGCTACAATGCTTATATATTCATCTAATGTGGCAGGCTGAACTTTGGCAGCGTGCCCAATACGAAAATCCTTGTTCTCAAGTATAACCGTTGACACAGAAGGCTGCGGCTTTAATTCCAAGTTATAGAAAACATAAATACCCGACAGCAAAACACAGGGAACCAAAAACAACACAGCGGGTATTAGAAATTTAAATTTGATTTTACCTTTATTGCGCTTAGATTGGATTGTCAAAAATAAAAAGAGCAGAAATAACGCTAAGATAATCCAGAATACAAACTCCATAGAGGTAATCCTCCTAATTTCAAATTATGTAGAGTGAGAACACTCAGCAGCGGCCTGCAGTCAATCATACTTCGCTGTACTCGCCTTCCTGGGCAATCCTTGCACTCCACTCATCTCCCTCATCGACAAGTAGGTCAAAAAGTAAAGATTTATCGGCTTTGCTGTATTTCTTAATCTCCATATATTCACTGCTTATTTTATGCTTTTTCTGAAATCTACAAGCATGAAAACTACCTCAAACATTTCATCCGAACAAAGGTCGAAAACAATAGGAAAGTACTTTAGTTTTCCCATTTGTTGTGAAGCCGCTATCATCAGTTTACCCTCATTGCCAAGCGGAAGACTCAATACATCTGTACGGGCTTTTTCAGGAACATAAATGGTCACCTTGAAAAAACCGTCCCAGATCGATAGCCAAAAAACGGTTTTTTCCTTTTGGCCGCCGCGAACGCCTGTCCATTTATAGAGTCCTTTGGCCAGCCACGCCTTGCCGTCGTTGTAGTAATGCCAGGCCAGCTGAATATCGTGGTTTGTAAGTTCATTGATAAACTTTATATAGGCGTTGTTCGCTTCTCCAAGTGCCTTTGCAATAACGTCACTTGACGGCTCTATATCAGGATTTCTAAGTAATTGTTCGATTGATCTCACCTCCAAAATTTTGTCATATCTTTTTTATCCTCGATGTTGTAGGCGACTACTTTATACAGCAAATCAAAATCCACATGATCCGTCCATTTGATTCTGAATAACCCTTGTGTATGGGAATATCCTGCTTCCTCTATTTCCTTTTCAAACAAACTAATGACTACTGCTTCAGGAGCCACAGCTATATGATTTTTGGCAATGCTAAAACCGATGATAAAAGTTCCATGATCGCTAAACATTGGCTGATTCCACTTAATTTCTTCTTTCAATTGAGGAAACTTCTCTTTAATATTATTTAGGATGCCTTCCAACCGTTCCCTCTTTTCCAGTTCACCAATACGATCTAAAAACATTTGAAAATCTTTCATGTTATCTGCACCTCTCGTAATCCTGTTTATATTTTAAGGGGACTTACTTCTCTAATAAAGAAAACAGAATCAGCCTGTTTAGCTATTTGAGATTCGGAAAACATCATTGTAAATTCCCGTACTGAGAGTTACCTTTTAGGTCAATAATAATCCGGCCATTGTCATATTGGATAAAGTTGTTAAACTTCACTGCAGTTGTTTCGGTTTTATCTCTCACCAACACACCTGAGCGAAATACCGAAAGCAGAAGCCCGATAAGAAACATATTAGTAACCAGAGCCAGTTTCCCATAAGAGATTAGCGGCAGCGACAGCGGAGAAAGCAGCATAAAACCAAGATTAGAAGCAACATAAACAATAAATTGCACACTGACTGTTGCTACAATTGCGGTGGAAGTTAAAAACCCGAGCACACTTTTCTGCTTCTGGCAAAGCATAGCCGCACGAATAATAAAAGCTGCGAATAGTGCAATGACGCCTAAAAGCGCTATCCATCCAAAACGGTAAATCAAATAGGTCAACAAATAATCAGTAGTAATTTCCGGTAAAATGTGAGCGGCTAAAATGTTAGTGGCTTCTACGGAAACCCCATAATAATTCATGGGCATACCGCTGCCGATCAGCTGCGCATGGGACAAGATATATTGTATGGTAGATCCCAAATATCCCATCCCTTGTGGGTCAAGGGATGGATTTAATGCGTATCGCAGTCTCTCTGCTCTATATCCTGTACTCATCATAATCATGAAGAAAGACGCTGTCAAAACAGCGGCAGTCGGGATATACAGGATTAGCATGGCTGATCGTTTGCTTACATTAAACCAGCCTTTTAAAACAGCGGCGGTCAGAATAGTCAGGCATGTGACACACAATAAAAAAAGAGCGGTAAAACTGGGTACCAGCATGGACAGGAAGGCAGGAAGAACAAAAGCCGCCCCGCACAGAATAAGGCCGCCATAACCTTTATTTCTCATGCTGTAGATCAAACCAGCGAAGGCGGTCGGAAACAGCAGCAGCGGATAAATTGCATATACGTTCGCGCCATTTACTTCCCCGGTAAAGAAACAGCAAAGAACGATTATCCCGCCGAGCGCGAAAAATATAGTCTTGGGATTTTTCCCTATAATGGTGAAATCCGCGAAATAGGAGGCCAACATCACGATGACGGCAATCCCTGCCCACACCACCTGTTGTTGAAGCACCCAACCTCTGTCAAAAGCGGAATCCATAAAAAACTGAATTGCAAATCCTAAAAGAAGCATACCGCCTATCAGGGCAAGCAGCATCCAATCCGGTTTCGGCCTGTGTACATGGTCAAGCTGCCCCCCTACAACAACAGGGTCTCCCATCTCCGTAATCGCCTTATACGTTGCTGTTGCTTCATCAAGTCCCTCTTCTATCAAGGCATTCTTTTGGTCATTTATGTGGTTATTAATTTCCTCTAAAACCATAGGCTGCGCCCTTTTCCACCGTATCTGTTCGCGTACCGCTTCCAAATACTCAGTAATCATATCAGACGGTTGCAAAAGTTGCACCTCCCAGGACATCATTTACCGCAGAGGTATAAGTTTTCCATTCCTTTTTTTTCTCATTCAAATAATGGCGGCCATTTTCAGTGAGGCTGTAGTATTTTCGCACCTTCGCGTTGTCGGCAGTTTTTTCGTAAGAAATGACCAGTTCTTTTTCCCCCTTGCTGCAAAAGAGCTATATATTTGCTTAAATCAGGGGGCACTACATTTACCTGTGGGATATTAGCTATTTTATCTGGTCTTAGGTGCGATATTTTAGGGCTGTCGGTATTCAGCTGCAATAGTATGTTTAAGACCCCGTCATAACTGTAAACGTTATATGCCATAGCAATACTAATAGCTTCGGCAACCTGATCAGCCGGATATTCACGGTTAAGCATCAGTATTTTGACGAAATCCCGGTTTCCTTTTGGGTTTCTGGCTGCTAAAATCCGGCGGTACTGCTCATATACGGCTGGTAATAATTCTGGCCGGTATACTCTGGTATTAGGAATTGCTCTGGCTTTCATGAGCAATAGTTCCAGATAGTGATCCAGAACCAGGCTTTCTTTATTTCTTCCGTATATTCTTTTATGATTGGCTATTACTTCATGGTGTAAAACGATATCTATTTTATCAACATCAGCTCTGATGGTTACTTTTTCCCCGATATATTTTACCGGCACTGAATAGCGGTTGGTCTCAAACTGGATCATGGAATATGTATTTACCTTGGCTTCACTGTATCTGACACATTTAAACGGTGCAGCCGGTAACGGTTTTAAAGCCTGGAGTTCATCTTGCCACCTGTTGTTTTGGGCCAGCTGGGCAATACATTTTTCATGCAGGTAATTATTTAATTCTTCAAAAGATTCTACTTCCGGATAAGGAACAAACAATTGTTTAACCGCTTGCTGACCAGCTTTTTCCACTCCACCTTTTTCATTACCTTTAGCGGGTCTGCAAAATTGGGCCTGGTAGAGATAATGGGTTCTCAGAGCTATGAACTGATCTTGTTCTTCTCTATGGCCACCCTGCAATATCTTTTTTACTGCGGTCTTAAGATTATCGTACGCTATTTCATTTGGAACCCCGCCCATGAATTCAAAACATTTGCGGTGACCATCAAAGAAGGCTTCCTGTTTCTCAAACGGATAGGCTCTGACATAATATCCGCCCGAACCTCTGAGTTTCATGACAAACAAATATGCCTTGGTTTCTATGCCATTTAGAAAGAACCATGCTTGCATCCAATCGACTTCAGCATGCTGCCCCAGGTCAAATTGAAGGGGAACAAAGGCTTCTTTGAGTTTGGGTTTTATTTTACGCAGGTAATCTGCAACCGTATTGTATCCGCCGGTAAAACCATATTCATCTCTGAGTCTTTCGAATATTCGTCTACCAGTATGCCTTTGCTTTCGATGCCTGGTCTGATCAGTTTTAAGAATCTCTTCAATAATCGGAATGAATGGCCCTAAAACGGGGTGCCCTTTTTGTTTAGTTAATTTATATCGTGGTGGTTCGGAATCTTCCGAGTTTATGTATTTAGCTATGGTATCCCGGTGATGTCCAGTTATTCTGCTTATTTGTCTTATACTTAGTCCTTCCAAGTGATACATTTTCTTGATATGCTCTAATTGTGCCATCTTAATCATTTCCTTTCCCCCTGTACGAAAATGTCTCGCAACATCATCATACAGGATTGGAATATTAAGGTGGCCTATTTTTTTGCCAGCATCTGGCCTATTATTAGAGTAGCATTAACAGCTTTGATCAGCTTATAACTTCCTTACGTTCAGGACAGGTCGATTTAATCATTTCCGGGATAACGATACATGAGCCGCGCAAAGAGGTAGTGGATTTTACCGTGCCCTATTTTGATTATGGAGAAATAATCTTAACCGCTAAGGGAAGTGATCAGGATATGGTCCTGGGTGACTTAGCCGGTCAAAAAATCGCCTGTCAGCTTGGAAGCATTTCTCAGGAAACGGTCAATAAATTAGTAGAAAAATACCCGGAGACCCGGCCGGTGTTTCTGGCTACCTTAGAGGAAATATGGTTGGCAACGGAACAAGGTATCGTTGATGCTGCCATTGTCCCCTATGCACCAACCGCATATTATCTAACCGGGCATAGTGAGAGTAATTTACAGATGGCAGGAAAAGTGTTTGATAGTCAGCAGGTTGGTATTGCCGTGCAAAAGGGCGATCAACAATTACTGGATAAGCTTAACTATGGTCTGGAGACCCTTTTTGAAAATGGCACTTATGACCGCATCTATGAGAAGTGGTTTGGCCCTAAAGTGTGAAATGAATTCCCCGCAGGGGTATGCCCAGAATGGGTATGCCCCCCGAGGGATATCCCCGTGACAATTACTGCGATTACCAATATCTATGGCCAGAGGAAGCAAAAAAACGTTCATTTGCTGCCTTGCTTCAAACATCGCCGTATACCGCTATTGTTCGTCTAAAGAACTGGTGGAAATTGAAACAGTTTCAATAATCCGCTTTCTTTCCTTATCTAATTTCTGTGCTTTTTGCCGGTTTCTTTCCTGCATATGGTATAGCTCTTCAATGGTGGACTGTATTTCATTCTTGAGTTGACGGGTGCGATTTTGCGCGTTGTTGATCTGGGATTGGACGATCCAATCAAACAATAATCCATCCAGCAGGAAATCAGCCAAGGTCGATATTCCCCCTATTTCTATTGAATCATTGGATCTGTGAACATCGGCAAGTTCGGTTCGAAAGGAACGCAGCAACTGTTGGGCCAGGCTTATTTTTTTCCGCGCATCGCCAATATGCGTATGCTTTATCGCAGTAGTGATAAGTCCTCCCCCCAATAGATCAACCACACCCCAACCCTGGGCACTGCTTAGGCTCCTTTCCACTTCAGACAGGGATTGAACTGCTTTTTGTCCGGTATCGATTGCTTCCTCCAATTCTTTGGCTTCTGCTTGCAGACGTCCCAATTGTTCAGCCAATTCAAACAGTTGCCGGGCATCAGGCCCGCCAGAGCGGAGCAAATAGCTTTCTTTCTCCTTGACAGCCTGCTCATATGCCGCTTGCGGGTCTCCCATAGCGTCTAATTGGCTATCGATCCGCCTGAGATCTGTTTTCAAATTTTCAAGAGCAGCACTGGCGCCGTTAAACTTCATTTTTGCTGCCAGATATTCCTCTTGTTCCTTGTGTTTGGCAATGTCTTTAGTGCCATTTAAGCTGTGCCAAAAGTTCTGCAGGGTAAGACTGTTCAGTCGTTCCAGATCTTTCCCTTCCTTGGCCAACTGTTTTTCAAGCTCCGTTAAATTTACTTTTTGCTCCTGCATCATATTTTCGATGGTTTCCCGGCGATGTAACAATTTTTCTCGTTCCTTCAACAACCGTGATGTTTCAGACAATCGTTCCTGTATATCCATAAATACCTCTCCCTAAGATGGTTTTTGATTTTGCCTGTACTCTTCTTCATTAACTCTTAAACTGTTCCAGAAAGTACGTCATGTTGTACTTCTTTCTAAAATTGTTGCTTGTACTCATAACAGCAAAAATGCGCCTTATAAGATACAATACATAAAATAAGTTCATGCGCCATTGTATTAGATGTTTACCTGGAGGTCAAAAATATTTATTTTTCACTCCAAAAGTATCTTGCAAAAATAGCTCCTAAAATCAGGACTATTGCTATAAATACATAAAGCATGAATAATTCAGCTGTACCTGTGCCAGCTCCCCATGTGCTGGTGATATCAGGTATCTTGTAGCTTTTTGTAATGTCATTTCCTTCTGCATCCAAGAGAGCTGTACTATCATGACCAAAAAATACGAGGGTTCCGGTACATTGGTTTCCATTAAAATGGAATGGCGGTTTCCTGCCACCGGACAGGCGGTGTAAAATGCTCCGGAATACTCACCAGCATCTCTTTATCCAGCAGATGGGCTTCATCCAGTATGACCACCGGCTGCAGATGATGAATCCCTTGCATAAGCTCTATTTCCCGGTGTAATTGACGTTTGGCGTCACCCCGGTAGAATTTGGCTTCACATCCTAACTGCTCTAACAGCCCTTTGTAAAAATGCCGGGGGGTTAATTTTGAATCTGCCAGGTACATCACCATATATCTTGAATTATTCAAGCTATTTTTAAAACTGCGGATGGTCGTGGTTTTCCCGGTTCCGCAATCTCCGGTTACCACAGCAAATAATTGCCGCCTTGCGGCATATTCCAGCCTTCCCAGGATTTCTTCCAACATACTTGACCGGTATAAATGCTCAGTGGGTATATCTCGTGAAAAGGGGGTGTGTTTTAAACAGTAAAATTCTTCAAACATGTTTGTCCCCCCTATTAACCGAACGGTAAGATATGGCGGGGGACTGGACATCCTGTCGTTCCTGCTTCTTCCTGGCGGCTGCTTTTAATAATCTTGATGAGTCAGCCAGCTCAGGCTGCAAGTATTCCGGCAGTCTGGGTCTGGGACCGCTCTTTTCTCCGATAATCAGTGCATGGGCTTTTATTACTTCGTGCCCTTCATATTCTATGGTTAATGTGCTGGTATCCCTTGGATCATAGATCACATCGACTTTGCAACCGATGAAATTAAGGCCTGCTTCGTATTTCTTGCCGGCAAAACTTATGCAGCCTGCCTTATCTACTTTCCTTTCTTCACAGTGCAGAAATGCACTGCTGATGGTTTCAGGATCAAGAAATCGCAAGGCTTTTTTATCACTGCGATAGGCAGTCTCAGGACTGATATTGCCTTTAAGACCGGAATGGTTTTTATTCTGATAGCACTCGCTCAGCCATACCTGAAACAAGTCATTTAATTTATCCAGGGTCTGGGGTTTTTCTATGGCCGCTTCAGCAAGAAATGAATCCACTACCCGGTTGAATCGTTCTACCTTGCCGGTCGCTTCCGGTGAATAGGGCCTGGCATAAAGAAGCCTGATTCCCATTTTGGCGCAGGCTCTGTT